>Ga0163150_10001492_pt1:0-37500 | contig 39242 bp, 56 predicted proteins | sample OliLakLV19P2IB_FD_148628 | JGI IMG/M metagenome (GOLD analysis project Ga0163150, IMG submission 148628) | Freshwater microbial mat bacterial communities from Lake Vanda, McMurdo Dry Valleys, Antarctica - Oligotrophic Lake LV.19.P2.IB | ecosystem: Environmental > Aquatic > Freshwater >... | reverse complement strand
ACTGACCAACAATTTTCGCGGGCGGAGATCCATTCTTGCCGCTCTATTTCTTCTCCTGCGATTTTCCGCGCATAAAAGTCGCCGACTCGCTCGATGGCTCGTCGCTGGTCATCAGTTCGCGCATAGCGCATCACACCGTCGCTCGGATCGACCAGCAGCCAATGCAAGAACTTATCAGCGACGCCAGTGAGGTCCGCGCCTACGTTTATGGCCGTTAGAAACTGTTCTGGAAATAGCTTTGCATCGCCATTACTCAGCCCTTCGAAGATACCGTCCTCAAGGCGAGCGATAGCTTGTGGAATTCCCAGCTCAGTCTCGTATGCCGCGTGCGAACCGCTGTGAATAGTGCAGCCGACCGCGCAACCCTTGCCGTCCTTCCAGTAAAAACCGTGAATAATCTCATCAGCCTCTCTATGCAATCTAACTCTAGCTAGATACTTCGCTTTAATAGCTTCGCTTCCGTGGTATGCAATCACTTTTCAATCTCCTATTTTCGCCAACTGGGCTTCCTCTGTCTTTGTGTCGTACCACTACGGGCAGACACTTGTTTACTTCACTCTGTGTAGCGCGGGCTTTGCTTGCAGCCTACTAATCATTTCTGCTTGCTGCTGGACGATTCTTTCCAGCTCGCAAATCTCCGCATGATGGCGTAGCGTTGCCGCAGTTTCGCGATATTCAAACTCTTGCTGCAAATCCTCAAACATTTCCGTGCTACTCACTTGCTTATTCGTAGGTCCCATTTTTCGAAATCCGTGTAGTTGTTATCCAATCCATACTGCTCCTCAAACAGCCGTATTAGCCGCGTCTTGCGTGCCGTCATGAAGCCTGTGACATCCTCAGCGATGCGGTTCCAGCAATTCTCGCGCCGATTCCATTCCTCGTAACAGAAATCAATTCGCCAGCGCTCGACTTTGCAGCCGCATGTGAAGAACTCGAAAGTGCGCTGCGTCTGTAAGTTACGGATAAGCTGGGCGCTGCTGTGCGTTTGCACAGTGAGTAGCTCGATGTAGCGCTCCGACTCCCGCTTTGAGTCGAACCCGATGTGGTTAACGAAGGTGCGGGTAGCGTTAAACTTATGCTTGCGCTTCGTTCCACTTTGGTACTCCTCGATGCTGATCGCGTCGCCCGTTGCTAACGCTTTGCGTGCCCTAGCCATGCTGCTAATGCCCTTGCTGCTGCTGCCCTGCGATTGTGCCGCCTAATGACTCGACTAATTATTCTTGCTTCCATTACCGTGCCCGATTCTTAAGCTATTTTTGCAAACATTGCCCAGCTCCTCTTCGGCCTTCCGGCCCTGTATAATTTTATTCATCAACACCGGCTCTTCGTCTGCTATGCGCCGTTCGCAGGCTTCCTCGACCCACCTGCTACGGTTGTTCGTTACGCTCTCGATGTACCGCAGGTACTTCGGATTCATTCTCACTGTAAGGCATTCTTTCGGTTCTCTCATGTTCCTCCACTGTCGTGACTAACTTGCCGGTTGTTTTGAATGCGTTCTCTATGGCTATTTCCAGCATGAAATTTTTAACTTCCTCCCAGCGCTTTACTGCCTTTAGCGCCCTGGGTTCTCCGTCCTTTGCTCCCTCAAATAGCTCATACACCTTGCTGATAGAGCCTCCCGGAAATACCCGCCGACATTCTTCAGCCAGAAACTCCGGTGCCCACTTCGCAATGAAATCAATACGGCGGTAGTAACGATCCTGGAATTGAACGCAGTCCTTGGCGAACTCCCAGCGCTTAAACAGCTTGCCGTCACTAGCACGCATACGTGCCTCAACAAGCCCGTAGCGCCGCCCATGTTCCGCGAAGGCGTTAGATGGGGCCTTAACGTAGTCCCGCTTTCTGGTGCGAGCCTTGACGCGCTTAAGCTCTTGCAGAATCTCCGGGGCGCTTGGCGGGTGGGCGCTGAAGTTGCCTTCGCCGGATTTGTTCAGCCACGCGTCAGTAGCTTCCTCCACTTCGGCGGCGGTGAACTCACGGAACATCTGCGCCCAGCTCCGGGATGTCTCAACGTCGAAACGAACCCGCCCGTTATAGAGCCCCGAGATTCGGCCCAGGAGCTTGGTTGCCTCACTTTGTCGCATCTTGGGCCTCCTGTGCTGCGAGGCGAGCAACTAGAGCATCTAGGCTCTCAGCGCCGGGCCTACCGTTGCTACTGCCGTTTCTAACCACCAGCACATTACGCACTACCCAAGCCGCGTATATTCGGCGGTAATGTGTTGAGTCCTTACGGGCCTTAGCTGCCTTGGGGTTGTTCTGCTGAGAGAGCCAGCTATCGACTTCCTCGATGCAAGCGTCGATCATTTCCGGCGCAAGTCCGCGCTTAAGGATTGCCGCTAAAGCTCTGCTGTGTTCGGCCTCGGTCATTCGCAAATGCTCACAACCGGGCCAGATAGGTGAGGGAGCCGCTTCAGCGGCGGGCGGAACGCCTGTATGTATTTCTTCATTACCTTCATTATTCTTCTTTAAGTTCTTATTCTTCATTCTATTGTCAACGTTTGATCCACGTCTGGGTAATGTTTGGTTAACGTTTGATCCACGTCTCAGTAACGTCGTCTCCGCAGATGGTTGATATTTATCGTAATTTAGGATCTTAAGTGATGTCCATTTTCGGCCTGTTTTGAAACTGACTTGCTCAGCGGTTTGCAGAAAGAGGAAATACCTTTTGACCTTCGGCTGAGACCATTTCCAGCGCCTGGCGAGCTTCTTCATGGAGGTAATTTGCTCGCCTCTCTTGATCTCAACGGTGGTTAAATCTATTGTCATTTTTCCATCTTTCCAGTTAGCGTCAAACAAAAGATCGAGCCATGCTTCCCACTTTGAGAAGACCCTTCGCTCAGTCCAAAGGTCATTGCTGCGTGCTTTTCTATGCAGAAGCAGATAGCCCGGCGCCATTTACTCACCTAATCAAAAGGGAATATCATCATCATCATCAAAAGCAACAGGCGCCCCGTTAACAGCAGGGGATACATGCGGCTCGGATCGTGATCGATAGCTATCGATCACGTTCTTCGGCTTGTAGCCCTTCTGCTCAGGCTCAATGCTCACAGCAGCAATGCAGGTTTGCCCGATTAACAGCGCAGCATCCCGCAGCACCCCGTGAATACCAATGGCGTCACAAAGCTCTTTCGTGCGCTTCTTACCCATCACCACAGCGCTCGGCTTCTGGTGCTGCTGGATGATGTAGTCCCAAAGCAAGCGGCCCTTGTACTTCGCCTGAGCAACTTCAAAGGTTAGCTTCAGCAGCGTGCAATCTCCCTTCTTACTAGGCCCTACGTCGGCTTCCTTCACGCGAACCACGTAATCAGCAGGCTTCAGCAGTTCGTATGATTCCATGTCGTCTGACTCCTCAATTGGCGCGTCTAAATCAAGCGGGGTAGGCAGTAGCGTTCCCATTTTCTAGCTCCTTTTTCTTTGTGGCTTTAATGTCGTTCTGAAGCTTCTCGAGCTGTCGCTCGCAAGCTTCTTTCTCGTCGGCAGGCATCACGGCAACATGCTTATCGTAATAGGCAATTAGCTGGGGCAAGTTCAGGGATTGGAGGTCTTGCCCAATAAAGGACTCGCCCTGCGAAAGCGCTAGTTTGCTTGGTGTTGTAGGTGAGTGGCTTCCCGCTTTCAGCCAGTCCCTAATTTCTTGCCCCAGCTCTTTACCCGGCTTTGCGATAACCTTGTCAGCAAGGAAGTCGATGCGGCTTTTTTCCACAAAAAAATTGTGCGCCAGGTCCATCGTGCCGTAGAAGTCGAACTCATACTCGCCGCCATCACGGAACACAGCGCCCATGCCGACCTTCTTAGGAACCTGCTTGCCTCGGTCGTTCTCTTCCAGCACATAGGAAGTCTTGGCCCGTAGTGTGAAAATCAGGTGGTTAGGGAATTTGCCGATAGCGTTGATCAGTTGCTCATATTGCGGCGTTACCTTGCCCCAATTGGTAAAGGAGTTACCGCCCCGAAGGTCTATCTTCCCTTTCTCATCAAGAATGAATTGCCAAGCGTGCGTGCCGGAATCAACGATGGTGACATCGTATTTCCCTTTTATCGCTAACCGCAGCGCGACTAGGAGCGTCTCAACCGAATGCTCAGGAATATCGATCACATCGAAGTCAAAGCGGTCAGCATAAAGCTCACTGCTCTTGTTTTCCGTATCAATGAGCAGAACACGCCCGCCATTCTTTAAACCCTCTGCAAGGGATAGAGCGGTATAGGTTTTACCAGCGCCCGATGGTGCGGCTATACAGCCCTTAAATGGCCGCTGGCTGCGTTGGGCTTTTCTAATCGTTAGTTCCATTATCGGATTGCTCCTGCTTTGGATGCTACAGACTCAGCACGCGCCATTGCTAGCTCCTCTTGCCAAATGGCGTAGTCGCGCTCTAGCAATTCGCGGTGTGAGATACGGCTTGGAACCGTGGTGCCGAAGGTGTATGTGGATTGCCCGGGTATGCATGTGCAGTAAGGCCCGCGGGCTTCGGGGAGGTTCATATGATCCCCCGTAGCGTGAGATTTTTGCGGATGAGTTTAGTGTTTTCGGCTCGCAGCTCGTTGATCTGAGTAAAGAGTCTTATCTGGATGCGAGACATAGCGAGCTGAGACTCGACCATGTTTTCGATGTCCTCGTTGGCCTCCGCCAGCTGCTTTTTGAGTTCGTTTATTTCCTGATTTAGCTGGTCAAACAGCGGGAAAATATCATTCTCAGATAGACCGCAGGAGCAGCATTGCCCAAGTTCTTGATGTAGCTGGGAAAGTGCAGACATGAGTAGAAGCCCTTATTCTTTGGCTATCTACTATCCTTTGCCCGATAAGGTGTCTTCTCGTCGAAGAAATAGGCGGGGGAAAGTAGATAGGCTTGTTAATCACCTACCCACCATTTGTACCAAATAGGGCGATAAGTGTCTAACAAAAAGCAAGACCCTTCTACTTGCTCAAGCGAAATACGGGGTACCCCGTACAAGTTATCAGGCGATTACCCCGTACCTTATTGGGCAATCGCCATGGTACGCTTGTTCAATGGACCTGGGGCGCACCAAAAAGCTTATCATCTTACACGAGAGTAGCCAGCAGTTTGCCTACAACGACCGTACGGGTAAGCCCGTATGCCCAGCGGGAGACGCCCGAGTAACCATTGGCGTCGGCCGGAACATCGACGTGCGCGGCGGGCCTGGGCTCAGAGAGTCCGAGATCCAGTTTATGCTAGCTAACGATCTCGAAGAGGGCGAGCACCTACTAGCCCGCACATTCCCTTGGTTTGACTCACTCTCCGATGTGCGCCGGGCCGTCCTACTCGATATGCACCACAATTTGGGTATGCAACGGCTCAAGCGGTTTGAGCAAACGCTGGCTAGTGTGGCCGCGGGCAACTACCGGAAAGCATCACTCCAGATGACGCAATCGCGATGGGCAAGGCAGGTAGGAGCTCGGGCGTATCGGCTAGCGGAAATGATGCAATTCAACGAATGGCCAATGGAGCTACACTAATGACTGACGAACCTTGCTCCCATTGCTATAAGCTATTCCCAAGGGACCAGCTAGAGCCCTACTACGGCAGCGTGCCAGAAACATACATTCACGGTGAAGTATTGCTATGCCCGAAGTGCTTCCAAGATGCGTTTAAAGCGGAGAACAAGGTCGATGTGGATAAGGAGCCACCATGAGCAATACAAAAGGCGCTAGGGCCTGTGACAAATGCGGGGATTGGTGCCGGATCGGCGTGATGGTGCCATGCTACGATCTGATGGTCTGCCGAAATTGCGCGCAAGAAAGCCCGGCCCTGCACAAGCAGCCGGGGAAGGGGATTAGAGCGTAACCTCATGCTCTAGCTCAAGCAGAGCATCTGCAATTTGGTCAATCTCCCACTGCTCCGCGCCGCTTGCTATTATGTGTTCCAGTGTTGATTGTAGTTCTTGTATTTCTGTTTCCATTTATGCTTTCCTTGTTTTCGTTTCGATTAAGCCGTTTTGACCGCGAGGGGACTCGGGTACCTAATTCGTTTCTGATGTGCCAGTTTCTCCCGCGCTGCTTGCTCTAACCAGGTGTTGAGCGAGCGGCCATCGGCACTCGCCGCCTCCCGCCACTGCTCTACCTCAGCAGGGCGGGCTCTGAAATTAACTTGCTCGGATTTAGTTTGCATGGGTCGCCATTACGTAATAGCCGGGTTGGATGTAGAGACGCGCCCCATCTGTGGTTTCCTCCACTTTTATTACCTCGGTTTCGAGATCTTCGGTGTTATCTGTTTCTAAATTTAATTTTGTCAGGGTTTCTTTTACCGTTGCCATGCCTGTTATTGCTCCATGCAATCATTGGTTTCTGACTTGTCGCTGTAGCCCTCGCTCTGTAAGCGGTCGTAGGCGCTACGGTCTGGTCCAGCGGCTGCTTTCGATGCCGCAACTCGTTGACGCGCCTCGTCGATAGTGACCGGCGCTCCTACCATCTCCATGACTTTAACCATGTGTCGCGCTTGAGCTTCTTCTTTGTCTGTTAATTCTAATTCCATTTTCGTTCTCTCCGCTTTTGTTGATGTCTAATGTATAGCACTCTGCTATACAGAGGTAAAGGGAAATGTTGTAAGGGGAACCCCGCAATTTAACGCAGGGCTCCCAAGTCGGACTACGATTTAGCCTTGAGGTTTGGCTTTTTGATTCGCTTTGCAGCCTCGTCATACTGCCTAAGCTGTTCGGCCTCAGCCATTTCCGCAGCCTGGGCAGCGCTGACCGCAGCACCGGGCAACACAGGGTCAAGGCCCAGGTGACACACAGCGAGGTTATGCGCTCCAACTCCGGCCAGCATACCAAGTGATGCGATAAACACCGTGTAGGCGTCTAAACGGCGCTTGGGATGCACAGCAGCAATGGGGGATGTAAGCTCGATAGTCTTTTGCATTATTGCACCTCGCGGCTAGCGGCAACGATGGGCTGACGGCTCAGAGCAATCCGGCCCTTGTTCGCTTCCGCTAGGTAGCTAGTCGTGCCGATGGTCACCGGACCGGCAGACACACCGCACGCGCTAAGCGCCAGCAGGCACCAGATAAACGCTCCGACAAACGCACCAATCTGCAAGGTTTCTATTACGTCAGCAAACAGGCTGTATTGCGGGGGCGTAGGTACAACGGTAGTATTGTTTTGGTTCATGGCTTAATCCTTATTCGATTAAGTTTGTAGGGATAAGCTCTACACGGTGTTACAAGCACCGCATGAGCCCTGCGAATCATTTCAGATGTTAGTATCGAACGTTCGTTTCAGATACTCAACGTTCTTCTTACCTGTAGTACAAAATAATACCCAATAGTTTAAATGGTTGATGTTAGGAGAACGTCCCGTGGGACCTGCAAGACACAAAAACAGGGACCCTCGTCTGGAAAAACAGGGTCCCTAAGTCCCGAAAAGAGGGACCGTCACCGGCCCACACGGGGACCTACTCCCGCAACCACGCCTGGAGTTAATCTGCATCAATTAATGCTGTACTCGCTAGCCAAATGGTACTAAACTTATGGCTGATTGATCCCTCAGTTGAGGTAACGCTGTGGCGGATAGGACTAATAAAGGGCAGTTCATTGCTGGGAAATCAGGCAACCCAGGAGGGCAGCCAAAAAACGCGGAATGGCGGGAATTGCTAAAGGAGAAAACTCCTGAGGTATTAGCGAGGCTATTTGAGATGACCCAAGCGGACAGCGCACAGATACGCCTCAGGGCGATAGAGATAGTTCTCTCCTACAGCCTGCCCAAGCCCACACAGCAACAAGTCATCGAGCTAACCGGGGCACTGCACCATGCCGGTATCGACGCTCCTCGTTCAGAAACCCGCGAGGAATGGGAAGCAAGACGCGCTGCGCTGAAGCTCAACGGGACCAACGGCACGCACACGAACGGTGCTGGCTCATGAGGCGCCACTATTGGCTATTCGCAGCGGCACTCTGGACATCGGTCATTGCATACGCCGTTTACTCGGGGGCTAGTAGATAATGCCAGCATTTCCAGGAGCTATCGGCCACGCGGTCAACATCACTCACGGCTCAGGCAGGCATACAACGCCAGCAGCGACGATTGTCAAGGTCACCAACCTAAACTCTACCGGCGCTGGCTCACTTGCAGCAGCGGTAGCTCTCAGCGGCCCACGCATCATTGTTTTTGAAGTGGCGGGGATTATAAACGTCGGGCAGTATTTGACCATTGATAATTCCTACTGTTGGATTGCAGGATGCACCGCACCGTCTCCGGGGATTACGCTCCGACAGACGTGCCTACGAGCACGTGCACAAAATATCTTTATCGAACATATCCGCTTTATTGCAACCGATGAGGGGACCAACCCAACGAAGGATAGCCGGGATTGTCTTACGGTCAGCAGTTCGTCAATGTATTTCAAAAATTGCACCTTCGTGTGGAGTATCGACGAGCTCATGGATTGCGGGACGCCAAACCCGGCAAGTACTATAACCTTTGACCGCTGTCTTTTTGCTGAACCGCTGAAGACTGGGGGACATCCCGAAGGAGATCACGATTACGGGGTGCTGCTCTACAAGGACGGTCAGCATTTAATCACGTTCCATAAGTGCGTCGGCGCGACCATGGCAGAGCGTTGGCTCCGTGCATACAACGGCTTTACTATCGAGAAAATCAACTGCGTTGGCTATAATATGTATGGGAACGCGGGGTGGAACAATCTAACCAATGCCGTAGGATCTACGCCCACGAAGCAGCTCTTTGATTTAATCGGTTGCTACTACAAGCAGCCGGCCTCGCTCTCTGCATCAAACATCTATGCTGTGCAGGCCGACCGTGGCCCCAATCACGCGGATACCCGCTACCACGTTGCCGGAGTCATCTGCGGCAACCGCACAAGCGATGCTCAAGCAGAGTGGGATGCCGTCAAGACCGGCACCACGTCGACACAGATCAATGAGACTGACGACAAGAGCGTCACGCCCGTAGCCAGCTCAGGAACAATAACTGCCTCCAGCGCGGTCGATGCATACGCGGATCTAATCACTAATGGAAACGTCGGCAGCCGACCGGAGGACCGGAAGGCAAACAGCCATCAGCCCGATACGCGGATTCTGAACGATGTTGCCACAGGTGTTGCACGCGCCAACGGCACAATGGCAAGCCTGGGCGGGTTTCCGACATACAACAGTGCGAGCAGAACACTCACCGCTCCAGCTAGCCCTAACACGGTGCAACCTTCGGGATACACAGTTGCAGAGGAGTGGGTAACGACATACCGCGAAGGCGTAGAGCAAGCATCAGGCGGTGCGGGAGAGTTTGACTCTGCGATCAAAGTTACCCGGACCACTCAGACATGGGGTGTAAGCGCTGACTCCGTTGTCTTGCCGGTAACGGTAACAACTCCGGCTAGCGCGTTTGTTCGACTCACGAATACAAACTCTGCCAATCTTGCAGATGCAGCGACTTCGGCCATTTCATACAATGATGATGAGATGTTCTGCCGTGTGGGCTCAATTGTCGGTAATGACGTAACGATATCGCGACCATCAACTGGCGATAACGTAGACTGCATCAGCGCACTAGAGACGCTAGAGGCGCTCTACCCCGGAAACGCTAACTCGTTCGAGATAGTGTTCGAGGGCACGGTAGCAATGACTACCGTCCAGCTTACCAAGGACTCCACGGCGCTTACTGGAATAACAACACAGGCCCATGCCGATCAATGCGTGGTCATTCTGAAAGGTATGGATTCTTCCAGCACGATTCGCAACTGGGATCGGGTAGCGCCGACGTTTGCTTTTGTTGAGTCCTCTCCGGGTGTGTTTGTTGCTCGGGTCACTCGCTCCGCTAATAACTCTTCTATCAGCGCAAACTACGATATTGCTGTTCTCAAGATGGGCGCTAACTACAACGTAGAGTATTTTACCCATACCATTGCAGCTAAGGGCACCGATGAAGAAATCACGATTACTGATGCCGTCGCGTGGACTAGTAAGTTTATCGTTTCTTATCACCGTCCGGTATCAGGCAATTTCCTCTGCTGCGATGTCGGATGGACCTCGCGGCCCGGCTCTGCGGCAAACAAGGTCTACAACAGGGTCCGGTCTACGGCAGTTGTTAACGGCGGAATTATCACCGGCTGGGTTATTAGTAACCCCGAGCTGCTGGTGCAGCACATAAACTCGATAACCGGCGGCGCTGCTGATTTCGATAACGCGCAGACCACGCAGAGCTACGCGCTAATAGCGATTACCGACCTGGCGCGGGCCTCTGTCTGGTGCTATGCCGACTCCTCGGACACCGCACAGAATTATACGAGGTTTTCGCGTAACTACCGCCTAACTTCGACCACCGCGCTCGAAAAGCGCGAAGGTCGCCCAGGGGCTCATACAGGTGATTTTGCGGCGGCAATCGTAACATGGCCTGCAAAGGACGTAAGCGCAGTTGTTACTACAGCACTAGCCCGAGCAAAGGCCGGGTTTGCTGCTGCTTTTGGATTTGGCTTTCACTGAGGAAACATATGGCACAAAGTTTTATACCGATATTAGCGAGCACTGTTTCCATTAACGTAACAAACACTAGCTCTGCTCTAGCTATAGGGACTCGCGGAAACGCGGTGCTGCTTAGCAACAAGGGCGACAAGTGGGTGTATGTCCGAATTACCGCAGCTACTTCGACCGCGACAACGGCGGATCTACCGCTTGGGCCTAATCAGCAAGTGGTTGTCCCGAAGGGTCCCGGCAACGATGGCTTTGCTGCTGCGATAACGGAGAGCACTGACACTACGACCGTTAAAATCACTGACGGCTGGCGAGCGTCCTAGGAGCTGCAATGTGGGCACCGCAGAAAGGCCCTCAACTAGAGGCGATACTCTCAACGTGGTGTGATGAGCTGTTCTTTGGCGGTGCGAAGTTCGGGGGCAAGTCTGACTTTCTGCTAGGAGATTTCCTGCAAGACGTTCCGACGTATGGGCGTCACTGGCAGGGCATCATTGTGCGCCAGACGATGCCGGAGCTTGAGGACATTATTAAGCGCTCGCATGTTCTCTACCCCGATACGGGCGCTATGTGGGCAGAGCAGAAGAAGACTTGGACTTGGCCGTGTGGTGCGAGTTTAAAGATGCGCCAAATGGAGCGGGCAGAGGATTTCTATAAGTACAACGGCCATTCCTACTGCTGGATCGCTCTCGACGAGCTACCGCAGTGGCCAAGCTTGGATGGCTACAAGCTAATGAAGGGCTGTTTACGGTGGGCGGAGCAGCACGTACCAACTAAGCGCATGAGGGCGACAGGTAATCCAATGGGCCCGGGAGTAGCAGAAGTTAAAGACTATTTCATTGACTACGCGCCGGATGGTTACACATCGTTTCTCGATCCTGAGACGAACATGCGCCGGATGTTTATACCTTCGCTGCCTAAAGACAATCTGATCGGACTTGATAACGACCCTGGGTATATCGGCAGGCTGAAAGGCATGGGTTCGCCTAAGCTTGTTAAGGCGCTGCTAGAGGGCAAGTGGGACCAGATCATTGGTGCATTCTTCGAGATATTCGATACCGACTTGCACGTTGTTCAGCCGTTTGCAGTTCCTACTAGCTGGCCAAGGATTAGGTCATTTGACTGGGGTAGTGCAGCTCCGTTCTCCGTTCAGTGGTGGGCGGTGTCGAATGGAGAGCAGCCGGACCTATCGCATGTACCGCTAGAGAAAAGGCCATACTTCCCGCGAGAGTGCATGGTCATGTACCGCGAGTGGTATGGGAAGAGCGGGCCGAACAAGGGCCTACGTATGGATAATAAAGACATTGCGGCTGAGATCGTGCGGCTAAGCGCGGGTGAGACATACGCAGACAACGTAGCAAGCCCTGATAGATTCAAGTCGGAAGGCGGCCCTCCAATTATGGAAACATTCTGGGAGGCGGGAATACCATTTCGCAGAGCAGATGATAAGCGCGTAGCGGGCTGGCAGCAGATGCTAACTCGGCTCAACGGGTATGAGCGTATACCGATGCTGCGCGTGTTCTCAACGTGTTCGGATTTTAGACGCACGTTACCGCTGCTACAGCACGACAAGCTCAATCCTGAGGATGTGGACGGTGACGGTGAGGACCACAGCGCAGAGGCAGCCCGCTATTGCTTAATGGCGCGGCCCTGGATTCCGCTTGATAGTCTCAAGCCTGCGAGCAAAACCATACACGAGATTAGCCTGAACGATTTGTGGGCGCTTAGGGAAACGGGCGGCGGCGGGTATCAGAGGATTTAATGGACGCAACGCAGAAGCAGATTGAAACGGTTGAGAAGGACTACGGCAAGGATAGCGCTGCTATCGTTAAGCGTTGGGTTGCTGAGATCGAGCTGTATGAGGAGGAGTATAAGGACTACCACACGCGATGCTCTGAGTTGTTAGAGCGCTACCGGGATGAGCGCAAGACAGAGGGCACAAAGAAGCTACCGCGCTTGAATCTCCTCTGGAGCAACAACAACGTCATCGAGCCTAGCACTTACTCGCAGCGGCCTAAGCTTGAAGCGTCACGGCGCTTTCACGACCGCGATCCTATCGGCAGATTGTCCTGCGAGATAATCGAGCGGGCAGTATCACTATCGCTTGATGATGACCGCTACGATTTTGACGGGGTAATAATGCGGGCTAGGCAAGATTTTGTATTGCTTGGCCGTGGTGTGCTCTGGGAGCGCTATGAGCCGGTCATAGTATCGGGGCAAGTAACAGACGACAAGACCGGGCAAGCTAGCGAGAGCGAGGAGCAGCAGCCGCAGGAAGAGCGGGTAGCCTACGAGCATACTTGCACAGAGCATTTGCATTACGAGGACTTCGGGCATACCTCCGGCGCTCGTGCGTGGGAAGAGGTATCGATGGTTTACCGCCGGGCTTACATGAGCCGGGACGAACTGGTAAAGCGGTTCAATAAGAAGAACCGCGCTGGCACAAAGCTACTCGGCGCAGATGTCCCACTGGACTACACGCCTAAGCGTATCTCTGCGAAGAAAGATACCGGTGAGAAGTATTCCCACTTTAAGAAGGGCACTATCTACGAGATTCACGACCGCTCTAGCGGTAAGGTGTATTGGATTTCTAAGGAGTATCCCAACGAGCCGTTAGATGTAATGGATGCGCCGATGGGGTTACGCGGTTTCTTTCCATGCCCGAAGCCCGCCTATGGAACACTGACAAACGATTCGCTGATACCGATACCGGACTACGCGCAGATACAGGATCTATGCTCAGAGCTGGATTTGCTTACCGCCCGCATTAAGCTGATTACCGATGCGATTAAGGTCAAGGGTGGGTATGAAAAGTCGCTAGGGGACTTGACCAAGCTTCTCAGCGCAGACGATAACAAGCTTGTGCCTATCGACCTGACGAAGTTTCTGAGCGTTGCCGGGACACCGGATTTGCATAAGCTGATACTTTTCATGCCGATTGAGCAGCTTGTGGCGGTGCTACAAGTGCTCTATGACGCACGGGAACGCACCAAGGCGCTGATTTACGAGATATCGGGTAACTCAGACCTGATGCGCGGTGCGACGGACCCTAGGGAGACGGCAACGGCTCAGCAGGGGAAGATGACTTTTGTCAGCAAGCGTCTTAAGAGCAAGCAAGATGAGTTTGCGCGGTTTGCGCGGGATCTGTTTAGGATTAAGGCTGAGATTATCTGTGAGAAGTTTAGGCCGGAAACTATCGCACAGATGGTGGGCTTTGACCCGCAGAAGAGTGAGCAAGATTTAAGCATACCGCAGATCCCCTTGCCGATGCCGCCTCAGCCTCCGCCGATGCCAGGCCAACCGCCTATGCCTCCACCAGAGCCGCAAATGATGCCGCCTGAGATGGTATTTGGCCAGGCATTGCAGTTGATGCGTGATGACACGATGCGGGCTTACCGAATCGACATTGAGACTGATTCGACCGTCGCACTAGATGAGCAGCAAGAAAAGGCTGATGCAACGGAGCTTGTGGTTAACATCGGGCAATACTTCCAGAACGCTATGCCGATTGTGCAGGTGATGCCTTCCTTTGGGCCGGTAGCAAAAGAGCTACTGATGTTCATTATTCGCCGCTACAAGGCAGGGCGCGGTATGGAGGAATCGATTGAGCGAGCGTTAGATGAATCTATTCAGGCAGCAGCGGCAGCACAGGAAGCACAAGGGCAGCAACCCGATCCGGCTATGGCTAAAGTGCAGCAAGACGGCCAGATGCAGCAGCAAAAGATGCAGCAAGACGCACAGGAAAAGGCAGCCGCATCACAGATGCAGACGATGGCAGAACAAGGAAAGATGCTCTTAGAGCAGGAAAAGCTCAAGGCACAGCGGGAACAGATGATTCAAGACGCTGCGTTTAAGGCGGAAGAGTTAGCGCTTAAGCGGGCAATAGCAATCGATGAGCTAGAACTCAAGCGGCAGACAAATGCTTCGCAGTCGCACATTGCAGAGCAGAAGGCGCTTGCGGATATAATCACTAAAGGGGTTGACCCTGCAAAGCTCGTTAAGAATCCCAAGCCTAAACGCTCGCAGGCCCGTATATACACCGGCGAGAACGGGGAACGCATTGTGGATATGCAAGAAATAACAGATCAGGAAGCCTAACTAGAAAAGGGAAAATTATGGCACTAGTAACTAGACTTTCAAACGCCGCAGCAAAAGCGGCATGTGACGCAATCGTGGATTTAATCGATGGCGGTGCTACCGCTGGCAAGTTGCGGATTTATTCAGGGACACAAGCAACAGATCCCGATACTGCTATCGGTGCTCAGGTATTGCTCGCAGAGCTACCACTAAGCGATCCAGCATTTGGCAATGCAGCCGATGCTGCGCCGGGCGGAAGAGCAACGGCAAGCGCGGTTACTAGTGATGCTTCGGCAGATGCTACGGGCACTGCCACTTGGTTTCGAGTTCTCGATTCTAATAACGTAGCGATCACTGACGGCAGTGTTGGAACGTCAGGCGCAGACTTAAATATAAATACAGTCTCTATTGTTGCGGGTGCTCAGGTGTCTATTACGGCCTGGACATTTACCGTACCCGAGTCTTAAGCTATGGCTTCCGGCGATTCGCTCTTGATATTTACGCCGCAGTGTAATGAGGCACCAAGCTCCAACCCGGCTACCTTTGCTTTGCGTAACGGACATCTGATCTTGCAGTTCGATACGACCACGCAAGAGATTGCCATATTCAAAGCCGTGCTTCCCCGCAACTATGCCGGGGGCGGTATTACTGTGTATCTGCATTTTGCTGCTGCAACGGCAACCACTGGCACAATCGGATGGGATGTTTCTTTCGAGCGCATCGGCGCAGCACAGCAAGATATTGATGCAGACGGCTTTGCAACTGCTCAGACTGTCACAGCAGTCACGGTCAACGGCACTGCTGGGAATGTGATGATCTCAAACGTCGCGGTAACGAACGGCGCGAACATGGATTCAATTGCGGTGGGCGAGTTGTTTAGGCTGAGGCTGAGAAGGGATGTTGCTAACGACACGGCTACGGGGGACGCTGATTTTTTAGCGATTGAGCTTAAAGAAACCTAATGGCTCGCTCATTCACTACGGCCAGCAGTCAGTATTTAGAAAATACTTCAACACCGCCTGTTGGATTCACTGGCTGTTCTCTTGTCTGCTGGGCAACCCGATCTGTTGATGTTGTTGAATCCGCGCTGATCAACGTAGGGATCAATACTACAGTCGGCACGTTCGTCGGCCTATACATGAACAGCGATGGCCGCGCCCGCGCCTATAGCTATGCGGCGGCAACGGGCGTGTCTGCCTTTGCCGGCACCGGGGGCGGTGCGATCAACACATGGAATTTTTACGGTGCGACCTTCACTTCTTCTACGCTACGTAATGCGTATTGGAACACAGCAAGCGGATCTAACACCACTTCAAATGCTCCAACCGGCACACTAACCGGCATGTCGATTGGTCGCGCTATGCGAACAACAAGGAACTATCACGGCGGCTTAATCGCTGAAGCAGCAGTTTACGACGCGGTATTGACAGCAGCTGAAATGTTGCAGTTAGCGAATAAAGTTTCTCCACTCCTAGTCGCGCGACAAAACCTTGTCGCCTACTGGCCATTGCTCGGCGCGTACTCCCCTGAAATTGATGTGCGCGGTGGGTATAACATGACGCTAAACGCAAGCCCTACCGAGGCGGCGCATGTTCCTATTATTTACTCACTTCCCTCACAGATACTCAAGCTAACTACGGCAACGATCACCGGCACCGCTGCGCAGACCATTACAAAAGCTCAACAGTCTGCCTCTGCCCTAGAAACAATTACTGGAACAGCAGCTCAGACCATTACAAAAGCAGCCCAAGTTTTAACGGCATTAGAAACTGTTTTTGGAAGTGCCGCTCAGGCAATTCCAATTGCTCAACAGTCTGCCTCTGCCACCGAAACAATTACTGGCACTGTTGGGCAGACCATTTCAATTGTTTCTCAGTCTGCTGCTGCTTTAGAGACGCTTACTGGCACTGCTGCGCAAGTAGCTCCGAGTGCCCAGCAAGCAGCAAGCGGCACTGAAACTATTACCGGATCTATTTTACAAACTGCGCCAGTTTCTCAGCAGTCCGTAAGTGCCCTAGAAACCATTACCGGCACAGTTTCACAAGTAGCCCCAAGTGCGGGGCAAAGTGCTACCGGCACCGCTGCCGATTCCGCGCCCTACTTCACTGGCTGGGTCGATGATGATGATGACTCTGAGTGGGACGGCTACCGCAAAAAGAAAAAGAAAAAGGGCAAAAAGAGTAAGAAGCACCCTAAGCCGAGCATCGTTAGTTTTCTAGAAGTTTACCAGGCGCTAAAGAAGCAAGACGATGCGCAGAGCGCAGCTCCGGAAATAGCCCCTGATACGCTGCCAATGCCGCCTAAGAAGGCGATAGAGCGCAAGGCTGAGCAAGTAGCTCAGTTGCCGCTAGGACCAAGCCTTGAGCAACTAGACGGGCTTCTTGCCGCGATTGAGCTGATACAAGCTCAGATACTGCTAGAGGCCCAGCAAAGGGCGGCGCTAGAGGAAGCCGCGCGGTTAGCACATGAGCGGCAACTGCTTGAGATGTGGGCACAGACGCGGCTTGAGGCGCTTGCAATGCAGATGCACATCGATGCTGAGCTTGAGCGGTTGCAGCTTGAAGAGGATGAAACTGTGGTACAGTTATTACATGAGTTTATGATGCAATAGGGGGAATAATGGATCTACTTTCTATCATAATTACTTTCGTGGTTGTCGGCCTAGTTCTTTACCTAATCAATGCCTATATTCCGATGGAGGCGCGGGTTAAGCAGCTGATGAATATCGCGGTGCTGATCATCCTAGTGCTGTGGCTGCTACGCGCTACCGGGTTACTTGCGGGGCTTGGTGCTGTGCATGTCTAAGCATAACCTCAAGAAGCTAGGCGCTGAGATAGCCGAGAAGCATGATTGGCGCTTCAAGGGGCTATTTCAGCCCGCTAACCAAGACGTGACGATGCTCAACTTCGAGAAGCCCGCTGGCGAGATGGCTGTCATCACCGTGAGCGGGCTAGAGCTTCTGACTAAATCAACAAAGGCCATCGGGCTAATCCTACATCAGCGTGCTGGTGTGCCTAAGCCGGAGAGCCGGATCCTTACTTCGCACTAAGCTATATCCTACCAATAGCGCGGAGTTATTTTAACTCCATCCTACCCGCGTAAAATTCCGCTGTACTTAAGCGAGTTCATGCCTTAATATGGTTTGCGTATGGTAATTCGCCATACGCGGGCTAAACGCGCATGAAAACACGCTACATTTGCTATAACGACGGCGGTAATCTTGTCCTGATTGATGTGGCAACGCTGCCTCGTGTTGAGCAAAAGGCTCCGGCTATTCATCAAGATTCTATGCAGCCGTTGTGGCACCCGACTACCGGCAAGATGTTTGACTCGGTATCATCATTCCGCGCTGAGACGAAGCGCACAGGGGGAATAGAGCTAGGCAACGACGTCATGCCGCCTAAACAGCGCAAGCCGCGAACGTTGCTTAGCTCCCGCGAGCATCTCGAAAAGAACTACCAATTACAGAAAAACGGGGCGCTACCAAAGCCCGCGCCAGCAGAATCTATTGCCGCGTTTGAAAAGCAATTTGGAGCCGTATGTCCGAAGAGCTAGAACGCGAAGAGCCAGAAGCAAGCGAACCGGAAAGCGCACGCGATACGATGCAGCGTGCTTACGAGGAGTCGCAGACCGCTGAGCCGGAAGTAGAAGCACCGGCAGCAACAGAATTAGAGAACGAAACGCCTGAGCAACGCGCCGATAGGCAGCGGGACGAAAAGGGGCGATTCGCTAAAAAGGATTCAGAGCCGCAAGGCGACGATACGGGCACACAGCCCGCTCAAGGGGTGACAGAAGAACAGCAAGCAGCTGCTCCCATCACCGCACCCTTGAGCGTGCCCGGAGAGCTACGACAAGCATGGAGCCAGCTCCCACGCGAATGGCAGGAGTATTATGCCAAACGAGATCTGGAAACCAGCCAAAAGCTTAGCGACCAAGGGCGGCAAGTGCATGAACTTAACGAAGTCTTAAAAGAGCATGTAGCTGATTGGGAAGTTCGAGGCATTACGCCAGCGCAGGTGCTTAAACAAGCCCTAACCTGGTCAAAGCAATTCGAAACCGATCCGCTTAACGCGATGTTTAGACTCGGCAGCATGTATGGGGTTACTCCCGCGCATGCGGCTCACGCACTGCAAACAAACCATGCACAGCAACAGCAAGGGCAGCAACGAGCACAGCAGGGGCAGCCGCAGATACACCCGGAGCTACAGCGAGAGTTTAACGAGATTCGGGCGTTTAGGCAGCAGCAAGAACAGGCGGTCATTGAGCAGAAAACAGAGTTTGCGAATTCGCATTACAGCGCTTTTGCAAATGAGGCAGATGCTCAAGGCAACCTAGTCAATCCCTACTGGCAAGAAGCTTACCCACTAATGCAGAGCATGGCAGCGGGCTTGCGAGAGCGCTATCCCGAGGCCGGAGCACAGGAGTTTTTAAGGATTTGCTACAGAGCAGCTATCAATGCTGATCCTACGCTATCCCAAAAAGCTACTGCCGACTCGGATCGCTCACGCCAGCAAAGGGAGCGGCAGCAAGTAGAACAGGCTAGGAAAATGGGTTCATCGGTGAGAGGTGCCCCAAACGGGGCAGCCGGATCGCCGCAACGATTTGGCTCAGCGCGTGAAGCAATGCAGGCCGCTTATGAGGGGAAAATCTAATGACTCATAAGCAACAACAATGGCAGCACCAAACACCAACTGGGGTGAATTACTCACCGTCACGCTACAAAACCGCAGCGGAGAGCTAGCGGATTCAATCTCGGATAACGTCGCATTAATGTATTTCCTAAAAAAAGGCGGGGGCTATCGTCCTGTGCCTGGCGGGGAAAGCATTATCGAGGAAGTTATCTACGCTGAGAACAGCACCTACAAACGTTACGCTGGTGGGGAACCGCTGGACATCGGGCCATCTGAAAGCATCAGTGCTTTTAGCTTTGCCTGGAAGCAGGTCGCTATTGCGGTCACTGCGACAGGCTTAGAAATCGACGTTCAGAATACCGGGCCTGATGCAGTAATGGATCTTCTTTCTTCGCGGGTAGACATTGCTGAAATCACGTTTGAGAACAACCTGACTTCGGATCTTTACTCTGCTGGCACTGCCGATGGCGGCAAGCAGATTGGCGGTTTGCAGTTGATCGTTCCTGACGATCCAACGACTGGCGTAATCGGCGGTATTAACCGGGCAACCCATACCTGGGCACGTTCGCAATACTACCGCGGCGTGACTGACGGCGGCGCTGCTGTTTCGGCAACTACGATCCAGGATTACATGTTTGCCCTGTGGCAAAGAACGTCATCTGGAAAGCTGAAGCCGACCGGCATTATCGCGGACAACAACTACTACGGTTTTTATCATGCGAGTGTCCAGCCGTTACAGCGAATCACCAATAAGTCAGTTGCTGATGCAGGATTCCCGAACCTTGAGTTCATGGGAACGCCTGTAATCTCTGACGGCGGCATTGGTGGGAACTGCCCAGCGAATCATATGTACTTCCTTAACACCACCAAGGGAGCAATCAGCTACCGGCCACACAAGGATCGGAACATCGTTCCGCTCACGCCAGATCGTTACGCAACCAACGCGGATAGCATGGTTCGTTTGATGGCGTGGGCTGGAAATATGACCGTTCGGCAACCGCGACTGCAAGGTGTACTCATCGCGTGATTTAGTCTGATTTGAAGGAGAAAAGAAAATGGCATGGACAATAATTGAACCGCTTCCGGGCGTTCAAAGAATCACTGATACGTCTACCACGGCTTCGAATGAAGCGGGGTTAGGCGACATCATGAGAGCAAGAGACGCTGATTACGGCGTAGGTGAGTTCATTTACCTCAAGGGTGTTGCAAGCACCGCTGTGGGTAGTTGGGTCACTTACAACTTGGATGATGGGGGCTCCGCGCTGCTTGCCGCTAACGCTATTGGCCCTGTGGCTGTAGCGATGTCGGCAAACATAGCCAGTCAATATGGTTGGTACTGCATCCAGGGCAAAGTTCCGGCGCTCGCGCTCACTGCATTTGCTGACAACGGCAACGTTTACAGCACCGCAACTGCGGGCAGTGTTGATGATACAATTGTCGCTGGCGACCGTGTGAAGAACGCTAAGGGCGCTTCGGGGGTTAACGAAACGACCTTGCTTGCTGACTTCGAGATTGATCGTCCCTTTGTGGACGACGCGCTCTCAGCGTAACGACAAACGGGAGGCCTTTCGGGGCCTCCCTTTTTTGAGGATTTGAAATGGGACTCGTTAAAAATCTAATGGGCACAGGGCTTCCGGTGCAGACCGCAAAGGCGCTTGGTAATGCGCCGAATTTCGAGGGGCAGATCGGCATTGGCGGCACTGTGCTTACCGTTACCGCAGCAGAGCTGAATCGTCTCGCTGATGTTTCTGGGCGCATTGTTGCGGCAACGGCAGCAACGCTTACGATTACTGAGGCAACGCATGAAGGCAAGACCGTCACGCTGGATAGGGCTGCGGGCATTACCGTGACGCTTCCAGCAGCAACGGGCGGCGGTGCAAGGTATCGCTTCTATACCAAGACGACTGTTACCTCGAACAACCACGTCGTGCAGGTAGTCGAGAACGACGTGATGAAGGGAACTGCGTGGGCTACGCAGGATGCCGCTGACACGGCGGTAGCCTTTGAAACGGCGGCGGATAGCGACACTATTACGATGAACGGCAGCACTAAGGGCGGGTTGATTGGTGATGTGATCGAGCTTGAGGACGTAGCAACAGATACTTGGTCTGTGCGGTGCTTCTTACAAGCAACTGGCACTGAAGTAACGCCGTTTAGCGCTGCTGTAGTGTAACCAATAACGGAGAATGAAACATGCAAACCGATCCCGATGGACTGGCACTGGGACACGTGCCGACAAACTTGCAGGGTATAGGAATGGTGTCTTACGGCTCAGACGATGCGCTAGGCGTGGAGTTCTTTACCAAGACCATTTACCTGCCTGAGTTAAAAATGGGTGAAACTGGCGTGCAGGTAGACAGGCTAGCAGGGGAAGAAAAGAGAACGTATCTCTCTATTAGGTTCCCTGCTACCTCGAAAATCCAGGACGGTGATTGCTGGGTAGGCGAGGCGACCGAAGAGCATAAGCAGCGGTTCTGGCGTCACTGGCAAGCATTCCAGCAAGGCGGTGGAGCCTATGGCGGGACTGAGCTGAAGCTGATGAAACATGCTGCATTGGACGAGGCGCTAATCGCTGAGTTCAAGCGCAACGGCGTTACCTCAATTGAGCAGCTTGCAGCGCAGCCTGATAACTCTATGCCTCGACTCGGGCAGTTTGGCTATGCGCTTCGCAAGGCGGCTCAGGGCTGGCAGCAAGACCAAAAAGAATTAGTGCACTTGAAGGACCTCAAAGAGGACCAAGAAACGCTGAAGGCTACTGCTGCTGCACAAGCTGCACAGATTGCCCAACTAACCGCACTATTAGAAGCACAAACAGCACCGGCAACAGACGCCGCTAAACAAAAAGGTAAGTAATCATGTCAGAGATATTTTTTCGAGAAGAGGAAAGGGACGCAGGCGAGGACAAGCGGGAAACCGTGGTTGTTTTGGTTCGCGTACTTGATAAGAACAGCACCCACGTTACCGTGGCTACCGACGAGGACAAGCAAAGGTATAGCCCTGCTTATACGAAGTTCGAGGCAGCCAAGAAAACGCAGGATGATCTAGCGAAGGAGAATCAGCCGTTGCCTCACGATCAGGAAGTAAAGGAAGTGAGCGAGCATGAGCCGCAGGTCAATACTGGCAAGCTTTTGCACGACCAAACCGGTAAGGAAGCAGAGAAGATTGCTAAGCTAGACCACGAAGAGCGTAGAAAGAAAAACAGAGAGTAACGCCTAAATGAGCCTACTCACTGTTATTCAGAACGCTTCGAAAGAACTCGGGCTTACTACTCCTAGCACGGCTTACGCTAATACCGATCCAATTGTCGTTCAAATGGTCGCGTTGGCAAACCGTGCTGGGAAGCAGGTCCGGGATCTGTATTACTGGCCGCAGCTGTTAAGGGAAGCGACTGTCACGCTGATTGATGCTACGGCTAGCTATTCCCTTCCGACTGACTTTAATACTGCGGTAATGGAAACGCATTGGGACCAGGCGGGTGATTTAGCGATGCTTGGTCCTTTATCGCCGGGTGAGTGGCAGGCATGGCAACAGGGCATTACTCCGGCTCCTAATCGCTCGATGTATCGGATCAAAGGGTTCGGCGCGAATAAGATCAACCTTATTCCTACTCCTACCGCAGCAGAGGCCGGGAACACGCTGCTGTACGAGTATCAGTCTACTTTCTGGCTAACCACTGTCGCCGGGGCTACTCCTACGCTAGAGGCGTTTACGGCTGATACAAACGTGATTTTCTTCCGTGAGGATTTGCTTGAGCTGGACATTATCTGGCGCTGGCGGAGGGCCAAGCGGCTGGATTACGGCGCGGAGATGGCGGAGTCGGTAGTGGCATGGCGTAGCGAGGCGACTGCTAAACAGGGCGCTCCGACAATTGATCTAGCGAATCGCGGGGGGGCTCGGTTCCTTGGACCTGATAACGTGCCGGATCGACATTCTTGGTATACCTAAATGGGCAAGGCCGATAGTTTTCTAACAGGAGCGCAGCGCCGGAATCTTGGCGTAGATGACGTGGTGCCCGATGGTCGCTTTGCCGGTAAGACCGTTCGGGAAATCTACGGGATGCTGCAACAGCAGGAGCAAGGCTATAGCGGGCTACAGCAGAGCGCTAACTCTGGTGAGATGACTATAGAGGAAGCGATGCAGGGGGGCTTCAATAGCCCAGATCCGCGAAGCTATAGAGTTCCCTATGGCCCGTTCCAGGGCATGTCGATGGACCAGCTTGCACAGAGATATAAGGAGCAGCAATCGTATCTGCAAGATAATGGGTTTGTAGCCAAGGAACCCGAAGAGCCGGGGATGGTTGACCAGATCATGCCGCTTGCAACAGGCATCGGTAGCGCTGTCACGGCTGGCGCTTTAACGAACTACCTTTCGGGACAGACGGCCCTCAATGCAGCCCAAACCGCTGCCCAGACGGCGGCACCATCTGCGGTTCCTGGCGCGGTAACTGCCGGAGCTGCACCCGCAGTGCCCACGGTGATAGGCGGTGCGCCGATAGCAAGCACCGTTCCTGCCGCAGCTCATAGCTACGGCATGTTAGGACTTAACGCAGCACCGGGAACGGTAGGCGGCGCATTCCTTCCCGCAGCGGGCGTTGCGGCTGGTGCATACACTGGAATGCAACAAGGCAAAGGTTTGTTGAACGCGGTCAAGGGTAAGGACATGAGCTTCCAGGAGGAAGCCGCGCTTGCCCTGCCTACGTTTGGGCTAAGCTTTGCAGTTGACCCGGTAAAGAAGCTTTTCGGCGGCGGTAGGCATGAAGGGGTCTCTCAGCGCGAGACAAACCGCAACGCCTTCCGGGACGACTCGCAAATCTACGCCGGCAACGACATTGGGCTAGCTGGTGGAAATACCTTTAACATCGGCTCGAACAGAAACACCGAAACAACCGACATTGACTGGGACAAAGCAAAGGGTACGCCAGGCGATGAAGACCTGATCTCTCGACTAGATAGCTTGACCGTTGCCCTATCGCCTCTTACGGGGGATCAGCGAGCCTGGCAAACAGGTGAGTTTTACAACGCCGCTACGTCAAGCGGCGATTCTATGGCAAACGTGCAGCAGATGTTCAAAAACTCTGGCCGCACGTATGAGGAAATACGTCAGGGGATCAGAGAGGCGACGGACATTAGCGAGCAAGAGCGTCAAGTGCATCTCGCCAACGTCGATGTTGTGGAGCAATACGGTGGGCCTACTCCGGCAGCGGTATTACCAGGACAGCAGGCAAAAGCGGCAACCTTACCAGCTCCCACGACGGCATCAGTAGATCGTAACGCTGGCAGGCCCGCACCGGTCTTTAATGACCCGCTAGCGGTCAACCTCGCTCCAAAAGCAGCGCCAGGCCAGAAGAAAGGAAGCACGCGCCTCAAAGCATTCTGGGGGCAATAGTGGCTAAGACTGTCACGCTACCGTTTCCGTCTGGAGGGCTTAACGCAAGAGATCCGCTTGATGCTATGCCGGCAAGTGACGCATGGGAAATGCGCAACATTCTTCCGCGCTCGGGATACGGGGAGTTCGTCGGGGATGGCGTCATCATCCATGACGCAGCGGGTAGCGGCGGGGATGTTAAGACGGCTATCACAGCAGCCTACCTGGGCGGCGAAAAGCTATTTGTCTGCTATGGCGGTAAGATTGTTCTTGTCCTAACCAGCAGCACTGAAACAGACCTTAAGACCGGGCAAACCGTTGATAACTGGCAGCACGCCTTTATCAACAATACGCTGGTGATGGTGAATGGTGCAGACCAGCCGCAGCAGATCAGTTCCGTCCCTGCAATTTCCGATGCCGTGTATACGATCATTGCCGACGATAACAAGCTTGTTGATGTAACGGTGTATCAGTCACGCCTTTACTTCATCGAAAAAGACACCACGAAAATGTGGTATGGCGCTACAAACGCCACGACTGGGGCGCTAACTGCTTTTGACCTCGCGACCGTCATTAAAAAAGGCGGCACCCTTGAATGGATCTCGAGCTGGACAGAATCAACCGGCAGCGGTCTACAAGACTACCTAGTTATTATGACCAGCCAGGGCGAGATGCTTGTGTATGCTGGCGATGACCCAACAGCGAATTTCTATCTTATGGGCCGCTTCTATGTCGGCAAGCCTCTTTCTCGCAGGGGCAAAGAAAACATTGGCGCGGATCTCTGGTTTCTTACCCGCGATGGGATGCTTTCCGCTGCTGACGTGATGCGCGGGAACGGTAACGCAGGAAAGTATAAGGCGCTTACTGATAAGATACAGAACGTATACCGCGAGCGCGTTACTACTTACGGATCTGCGGTCGGCTGGGAAATCTACAATTACCCCCGCGGCAACCTCGTGCTGATTAATATACCGCCTACCGTGGATCTATCGGGTAATGGCGATTACGGCTGGCAGTATGTAATGAACACCGAGACAGGCGCCTGGTGTGAGCTGTTTATAATGTATCCGGCTTGGACGTGGACGCTGTTTGCGGAAACTGCCGTGTATGGCGGCAAGGCCCACACAGCGCGAGCATTTAACCCGACTGGCGTTTTTGCCACGGTAGGCGATGGTATTTACTTCGCGCGTGTTAGTTGGGCTTATAACGATTTAGGTGCGCGGGGCTTTGACAAGCACGTGCAGATGATAAGGCCGACGATTAGCGATTTCTCGGATTTTGATAGCGGCTTTGGAACACTAGCAACCAATGTCGGAGTTTACGGAGAACTTGGAACCACGCCAGGGGGCGGCTTAGTTTCGATTGGAACATTTACCGCAGCTGGTGGAAACGTGAATAGGTGGGTAGGCGCAACTACATATAGCAAGCTTATCTCTCCCGCAATGTCGTTTATGGTAACGAGCATCAATGCGCGCATTAACAATGTGCAGCTCATGTATGAGCCAGCAACGGAGCCGTTCTAATGCAGACCGAGCTTGCCATAGGTGAGTTCGTAGCAAGGCTTTGCCCCGGTGTTGAGCATTACCCGGACTGGGGGCCTTTTAGGGCGCTTGGTTTTAACGACGGAGAGAAGTTAGTTGCGGGCGTAGTGTTCTCGCAGCTAAACGGGTTTGACGCGCTTGTTAGCATTGCGGCAACTACTCCAAGGTGGGCAACGCCGGGACGGATTAGACGCGTGATGCAGTTTGGATTCGATGAAATTAAATGCGTGAGACTCACGGCGGTAACGAGTAAGAAAAACGCCAGGGCAAGAAAGCTGCTTAGGGGCTTGGGGTTTATCGAGGAAGGCAGGAAGCGCAAGGGCTTTGACGGGCAACAAGATTGCATCATTTACGGTGCAACACGATTGGACATGGAACGATGGCTGTTAGCGGAAAAACACAAAATAGCGGCGTAGTATCGGGGCCGGGAACTCTCGGGGGCGGCAAGGCAGCTCCAGTATCGGGGCCGGGAACTCTCGGGGGCGGCAAGGCAGCTCCAGCTTACGGAACGCTTGACTGGCAAGTGCAGAACAACTGGATCACGCCTGAGGCAGCAGCGCAGCAGGGCGCTATCAACAACGGCGGCTGGGGAGCACCAGCGGCAACGGCAACGGCAGCTCCGACTAGCACAGCACCCTTGGCAAACGGAGCAACGAACCGTGGCAGCACGCCTATGCAGCAGTGGCAGCAGTCTACCGCTGGGATGCAACCGCAACAGCCGCAACAGCCCATTGTCCCGACGAACACAACGCCCAAAGGCCCAGCGCCTTACATGCCGGTGGATCAGCTCAAGACATCACTTGCCGCTCAAGTCGCGAGCAAAGGCATTAATCAAGGCCAAGCAGACGCAGAGATCGCACGTGTGCAGGGCTTGTGGGACGAATACAATAAGAGCGGGGGCGCTAGCACTGGTTTTGACCAAGCGGCGCAGATTGCCAACACTCAAGGCCAGATCAACAACCAGAACATGCAGCAGCAGGCGCAATACAACCGCGTCAACGAGTTTAATCCTTACGGCCAGAGCGAGTTTCGGCAAAACCCCGATGGCTCTTACAGCCGGATTAGCAGCCTATCCCCGGAGCAGCAGGGGCTGTTGGACTCTCAGCAACAGCGCGATGCTACGTTTAGCGGTGGTATGGGCGGCCTTGCGGCCTCGGGGGTAGCCAATTTGCAGCAGCCGTTTAATTACGGCGCTATGCCAAAGGCGCTTGGCATGGAGGATTTGCAGGGAGATCGTAGGCGCGTTGAGGACCAGGTATACGGGCAATACTCAGGCGACATTGAGCGGGAATCGGGGCAGCAGCTCCGAGCGTTTGAGCAGAAGATGGCTAACCAGGGCATCCCGCAAGGCTCTGAGATGTATTCCCGGCTTATGTCGGACCTTGAGCGGAACAAGGGCGATGCACTCAATAGAGCTCGCACAAGCGCCATTACGACGGGCAGGCAGGAAACAGAGTCCATGTTCGATATGGGCGATAGATCGCGCTCTAGGGGCATTAGCGAGGCTAAGGACTTGCGTTACATGCCGTTGGACGAAGTTGCTCGGCTTGGGGCGCTAAGCGGCGGTGTGCAGAATCCGCAGTTCTCGGCAACTAGTCAGATCCAATCGTCGCCGGTTGATTTCGGGGGGTATGCTCAGAGCTTCGTGGGTCAAGATTACGGCTTGGGTGTCTACAAGAATAAGGCCGTTTTTGACCAGAATCTGTCTCGTGAGCAATACCAATGGCAGGAGCAGCAGGAAAAACAGGGCAAAGGCGGCGGTAAAGGTGGCGGTTCGTCCGGCGGCGGCGGTGGATCTTGGTATTAACTAACAATTGAGGCAATACAATGAATCCTTGGCAACAACAAATAAACCAGATGCAGATGATGCAGCAGCAGCAAATGCAGCCGAAGCAGATGGACCCGCTAGCAATGGCGATGATGCAGGGTGTAGGCGGCGCAGCTGGTGCAATGCCCTACGGCATGAATCCGCGTCCTAATCCGACCTCAATGCAGGCAGCAACGCCTCAGATGCTACAAGCTGTGCAGCAGCTCGGTGCGGCGGCTGGCATGGCTCCGGCAGCGGCAGCCGCGCATCAAGGCAGGCCGCACCCACGGAACGCCGGAAGGCCCGCGCCGCTAACCAAGCCGATGGGCGGCACAAGGGAGACTATGCAGGCGCACTACGACGCAGTGGGCGTAGGTAAGCCGAAGCTTGACCCGGTAAAAGCAGCAGCATGGCAGTCGCAAATAGCACCCAAAAAGACAATGGCGGTCGGCAAACCAAAAGCGCAGGGCAAACTAGCAGGCTGGTGGAAATAAATGGCACTCGATGATCTGATGGCGGCACTTAACGCCACAAGCAAAAACACTCGGTCAAGCAACGCTCTCCTGCAAAGCAGAGACGCGCTCAGTCAGTTTCAGTTCGCACCGTCGCGCAAGGAACGGGAAACGGGCAAGGTCGACTGGAAAAAGGATCTGATGGGCAAGATGGGTATGGCGATCCTTGGCGGTGTTCTTGGCGGCTACGGTGAAAAGCAGGTTCGTGAGGAAGAGCAAGGCCGCTCGCTTCGCTTTACCAACGCTCTACGCAGTGCCGATCCGGCTGCCATGCTTGGCGCAGATCCTGAGTTGTCTCAGTTCGCCATGCCTTTGCAGATGGCACAGTACAATCGCGGAATAGCGAAGCAGGACGCACAAGAGCAGATGAACATGAAGACAGATGCCGAGTTGCGGCTCAAGGGTATTGTTCCGGGCGCAGACGGGCAAGGCTACACAACCGATCCGAACATCTCAGAGGCGCTAGTTAATCAAGCATTAGCAGAGAAAGGAAAGACACCTAGGGGCTTCGGCGGGGAGCAATCAAGCGTTGCTGCACCTAAACCAATGTCACCTTATAACTTTGGCGATAGGGTTCCTTCAGTTGATGACAAGCTGATTGCATATCAGCAAAAGTTGACGGCTAACGGGTGGGACGACGAACAAGCATCAAAGCGGGCCGGTGAGCTTGTGAAGGGTGAGCGGGATTATGCGGCAAAGTCTTTCAAGAAAATGGACGAAGCCCGCGAAAAGGCCGGCCTCTTAAAATCACTCGCTGACACTGCATCTGCTGGGGCGGAAACGGCGGGCTATACTGGTCCTTATAATAGTCTAGCGACTATGGGCGCTAATGTCGCGTCGTTTTTTGGCAACGAGGAACAATCTAACAAGCTTGCCGGACAGGCGCTGCTGGACTCTATTAAACCAGACATGGTTAAAGCTTCGCGCTCTCCCGGTGCCGTTAGCGATAAAGAAAACGTCATGTACTTGGCTGCTGGGCCTAACTCTGGGAACACGCCAGAGCAAAACGCAGTATTGATTAATAAGATGCGCAACCTTTCGCAGCTAGAAGCGGAGTACGCGGATTTCTTAGATACCTACACAGCCGAGAAAGGGACTTCCGTAGGGGCGGATCGGTTATGGCAAAACTATACCCGACAGTATCCGCTGTTCTCGCCGCCGACCCCAAAGGGAACGATTGACATAAACCAGCAGCGACCTAGCTGGCAGGATTTCTTTTCGGGACAAGGCCAACAAGCACCAGCGATGCCTCAACAGAACACGGGCGGAGGTCCTCCGCCAGGTCTAACCTTTCAAGAGTTCCAAGCATGGAAGCGTGGGCAGCGATGACCGACGAAGAAGAATATCAGGATTACCAGGACTACCAAGAGTATCAGGCGTATCAAGCCGGTAGTTTTGGCGCTCCAGAAGAACCGAAGCAGCGTAGCTCTACAGACTTGCTTGGTGCAGACCAGAGCCTTGGTGTGCAACGTGCTCGCTTAGGCGTTGGCGGTCTATCCAGGATGATTCCTTTCAATGTGGGCGATGAGATAGTTGCGGGCGGTTCGGCTCTGTTCGATGCGGCATTGGGCCGCGGCGGGCTTAGCGAATCTTATGACAATCGGCTTAGCCAGGTTAGGGATTATCAAGATGCTTTTGGCCAGGAGGCGGGAAACTGGGCAACCGCTTTAGATATAGGCGCTGGCGTTGGGATGCCGCTTGGTAGTGCGGTGTCTAAGGTCAAGGGCCTTTTGCCTAAGCTCGGAGTATTGGCAGCAGAGGGCGCGTCGCTTGGTGGCGCTTACGGATACGGCGGCGGGGAAGGCAGCGAGGATCGTTTAGCCGAAGCACTTAGTGCAGCCAAGATCGGCGCGGTTGTCTCACCAGCGCTCTATGGTGGGATTTCTGGGGGCGCATCACTTCTGAGAGGTGCCAATACTTTACTTGGAAAAGTAACACCTGCCTTTAGAAACCCGCGAACAATGGCCGCCGAAGAGCTAGCGCCATCAGCCAAAGCGATTGAAGCCTTACCTGATAGAGTTCCAGGCAATCCGTTCTATGACTTCCAAACGCTAGCAGAGGCAACACAGAGCCCAAGGCTAGCCCAGCTTGAACAGCGCGTAGGAAAAGCCTCAGAGAAGGCAAATGAACTACTGGTAGAGAATCGTGCTGCAAGGCTCGGGGCATACGATGAATTGGCCGCTAATCTATCGGCAGCTCCTAAGCGCACAGCAGAGGAAGGCGGTTTAGACTTACGAGCCCTACTCGAAAAGGAAGGCAACCAAGTTAGAGGCAAGGCAGAGGATCTGTTCGGCGAAATAGCACCTGACGGGAAAATCCCGGTCGGTCCGGTAAATGACGCATTTCGCGCGTCGATGGGCAAAATGTATGAGGCGGGCGGGGCTCCACGGTCACTTACAAGCACGGCAGACGAACTGTCCTCGGCGGCCCGCGTTGCAAAACAAGATGATCCACTTGTCTCGGCACTTTTCGATGCTCGGGTCCGCCAGATTGTTACAGAGGCACCAGCGGCGGTGGGAGATGCCGTCAAGCCGTTCAGCTACATGCACTCTCTACGACAACGGGCTCAAGATGCTTGGCTACAAGCTAAGAGCGTAGGCGATAACAGAGCGGCGGCGACCGCTAACGGGTTAGTGAAGCAGATCGATGGCGCTATCGAGCAAGCGGGCAGATCGGGCGGCATGACGCCTACGGACGTTTCTACCTTCAATACGGCCAAGAAAGCTTACGCCGATTTCGCCAAGACCTATCAGAACGGCCCGGTAGGGGACGCGCTTCGCAAGATGGGCGAAGGTAACTACAGTATGAGAGAAAGCAATGTTGTCGGGCGTCTGTTCAACGGCAAGGCTGAGGGGACTAAGAAGCTATTAGCCGCATTACCGGATACGCCTGCCGCAATAGATGACGCCAGAGGCTTGGTGCGGGATCATATTCTCCGCGAGACGCGCCAAAACGACAATCTTATATCGCCTGGTAAGTTCAGGACATATTTGCGGAAGAACATGGAAGGGCTTACCGCAAAGACTAAGAGCGGAAAGGCTCTATTCGAAGAGGGCCACGTAAAATCGCTTGAGCAAATAGCAGACGATATTGCCTTTCTCGATCCAAGCTCTTCGAAGAGCGTTAAGCAGCTTGCTTATGCTGCGTCCGTGGGGCAACCAACCACAGCGCAAGCTATGATCATGGGTGAAAATGCTCTTGCAAGTAAGATTCCTTTCGGTAGGGCAATCAAAGCTTTCACCAAGGACCAGATCGACAAGAAAGTTAGAGCAGCAGACGACATTCTAGCAGCCGCCTTCTTTGATAAGAAAATTGCTAAGGACTTGATAAGCACCTACACGCCAAGCAAGCTTGATGCAGTCAGGTTCGCTATTGCAAAGAGCGCTAAGAATGGGCAGACCGCTGCGCAAACCCTTCCTCTCCGCACGATTGCAGGGATTGGATCTGCTCAAGAGTCGGAAGGTTCCGGTAGCTCTGCTCTACCCGTTCAATCTTATCGTAAAGAATCGATAGCCGTTCCACTATCCGGTCAAGCTTCGACGATAGCGCCTCAAGCCAATACAGGGCGATTGCCAGCATCGCCACAAGCAGGATCATTAACCCGATCATCATCATCTACAACTCCGTCAAATGTAGCGGCGCTCATATCCGAGCAGCCGCCGTTAGTTCAAGCAATCATCAGGGCCGAGTCAAACGGCAACCATAAAGCCGTGAGCAATAAAGGCGCTCAGGGTCTTATGCAGCTTATGCCGGCAATCCAAAAAGCGTTCGAGGTAGCCGATCCCTTCGACCCAGCAGAGAACATCAGGGGCGGTGTAGCACTGATCCAAGAAGAACTTGAGCGTTTCGGCGATCCTCTACTCGCTATCGCTGCATACAACGCCGGTTCTCCTGCTGTGAAAAAGGCCATCAAGCTTGCGGGGTCTAGCGACTACGAAGCTATCCGGCCATACCTACCAAAAGAGACGCGGAACTACGTTAAGCGTGTTATCAGCTACGCATAAAACTACTCAAGGGCTAGGCTCAAGAATCCGGGCAAGCACGGTACGATAAGCATTTCCGGTGTACTGAACGCGGGAATCGTATTAGACTAGGTTTCTATGGGCGAGGGGCAGGGCAGGAAGGATGATTGATTACCTATTATCGATAATTGCGCAGCTGTTAGCGGAGCCGCCCCGTAATACCGGTGGCATGTCTGATGCGGTTTTGCTATCCCTGATAGCCTCATTTCAGCTCGTAGCCGTAGCCTGGATTAATCGAGGCACTAAGCAGGCGATTGATAGGTCCGCCGAAGCTACCCTTATTAAGTCCGAGCAGGTAAGGGAAGCCGTGCGCAATGCGTCACACAATGCAAACAATGTAGCAAACGAAGTTGGGTTAAAGCTTAACCTTGCTACAGTGGCCACTGAGAACAAGCTCGACGAAATCAGTAAGACAACTCAGGAGACGAGACAAATAGTTGATACCGCAACGGGAGAAAGGCTGAGGCTCCACGCCGAAACCTCGCGGCGACTTGCACACATTACGCAAAAAGAGGAATGCCTTAAGGCCGCCGAACTCGCTGAGCAGATATATTCGGACTACCTAGCAAAGAAGTTACAGGCCGATGAAATCCAGCGAAGTTCATAGCGTTATCGCCCCGTAAATCTCCCCTGTACTACCGCAGCTTTCCGTACTACAATTTAGATGAAGTAGCGAGGGGCTGTAATGAAATCACTCATACCCATTTTCTTGCTGGGCTGCATGCTCGGCTCGCCTGCTTGGGCCAGCGCTAAGTCTTGCGCATTATCTTACTACGGTATTCAGCACCCCGCTTGGCCGTGCGAAGATAGCATCGCGGCGCTCGAACCATGCACTGAAATCAAGGTCGCCTTTCTCGCTAACTCCTTTGGCCGTGAGACGGCCTGCCTTGCCCGCCTGTTAGCAGATCCCCGCGTTACCGGAGTAGAGGCGCACCTGATAAATGAACGCTGTAGCGAGCGCCCTGGGGGGTGTGGCGCTTATGAGTTCATGTATGGACTGCCGCAGTCGGAATTTCGAGACGGCCTACTGGCACGCGATCCGGCAACTCTGAACAGAGCTGGGGTATTCTTCACTGAATTGGCGGGTGAGATACTGCCGCTGATTCGGCCTGAGACGGTCTGCTGGATAAGCCCGGCGTTGGAATCGAACCTGGCGCCTGATGCCTTCTACCCACTAGCGGAGATTGCCTACCATCAGTTTCTAGGGCGCTGTCATATTGTTTACAACCCGCTCAAGAACAGGGGGCAAGAACAGCAGCCGTTCATCTACGAGGTGCATGGCAAAAGCCCGCGCTTACAAGCTCCGTGCATCACTAACCTCGATGGCGCCGACATAGCCCTTGACCTTGCGAACAACCGGCAAGAGCAGCGAAGGCAGTTCTACAAGAACCTCATCAGCGAGCGGCAGGCCAGGAGATTCGTCGCCAGGTATGAGCAGTGCGGTGCGGCATTTCTCTGGACTCATGAATTTAACGGTCGCAGCAAGCGATTCAACGACCCGAGAAACAGAACCAACTGGCCCAGCAGGGAGATATTCGACCGCGTTGTGAGCCTATTCCCGTAGAGGACTGAATGAACAGAATTCTCCTGATCGCATTGCTCTTATCCGGCTGCGCTGCTCCCGGCGCAGAACTCGTGCTCTACGACTACGGCGATACGCTTGAATGCCCAAAAGATTTACTAGAACGAATCGACAAAAAGTTAGAGGAATTATGCCCGAAGCAAACGACAAACCCGCAACTGCCACAGTAGCAGAAAAGCAGCTAATCGCTGAGGAAGTTACCCAAGCTAAACCGGCTTGGCATAACTTGCTGCTCGGCCTTGGCTTGGTGCTACTCACCGGAGCAGGTCAGTTCATGCAGTCCGTTGCCCCGGACCTCGCAGCGATCTTACTTGGCATCCTTCCGGGATGGGTAACTGTGATTGTCGGGCCGTATCTCAACACAGTGCTGCTTGCCGCCGCTGCGTGGCTTATCAAGCGCGGGCGCTCACAGTCTACTGTTGCCGTAACAGAGGCGCTCAGAACGCCGTTACCGCCGCCTGTATCGGAAGCGCGAAAATACTACGATAAGAAGTAATCGCCAGCGATTCGCTGTTCTCCCGCACGAACACCGCAACGGCCAAGATCAGTAGTGCTGCAAGGACAACCGCAAGTATAAACGCAAAGTGTGGGCTATACACGTTTAGCACCCCCCGCACTGCCGCTTACGGTTCCGCGCCGTCTTGAGGCACTGCACACAAGCCTCCGTCCATACGCGCTTAACCTCGCTCTGATACAGCTCCTTGACGGGAACCTCGATAGTCTCACGCGGGTGAAGCGAGCCCACATACAAGTAGAACTCTACCGCCGTATGCACGTCATCCGGCAATATAACCTTCGGCGTCATCTGGTCAGTCGTGCACTTCAACCATGCCGCGTAGTCACGCCAATCCGGCTGACACACGTCGAGAAAGCTCGCGGCCTGCTTGGTATTCCCGGCATAGTATTGCAGCTGGCTAGCAGCAGTATCCGCTTGCGCCGTGCTCGTTAGTAGTAGGGCGGTCAGTAGTAGTTTTTTCATGGTTTCTCCTTTGCTATCTCTGTGATTTACTTATCGTCCTAACGCTTTGTCGATTGCTGTCAGTTGTTTCCTATCCCACACACCGAATACCCAGCCCACAACCCCGCCAACAAGCACTGCACACACAACGTAAATAGTTAGTTCCATTTCGTGTCCCATGGTTTACCTCGCTACTTATCGTCCGATTCTACATCGCTTAATATTTCGCAACTGAAACCTTCCTTCTCGAAGTTTTCGGCAGCACGTTTAGCGGCCTCAAGATCTTCGTAAGGTAAATGTAGCTGACCACTAACTGACACCCAGTAAGTCATAGATACCTGTCATTCCATTTCAGATGGGCTTCTACTGTCGTAGCCGCTCCTGGCCCACCGGCACCGCAATCGCAGCAAAAAACCTGATAGCCGTCATCGTGCTCTACGCTGCCATCCAGATTTTCGCTTTTACAGAATGGACAAGGCTTCTTTTCTTCTAGCTGATAATTCATAAACTATTCCGTTTTGCCGCCCTTCACTAACGCTAGCTTTGGGCGTTTACGTTTTGACTTCTCCGGCAAACCGAAGTGCTTAGCCATATACTTCCGGGCGCTTGCGTATGTCCGGGGGTAGTAATTAGAATTGATTGAGAGATTCAAATTCAAGCCCCCGGCATAGACAAGCCATATCTCTGCACCGCGCTTGCGTCGTCTCAAGTAATACTGCACGGCCTCGCCAGTGCTTCCGAAGCCGAAGACGCTCAGAATGTCTCCTGCTTTCTTGGCTGCGTTATTGCATTTATCCTTGGCGGTGATTCGTCGAACGTGTCCCATAATCCCTCAAATCATTCATTCAAAAAAGCGGGACGGCTGACCCTGAAACGCTCAAAAGCCCAATCCAGATCAGCACTCAATCATCAAATCGCGACGCTCTTCTTCGTAGTCAGGTAGGCCCATAAATCTCTATTATTGGCCGTCGCCGTCCTTAATTGATTGATCAATCAACGCATCTATTGCTTCCGGCGACATACAATTAAGATTGTAGTAGTCGTGATTTTTACTAAGCCAATCATACCGCGCCGCCTTGGCCTCAAGCTCTCTCAAGCTCACATTGAACTCACCAAGTATTTCGGTAGCTCTAACCGGGTTCTGGCTTACGGTAGCCTCTGCGTATTTGATCAAAGAAACCATTAAGTCCGCCATAGTTTCCGCCTTATTGGGCCTTAACGTGATAACTAGGAGGAAGAACCCCCAGATTACTTTTGGACACAGCCTTGGTCACCGGCACGTCGGTTTTGGTCGATACCACTACCTCAATCTTTCCGCTGATAAGCACGCGGAGACGGTCCTTCCAGTCAAGCACTCCAATGACATGCGATGTCATCCAGTGGGGCGCTAAGTCGGGGTGCTCGTCGTCCTCAAAACGCGGGATACGCTTGCTGCCGAATCCCAGGCGACCCCACACGGTTCTTTTGCCTGGCTGTGCGAAATTCATTACTTTCATCGCCATGTAACGCTCCATAACTGTCATTCTGGTAACTGCATCCACCGAGTTACTTCCCACTGAATAGGCCGCTGAAACATCGGCTCTTCCATGCCCGAATACCAAAGACCGCCTCGATACTGAGCCATGCCGCCCGGCACAATTACCTTTTGGTGCTTTGCCGGGAATCTATCCAGGGTGCTAATCCAGCCGCTCCTAGCCTCCAGCGCGTCTGCTATCCGCTTTAGCTGCTCTAGTTGGGCAGTCTGAATCTGGTTTTCAAGCGTCCCGATCTTGCGGGGGTTTGCGAGTACTGTTTCTGTGTGGCTGGGCATGTTTTATTTCTCCTTCTTATCTTCCTTTACGTCGTCTTTGTAATTTTCCTCGTAGCATCTACGCAACGGGCCTTCAGGGAGAATGCGCCAATCCTGCTTTTCCGACATCTCTTCAACAACGGCCTTGCATCTGTCATGACAGTGCAGCACTTGGTCAATCCCACCCACCTCAAACGGATTAACAGAATCGTCGAAGGGCGGCAGAATGTACTTTGCGCAAACATCGCAGATAGGCCCGCTGCTTGTTATAGTCATGTCCGATTTACTCCCTTATCAGCCCTTTCTCTTATTGTTCTCGATTCGCCACACGCGGTATCCAACGCCTTCTCTCCTCGACGCACTGCACCGCTTACCGTGAAGCCGCACTCGCTGAGCAACGAAAGAAGCTTGTCTCTTTGTTTCTTCCGCGCCGATAGACGCGCTTCATCAGCAGCATCAGCAGCATAAGCAGCAGCATAAGCAGCAGCATAAGCAGCAGCAGCATAAGCATCAGCAGCAGCATAAGCAGCAGCATAAGCAGCATAAGCAGCAGCAGCATAAGCAGCAGCATCAGCAGCATCAGCAGCATAAGCAGCAGCATAAGCAGCAGCATAAGCAGCAGCATCAGCAGCATCAGCAGCATAAGCAGCAGCAGCAGCATCAGCAGCATCAGCAGCATAAGCAGCAGCAGCAGCAGCACGGACTGACCAACAATTTTCGCGGGCGGAGATCCATTCTTGCCGCTCTATTTCTTCTCCTGCGATTTTCCGCGCATAAAAGTCGCCGAC
>Ga0163150_10001488_pt1 | contig 39332 bp, 33 predicted proteins | sample OliLakLV19P2IB_FD_148628 | JGI IMG/M metagenome (GOLD analysis project Ga0163150, IMG submission 148628) | Freshwater microbial mat bacterial communities from Lake Vanda, McMurdo Dry Valleys, Antarctica - Oligotrophic Lake LV.19.P2.IB | ecosystem: Environmental > Aquatic > Freshwater > Lake >... | reverse complement strand
CAAGGCTGAGGTTCTGGAAAATTCACCGGTCTCGTCCAACCAGCGGTAGCTTTGAGGCTCCGCGCGACGACGCTCTCGTCGTGCTCTACACCGTCGGCGCGCTCCGCTCAAAGCTACCCTTGGGGTTAGACGGAGTCTCACCCCACCACGTTGATTCACACCTTCACTCACCCCTTGTTCCGGCTGCTCTTGAGCACGGCTTCGCAGAGCTTCATTTCGCGGTGCCCGTCTTCCGCCGTGGCGAAGAGCAGGGGGCGGACGCTGGCGATGTGCTCATAGACGGCGCGGTAGTCCCGCCGTCCTTGCGGCGCGGGCGTCGTCGTGATGAAATCCAGCCCATGCCGACTAATGGCCATGCGGATTCACTGAGAGAGCAGCCGGCCCCGTACGCGCCGCCGCCGGAGACGCAGCGGTTGATTGATGAGTTGTATCGCGAGGAATTGATCGAGGCGCGCGCGATGCGGCCGGAGGATAAGGTGCGGGCCGGGCAACAACTCTTTGAGGGCGCGTGCCGCGTGACGCTGGCGGGCATTCAGAATCAGAATCCCAACGCGTCGGAAGCGGAGTGTTGGGAAATCCTGCGCCAGCGGCTGGAATGGTGGAAGAAAGTGGAGGCGACGTCGTGACGATTGACGACGTGGCCTTGCGCGTGGCGGAGGCGCTGGGCGCGGCGGGCGTGCCGTTCATGCTGGTGGGCGGGTTCTCCAGCAACTTCCACGGCATTCCCCGTTCGACCAAGGACGCGGACTTCGTGGTGCAGTTGAGCGCCCCGTTGAACGCGGCGTTTGCGCGCACGCTGGGGCCGGAGTTCGAGGCGGAACCGCAGTTGTCCTTCGAGACGAACACCGGGACGCAACGGCAGGAGTTCCGCGTGGCCGGCACGGTCTTCAAGGTGGAGGTGTTTCGGCTCTCCGACGACGCGCATGATCAGGAACGATTCCGCCGGCGTCAGCCGACGGTCGTCGATGGGCGGCAGGTGCTTTTCCCGACGGCGGAGGACGTGATCATCTGGAAGCTGCGCTGGGCGCGCTCGAAGGATCGCGACGACGTGCGCGCGGTGATGGGCGTGCAGCAGGACAAACTCGACTGGCCTTACATCGAGGGCTGGTGCGAGCGGCACGGCACGCGGGCGTTGCTGGAGGAAATCCGCCGGACGGTGCCGAAGCTCTGACCACCGAATCCATCTCCACCGCATGAGCGACGTCACGCGTCTCCTCGAAGCCATCCAGCACGGCGATCCCAAAGCCGCGGAGGAACTGCTGCCGCTCGTCTATGAGGAGTTGCGCAAGCTCGCCGCGCACAAGATGTCCCACGAAGCCGCCGGTCACACGCTCCGTTTGACAGGAAACCAGCAAACCAGCAAACTGGGTCCATGAAGTCCACCCTCGAACTTCCAGGCGATCTAGTGCGTGAGATCAAACTGCGCGCGGTGCATGACGGTCGCAAACTCAAGGACACCGTGGCCGACTTGCTGCGTCTGGGCCTCACGGCACGCCAACGGCGAATCACCCGCGCCAGTCGGGTGAAACTGCCGCTCGTTCAGTGCCGTCGCGCTGCGGTGCTGCCGCCCGAACAAGTCGCGGACGTTTTGTTGAAGCAGGAAACCGCGTGGCATCATGGAACTTCCTGACACCAACATCTGGCTGGCTCTCGCGCTCTCCAAACACACGCATCATTCCGCCGCCAAAGCATGGCTGGATGGACAGGAGGCGCCGGACAGTGTGCTGTTCTGCCGTTCCGTCCAGCAGTCGGTGCTCCGGCTGCTGACCACGGCCGAGGTTATGGCTTTGTATGGCATCAAACCGTTGAGCAACGCGGAAGCGTGGGGCGTGTATGAGGCCTTCATCGCGGACGACCGCATCGTGTTTCGAGATGAGCCGCCGGGCCTCCTGCCCATTTGGAAAAAGTTGGCCGCACGCCGCACCAGCTCACCAAAACTGTGGATGGATGCCTACCTTGCCGCGTTCGCCATCGCCTGCGGCGCACACCTTGTGACCAGCGACAAGGCGTTCACGCAGTTTCCCGGACTGGATGTGCTGGTGGTCAAAAGTTCCTGACAAAGCACAGGCGCGTACATTTTTCCATCCATGAGCGACGTCACGCGCCTCCTCGAAGCCATCCAGCACGGCGATCCCAAAGCTGCGGAGGATTTGTTGCCGCTCGTCTATGAGGAGTTGCGCAAACTCGCCGCGCACAAGATGTCCCACGAGACCGCCGGTCACACGCTCCAGCCCACCGCGCTCGTTCACGAGGCGTGGCTGCGACTCGGCGGTGGCGAGGGCGCGCAGTTCGAGAACCGCGCGCACTTCTTCGGCGCGGCGGCGGAGGCGATGCGGCGCATTTTGATCGACCGCGCCCGGCGCAAGCAGGCGCGTCGTCACGGCGGCGGACAGGAACATGTCGATGTTCACGAAATGGAAATCGCCGCGCCGCAGCCGGACGAGGAGATGCTGGCCGTGAATGACGCGCTGGAAAAATTCGCACGCGAAGAACCGCTCAAAGCCGAGTTAGTGAAGCTGCGTTATTTCGCCGGCCTGACGATTGAAGAAACGGCCCAGGTGCTCGGCCTCTCGCCTGCGACGGCCAAGCGCCACTGGGTCTTCGCCCGCGCGTGGCTTTACGCCGAAGTGCACCGGGAGCGCGACGGAGGGGGCACGGATTGATTTCCTGATTACTTAACCACTGATGGACACGGATAAACACGGATGAAGAGAGCTATCGGTGCTCCATCGTCGCTGAAAGTATCTGGACCGATCCACCCTTGTAAGCTGCCTTCGGGATTCCCATCTGTGTGCATCCGTGTCCATCCGTGGTTCAATCTGTTTCCCGCCCCTGAATCATTTTGCCACGGCCCGCGCGGTGCCGTAAAAGACCGCTCCCGTTGCACGGGAGTGAATGAAACCAAAAGTCGAAATCTATGACACGACCCTGCGCGATGGCTCGCAGGGTGAAGGCATCAACTTTTCCGTCGCGGACAAAATCCGCATTGCGGAGCGGATTGACGCCTTCGGCATTCATTACATCGAGGGCGGCTGGCCCGGGAGCAATCCCAAGGACATCGAGTTCTTCGCGCAGGCCAAGCGGAAGAAATTCAAGAACGCCAGGCTCGCCGCGTTCGGCTCCACGCGCCGCAAGGGCGTGCCAGTCGAGCAGGACGATCAGGTGCGCCTGCTGCTCGAAGCGGAGACGCCGGTCGTGACGATCTTCGGCAAGACTTCCATGCTGCATGTGAAGGAAGTCCTGCGCTGCACGCCGGACGAAAATCTCGGCATGATCGGCGACACTGTGAAGTTCCTGAAGGACCACGGGAAGTTCGTCATCTACGACGCGGAGCATTGCTTCGATGGCTACAAGCTGGACGAGGATTACGCCATCGCGACGTGGCAGGCGGCCGAGCAGGCGGGTGCGAACATGGTCGTGTTGTGCGATACGAACGGCGGTTGTCTGCCGGGCGAAGTCGCCAGCATCACGCGCGCGGCACTCTCGAAACTGGTTTGCAAAATCGGCATGCACACGCATGACGACATCGGCCTGGGCGTGGCGAACGCGCTCGCGGGCATCGAGACGGGCGCGACGCATGTGCAGGGCACGATCAACGGCTACGGCGAGCGCACGGGGAATTGCAACCTCACAACTTTGATCCCGTGTCTGGAATTGAAGATGGGCTTGCGCTGCCTGCCGCCCAAGTCGCTGCCGAAGCTCAAGGAGCTTTCGCAGTTCGTGGATGAGATCGCGAACATCCGTCACAGCCCACGCCAGCCGTGGGTTGGTTCGGCGGCCTTCGCGCACAAGGGCGGGATGCATGTGAACGCCGTGCAGAAACTTGCCCACAGTTACGAGCACATCAATCCCGAGGCCGTGGGCAACGCGCGCAGCGTGCTCATCAGCGATCTCGCGGGCCGCAGCAACATCGTGATGAAGGCGCAGGAGCTCGGATTCAAAGTGGACAACGACACGCCGGAGCTGAAGACCATTCTCCCGCGCATCAAGGAACTGGAACACGCGGGCTACGAGTTCGAGGCGGCGGAAGGCTCGCTCGCGCTGCTCATCCATCGCCGGCTCAAGAACAGCGCGGCACCGTTCACCGTCGAAAGTTTTCACGTCTCCATGCGGCGCGACGTGCCGATGAAACGCGGCGAGGAAGGCAAATCCATTTCCGAAGCCACGGTCAAAGTGCGCGTCGGCAAGGAAGTCGCGCACAAGGTCGCCGAGGGCGATGGCCCGGTGAACGCGCTCGACTCCGCGCTGCGGCTCGCGCTCGGGAAGTTTTTCCCGAAGCTCAACAAGGTGATGCTCACGGATTACAAGGTCCGCATCATCGAGTCGAAGACCGGCACGGCCGCCAAGACCCGCGTGCTCATCGAGTCCACGAACGGCCAGGACGAGTGGGGCACCGTGGGCGTGAGCGACAACATCATCGAGGCCAGCCTCCAGGCGCTGGTGGACTCGATGGAGTATGCGCTGATGAAGAAGTAGTTGCTGGATATACATCACGCTGTATAGTCGCAGGCATGAAAGCTAAACCGACCAAGCCGGGGCCAGCAAATGCGCCCTCCGAATTAAAGGAGATGGCCCTGCCCTACCGGGCGGAACCGGCGCCCATGATTCGGACGCAGATTTACCTGAGCAAGCCGGAGCACGATTTCCTCCAGGCGGAGGGAAAACGCCGGGACGAGCCGATGGCGGCGGTTCTGCGGGCGTTCATTGACGAGAAGATGCGCGTGCCGGAGGCGGTGTGGGAGAACAATCCCCTGCTCGATCCGCCCGTGGCTGATGCGGATTACCGCCCACGCGGCGATGGGGTTGTGAATCACGACCACTACATTTACGGCGGACCAAAAAAATACTCGAAAGTGAAAGGCAAATGGGTGTTGCAACCGCCGCAAGAATGAATCCCGTCTTTGTTGATGCTTCCTTTTGGATCGCGCTCCGCTCGCGTGACGAACCCGAACACGAGGCGGCGCGCGAACTGGCCCGCCGCCTGGCGGCAGAACGCCAGCCGCTCGTGACCACGGACCTGGTGTTCGCGGAAATTCATGCCTACTTCTCGCGCTGGCGAAAGCTGCGCGAACAAGTCATCTCGGATTTCTGGGATAGCGGCTTGTTTCAATTCCGCGACACGACCTATGCGGACAAGGAGGCGGCCATCCGTGTGTTGCGCGCCAACCAGGACAAGACCTACTCATTCTGCGACGCTGTTTCTTTTGTGGTGATCCAACGGTTGCATCTCCGGCGGGCGGCCAGCTACGACGATCACTTTCGCCAGCACGGCGGGTTTGAAGTCCTGAGTTAATCATTTTCCATGAGCGAAATCTCCAAAGCCTACGAACCGCAGTCGGTCGAATCGAAATGGTACCAGTTCTGGCTCGACCACGACTGCTTCACCGCCGACCCGGCGCGCGTCTCCGAGTCGCGCCCGGCGTATTCCATCGTCATTCCGCCGCCGAATGTCACGGGGGTGCTCACGCTCGGGCATGTGTTGAACAACACCATCCAGGACATCCTCGCCCGCAAGGCGCGCATGGACGGCAAGGAAGTGCTCTGGCTGCCCGGCACCGACCACGCGGGTATTGCCACACAGAACGTCGTTGAGAAGACGTTGAAGAAGGCGGGCGAGATCAAGCATCGCAACGACCTCGGGCGCGAGGCGCTGGTGGCGCGCATCTGGGAGTGGAAGGAGAAGTACGGCGGCATCATCCTGCAACAGCTCCGCGCGCTCGGCGCGTCCTGCGACTGGACGCGCACGCGCTTCACCATGGACCCGGAGTATTCGCGCTGCGTGTCGCGCGTCTTCGTGGACCTCTACAAGAAGGGCCACATCTATCGCGGCAAGCGCATGGTGAACTGGTGCCCCGCCTCGCTCACCGCGCTCTCTGACGAGGAAGTGATCATGAAGGAGCAGAAGGGCTTCATGTATCACTTCAAGGTGGAAGTGGTGGAACAGCCCGGCACGTTCCTGACCATCGCCACGACGCGGCCGGAGACGATTCCCGGCGACACGGCGGTGGCGGTGAATCCCAAGGACCCGCGCTACGCGCATCTCATCGGCCAGCATGTGGTGCGGCCTTTACCAGCGGAATTGCCGCGCGAACAGAAGCTCATTCCCATCGTGGGCGACGAGCATGTGGACTTCGAGTTCGGCACCGGCGTGCTCAAGGTGACGCCCGCGCACGACAAGGCGGACTTCGAGATCGGCCAGCGTCACAAGCTGCCCGTGGTGGACATCATGAATCCCGACGCGACCATGAACGACCTCGCGGGCGCGGACCTGCGCGGGCTGGATCGTTTCAAGGCGCGCAAGCTGGCGGTGGAGAAGCTCACCGAGTTGGGCGCGATGGAAAAGGAAGAGCCTTACACGAACAACGTCGGCTTCAGCGAGCGCGCGGATGTGCCCATCGAGCCGCGCCTGAGCGAGCAATGGTTCCTGAAGTATCCGAGCGTGGGGAAATCGAAGGCGTGCGTGGCGCAACCGGGGAGCGCGCCCGCCTCGGGCGCAGCCACCGGTGCCCTCGCCGGTGGCATCGAGCGCGCGATGGTCTCGAAACACCCGGGTTCCTCCACGCGCTCGGATGCGGCGGACGAGGCGTCCGCCGCTGCGCCCGGGGCGGGCGCGCTCCCCGAGACGATGCAGTTTCATCCCGAGCGCTGGGCGAAGGTGTATGACCACTGGATGACGGGCATTCAGGACTGGTGCATCAGCCGCCAGCTTTGGTGGGGGCATCGCATTCCGGTGTGGTATCGAAAGCAAACGATTAAGAGCGGACCGCTCACTGTCGAAGTGACGTACGACCAACGCGACCTTCCGAAGCGAGATTACGCAAAGAAAGAGATCAAAAGTGGTCCACTGACCGTCGAAGTGCCCGATTATAGTTCCTTAACTGTTCAGGAAAATCTCTATGTGGGAATTGAACCTCCTGCTGATCCTGAAAATTGGGAACAAGACCCCGACGTGCTCGACACCTGGTTCAGCTCGTGGCTGTGGCCGTTCGCCACGATGGGCTGGCCGGAGAACACGGAGACGCTGAAGAAGTTTTATCCCACCACCGACCTCGTCACGGGGCCGGACATCATCTTCTTCTGGGTCGCGCGCATGATCATGGCGGGCTACGAGTGGATGGGCGAGATGCCGTTCCGCAACGTCTATTTCACCGGCATCATCCGCGACAAGCAGGGCCGCAAGATGTCGAAGTCGCTCGGCAATTCGCCGGACCCGCTCGACCTCATCAACCAATACGGTGCCGACGCGCTCCGCTTCGGCATCATGCGCAGCGCGCCGCAAGGCCAGGATTTGCTCTTCGACGAGCAGTCCGTGGAACTGGGCCGCAACTTCTGCAACAAGCTCTGGAACGCCTGCCGGTTTCGGCAGATGCAAAGCAGTGCCAGTGCCCCCGGCGTCCCGCCGGGTGGAACGCTGGAACAGTCGAGCGGCGTTGGGAGTGAGAGTGGTTCCACCCGGCGGGACGCCGGGGGCACGGCGGAGGGCACATCGTTCGAGTTCGAGGCGGACATTCAGACTTCGCTGCTCACGAGCGATGACAAGTGGATTCTGCTCAAGCTGAACGCGGCCATTCGCGAAGTGACCGAGGCGTTGAACGGCTACAGGTTCAACGAAGCGGCCAACGCGCTCTACCGTTTCTTCTGGAGCGAGTATTGCGACTGGTATGTCGAAGCGACGAAGGCCGTGCTGCAATTGCCGGATGATCCGAGCAATCCGCGCGTCGCGGCCCGGAAGCAGAACACGCTGGCCGTGATGGACTTCGTGCTCTCGAACACGCTGCGCCTGTTCCATCCGTTCCTGCCGTTCATCACGGAGGAGTTGTGGCAGGGCATGGGCTTCAACGGCGATTTGCCGAAGGACCAGGGCGGCGACACGATCATGTTCGCGCGCTGGCCGAAGCCGTTTGATCCGGAGTTCCGCGACTTCTACGCGCTCGACGACTGCTACCTCGAACGCGTGGACAACAAATACGAACTCGTGCGCCAGGGCCGCAACCTGCGCAGCGAGGCGCGCATCGCCCCGAACATCAAACTGCACTTCGTGCTCAAGCCGGTGAACGATCTGCCGCCGCACGATCTCGCGGTGCTGAAGATTCTGCTGAACGCGGAGCAGTTCGAAGTGAACGCCGAGTTCACGCCGCCGAAGGGCGCGTTGCGCGCGGCGTCCGCGCTGGGCGAATTGTTCCTGCCGCTCGAAGGCTTGATTGATTTCGCCGCCGAGCGCGTGCGGATGGAAAAGGAGCACGCGAAGATCGCCGCCGAGATCGAGATGGTGACGCAGAAGCTCGCCAATCCGAACTTCACGCAGAAGGTGCCGCCGAAGGTGCTGGCGGAACATCAGCAACGCCTCGCGGACTGGCAGGCCAAGCTCACGCAAGTGCAGGCGGCGCTGGATGGGCTGGCAGCGTAGCTTTGTAGCGGCGTCTCGTAAGAGCGCCGGCATTCAGTACGAAAATTATGGCGGCGCTCTTACGAGACGCCGCTACAGGAGGCTACGCGGGCTTGACCAAATCCTTGCGCGGGAACAGCGGCGCGGGTTCGCCGATGGTGTGGCCGGGTTTCAATCCGCCCCACTGCGCGGCGGTGAAACTTTCCGGCCGCGCGCCCAGGCCGAGCTGTTCGTAGATGCGCGCGGAGGTCGCGGGGAGAAACGGCGCAAGCAGCACGGCGAGCACGCGGCAGACTTCGCAGAGGTTGTAGAGCACTTCATCGAGGCGCGCGGCTTGCGCGGGATCTTTCGCAAGTTTGAAGGGCGCGGTTTGGTCCACGTATTGGTTGGCGCGATTGACCAGCGCCCAGGTGTCAGTGAGCGCCGTCTGCAATTCATTCGTGCGGAAGTCGGCTTCCACTTTCTTCACCGCTTCGTCGGCGGCGGATTTCAATTCCTCCGAAGGCGCGGGAATCACTCCGGCGCGGTAACGCTTCAGCATGGAGAGCGAACGGTTGACGAGATTGCCGAGGCCATTGGCCAGCTCCGCCTGATATCGTGAAGCGAAGCCGCCGTCGGTCCAATTGCCATCGGGGCCGATGTCGAGTTCGCGCAGGACGTAGAAGCGGAAGGCGTCCACGCCCCATTCATCAATGACTGCGATGGGGTCCACGATGTTGCCGGTGCTCTTGCTGATCTTTGCGCCGTCCTTCTGCCACCAGCCATGCACGAGCAGTTGCTTCGGCAGCGGCAGCCCGGCGGCCTTGAGCATGATGGGCCAATAGACGGCGTGGAATTTCACGATGTCCTTGCCGAGAACGTGGAGGTCGGCAGGCCACAAGGTGAGTCGAGGGTCGAGGGTCGAGGGTCGAGAGCCGGTGGCGGCGAGCACGGCGGCGTCGCCGAGGGCGGCGGGGACGGTGAGGTAGTTCACCAAGGCGTCGAACCAGACGTAGGTCACGTAGGCCGGATCAAAGGGGAGCGGGATGCCCCAGTTCAAGCGCGCAGCGGGGCGCGTGATGCAAAGGTCTTCGAGCGTGTTGTTTTTCAGGAAGCCGAGGACTTCATTGCGCCGGTAGGACGGCTGGATGAAGCCGGGGTTCTGCTCGATGTAGTCAATGAGCCACGCCTGATGCGCGCCCAGTTTGAAATACCAATTCTCCTCCTTGAGCCGGATGACTTCACCCCACGACGGATCGAATTTGCCGTCGGGAAGCTGATCTTTTTCGGTGAGGAATGTTTCCTCCTTCACCGAGAAAAATCCCTCGTAGCCGGCTTTGTAGAAATGACCCTCGGCGTTCAGCTTCGTGAGCAGGGCCTGCACGACCTGTTTGTGGCGCGCGTCGGTGGTGCGGATGAAATCGTCATTGGTCAGGCCGATGCGCGCGGCAAAGGTTTTCCAACTCACCGCGAGTTCATCGCAATACGCCTGTGGCGTTTTGCCCGCCGCCTGCGCCGCCTGCTGCACTTTCTGGCCGTGCTCGTCGAGGCCCGTCAGGAAGAAAACTTTTTCCCCGAGCATCCGCCGCGCGCGCGCGATGACATCGGCAATGACCTTCTCGTAAGCGTGGCCGAGGTGCGGCTGGCCGTTCACGTAGTCGATGGCGGTCGTGATGTAGAATGGTTTGTCCATTGGGCGCGCGACTGTGGCGGATGAGCGGAGAGGGGGCAAATTCCAAATCCCCAAGGTTCAAATTTCAAACCAACTCCCAGCGCTGGCCACCCTCTTGACTGAAGGTGCCGGGCTGGCCCGCGGGCCGGGCTTCTTTGGACTTTTTCCCGGCCATGCCTAAGCTCGCGCCGTGATTCGCAATATCATCTTCGACTGGTCGGGCACGCTGGTGGATGATCTGCCGGCGGTGATGGAGGCGACCAATCACGTCTTTCGCGAGGCGGGCCTGGCGGAGATGTCGCGCGCCCAGTTCCGCGCGGAGTTCTGTCTGCCGTTCAAAAAATTCTACGACAAATTCCTGCCCAGCGTTTCCATGGCGCAATTAGAACTCTGGTTCCACGGGCGGTTCAAGGAATGCCAGGACTCCATCACGCCCCTGCCCCACGCCCGGGAGTTCCTCGAATTCTGCCGCGCGCGCGGGCTGCGCACGTTCGTGCTGACGGCGGTGCATCAGAGCCACTGGCGCGCGCAGGCCGAGACGGCGGCCTTCGTGGAATTCATCGACGAGGCGTTCGTGGGCGTGATGGACAAGCGGGAGAAGATTCATTTGATCCTCGCGCAGCATCAACTCGTGGCGGACGAGACGCTCTTCATCGGGGACATGCAGCACGACATCGAGACGGCGCGGCATGGCGGCGTGCATTCCGTGGGCGTGCTCACGGGCTACAACGATCTGGCGCAACTGCGCGCGGCGGAACCGGACTTGATCGTGGAGCATCTCGGCGAACTGCGCGGCCTGCTCGCGCGGCAGGAGATGGAACTAAAACCCGCCGTGAACGGTGCCACTCCGCCGCCCGTGGTCACCGTGGGCGCGGCGATTTTTCACCCGCGCACCGGCGAGGTGCTGATGTTTCGCACGCACAAATGGTCCGGGATGTGGGGCATTCCCGGCGGCAAAGTTCACGGCGGCGAATCCTGCGTGGACGCGCTGCGCCGTGAGTTGAAGGAGGAGACGAACCTCGACGTGGACGGCATCGAGTTCGTGCTGGTGCAGGACTGCATCGGCTCGAAGGAGTTTTATCGGGACGCGCATTTCGTGCTGTTGAACTACCGCTGCACCGCGCGTGAGCCGCTGGACGTGATCTTGAATCACGAGGCGCAGGAGTTCAGCTGGCTCCCGCTGCCCGAGGCGTTTCAACTGAACCTGAACACGCCGACCAAAGTTTTGCTGGAAGCCCTTCGTCATTCGTCATTCGTCACTCGTCATTGAATCATGGACACCATCACCATCACCGATCTCGAAGTTTCCTACTGCGTCGGCGTGCCGGACGAGGAGCGCGCGACACCGCAGCGTCTGCTGCTCACGGTGGAGATGGAGCACGACTTCCACGCCGTCGCCGTCGAGGACGAGTTGGGCGGGACCATCGACTACTACGCCGTGACGCAACGGCTGCTGAAGTTCGGCGAAGACGTGCATTGGAAACTCATTGAGACGCTGGCCGTGGATCTCGCGCAGATGATCCTCGAAGACTTCGGCCCGCGCGCCGTGACGGTGGAGGTGAAGAAGTTCATCATCCCGCAGGCCCGGCATGTGTCGGTGCGCGTGGTGCGGGAGCGGAACCACTGATTCGCCGCGGGCGCAACTTTGCATTGTCGGAACCCGCACGGGATGGCATGGAATGGCGCACAAAATTATTCACCACACCATGAACTTGAAACTCACGACCGCCGTTTCGTTGCTCTGCTCCACCGCCCTGCTCTGCGCCGCGAATGACTGGCCGCAATGGCGCGGGCCGAACCGCGACGGCAGTTCGCGCGAGAGCGGCCTGCTCAAGGCGTGGCCCGAGGGCGGCCCCACCCAGGTGTGGAAGGCGACGAAGCTCGGCCCCGGCTACTCCAGCGTGTCGGTCGCGGGCGGGAAAATTTTCACGGCCGGCGACGGACCGGATTCCAGTTCCGTCCACGCGCTCGACATGGATGGGAAAATACTTTGGTCGGCGCAACTCGGTCGCCCCGGCGAACGCGGCGGCTTCGTCGGCCCGCGCGGGACGCCGACCGTGGATGGCGCGCACGTTTTCATGCTCGGACAATTTGGCGATCTCGTCAGCCTCCAGGTGGCGGACGGCAAAGAAGTCTGGCGCAAGAATCTCGCGAAAGATTTCGGCGGCAAGGTCGGCGGCTGGGGTTATGCGGAATCCGTGATTGTTGATGGCGACAACGTCATCTGCACGCCCGGCAGCACCAACGGCACGATGTACGCGCTGAACAAGAAAACCGGCGACACCGTCTGGCGCACCGAGGGCTGGCGCGATGGCGCGGAATACGTCTCGGCCGCGGTTGCGACCATCGGCGGCGTGAAGCAGTACGTGCAAATGACGCAGCGCAACGTGGCCGGAATTTCCACGGACGGAAAAATTTTATGGAAGGCGGAGCGCAAAGGTTCGACCGCCGTGATTCCCACGCCGGTGGTGAAGGATGATCTGGTTTATGTCACGTCCGGCTACGGCGTAGGCTGCCACGTGTTCAAGATCACGAAGAACGGCGCCACGTTTTCGGCGGAACAGACGTACGCGAACAAGACGATGGTGAACCACCACGGGGGCGTGATCCTGCTGGGCGACAATGTGTATGGCTTCTCGGATGGCAAAGGCTGGACGTGTCAGAACTTGAAAACCGGCGACGCGCTCTGGGCCACGAACAAACTCGGCAAAGGCGCGCTGGCCTACGCCGACGGTCACCTCTATCTCCGCAAGGAAGACGGCAAGGGCACGATGATGCTCATCGAAGCCACGCCCGAAGGCTTCAAAGAAACCGGGCGCTTCGACCAGCCCGACCGCAGCGGGAAAAACAGTTGGCCACACCCGGTCATCGCGAATGGCCGGCTCTACCTCCGCGATCAGGACGTGCTGCTCTGCTACGACGTGAAGGGGAAATAAAAAGGGCCAGGCACTTGGCTCCGCAGAGCCGCACGGACCACGTTGAAACGTGAATCCCACGCGGCGCGAGACCGTGGGAGTTCAACCTTCAGGTTGTTCCGGCCGGCCCCGGCAGGGCGAAGCTCATGGCCCGGTGCGGCGCGCGGCCCGTTCAAGTCTGGTCCGACGCCGGCCTCGGTTTCAGCGGCGGGAAGTGATTGTATTCCAGCCAGTCGCGCAGGCAGCACACCATGGCGATCAAGGCGGCCATGGTCGGCGGTTTGACCAGGTAGGAGGCGGTGCCAGCCTCGAAGGCCATTTCGACATCTTCGGGCCGGGACGAGGCCGTGAGCACGATGACGACCAGCCGTTTCAGGCCGGGCTGGGTGCGCAGCCAGGACAGAACTTCAAAGCCGTTTTTCCGGGGCATGTTCAAGTCCAGCACCATGACCACGGGCAGAGGAAACTGGCGGCGGTCGTGATAAATTCCTTCCCCGGCCAGGTAGGCCATCGCCTCTTCCCCGCTGCTGACCGTTTGGAGCTGGGCGCGGAAACGCGCGGCGTGGCAGGCGTGTCGCATCAGCGAAAGATCGTCCTCGCTGTCGTCCACGAGCAGAAGCGTTTGGTTTTCGTTCATAAAAATTCCCGGCGGTCAGGCCTGACGCAATTCAAACCAGAAGCGGCTGCCTGCGCCAGGCGCGGATTCCAAGCCCAGCCGTCCGCCCATGCGCTCGACGCCTTTCTGCACGATGGCCAGACCCACGCCGGTGCCGCCGAACGCCGGGCCGTGCAGGCGCGTGAAGAGACGGAACACCTTGTCGTGGTATTCGGGGGTGATGCCGATGCCGTTGTCTTCCACCCACACGCGGACCCAGGGGCCGGAGGGCCCGGGCGCGTCGGCGGCGTGGGCGGGCGCGAGCGCGGGCCATTCTTGCACGCGCACGCGCACCACGGGCGGCACGCCGGGCGCGTTGAACTTGAGCGCGTTGCTGATCAGGTTGAAGAGCACCTGGCCGAGCGTGGCCTCGTGCGCGCGGACGGCGGGCCAGGGGCCGGCCAGTTCCAGGCGCGCGCCGCGCTCTTGCAGTTCATTTTCCAGCCGCGCCGCCACGGTGCGCACCGTGGCCTCCAGGTTCACATCCGTCAGTTGGACTTCCTGCTGCGCGACGCGGCTGAAAGCCAGCAGGTCCTTCAGCAAGCTGTCCATGAACAGCGCGGAACGGCTGATGCGGCCGGCGAAATCCAGGCTCTTCGCGCTGAGACTGTTCCCCGCTTCCTGCACCAGCAGATCGGAAAAACCCTGCATGGCGCGCAGCGGCGCGCGCAGGTCGTGCGCGATGGAATAAACGAAGGCCTCGAGCTGCTCGTTCGTGCGGGCCAGTTCGTGCGTGCGTTCGGTCACGGCCTGTTCGAGCTGCCCGGCGCGGTCGGCCAGCAGCGCCTGCGCCAGCCGCAAGGCTTCCTGAGCCGCGCGCTGGTCGGTCACGTCCGTGTTGGTGCCGAGCCAGCGCACGATCTCGCCGGCCGGGTTGCGGATGGGCACCGCGCGGGACAGGAACCAGCGGTACTGGCCGTCCGCACCGCGCAAGGGAAACGTGTCCTCCCAAATTTCGCCGCTGTCACGCGCTTGCTGAACGGTGGCCACGACGCGATCCACATGGTCGGGATGATGGCACTGCTTCCACCCCCAGCCCTTCAACTCCTCAAAGCTCAGGCCCGTGAAGTCGAGCCAGCGCTGGTTGTACCAGGTGACGGTGCCAAGCTCGTCACACGTCCAGGCGAGCTGGGCCATGTTGTCGGCCAGCATGCGGAAGCGTTCCTCGCTGGCGCGGATCACTTCCTCCGCGTGCTTGCGCGCGGTGATGTCGCGCGACACGGCGAGGAGAAATTCCGGCCGGCCCGCGCCGCCCAGGATCGGCGAGACCGACACGTCCCACCATTTGTCCTCACCGCGCAGGGTGCGGAAAAACCCGACAAAATTTCCCTCTCTCCCCGCCGCCGCCGCCGCGACCGCCGTTTCCGCCGTTCTCCGGTCGTCCTCGACGGTCCACAAATCGAACCACGGTTTCCGCAAGTAGGGACGGATATCCGCGATGCCGACCAAGTCCTGCCCGCTGACCATGGACAACAGATTCCCGGCGAGGTCGAGCACCTTGATGCAGTCCGGGCTGCTTTCGATGATGCTGCGGTTGAATCCCTCGCTCGTGCGCAGGGCCTTCAGCCCCTGCTGGCGTTCGGTGATGTCGCGGATGTTGCACTGGATGACCTGCTGGCCGTCCTCGTCGTGGACGTTGCTGACGAATTCCACCTCGAGGTGTTCGCCCGATTTAGTCTTGAGCGGCAGGTTTTCGTAGCGAATCTCGCCTTGCCGCAACAGCTCGCGGAAGGCGGCCTGGCTTTCCTTTTCGTCCTTGAGCAGGCCGATTTCCCACAGTTCCTTCCCGACGAGTTCATCGCGGGAAAAGCCGAGCACCTTCACCACGCAGGGATTGGCCTCGGTGATTTTCCGGGTCCCGGAATTCAGAATGAGGATGCCGTCCTGCGCCGCCTCAAACAGGCGGCGGTAACGAATCTCCGACCGGCGCAGGGCGAGCCGCGACTCCAGACGTTCGGTCACGTCTTCGATGGCGAGGAGGATCAGGGGCGGCAAATCCGCGCCGGGTTCCAGCCGTCGGGCATTGAGCAGCAGGGTGCGCCGGCCCAGATGCGGAAAGTCGTGCGTCACCTCGAAGTCGTTGAAGAAACTGTTCCGGGGCAGCACGTCTTCGAGCAGCGCGCGCAGCTTGGGAATGTTCCAAGCGCCGTCCCCCACTTCGTAAATCAAGCGGCCCTCGGTCTGGTTCGGCGCAATATTGAAGGTCTTGTAGAACGCCTCGTTGGCGGTGTCCACGCGCAGGTCGGCGCGCAGCACGAGCAGCGGATCACGCGCGGTGCGAATGATGGCCTCGGCGAGCGCGCCGGAGGCTTTGATTTCGCGCTCGGCGCGCTTGAGTTCGTGGATGTCCACCACCACCAGCACCGCGCCGTCCACCTGGTTATCGAGCGTGAAGTAGGGGCGCGCGCGCAGGGAAGACCAGCGTCCGTCCCGGTCCTGCACTTCCACCTCGTGCTCGCGCACGGTGGTGATGACCTGGGAGAGCAGCGCTTCGAGGTCGCGCGGGGCGACGGGACCGGCGGCGCGCTCCGACGGGGTTTCAGCGAAGACGAAGGGGTGCCGGATGCTGCGGACGGGCCGGCCCACATCGGCCGCCGTGAGTCGGAACTGTTTTTCCGCCTGTTCGCTGAAACGGCGGATGGTCAGATCGCGCCCGAGCAGCAGGATGGCCAGGCGGGTCGAGTTTTGCAGGTTGGTCAGGTCGCTGTAGAGGCGGTTCAACTCCAGATTGCGGCTGGCCATCTCCTCGTTGACGGTCGTGAGTTCTTCGTTGCTGGACTCCAGCTCCTCCTTCGCGGTTTCCAGTTCTTCGTTAATGCTCTGCAGCTCTTCGTTGGCGGACTGGACCTCTTCATTGGAGGACTGGAGCACCTCGTTTCCGGCCTGGTGCTGCTCGTGGATGGCTTGCAGGTAATCGCGCGTCTCGGCCAGGTCGAGCTCCAGCTCGGCCACGCGGCGGATGGTCGCAGGACTTTTTTCAGAAGCTGACGAAGGCAACGAAGCACTGGGTTCGGCCTGGCCCCGCTGGCCCTTCTTCGTGCCCTTCGTTTCCTTCGGTAAAAATTCCTGGCCTTTCGCTTCCTCAAATAAAATCAGGAAGCAGCGCTCGCGCAGGTTTTTCAGCGGAATGACTTCGAGATGAATCAGCCTCGGCTGGCCCGGCCGCTGCAAGCGCACGCCTTCCCGGCGCACGGTTTTATTTTCCTTCTTCGCCTTGTCGAGCGCGGTGCGCAGCGGAAGCATCAGCCCTTCGCGCGCCATCTGGAGCACGTTGAAGGTGGCCTGGCCCTTGGGCGGTTCGAGGTAGGCGCGGGTCGCCCCGCGGAACTGGAGGATCTGGCCCTCGGCATTGATGAGCACGCCGGGCGGCGCGAACTGGTTGACCAGCAGGCGGTCGGCCTCGCACTGCGCGTTGAGTTCGCCGCTCATTTCCGGCGGCAGGGCGGACTCCCGGAGCGCGCCGGGCGGAAGCACGCGCTTCGCCACCGGCCCGTCCGCCCCCTTTTTCTTCGGCATGTGGAACGACGGGGTGACCCCCGCCTTGCGCGCAAAAATTTTGCACTCCTTGTCCACCGGCTCGAAGAGGTCGGTGAAGCCGAGGATGGATTCCGACGCGCCCAGAAACAGGAAGCCCTCCGGCTGGAGCGCGTAGTGGAACATGGGCAGCGCCTTCTTCTGCGAACTCGAGTCCAGATAGATGAGCAGGTTCCGGCAACTGATGAGATCCATCCGGGAGAACGGCGGGGCGGCGATGAGATTGTGCCGCGCGAAGACGACCATCTCGCGCAACGATTTGATGACCCGGTAGCCGCCATCCTCCTCGACGAAGAACCGGCGCAAGCGTTCCGGCGAGACATCCTGCGTGAGATTTTTCGAGTAGAGGCCGTGGCGGGCCTTGTCCAGCACCGCTTCGTTCAGGTCGGTCGCGAAAATTTGCAGGGTGCGCGCGCCGGAAGTTTTCGCCTGCGTTTCTTGCAAGGCCATGGCCAGCGAATACGCCTCCTGCCCCGTGGAACAGCCGAGCACCCAGATGCGCAGCGGCTGGTCGGCGCGCGACCGTTGCTGGAGCAGCTTGGGAAACACTTTGCGCTGGAGCAGCTCAAACGATTTCGGGTTGCGGAAAAAGCTCGTCACGCTGATCAGGCAGTCGGAGTAGAGGGCATCGAGTTCCTTGGCGTCGCCGCGCAGGACGCGCGCGTAGTTCTCCACCGTCAGGTGCCGATTCAGGACCATGCGCCGGGTGATGCGCCGCCGGATGGTCGTGGATTTGTAGAGCGAGAAATCCACGCCGCAATGATTGTGCAGCAGGAGCACGATTTTATTGTAGCCCAGCTCGGTCGCGGAGGGCGGCAGATCCTTCGCTCCGGCGCGTGCCCGTTTCGCGCCGGTGCGCAGGGTGCCAAGACCGCCGGAGGCCAGGGCCACGTCCGCGCCTTCGCGTTGATCCGACTCCCGTTCCGCTTCCGAAGGAAACTCCGGAGCCGCCGCACCGGTGGCCCGAGCGAGATACGGGTGCCTCGCGATGCGGGCCAGTTCGTGCGCGATGTGTTCCGGCGAGAGCACGAAATCCACGCACCCCGCCGCCACCGCGCTGCGCGGCATCGAATCGTATTTCGCCGTCTCATCCTGCACGAAGGTGATGCCGCCCCCGGCCTTGATCGCCTCCAGGCCCAGCGTGCCGTCCGTGGCCGTGCCGGAAAGAATCACGCCGATGGCGCACTCGTGCTGATCCTGCGCCAGCGCTTCCAGAAACACATCGATGGGATGATGCACGCCGCGATCTTGCGGTCGTGGCCGGAGCGTGAGCAGACCCTGCGCGAGGCCCAGGGTCGTGTTCGGCGGAATGATGTAAATGTGATTGGCCTCGACCCGCAGTTGATGCGTGGCCTCCAGCACCGGCATGGAGGTGGCCCGCGAAAGCAGTTGGGTCAGCGCGCTCTCGTGCTGCGGATCGAGATGCTGCACGAGCACGAAGCCCAGGCCCGAATCCACGGGCAGATGCTTGAGCAATTCCGTGAACGCTTCCAAACCGCCCGCCGAAGCCCCGACGCCGACAATGGGAACGGACACCTTGGCCGCAGCGCCGGTCAAGGGCGGGCCGCACCGGGATTTGGCGGCGGGTGCCTGGGGGCCACGAGGCTTCCGGCTGGTGGCCGGAAGGACGGCCCGGACCGCTTTAGGTTTTTGTTTTGGTTTGTTCACGCACGGCGGGCGTTCGCGCCCATTGAGAAAATTTCACCGCCCGCGCGACTATGGGTGGCACAGCCGCAGCGTCAAAGCACTCTCGCCGCATTTTTTCTTCAGCCGCTCCTGGGCAGTTCGATCCAAAAGCGGCTGCCGGTCCCGGGCGTTGATTCCAAGCCCATGCGTCCGCCCATCCGCTCGACCCCTTTGCGCACAATGGACAGGCCGATGCCGGTGCCGGCGTAACGCGGGCCGTGCAGCCGCTCGAAGACCCGAAACGCGCGCTCCTGGTGCTCCGGCGCAATGCCGACGCCGTTGTCTTCCAGCGTCAACCGGATGTTCGCGCCCCCGGCCATCTCCTCGGCCCGAAAACGAACCTGCGGGGTCACGCCGGGCGCGACAAATTTCAGCGCGTTGCTGAGCAGGTTGGCCAGGCACTGGCCGAGCGTGGCTTCGTGCGCCCGGACGACGGTCCAGGCGCCGATCACTTCGACTCGCGCGCGGGTCTGTTCCAACTGGCTGGCGGTCTGGAAGAGCGCGGATTCCCAGGTCCTCTGCACCTCCACCGGCCCCAGTTCCATTTCCGCGCGGGCGGTGCGGCCATAGGCCAGCAGGTCGAGCAGCAGCTTGTCCATGAATTCAGACGAGGCCTGAATCCGTTGGAGAAAATTCCGGCCGACCTCGTTCAGCGGGGCCGCGTGCTCGTCCAGCAACAGTTGCGAAAAGCCGTTCATCGAGCGGAGCGGCGCGCGCAGATCGTGGGCGATGGAATAGACGAACGCCTCCAGTTGCTCGTTGCTGGCCTGGAGTTCGTCGGTGCGTTCGGCCACGCGCGCCTCCAGTTCACGGGCATGTTCCTGAAGCTGGGTCTGGGCGGTGAGCAACGCGGCCTCCGCCTGTTTGCGCTCCGTGATGTCGCGCAGATACGCGGTGAAAAATGGCGGGGTGCCTTCGAGCCGCGTCGCGGTGATGGCCAGTTCGCACATCAGCCGGCTGCCGTCAGCGCGCTGCGCGAGCAGCTCGAGGCGCCGGCCCAGCACCGGCCCTTCCCCGGTGGACAGAAAACGGGCCAGCCCCTCGCGGTGCGCCGCGCGCAATTCCGCCGGCACAATGGTTTCTTCCACCGTGCGGCCCATGATTTCGTCCCGCGCATAACCAAACGTCCGCTCGGCGGCCGGATTGAAATCCACGACCCGGCCGGCTTCATCCATGCTGATGATGCTGTCCAAGGCGGAGGAGAGAATCGCGCTCTTGCGGGCGGCGCTTTCGGAGAGCGCTTTTTCGTGGGATCGCACGGCGATCAAGGCCCACCAGAGCAGGCCGATGAGCAGCGCCACTTCCAGCAAGGTTCGCATGGCCGTGCCGAAGGCCGTGTCCACCAGCCCTTGCTGTTGAATCCACACGCGCGCCCAGCCCAGCGTCAGCGGCAGCACGATGATGAACGGCAGGACGCGCCGGGCCAGCAGACCGGCGGCGCTCCGCTCCAGCAAGGTGCGCATCGGCTGGTGGTCATGCAGGGACGCGACCATCGCCACGCCCAGCGCGAAGATCATCGAGGCCGTCTGCGCCGCGATGCCCGTGAGGCGCGGCAGCGTGAACATGATTTCCGCCCCGTAGAGATAACCGGTCATCGAGAGCGTGGCGATGGCGGTGACGGCCAGGCCCAGTCCGGCGCTCACGCGTCGCGCCCGCGCGCCGCCCGTCAGCAGGAGCAGCGCGGTGCCGAGCAGCGTGAACGAGGTGGAGGCCGGGATGCCCATGCGGCCCGGAGCAGAAGTGGCGCGTGCACCCGTCGGCTCGTCAAAGAACAACGTGTCGAGGCCGGGATTCCACCCGGTGAGATGTTCGAGCAGGGTCAATCCCCCGAGCAGAGCGACCATCGTGCCGAGGACGCGGACACCGCCGCGCCCGGAAGGATGCAACGCCACGAGGAGCAGCGCCGCGCCGCAGAGCATGGTGGCGATGGCGGGGTTGGCCTTGATGCTGATGCCCTTGCCCTGCCAGTCCGCCAGGCGGGGCACGTCCAAAATCCAGCCCAGCAACGAGACGAGTCCGCCCAGGAGCGCGTAGCTGCCCAAGCCCGCGATCATCAAGGTCAGCCAGCGCGGGGCCGCGTGCGGAGCAGGCGAAACGTTCAAAGTTTTCATGGCGAATCGTGGCAACCGAGATAACAGACCGCTCCCGTGAGATCAAACCGGCGGCGTGAGCAGGGTGTGAATGGAAGTGGCGGTCAAGACCGGCGGCGTAGCGCAGAATTGCATTCTGCTGTATCGCGGATTTTCAATCCGCAGGCTGATCGAATTCCAACGCCGTCGCCCTCGCCGACGCCCTGCCGAATGCAATTCGGCGATACCGCAGATTACAAATCTGCGCTACGACTGCCCGCCACTTCCAATCGCACCCGCGTGAGCACGCCCCCTTGCTACGGCTCCCGTTCTTTCGAAACGAGCGTGCTCGCCCCGCCCAAGGAGGGCGGAGCGAGGCGCACAAAACGGTGCCAGTCACCCAGGGCCTTGGCGAAGGCGGTCAGTTCGTCCATGCGGCTCGGCTTCACCACGTAACTGTTGGCGCGCAATTCGTAGGCGCGCGTCACGTCGGCGGCCCGGGCGGAGGAGGTGAAGACATGCACCATCAAGTTATGGCAGGAAGGCTGTTGCCGGAGCCACTCCAGCACTTCAAAGCCGTTGCGGCGCGGCGTGTTCACGTCCAGCAGCAGCAGATGCGGAAAGGGAAAGGCCACGCGGTCGGCATAAACGCCCGCGCCGCGCAGATACTCAATGACCTCCGCGCCGTCGGGAACGACCTGGAGCCGCGCCTGAACTTGCGCCTTGGCAAACGCCTGCCGCAACAGCACGGCATCATCGTCGTGGTCTTCCGCCAATAAAATTTCCAAGGATCTGTTCACTTGCGCGCTGATATGTCGTGCGCCGCCCGAGGATCGCAAGAGGTAAATCGGCGCGGACGAAAACGCGGGGCAAGCAGCCAAGTGGTTCGCGGGCCCGGGGGAATTAGGCGGGCAACAGGTCTTCGCGCAGGAATCGCGGCTCACGCGCCTGCTGCACATTTTCACGGTCTTCACGCTTCGGCGTAAATTTTTACGTCAGGGCATGCCGTTCGTCATCGTGCCGGTGCGGGGGTGAGCGTGCCCCCGGCGTCCCGCCGGGTCGTGGGCTGCCCAGTCCGAACGCGGCACCCCTTTGACTGGATGTTGCCGTCCTGCAAAACGAACGCCTGCCTGATCCGATCCGTGTTTCATCCGTGTTCCATCCGTGGCTAAAGAATAGTTCCGGTTTAACGAGCGGTCTCCGGCGTCACTGGACCTCCACCCGGCGTCCCGCCGGGGGCACCTTCACGGCGGCACGAAGGCGGACTCGCGGGCGCGGTAGAAGATGAGCGGCGCCGGGTGAAATCTCCAATTCCGGATTAGGAATTTGGAGTCTGCCCCACCCCGTCTCTCCCGGAGCCGCGCCACCGTAGTCCTACGAATTGTCCGCCCACCCGTCGCGCCCTTACAAACTGCGGGTCCACGACCGGAAAACAAGCAACGCACAACATGAAGAACACTTCTGAAAACCGCCACCTGCTCCTCCAGCATTCCCGCACCCGCCTCTACTACGTCCGCAACGGCGACTGGACGAGCGACCCGGCGCAGGCCCGTGACTTCGTCACCACCCAGGCGGCGGTGCTTTACTCCCGCGCCCACGCCCTCGGCGACGCCCAGATCGTCGTCCACTTTCACCGCCCGGAACTGCACGACCTCGTGCTGCCGCTCGCGTGGAGCCAGCCCGCGGAGGCTTGCCAGATGGCGTAAGCGGACGCCCCTTTCAGTTGGAAAAATTCACCCCACGCGGATGACCAGCGCCGTCGTGTTGTCACGCCCTGAGTTCGCCACGGATTCGGCGACGAGCTTTTGCGCAGGATTGAATCCCTCCACCAGCGGCGCGTTCAGCACGTCCAGCAGGTGATGATCGTAGAGTCCATCGACCAACCCATCCGAGCAGAGCAGGAAGACATCGCCCGGCTCGCAGCCGACGGCGCCGACTTGCGGATCTACGAACTGATTGTTCCCGCCCAAAGACTTTTGCAGCACGCTGCGGCGCGGATGCGTGCGCGCCTCGCGCTCGTTGATCTGCCCGGTGCGGAAAAGCCAGCCCACGTAGGTGTCGTCGTGTGTGAGTTGCTTCAACGTGCCGTCGCGCTTCGAGAGAAAATAAATCCGGCTGTCGCCAACGTGTCCGAAATACATCCAGCCCGGCGTGAACCAGCCGAGGCTCATGGTGGTCTCCATGCCCTGACATTCATCGTAGCTCTGGCCGAGATAGGCCAGCGCCTTGTGAACCTGCGTGAACAGCTCGGTGAGCACGTCCGAGAAACCGGACTCCAGCCCGCTGGCTTTTTGCTGGAAGGAGCGCGGCAGCAGCGTGGTGATTTTCTCCACGGCAATCTTGCTCGCATACTCGCCCGCCTTCGCGCCGCCCATCCCGTCGCACACGGCAAAGGCGAAATCGTGGCTGGTCAGCGGAGCCGCGCCGAACTTGCCCAGCCGCTGCACTTCACGCGCATCGAAGCGCAGGGCGACGAACGAGTCCTCATTGTGCGGACGCACCTTGCCGACCTCGGTCCAGCCGAACCATTGCAGCGACGTGGCCGCAGCCGGGGATGGGTTGCTCATGCTTTTGGGGGCGTCTCGGGGTCGGAGAGAATGGTGGCGAACTCGAAATCAATCACGCAGAAGCGCCCGTCGGAGCGGCGGTAAGTGATGTTCCGCATGTCCGCGTCGTCGTGCCGCACGCCGAACGGTTCCAGCTCCGCGAAGAGTTCCTTCGTGCGCTTCTCGTCGAGATGCTCGACGCGCGAGCCGCAGTTGTTGGTCACCAGGCGGAGTTGATCGCGGTCGGCCTCCAGCACGCGCGGAACGAAATGGCAGCCGCGCGCTTCGAGGTATTTGAGAACGCGCACCTCGTTGTCGAACCGCTCCAGCGCGCTCGGCCCGTGAAAAACCTTAATCACCCGCCCGTCGTAGGTGAGGTTCACCGTGGCCCGCAGCGTGTCTTTGACTTTCAGCATGAGCGAGTGAGCACGGCTTTAGTCGAACATCTTTCCCGGATTGAGAATCCCGTTCGGGTCGAGCGTGCGGCGCAGGTCGCGCATCAGGCGCATCTGCACGTCGCCGGCGAACTTGGGCAGAAAACTTTTCTTGGCCACGCCAATGCCGTGTTCGCCGGTGATGGTTCCGCCGAGGCGAATGGCTTCGTCGAAAATTTCCACGAAGGCTTCCTCCACGCGGTGCATCTCTTCTTTGTTGCGCTCGTCGGTGAGAAAGGTCGGATGCAAATTGCCGTCGCCCATGTGACCGAAGGTGCCGATCTTCAGGCGGTGTTTCTTGGCGATCATCTCGACGAAACGAATCATGTGCGCCAGTTCGCTGCGCGGCACCGTGGCATCTTCGAGAATGGTCGTGGGCGCAACCCGGGCCAGCGCGGAGAACGCCGAGCGCCGCGCGCTGGCGAGTTTGTTCGCCTCGTCGTCGTCTTTCGCCACGCGCACTTCGAGACAGCCGTGCTCGCGCGCGATGCGTTCCATCGCCGCCGCTTCCTCGGCGACCACGGCGGGATGTCCATCCGTCTCCATGAGCAGCAGCGCCTCGCAATCCAGCGGCAGACCAATCTTCGCGTAATCCTCGACGCAATGAATCGTGGTGCGGTCGAGGAACTCCAGCGTGCAGGGAATGATCTGCGCCGCGATGATCGCCGAGACGGTCTCCGCCGCCGCGTCCATCTGCGAATAGGTCGCAACCATCGTCTTCTTCGTCGCGGGCTTCGGAATCAACTTGAGCAACACTTTCGTGATCACGCCGAGTGTGCCTTCGCTGCCGATGAACAGGTCGCGCATGGAGTAGCCCGCGACATCCTTCACGCACTTGTTGCCGAGAAACGTCACGTCACCATTCGGCAGCACGACTTCCATGCCCATGACGTAGTTGCGCGTGACGCCGTATTTCAGCCCGCGCAGCCCGCCGGAATTCTCGGCGACGTTGCCGCCGATGGTGGAAATTTTCATCGAGCCGGGATCGGGTGGATAAAACAGCCCGGCACGCGCCGCTTCCTCGGCGATTTGAATCGTGGTCACGCCCGGCTCGACGAGCATGGTGAGATTCGCGCGATCCGTTTCCAGAATCTTGTCCATCTTCACCGTACACATCACAACGCAATCGGTGGAGGGCAGACTGCCGCCGCTCAATCCCGTGCCGGAACCGCGCGTGACGATGGCGGTGCGCGTGCGGTTGGCCCACTTGAGGATTTCCGCAACCTGCGCCGTGGTCGTAACGAAGATGACGGCGCCCGGCATCTGCTGGAGTGCCGCCGTGCCGTCGAACGAATACGAGATCAAGTCTTCGCGGCTCGTGAGGACGTTCGCCGCGCCCACGACCGCGCGCAGTTCGGAGAGAAGTTGTTCGGACAGTGCCATGCTTGCCGCGCAGGATGAGTGAAGCGCGCGAAAGGGGTCAAGGGTTGTGGCGGCGGCATCCTCTCCGCCGCTCCCCAGCAGACCGGTGCATCTTGACACTGTCCTGGTTGTGGCGGTTGGCGGGGGCTTTCGTCGCGGAGCGACGGCGGAAATTAGCCCGGCACGAAGTGCCGGGTCTGTCGCGGAAAATTCGTTTCCGTCCCGAAGGGACGGCGGAAAGCCGGCGTCCTTTCAGGACGCGACCACGAATAAGCCTGGCCCCAGACACTTCGTGTCTGGCTAATTTCCGCAGCCGCTTCGCGGCCTGGCAAGAACAGTGTCCAGATGCACCCCGACCTTGGACCACGGACATTGGACATTGGACAACAGCCCCCTCCCTCGCCACACTGCGCCCGTCCAAAATGACCACGGCCAACAAAGTCACGATCTGCCGCATCCTGCTCGTCCCGTTTTTCATCGTCGCGGTGATTTATTACGTGAAGACCGGCGTGGAGTTTTACCGCTGGCTGGCCATCGGCTGCTTCGCGGTCGCGGCGATCAGCGACGGCATCGACGGCTTCATCGCGCGCCATTACAACCAATTGAGCGAACTGGGCACCATCCTCGATCCGTTGGCCGACAAGCTTCTGCTCGTCTCCGGCATCGTGCTGCTCTCGCTGCGCAACGAGCCGCATCTCGCGCCCATTCCCGTGTGGCTGACCGTGACCGTGCTGAGCCGCGACGTGCTGCTGCTGCTCGGCTTCGCGCTCATCCATTTCGTGGCCGGCGGCCTGAAGATCAAACCGCATCTCATCGGCAAAGCCGCCACCGTTTTGCAAATGGCCGCCGTCCTCTGGGCGCTGTTCAAGTTCGACGCGCGCTGGCAGTATGGCATCTGCATCGGCGCGGCGGTGCTCACGGGCCTGTCGGGACTGCTCTACACGTTTTACGGAATGAGATTGCTGGCGAAACATCCGTCGAGTTCGCCGAAGCTGGATGAGCGTGATCCGCAGTAGAGTTTTTTTTCTTAATCTTATTCTTAATCTTAATCCTGCGCTTACTTGCTGCCGCTCTCGGTTCCAAAACTTGAAAGATTGCGAGCAGGATTAAGCCGGAACCATGCAGTTGATCGCGGGACCGCGCCCGCCCCGGGCGCCGTGGGCCGCGCCTCGCGGCCCACGGAGGGCGCCGGACAACACTCACCGTTTGGTGCGGTCCCGCGCGTCGGGTTCAGCGCGGGGGCGCGCTGAACTACAGCCGGGGCGGCTGTGCTCCCCGGTCTTTTCAACTGCATGGTTCCGGTTAAGATTAGGATTAAGAATAAGAAGAAACACTCCCCGTTTGTCTTTCGCGCGCCGGTCGTGTACCCCGTTCCGCACAACGATGCGCCACACCGCCGCTCAAATCGTCCGCCGCCTGCGCCAAGCGGGATTCGAAGCCTTCTGGGCCGGCGGCTGCGTGCGCGATGCGTTGCTCGGACGCGAGCCGCACGACTACGACGTGGCGACCAACGCCACGCCCGATCAGATCGAGGCGCTTTTCTCGCACACGATTCCCGTCGGCAAACAGTTCGGTGTGATCGTCGTGCTGGAAGGCGGGCATCAGTTCCAAGTCGCGACTTTCCGCGCAGAAGAAAATTACCAAGACGGACGACGCCCCGGCACCGTGCGTTACAGCCACGCGCGCGAGGACGCCGTCCGCCGCGACTTCACGGTCAATGCGCTCTTCTACGATCCCATCACCGAGCACGTGCATGACTGGGTGGGCGGCGAAAACGATTTGCGCGCCCGGCTCATCCGCACCGTCGGCTCGCCGGATGAACGCTTCGCGGAAGATCATTTGCGCCTGCTGCGCGCGATCCGTTTCGCCGCGCAACTCGGCTTCGACATCGAGGCGCAGACGATGGCCGCCGTGCAGAAGCACGCGGAGAAAATCAAACTCACGAGCGCCGAGCGCATTCGCGATGAGTTGATCAAACTGTTCGCCCCCCCGCACGCCGCGCGCGGGTTGACGCTGCTGCACGAAAGTGGACTGATGCCGCATGTCTTTCCTGAGCTGGTGCCGACGCTGACGTGCGATCAGTCGCCCGACTATCATCCCGAAGGCACGGTGTTCAACCACATCGGGTTGATGCTGGGGAATCTGCCGACGGAGCAACGCACAGCCATGTCCGGTGAAACTCCCGCGGCGGGGACGGACAGCGGACAAGGCTGTCCGCCGCTCCTGCAGTCACTCGCCTGGTCCGCCCTGCTGCACGACATCGCCAAGCCCGTCACGGCTACGCGCGGCGAGGACGGCTCGATCCATTTCTACACGCACGAGAAGGTCGGGGCGGACATGGCCGAAGTCATTCTCCAGCGCCTGAAATTTCCCCGCCGTCAGACGGATGAAATCGTCGCCGCCGTGCGCCATCACATGCAGTTCAAGGACGCGCCCCAGATGCGGAAGAACACACTGCGCCGGATGCTCCTGCGCGAAACCTTCCCGCTCGAACTCGCATTGCATCGCCTCGACTGCCTGGGCTCGCACCGGCAACTGGACATTTACGATTTCCTCGTCGAGCAGCAGGCGCACTTGAACGATCAGCCGCATCTTTACCCGCCGCTGCTCACCGGTGCGGACGTGATCGCGCTCGGCATGAAGCCCGGCCCGGCGCTCGGCGCGCTGCTCCACGAACTGCGCGACCTGCAACTGGCGGATGAATTGAAGACAGCGGACGAGGCGCGGACGTGGGTGAAGGAAAAACTGCGGACAGCTTGATCGCCAGGCCCAGGTAGGGTGTCGGTGTCCTCAGTGCGCCGGGGTGAGGCACGGGAAATTCTCGGGCGTTACTCCGCCGCGTGGCCCGCCGCGCTGGTGGACAGTGACGCCCCTCGACCTCATCGCCATTCACACCGCCCGCGTGGGCGTGGCCCGTTGTTTTTCCGTTTCGGCCAGATAAGTGCCCGTGCCCACCAACCGCTCAAAAATCGGTGAAGCCATCAGCGTCGTCACCACCGCCATGATCACCAGCACGGCAAACAATCCTTCTGAAATGATCCCGCGCTGCAAACCGATGTTGATGATGATCAGTTCCATCAAACCGCGCGCGTTCATCAGCGTGCCAATGCCGAGCGCCTCGCGATTCGGAATGCCCGTGGCACGGGCGGCCAGCCAGCAGGCCACGCCTTTGCCCACGACCGCCACCACCAGCACCGCGCCGCACATCAGCCAGAGAAAGCCGGTGTTGAGCAAAGTGATCTTCGTGTTCAACCCCGAGTAGGTGAAGAACAGCGGCAACAACAGCGCCACGGTGAGTGGTTGAATGCGCGCGATCAGCTCGCGCGTGATGACGCCGCGCGGCATCGCCGCCCCCATGATGAACGCGCCAAAGACCGCGTGCAGCCCGATGAGATCCGTGAACCACGCGCCCAGCGCCATCAGCACCAGCATCATCACCAGGCCCGCTTCGGTGAGCGCGTCCTCCTGCACCAGCCACGTCCGCGCGCGCGCGACCAACGGCCGCACCAGCAACAACGTGAAGGCCACATACGCCGCGCCGCCGCCGATGTTGATCAGCGCGTGACTCCAGTTGTTGTCGAGCGTGGCCAGCACCACCGCGAGCAGGCCCCACGCCGCGGCATCGTTGATGGCTCCCGCGCCCAGCGACACGGTGCCCATCGTGGTGCCGGAAAGTTTCTTGAACTGGATGATGCGCGCCAGCACCGGCAGCGCGGTGATGCACATGGACGCACCCAGAAAGAGCATGCTGACCGGCAGTGAAGTCTGCTGGGGAAAAAGATCGGTGTGATGAAAAAGCAGCCACGCCAAGCCCGCCCCCAGCAGGAGCGGAGCGAGAATGCCGGCGACGGAAACCGCCACTGCGCTCTTCATGCGCTGCTGCACGATGTCCACGCGGAACTCCATGCCGACCACGAACATGTAAAGCGCCAGTCCGAGCTGCGAGGCGGGGTAAAGATAGCTCTGCGTGTCGCGCGCGGTCTGGGTCTGGTCCCAGGCGAACAACCATTGCTGCGCCTCCGGCCAGAACAGCCCAAAGAGCGACGGGCCGAGCACGATTCCGGCGAGCATTTCCGCCACGACCTGCGGCTGGCCAAAGCGTTTCGCAATCACGCCCACCAGCCGGCAAGCCAGCAGGATGACGGCAATCTGGAGCAAGAATTGAACAGCCAGTTGCGGATTGTTCATGAAATGAAGTCGCGCATTTTGAGAGACGATAGGGAGCCGCCACTTTTAACGGAAATAGATTCTCGGTATCCAACTTGTGCCGGTGCGGCATAGGAGCGCGGCCCCCCGCGTGCGCGTGTTGACCAACTGACAAGTTCACACCGCATGGTTGGAACGGGATGACCGCTCTGCTCGCCTCGTTGCGCTCCAAATCGTGGCTCGACGGAGTCCTGTCCCACCTTGGACTGCGATTCGTCCTCAGTTGCGATACGCCTTGTGGCAGGCGACACAGGACTGGCCGATTTGTTGGAAGGCGTCGTCCATTTTCACGCGGTCGCCGGGATTTTGTTTCAGTAACGCGCGGAACTCGTCGGCAGTTTTCTCGGCGTCCGCGCGCTTCGCGCGGTACTCCGCCGGGCGCTTCTCGCGGTCATTGAAGCGCGCCATCTCACGGAATTGCTCCCAGAGCAGCGTGGCCTCGTGCGCGGGCGCGATGTCCGGCTGTCCGGGTACGTTCTTCCAGCCCGTCTTTTGCGCGGTCTTGAGCCGGGCGAGGTGTTCATCAATCGTGACCATCGTTTCCACGAGCGAGGAGGTGGGCGCGACTTCGGGCAGTGGTTTCACCGCAGCCAATTCCGCCGCACTGGGCGAGTTGAACTCACGCGCCGCGCGATAAAGTCCGGCGTAATCCGCCGCCGTCCCCCGCCCGCTTCAACCATTGCTCCGCAAGGTTCGTGCTCCACCCCGCGACCGCCTCGCACATCACCGCCACCGCCGCCGGGCCGCGATGCAGGCCGTGATGACAGTGGACGTAGATCGGGCCTTCCAAAGTCTGCGCCGCCTTGACCAGTTCCACGACGCGATTGCTCGGAATGCCATCGTAGCCAATCGGCAGATGAATGTATTTCAGCCCGAACTTTTTCGCCGTCTCCACGTCGGGCCTGCCGCCGTCCACGCTGACCATGGTCTTCACGCCGAGTTTCGCGATCTCTGCGAAGCCCGCCTCATTGTCCGGCGAACTGCCGGAGAAAATCTTCGGCGTCGCCCTGAAGACGTTGTGGAGGTGGGTGGAGGGCAGCGCCTGAAACTCGGCGGCGGCCGCCTCGTGAACCACGGCGCACAGCAGCATTCCCAAGATTGTGGAAAACCATCTGCGATTCATGCCAGGAAACTTACGGTTCAACGAAGCGGAGAGAGAAGGGAAAAACTTTCTGGGCGAAAAAGCAGCCCATGACTTTCGCAAACGTCTCCGGCCAGCGGAAGCGCGGCGGCGAATGGAGCGTTCATCTAAAAAGACAGCGGAGGAAACGGACGAACCGTTTCCCATGCGGATCTTGCCTTCGAAAATCTTTCGGGCGGGTCGAGTTCAGCCCCACCCGTGCCTGGTTAGGGGACAAAGAGCGTGGCTTGCACGCGGTAAAACTTCATGGCGTTGGTCGCGGTGGGGTCCGGCACGGATTGAAAGTAATCATTGCCGCGCGCGGAACCGCGCACGTTCACCCAGCCTTCGGACGCCCAGAGATTGGTATTCGATTGCAGGATGAAGTCATGCGTCGTGGCCGTTCCGAAGCGGATCGTGGCCACGCTGTTCGTTCGTGTGACCGAGGCGATGGTGAAACCCGCCTGAAAGGAAATCGTCAGCGGCTCGCCCGGCGCATGGATCGGTCCCGCGCCCGGCCCATTGGTGGAATGGTCCGAGGCTCGAAACGCGACGCGGTAAATTCCCGGCACGCTGGCGGTGAACCGCCGTCCGTGAATGTGTCCGCAGGGATCGCCATTCGGATCGCCCGAGGCCTCGGTGATTTTCACGAGGTTGGTCGCGCCACCGCCCACGGGGACGCTGAACGCGGGTTGGGTTCCGGTGTTTTCCCAGAATGCTAAAACTCCGCCGGCCGGCCCATCGACGTGCGTGATCTGAAAGTAAATGACGCTGCCGGGCGCGGCCGCCGTGGCGGCGTAATCCGCCCCGCGCAACGTGTTGGTGGAGCGCGGGGTGAAAGTGATGTTGCCATCGTAGCGCCCGAGGTAGCGGCTGGCGGGATTCGTGTTCAGCACCAGCGTTTTCACGTAGCCGCCAGCCTCCTCGAAGAGGCCGCTGTTGTCGAAGTAGAGTTGCGCCCCGGCTTGTTTGCCGTCATTGGAACTTGGTGTTTGGAATTTATTTGGGATTTGGATTTTGGTGTTTGGAGCTTTTGCACTGGCACTTCTGTGCGCGCGCTTTACTTCCCCCGCCCCGCCGCCAACTCTCGCCCCGCCTATGCTGAAAGACTGGAAACTGGTGAGTTCAAAAAACGTCGGCGAATTCCGCATCTTCAAAATCCGTTCTGACGAAAAGATTTCCCCGCGCACCGGCCAGCCGCACGATTTCTTCGTCATTGAATCCGTCGATTGGGTCAATGTCCTCGCGCTCACGCCGCGGGATGAACTGGTGATGGTCGAGCAATACCGGCACGGCTCGAACACGGTGGAACTGGAAATCCCCGGCGGCATGATGGACGCGCACGAGGCCGACCCAGTGAAGACAGGCGTGCGCGAGCTGCGCGAGGAGACGGGCTACGAAGGCACGGCGGCGCGGGCTTTGAGCTTTGCTTACGCGAACCCGGCGATCATGAGCAACCGCTCGCACTTCGTGGTCGTGGAGCAGTGCGAATTGCGCCACGCGTGTGAGTTTGATTCCGGGGAAGATTTGGTCACGCGATTGGTGCCGTGGCGGGAAGTGCCGGCGCTGGTGCGCGCGGGGAAAATCCGCCACCCGCTCGTGGTCGCGGCGCTCTATCATTACGACTTGGAGCGGCGGGAAAAATGAACCACGGAAGACACGGAAAACACGGAATGGGCGGAAGATTTTCGGACGAAGATTTCAGGCCCACGCGCCCGCCTGCTTCTTCTGTGTTTTCCGTGGTTCATTTCTTCGCCTCCAATTTTCCAACAACGTGAGAACAACCTGTGAATGAATCCGAATGAGTTTGCCTTGCTCGCGCGCCGCCACTCTCTACCGTCCTCCGCCGTGAACTTTCAGAAATTCGCTGTCCTGCTCTCCTTGGTCATTGGCCCGCTGTGGCTTCACGCCGCCGTCGATCCTGCACCGCCTCCGCCGCCCGCGACGACCAACGTCGTGGTCATGGAACCCGACCCGCATTTACTCCGTTCAGTGCTCATTCTCCAGGAGCAGGTCCGCACCACGCAACGCGCCGTGGAACAGGCGCGCGAGGAGGCGCAGGTGGAATCAAAACGCACGGCGGAGTCAATGACCGCGCGGCTGAACACCATCGAGCAGACCTTGAACACGCAGCGCGATACGGAACTGCGCGAGCTTCAGCAATCCACGCACAAGATGATCATCATCGTGGGCATCGCGACGGCCATCGGCTTTCTGGCCATGATGGTCACGGGCTTCATGCAGGTGCGGGCGGCCTCACGTCTCACGGAAGTTTCGCGGCAACTGGCCGCGCTGCCCGGACCGTTCAGTTCACGGCTGGCCGAACTGCCTGCGCCCGGTTCCCCCGCGCCGGGGCTGGCAATTGAAGACGCGAACGCCCATCTGCTCGGCGCGATTGATCGGCTGGAACATCGGCTCGAAGAAATGGAATCGACCACCGGTGGCACGCAGACGGCGACCAACGGGCACAAGACCATCACCGCCGGAACGCCCGCCACGCCGCAGCTCGCGACCGTGCTCAGCAAAGGCCAGGCGCTGCTGAATCTCGATCAGGCGGACGAGGCGCTGGAGCAATTCGATGAAGCGTTGCGTCTGGAGCCGCGCAACATCGAGGCGTGGATCAAGCGCGGCACGGCGCTGGAGCGGTTGCAGCGCATCGACGACGCGATCACGTCCTACGATCAGGCCATCGCCATCGATGGCTCGACGGCCACGGCTTACTTGTTCAAGGCCGGCGTGTACAATCGCCAGAAGAAATACGCCGAGGCGTTGCAGTGCTACGAGAAGGCGCTGCACGCGCAGCAGAAGACGCGCACGGCGGCGCAGGCGTGAGCCCCAGGCGCGCGGCTCTCCAGAGCCGCAGCGGTCACGAAAGCAAGACGGACGCACCAACTTCCTGGCGTTTCAGCACGGGCCAAGCTGCGGCGGCTCTGAAGAGTCGCGCCTCATTCATTTTCTTGCCCGCGTTTCCGCGCCTGCCGCATCGTGGCGGGATGCTTGAGACGAAATGGATTCCAGCCCAGGAAGCTGGCTCAAAGAATTTGATGATCGTGCTGCACGGCCTCGGCGACAGCATGGCGGGCTACTCGTGGGTACCGCAGGCGCTGAAATTTTCGTGGTTGAACTACCTGCTCGTGAACGCGCCGGATGAATACTACGGCGGCTTCTCGTGGTACGACTACGCGGGCGACGCGGCCACGGGCGTGCGGCGGAGCATCGGCCTGCTGCACCCGCTTCTCGACGCACAACGCGCCGCCGGCTTTCCCACTGGGCAGACCATTCTCTCGGGCTTCTCGCAAGGCTGCCTGATGACGCTGGAAGCTGGGCTGCGCTACCCGCACCGTTTCGCCGGGCTGATTGGTCTGAGCGGCTATGTGCTCGATCCGCAAACCGTGTTGCGCGAGGCCTCGCCGCTCGCGAAAGAGCAGCGATTGTTCATCACGCACGGACGGCAAGACCCGCTCATTCCCTGTTACCAAGTAAAAGAGCAGATGGATCAACTGCGCGCCGGCGGTCTCGCACTCGAGTGGCATGAGTTCGACAAGCCGCACACCATCATCGAGCCGGAAATTGAACTGATGCGGAAGTTTGTCGCGCAGGCGATGGGGCGCGAGGCGTGAGCGCCGTTCCCGGCCCAAAAAATCACAAATACCTGTTGCAAGGGAAATGCCCTCTGCTAAATATCCCGGCTCCGTTTCCCGGCCCGCCGGGCGGCGGGATTTTTAATCACTGATTTTTAGCAATGCCGACAATCAATCAACTCGTTCGGAAAGGGCGCACGAAAGTTCGCTACAAGTCGAAGTCGCCCGCGTTGGAAAACGCGCCGTTTCGTCGTGGCGTCTGCCTCCAGGTCATGACGCGCACGCCCAAGAAGCCTAACTCCGCGATGCGCAAAGTGGCGAAGATCCGGCTCACCAACGGCCACGAGATCATCGCCTACATCCCGGACGAAGGGCACAATTTGCAGGAACACTCCATTGTGCTCGTGCGCGGCGGCAAGGTGAAGGATTTGCCCGGTGTCCGTTACCACATCGTCCGTGGCACCCTCGACGCCGCTGGCGTCGAGAAGCGCCGCGTGAGCCGCTCGAAGTACGGCGTGAAGCGCCCGAAGGAAGCCAAGAAGGCCGCGTAATTCCGTCTGCGATTCAACCCTTTAACTTTTTAAGAAACCATGTCTCGCCGTCGTCAAGCCACCAAACGCCCCCTGATCGAAGATGCCAAGTACCACAGCGCGCTCGTTACCCGCGTCGTGAACACCATCATGCAGGGCGGCAACAAGAGCATCGCGCAGCGCATCGTCTATGGTGCGTTCGATACCATCGCGGAAAAGAATCCGCAGACCAGCCCGCTGGAAATTCTCCAGCGCGCGGTGGACAACGCCAAGCCGCGCATCGAAACGAAGGCCCGCCGCGTCGGCGGTGCCACGTATCAGGTGCCGCTGGAAATCCCCACCGACCGCCAGCTCGCGCTGGCCGTGCGCTGGATTGTGGATTTTGCTGACGCCCGCAAGGGCACGCCCATGAAGCAGGCGCTCGCCTCCGAAATCATGGAAGCCTATCAGGGCCAGGGCAACGCCATCCGCAAGCGCGATGAAGTGCATAAGATGGCTCAGGCCAACAAAGCGTTTGCACATTTCCGCTGGTAGCCGAACGTCTTAACCCTGCGCCCCGAGAGCGGAAGCCATCGGGGCGCTTTTATTATCTAAATTTATGGCAGAAGCAGTCATCGAAACCGGCAACCCGATCAATTCACCCCTCCGGCAGTACACGCTGGAGCGCACCCGCAACATCGGCATCGCCGCGCACATTGACGCGGGCAAGACGACGACGACCGAGCGCATCCTATTTTACACCGGCCTGATTCACAAAATCGGCGACGTGGATGACGGCAACACGGTTACCGACTGGATGGAGCAGGAAAAAGAGCGCGGCATCACCATCACGTCCGCCGCTGTGACCTGCTATTGGACCCAGAAGGCGACCAAGCCGGGCGAGGACCAACTGAACAAGTCGTACCTCAACATGCCGCACCGCATCAACATCATCGACACTCCCGGCCACGTGGACTTCACGGCGGAAGTGGAACGTTCGATGCGTGTGCTCGACGGCGCGGTCGCCGTGTTCTGCGGCGTGGCCGGCGTGCAGCCGCAGTCTGAAACCGTCTGGCGTCAGGCGACGAAGTACAAAGTTCCGCGCATCGCGTTCATCAACAAGATGGACCGCACCGGCGCCAACTTCGACAACGCGCTGAATGACATGCGCAAGAAGCTCAACGCGTATGCCTTCCCGATTTTCCTGAACATTGGCGCGGAAGACCAGTTCCTCGGCGTCATTGATGTCGTGAGCCAGAAGGCCATCCTGTGGGGTCCGGGCGACGTGCAGAACGAAGGCCTGAACTACGAAATCGCCGACATTCCGCCCGAGCACAAGGCACGCGCCGAGGCCGCGCTCGCCGAACTGATCGACGCTGTGTCCAACAAGGACGACATCATTGCCGAGATGGTCTTGGAGGAAAAACCCATTGACGTTCTCTCACTCAAGGCCGCCATCCGTCGCCTGACCTGCAAGATTGAATTCGTGCCCGTGCTCTGCGGTTCCGCGTTCAAGAAGAAGGGCGTGCAAGTGCTGGTGGATGCCGTCATTGATTACCTGCCCAGCCCGATTGACATTCCGCAGGCCGAAGGCCACGAACCCGGCACGGAGAACAAGGTCACGGTCGCTTCGGACGACCGCGCGAAGTTCTGCTCGCTCGCCTTCAAGCTCTGGACCGACCCCTACGCGGGCAAGCTCGTCTTCTTCCGCGTCTATTCCGGCTCGGTCAAGAAGGGCGACAACATTTACAACCCGCGCACGCGCAAACGCGAACGCGTCAGCCGCCTGATGATCATTCAAGGCAGCGAGCGCAAAGACATTGAAGCGGCCTACTCCGGCGACATCGCCGCGCTGGTCGGCCTCCGCAACATCACCACGGGCGACACGCTCTGCGACGAGGATTTCGACGTGGCCCTAGAACCGCCGACCTTCCCCGAGCCGGTCATCAGCATGGCCGTCGAGCCGAAGACCAAGCAGGACCGCGACAAGATGTCGGAAGGTTTGCAACGTCTCGCGGAAGAAGACCCGACGTTCCGCTGCTTCACCAACGAGGAAACCGGCCAGCTTATCATCGCGGGCATGGGCGAGTTGCATTTGGAAATCATCTGCGACCGTCTCAAGCGCGAGTTCAAGGTTGAGTCCAACTCCGGCGCTCCGCAGATCGCCTATCGCGAAACCATCACCAAGGCCGCCGAGGGCGAAGGCAAATTCATCCGCCAGTCCGGCGGTCGCGGTCAGTACGGCCACGCGTGCGTCACCGTGCAACCGAACGAAAAGGGCAAGGGCGTCGAGGTCTTGAACAAGGTCGTGGGCGGTGCGATTCCGAAGGAATACATCCCCGCCGTCATCAACGGCATCGAGGAAGCGATCAAGAGCGGCGTCTATGCCGGCTATCAGGTCATTGACATCAAGGTGCATGTCACGGACGGCTCGTTCCACGAAGTGGACTCGAACGAACTCGCGTTCAAGATGGCGGGCATCTTCGCGTTGAAAGACGCGTTCAAGAAAGCCGGCCCGATCCTGCTCGAACCGATCATGAAAGTCGAAGCCACCACGCCCAGTGACTACCAGGGCGACATCGTCGGCGACATCAGCCGCCGCCGCGGCGCGATTGAAAACATTGATGCGAAGTTCGGTCAGGTGGCGGTCAACGCCCGTGTGCCGCTCGCGGAAATGTTCGGTTACTCCACGGCGATCCGCTCGCTGTCCAAGGGCCGCGCGAGCTACTCGATGGAACCGTTCTCCTTCGAGCAGGTGCCGAACAGCGTCCTGAGCACGATCCTGGACGAGGCTGCGAAGAAACCGGCCGCGCGCTCGTAATCCGCGACCGGAAATTCAATTCACGAAGGACGGCTGAAGAAATTCAGCCGTCCTTTTGCTTTTTTTCAATTCGATCTCCGGTAGTGGCATAGTTTGAAAATGCCCGTGCAACTCGACTCGGGTGAAGTTCCACAACTTTCATGGCGTGTGGGAATGAAGTCTCGGATGAATATCCGTTCGACTTTGACGCGTGACAGCCAATGTCCGCCTTCGGCGCGTTGAAGCCAACTCTGCGGAAAATGAATCCACAGCAGATGCGAATCGCGCGCTGGACCATGTAAGGGTGGTTCAGGCGCGCGTGAATCGGTGTCGGAACACGAGCGGCAGCGTTCAAGGTGGATGCGAGCGGACGCTGGATCATTGCCACCATCACTCCAGGTTCTGACCGTGCCGTTCAAGGTGCAGGCGAGCTTATGCGGGGAGCGTGTCAATCAGTGACAATGCGTATGCGAGCTTGAGTTGGGGCCGCGTCAGCCGAGGTCAAGGAATGTGCGGGATGCGGTCAAGGTGCGTGCGAGATGGCCTCAAGGTGCTGGCCATCGCGCTCGGGACACTGCAAAAGCCCCGCTTTTTCAGGCAGTTACCTGTCGGCAGAAACTATCCCTGTTTTCCCGGCGTCGTGCGCCAAAAGTAACTGTTACCCGGCCGGCGGGTGAAGAAGGTTTCGTTGCGCCAGAATGGGTGTTACCCATTCCCCCTTACTTTGGAATCGAAGGAAGCCGGGGACACCTGGGTCAGTCCGGCCTCCCTCGTTCCGTTTCTTGGGGTGCCAAGGGCGTACTTTATCTCCCCGGCGTTTTCAAGCCCGCCGTAAGCGCCACGCCTCGATTTCTTTTTTCTGCCGCTCAATCTCCCGCCCCAACTGAAACGGGTTGAGGCTCGCGTGCAGGGTCTGCAACTCCGCTTTCTTCTCCGCCGTCACTTCCGCCGCCGCCAGCACCCGCGTGTAGGGCGTCTGCGCCGCGCCATAGACGCGCAGGTCCGATTTTCCCGCCCGCTTTTTCTTCTCCCCCAGCTTGTGCGTGGGCAGGAAGTGGTTGAGCAACTGGCCCAGCGGCCCTTTGCACAAGGTATTGATCAGCGGCACCACCGCCGGCTCGTCGTAGCGTTCGTAACCGAAGTGCTGGCGCACGTGCGTCCAGTTGCGCTGCTCGACGTGGGCGTTGTCGTTGGAGTGGTAGGGCCGCGCGCGAGTGAAGAGCACGGGCTGGGGCCGCTCGCGCAACCAGGCCACCAGATGATGGTTGATGAACTCGCCCCCGTTGTCGCTGTCCACCCCGCGCAAGGCGAAGGGCAGGCTGGCCTCGAGATCCTTGAACTGCTCGAGCGTGGCGTGCTGGCCGCGGTTTTCCAGCGCGCGCTGTTCGGTCCAGTCGGTGCGGATGTCCACGCCATCAAGCATCCAGGCGTGGAGATCATCCAGCGCCCCGCCGCACAGCGCCACGGTATCGATCTCCAGCCAGCCCGCGCCCTCCTCGGTCCACGGACCGCGCACGGGAATGCTCGCGCGCAGCAGGTTGCCCGGACGGGTGCCGCCGCGCCGACGCAGGTTCACCCGCAACGGGGCCAGCAAGCGGTCGAAGGTGCGCGCGCTGGCCGCCAGCACGCTCTCCCGCAGATCGGGATCCAGGCGGCGATGGTCTTGTTCGTAGGCCGGCAGCCATTCGGGCAGGAGCGCCCGGAAGCGCGAGCCGCACGGCTGGAGCGCAGCGAACCAGATCGGTTTGAGCACCGGCAAGAGCCGTTGCGGATCATACTCGCGCGGCCGGCCCAAGAGGACCGCGACGGTGCGGGGCGGCGGCGGCTGGGCGCGCAAGGCGCGGATGGCCGCCTTGCGATGATAGCCGAACAGGGCCA
>Ga0163150_10001486_pt1 | contig 39369 bp, 34 predicted proteins | sample OliLakLV19P2IB_FD_148628 | JGI IMG/M metagenome (GOLD analysis project Ga0163150, IMG submission 148628) | Freshwater microbial mat bacterial communities from Lake Vanda, McMurdo Dry Valleys, Antarctica - Oligotrophic Lake LV.19.P2.IB | ecosystem: Environmental > Aquatic > Freshwater > Lake >... | reverse complement strand
AGTCGTGGTAGGTCAAGTGCCGGTCGCTCAATTCAGTCCAGATGCGTATGGCCTCCTCCAGACTGGAAGGGCCAATGGCCATCTTGCCTTCAAGCACGTCCTCCTTCTCATTTACAAGAAGGAGGAAGGCACGATTGAATCCCAATCCTTCCTTGGCGGTCACTCCCACCAGGATACGATAGAGAATCTCCTCCAGATTCATGGTGCTCAGCAACGAGGCCGTCAGGCTGTTGATAAGCGAAAGCTCGAAGACCTTGCGCTGGAGCTCGTTCTCCAGATGGCGTTTCTCGGTGTACAGCTTGAGAAACTCCCGCGACTTCTTCTCGAGTTCTCCCGTATAGGTCTCGGTGTCAAGCTCACCGGCCGGGGCCACTGCGTCCCCCGACAGCTCATAGGGCATGAATAGCCTTGCCGCATATCGCCCCGCAGCTTTGATGGGTTGAAACAAGATTCGCCGGTCCATTGTCCAGAGATCGAGGAACAATGAACTCGCGTCAACGATCTGGGCAACACCTGCGTTTGACAGGCAACCCTTTTGCAGGAAGACATAAGCCGCTGATTCGGTTTCTGCGATGCGGCGGGCAAAGAACTGGAATAGGGCGACGACGTTTCCCTCATCCGGGAGCGCAGTTCCAAGATCGCTGAAGAGATAAGTGGCGGGCGCGTCAGCGCTGATCAGGTCCGAGAGCTGCTGTTCAGCAGACTGCAAATCCCTGGCTGCGAGCACCGCGCGCTGCTGGAAGGGTCCCAAACCCTGCAGGCGCGGCAACTGAGATTCGGCGAAGCAGAAGGAACAACCGGGCATGGAACCGGCTTCGAGGAGCACGCCGAGCCGCTGGACAAATGGAACAAACTCCGGCCAGTCAGCGCCGTGAAAGACCAGGCTCTCTCCCCAGCGCACACCCTCGAGGAGCTCATCCAATAAAGCGATACCCGTTGACAATCTCTTCGCCGGACGCGCTGCGTTCATTTCACCTGAATGCATGACGTGAGTAAGGAAGAGGAAGCAGGAAATTAATGGCACTACGCAGCCAGGCCCCGGGGAACACCGACACCGTGACCACTGGCCGCGCCCGCCATCCCCAACGGGCCCGAGGCGCAGTTCCTGCAGGCCGCAGTCTTTTACAGTCGAGCCGCCATTTCCAAGCGGATCGCCGTATCAACGATGGCAGGCTGGACCAGCCGGGAGAAATCTACGTATTTGATACGGATAGTGTCAACGTGAGTACCGGCATTAAAGACGATCTCTGCATCTTCAGCCAGCGACTTGTCCACATAGACTGGCAGTCCATACAGGTTGCCGAACGGAGCCATGGCGCCTAGCTCCGAATCTGGAAAGATCTCCGCAAACTCTATTTCAGTTGCCAACTCGACATGAGCAAACGGCAGATCGTCGCGCAGAGTCTTCAGATTGATCTTCATCACTGCAGGCAGAACCAGCATGACAAACTGTGAATCGGTCTTGAGGATAATCGTCTTAGCCATTTCCCGTCCAGGCACATGCTGGGCGGCAGCAACTTCCTGCGCCGTATAGGCCAGGCGATGCGTGCAATGGCTGTAGGGAACCTTATTCTGCTCAAGGTAGTCTTTGACGCGGCTTGCAATGCTCATAAGCCCTCCTTCCCGTTCGCGAATGGAACTTTGTGGGTCGAAATACCTTCCAGAATCCTTGCCTCAGGTAACGTATATTGCCATATGGGCGTCAGCTGAATCCGCGCGTCAAAGGAAATGCCCTACTGCCTGCTGGCTCAGATCAGGAATAACGCGATGACTGCTGCCACCCGGCCAGCGAAACTTTTCGTCGATTCAGACAAGGGCGCGACGCGCATTAGAAATGGTGAAGAAGAGTCGAGTGCCTACCCGAACCTTAAACCCATTGTGAGGACCGATACAGCATTTGTCAACCGGCGTAAGGACGGAGTGGCCGACTTGCTGAACCCAAGTGGCAGAGCGGCGCACATGATTCGAGAGACCAACCCACATGACGAAGGCAGGTCAGCGCTTTGTGCCTACCAAGCACACCCCAAGCTCTACGGCAGGATGCCAATACGGCGCACCATTCGCCGCCTGACTCCCGAGAAGCGATCAACACCCCGGCTTGATAGGCTGGGCCCCGGGGACCGCTTTCACATTGATTTTGCATTTTTCGCCTGCTATACATGAGCGTCTTTTAAGCGCTCGAAAAGTTTCCCCGGTCCCAAGGGAGTTTCACTGCGGACGCTGCCTTGGAGCCGGGAGCAACCCCTTCAATCCAGAGACATGCCCAAACGAAACTCTCCTTGCGTCGCTTTTCAAGGCGAACGGGGGGCTTACAGCGAAATTGCCGCGTGCCGGTTCTTCGGCAACTCCATCGAACTGCTGCCATGCGAATCATTCGATTTGGTTTTTAAGAGTGTTGAAAGCCAAAAGGCGGATTCGGGCATCGTTCCTATCGAGAACTCACAGGCCGGCTGCATTCATCAGAACTATGATTTGTTGCTCAAGCATCGGCTGCGGATCGTCGGGGAGTTGAATCTGCGAGTCGAGCACAATCTCATTGGTCATCCCGGGGTCGCACTGAACTCGATTCGAATGGTTTTTTCGCACCCGCAGGCATTGATGCAGTGCCAGGGTAATACGGCCAAACTCAAAGGCGTCAAGATCGTTGCGGCCTACGATACCGCGGGTAGCGTCAAGAAAATCAAAGAAGAAAGACTTCTGAATGCTGCCGCCATCGCCAGCGAACTGGCGGCCAGGACCTATGGCATGAAAATCCTGAAGAAAGGCATCCAGGACAACCCAGAGAATTTCACCCGGTTTCTCGTTTTGCGAAAAACGCAGACGCCACCCGCAGATGCGAACAAGACCTCTCTGGTATTTTCTCTAAAGAACGTGCCGGGCGCTTTGTTCCGTTCCCTGAGCGCTTTCGCCCTGCGCGATATCGACCTGTACAAGATCGAGTCGCGCCCCTTGCACGGCAAGCCGTGGGAGTATTTCTTCTATATTGATTTTGCCGGCAACCCAAAGGAACCCAACTGCCGCAGTGCCCTGGCACATTTGGGTGAAATCGCTACCTTCTTGAAAGTCTTGGGGTCGTATCCGCGAGACGCCAGAAAGCTGTAGTCGAGTGCTTGTCGCAGAACTGGAGTTTTCGGTAGCCACGATTGCTGCGCATTTTGCAGCAATCGTGGACCGGTGTGCCAGAGCGCACGAAGTAACGCAGGTCCAAGCAAGATGAAGAAACCCCTCGACTCTCAGACACGCCGTGAGTTTCTCTCAAGCGCCGCAGGAATCGCCTCGCTAACCAGCGGGCTGCTGTCTTTTGGATCAGCAATACTGGCTGTACCACCGCCCGATTCCGGCTGCCTCACGGATGTCGAAGGGATCAAAGTCGGTCACTACACCGAAACGCGGCGACCCACGGGCTGCACGGTTATCCTGACCGAAGGTGGCGCCGTCGCGGGCGTCGATGTCCGCGGTTCAGCCCCCGGGACTCGCGAGACCGATCTCCTCTCTCCCCTCAATACCGTAGAAAAGATTCATGCCGTCGTCCTGTCCGGTGGCAGCGCATTTGGTCTGGAGACCGCCGCCGGTGTGATGCAGTATCTGGAAGAGCAACGGATCGGTTATCAGACACGTGTCGCCAAAATTCCCATCGTGCCGGCCGCAGTACTCTTCGATTTGGGTCTGGGAGATGCGCGCATCCGTCCAGACAAGCGATCGGGCTATCTGGCCTGCAAGGCCGCCAAAGCACGGGCCTGTGAAGAGGGTAACGTTGGAGCCGGCACCGGCGCAACCGTTGGCAAAATGTTCGGGATGGATCGTGCAATGAAAGGCGGCCTGGGGGCGGCATCCATTCAGGTCGGCCTGGTCACGGTTGCGGCGCTCGTGGCCGTGAATGCTTTCGGCGATGTGCTGGATCCAGCCACTGGCGTGGTTCTGGCAGGGGCCAGAACTCCGGACGGCAAGAGCCTCGTCAACTCCATTGAGCAGATGCGACAGGGACGCTACTCGCCGCCAAAAGCTTCGGGAGAGAACACCACGATCGGGGTCGTCGCAACCAACGCTGTTTTAAGCAAGAGCCAGGCTACGAAGATGGCCCAGATGGCACACGACGGTTTGGCTCGAAGCATCAATCCCGTGCACACGCCCCAGGATGGCGATACCCTCTTCGCGATTGCCACCTGCACGGAAACCGCTACCGCCAACCTGACTCTGCTGGGCTCGCTGGCCGCAGACGTTGTTGCCCAGGCCGTCCGCCGCGCTGTTGTGCGCGCCAAAGGCTTGCCTGGACTGCCAAGCCACTTCGATCTGGCGTCCTCCCAGAAACGAGGCTGAGACTTGAATCTTTACTTGTGGGTTTTGATTCTCTACTCGGCTTCGCTGCTGCTGCTCGGACTCCTCGCTTCACGCCAGGTAAAACACGCCAACGATTTCTTTGTTGCCTCCAGAAAGCTGGGAACCGGCTTGCTCTTTTCCACGCTTCTGGCCGCCAACATCGGCGCCGGTTCCACGATTGGTGCAGCGGGGCTGGGGTACCAGCAAGGGCTGTCTGCCGTATGGTGGGTTGGCTCGGCTGGGCTGGGGTCCTTGCTCCTCGCCTTTACCGTGGCGCCGCGATTGTGGAGGATAGCGGCAGCGCACGAGTTTCTGACCGTCGGCGACTACCTTGAGCACCGCTATGATCGCAGTGTTCGGCGGCTCGTTGCGGGAGTCTTGGGGCTGGGTGCCCTGGCCCTTCTGGCGGGGCAGCTCATCGCCATGGCCTGGATCCTTGATGTCGTGGCCCAAGCTCCCAAATGGTTGGGTTGCGTTCTTGGCGGCCTGGTGGTGACAGGCTATTTTTCCCTGGGCGGCCTGGTCTCCACGACGCGGGTCAACGTCGTGCAACTTGTCGTTAAGCTGGCGGGCTTTCTGTTCGCCGTTCCGTTTGCACTCCACCGCGCTGGAGGCTGGGAAGGAGTCACGAGCCAGCTTGCCACACAGCCCTCCGTTTCGCATGGACTCGCGCGCTACTTGAGTGTGACTGGCAGTGGCCCTGAAGCATTCGGCTATCTGGTGTTGCTGGTTCCCTCATTTCTGATTTCTCCTGGCATTCTTCAAAAAGTCTATGCCGCCAAAGATTCGCTGGCCGCGCGCAACGGCGTCTTGCTGAATGCCTTCGGGCTGCTCTTGTTTGCATGGCTTCCTCCGCTGCTGGGCATCGTCGCGCATGGCTACTATCCGGAGTTGCAGAACCGCGAGCTCGCGTTGCCAACTCTTCTGGTTCATCAGATGCCCTTCTGGCTCGGCGCCCTGGCATTGGCCGCGGTATTCTCAGCCGAGTTGAGTGCCGCCGACGCCGTGCTGGCCATGCTCTCCACGTCCTTTGCCAGAGATTGGGTGCAAGGGTACTGGCGTCCGCAATTGAACAATGCAGAGTTGTTGCGGGCAACTCGCATTGTATCCATTGCTGCCGGGTTGTTCGGCGTGCTGCTGGCCCTTTGGCTTCCAAACGTCGTCTCAGCTCTGCAGATTTTCTATGGCCTGTTGACGGTGGCCTTGTTTGTTCCTCTGGTTTTCGGTCTCTACTGGAGGCGACCAAAGGCGAACGCCGCTCTGGTAGCGATCGTTGCTGGCGTGGGATCTACTTCTGGCTTGCAGGCATTCGGCAGCGGCGCAGGAATCGGCCTCCTGTCTCCCGTAGCGTGTGGCATCCTGGCAGCCGCGGCTACCATGACTTTGGTGGCGATGTGGCAGAATAGTGCGACGGACCGGCCGATAGCCAGGTAACATCGCGCGGGCAGCTCGAGTGTGGAAGTCGGCCTCCGGACGGCGATTTGTCGAATCAAGATGCACGGTTCCAGCCCCAACGGGGCGCGTGGAGTAAAGCCCAGGGTTGTCGCGCAGCGGCTACCCTGGGTAAACCGACCATTGAAACAAACTACCAACCCCAACGGGGTTGCGACCCATGCGGCGAGACGCAACCCCGTTGGGGTTGTTGGGTACTTATGCTCCGCGACCCAGGGTAGCCGCTACGCATCGCTGCGCGGCAACCCTGGGCTGGAGATCGCAGCCCCGTTGGGGCTGAAGATTCACCTGAATTGTACGACCGTTTTCTTTTGCCTCTTGTTCTACCTGAGTGAAAAAAGGAAGTCGGTAATAGACAAACGGTTCGGAGGGAGGGAGAGCTGCAACTCCCCTGCCCCTATCGTTCGCAGGTTCGATGCCGATGAAAAAGGTCGTGGGGCTCATTCTGGCTGCGGGAAAATCGGAACGCATGGGTCGCCCCAAGGCGCTGCTGCCCTTCCTGGGGAGCTGCTTCTTGACCCACATTCTGACGGAAGCGGCTCATTCAGACCTGACCGAAGTCAAGGTTGTCTTGGGACACCATGTCGAAGCGATCCTGCAAGCACTAGCAGAGATAAAGCCCAAAACTCTGGTCAATCCAAACTATGAATATGGGCAGTTGTCTTCACTGCAGTGTGGATTGAAGCATTTGAGTTCAGCTGGGATAGACGGCGTCATGGTATTCCTGATCGACCACCCCATGATTCATCGCGGTCTCGTCAACCAACTCATTGAAACCTTTACCGAGAATGATTCGCCGATCGTGATTCCTTCGTTTGAACATCGGCGTGGACATCCGATGATCATTGGAGTCGAGCTCTTTGCGGAACTTCTGGCGGCGCCGTTGGATCGAGGCGCCGTCAACGTGGTCAGAAAACACGCGGATGAGATTCTGCATCTGGAAGTAGACGAACCTGGCGTGCTCGTTGATATCGATACACCCGAGGCGTATGAAGAACATGTGGTCCGGTTGGGTAAAACATAATCAGCTCCCACGAAAATCCCCTCCTGGGAGGGGTGGCGCTTTAGCGCCGGGGTGGGTCCCACCCGGACCCCCTGCCGCAAAATGCGCGGCGAAGCTTTCTCAAAGCTTCATTCCCTTGCCAAGGGGGACAAAGCTGAGAGGTGCCATTTCCATCCTCGGCGGTGCCACCTGGCGGCATGGTTGGCTCCTCCGTAAACGTGATGCGGTTCGTTCGAAGGATCCCCAGCAGTTGACGGGTCATCGTATTCCAGCTCTGCAGCGGCTCGCCCTGGTGGGCAGCTTGGGCACGCTGCTGCTCCTGGCTGGAGTTCATGCCGTTACGTTCGAGGAAATCTCCAGCGGATATCACACCATCCAGAGCCGGCGCATCCAGTCAACGCTCCAGTTCCTGGCGTCCAAACACTTCAATGGCCGCGCGACCGGCACCCCCGAGTCCGAACTGACCGCAGCCTATATTGCCAGCGTGTTTCAGCGCCAGGGTCTGCAGCCGCCGGCAGGCAGCGGAGACCCGTATGTTCAGCACTTCGAATTGGTCCAGGCCGTACCGAGCGGAGAGAGCCGTGCCTCGATTGAAATCGAAGAAGGCGCGAACCTAACTCTTAAGATGGGTGAAGACTTCCTGCCAGCACCGTGGGCGCCGGATTCAGGAGAAGTCCGAGGACGAATGGTGTTTGCCGGCTACGGCATTGCGGCCCCTGAGTTGAAGTATGACGATTTTGCGCGGTTGGATACGAAGGGAAAGATCGCGGTCGTGTTGAGCAAGTTTCCAGGAGGAACCCGGCAGACAACCTGGGATTTCTATTCCCAGAAGGACTATGACGATCCCCTGGAAAAGGCGCTGAACGCACAGAAGGCAGGAGCTGCAGGGATCATCGTCATACTGCCCTCGAACGAAAGCGTTCCCGCGTTGAGCTCATTGAACTTCAAGAGCGCGAAAACTTCATTGGCCAGTGAAGTTGCAGGCCTCCATATTCCTGCAGTCTTTGTTTCCTACCAAACTGGCGAGAAGCTTGTTCGTCGCAGTCGGAGTCCGGAGGAAACGCTGCAAGCCTTGCAGGACAGGATTGATTCGGGATTGAAACCGGCCTCTTTCCCGCTCGAACGAACCGCTTCCATCCAGACCCGCTATGAGCGCAAGAAGCTTCAAGGTCGTAATGTCATCGCTGTCATTCCCGGCTCGGATGCGCGGCTGCGCGAAGAATGCATCCTCATCGGTGCGCATCACGACCACATGGGCGCGGGCGAGAACCAGGAAATCTACTATGGCGCTGACGATGATGCCTCTGGGACGACGGGCCTTTTGGAGCTGGCCGAGGCGTTTCAGGCTGGACCGCTCCGGCCAAGGCGCAGCATCGTTCTGGCGGCTTGGGGTGCGGAAGAGCTCGGGCTGTTGGGTTCCAAACACTACGCGCTCAACCCTGCGTTCCCGCTGAACAAGACCGTCGCGATGATTCAGCTGGACATGATCGGCCGTAACGAACAACGCCCCGGAGACCCTGCCAACGGCGAGCCGGAAGAGAAAGATGAGAACAACACCAACACGTTGAGCATCGCCGGTTCGGCCTTTAGCCCGGACCTGAAGCAGTGGTTCGAAACCTGTAACCGCCGCACCGGCTTGACGCTGCGCTACCGCTACGATTCGGGGCAGGAGAACTTGCTAAAGCGGAGTGACCACTGGTGTTTTCTGAAGGCAGGAATTCCGTCGGTGTTTCTCTTTACCGGCTTTCACCCGGACTATCACCGTCCCAGCGACACGGCCGACAAGATCAACTATGAGAAGATGGAAAGAATCGTTCGTTTACTCTACCTAAGCGCCTGGGAGTTGGCCGACCAAGCAAGTCCGCCGCGTTTTGTCGTTCCCAGATCAACGGCTGAAGCCATGAACAAATTGCGCTGATCGTTGTTGCGGGAGGGCGAGACTCCCGCCGAGCCTTTCTGGATCCGGAGCGGCTGCGCGGCTCGGCAGGAGCCTCGCCCTCCCGAGATCTTTCACAGCTGCCAGCGCGTCATTCACTTCTTCCCTTCAACCAGTGGTTGCGTCACAACATTGATGTTTACGATGCCGGCCTGCTTGGCGCGATCCATCACCTTGGCGATCGAACCGAAAGGCACTTCTTCATCGGCACGAAGATAAATCATGGCTTGCGCGGGATTCTTGATTCTTGACTTGAGCTTCTGCTCCAGCTCATTGATATTAACCCGCGTACTGTCCACAAAGAGCTCCTGGGCCCGATTGATGGAAACCACCAACCGTTCCTGGGTGAGTTCTTTGACCGTGCGCGTCTTGGGCACATTGATCTCGATGCCCGATTGAATGATCGGAGCTGTCAGCATGAAGATGACGAGCAGAACCAGAACCACGTCCACCAACGGCACGATGTTGATTTCCGCCATTGACGTTTGGGTTCGACCCTGGGCATTCGTGAAGGCCATTACGAAAACGTCCTTTCCATCAAGTTCATGAACTCGAGCGAGAAATCATCCATGGCGGAACCAAACTCCTTCACTTGATGCACGAAGTAGTTATAAGCGATCACGGCTGGGATCGCCGCAAACAAGCCGGCAGCGGTCGCGATCAGCGATTCCGCAATTCCAGGTGCGACGGCCCGAATCGTGGCCGTCCCTTCAACGCCCAAACCCGTGAACGCTGTGATGATACCCAAAACCGTGCCAAACAATCCGATGAAGGGTGCCACCGAAGCTGTCGTAGCCAGCCAGCTCATGTTCCTTTCCAGTTTGGTCAGTTCTACAGAAGACGCGCGTGAGAGCGCCCGCTGAATAACGTTGATGGTCTTGAGCGTAGGTGAATGCGAAGGTCCAACAGAAGCCTGTGTCTTTCCGTCCGGCAACAGCTGGGCTTCAAGTTCTTCATAGCCGGCCAGGAAAACCTCGACGAGGGGGGTATTGCGCAACGACTCGCAGGCGGTGCTGATTTCAGAAAAGCGCTTGCTCTTGCGAAACATGCGGATAAAGGTTTCAGAATTGCCACGCAGTTTGCGAATCACGACAAATTTCTTGAAGATGATGGCCCAGGAAAAAACGGAGAAAAACAGCAGGATGAAGAGAACCGCCTTGGAGAGGATACTGGAGGCCAGGATGAGCTTGAATAAGTCCAGCTCAGAACCTTGGGCCAGGAGAGCCAGTGCGTGGACATTTTCTGAAATCAACAAGACCTCCAGCGCGTAAGAATCAACCGGTGATAGATACAAGACCAACGAGCCGGAAGCTATCACAGAAGAATCCATGGGTCAACTCAAGGTGAGGCGCTTGATGGTCGGTGTTGCCCGCCTGATGGCGCTTTCCAGCCACCGGCACATTGCCGCGGTTGGGTCGCTGTGCTAGACTTCAGGGCGCTCTGCATGTATTCAGTTTGAGCCTTTGGCTCAAACCCTGGCGTTTCTATATTTGCGGGGCCAGCTGCGGCTCCTTTGTCCCCCTTGACAAGGGGGACGCCGCGCTTTTTGCGGCAGGGGGTCTCGAATTCAACGCTGAAGACCCCCTGTGGTCCCCCTTCTCAAGGGGGACAAAGATGAATAGCCAGACCAAAGGTCTGGCCTGGTCAGGCTGTAAAGCCCGCCGTGCGTTTGGAGCCTTTGGCTCAAACCTCTGGTGGAGGCTTGCGGCAACCGTTCCCGTTGCCTAAGAACCAGCAGTTGGTAAAGGGCCGTCGAATCCCAATCCGAATGGGTCATTCCCGCGTTCGCGGGAATGACCAACCGGCGGCTGCCTGGTTTCTAGAGGGTGTTAGTCCTCGCTTCTGTATTCTCTCTTGGAAGAAACCCGATGTTGAGATGCCTCGAAGTTCAACAATTCGCGCTGATCGAACATCTCCTTGTGGAGTTTGACGAGGGCCTCAACCTATTGACCGGTGAGACAGGGTCAGGCAAGTCCATTCTCGTGGATGCCCTCAGCCTTTTGCTGGGAGAGAAGGCTCATGCCACCATGATTCGAACGGGTGCGGAGAAGGCGGTCGTCACCGGCCTTTTTCAGCTCGTGGAATCAACCGAACTGCGTACGCGTCTCGATGCCGCAGGTCTTGAGCATGATGGAGACGAGATTGTGATCAAGCGCGAGATTTCCCAAGCCGGCAAGGGCCGGGCGTTTGTGAACAACCAATTGGTTTCGGTTGGATTTTTGAAAGAGATTGCCCGATTCTTGGCCGATATCCACGGACAGAATGAACAGCAAACTCTGGCTGAAAGCGATTCCCAATTGGCGTTTGTAGATGCGCTAGCGGATGCAGAAACGCTGATCGCAGAAGTGCGAACACTTTACGGAGAGTGGCAGGCGGTGTTGCAGCAGATGGCTTTACTGCAGAATAGCGAGCAGGAAAGACTGCGCAACATGGACTGGCTCAGGTTTCAACTGGACGAGATTGACAAGGTAAAACTCAAGGATCCGGAAGAGGATGAATCCCTGGCGGCAGAGCATGCCCGCCTGGTAAACGCCGGCAAGTTGTTTCAATTGTCGAGCCAGGCGTATGCGGCTTTGTACGAAGCTGAGAACTCAACCACTGCCACCCTCAAGCAGGCCCGGCGTCAGGTGGAAGAGTTGCACCGCGTGGACCCGCGCTGTGCTGCGCTGCTCGAACAGTTGCAGACGGCGCGCATTGCCGTGGATGACGTTGCGCTTTCGCTGCGAGAGTACTCGTCGCACGTTGAGGCCGACCCCAAGCGGTTGGAGTGGGTCGAGGGACGACTGGCGGATATCCAGCGGCTAAAGCGCAAGTACGGAAACACAGTCAAAGAGATACTTGCGTTTCATGAGCGCGCGAGGAGCGACCTGGCAAGCCTGCTAACCTCTGACGAAAACCTGGCTCAGCTCGAAAAGGATCGACTGTCGGCGGCCACCCGTTATCGAGAGGCAGCACGCCTGCTTAGCGACAAACGAAAGGCGGCTGCCCGCATTCTGGAGAAGACTGTCGCCAAGGAATTAGCCCAATTGGCCATGCAGCGCTGCCGGTTTCAGGCCGCATTCCCCGAAAACCAGCCAGATGCTCGCACAGACAATGGCAAGCCGGCACCCTGGGAGACGGCACTGGGGATCGATCAGGTCGAGTTCTTGCTCAGCCCCAACCCGGGCGAAGACTTGAAACCCCTGATGAAGATCGCCTCGGGTGGCGAAATCTCTCGTATTATGCTAGCGTTGAAATCCGTCAGAACCCTTGATGGGTGCGGGAAGTGCTTGGTTTTCGATGAAGTGGACGCCGGCATCGGCGGACAGACAGCCGATGTCGTGGGACAAAAGCTGAAACGGTTGTCGCAAAAAGACCAGGTGATTTGTGTCACTCATCTTCCGCAGATTGCCTCCTACGCCGACCGCCACTACTTCATCGAAAAGCGCGTGGAAAAAGGCAGAACCTTAACGGGTGTAGCCTTGCTGCAACATGAGGACCGCGTTCAAGAGATCGCCCGCATGATCAGCGGAGAGCGCAAGACGGACAGCGTCCTGAAGCATGCAGCCGAAATGCTGAAAGCCAGCGGCCAGTAGACAGGATTGTTTCATTGTCTCATTGACGATTGTTTCATTGACGATTCTCAATGACTCAATCGTCAATGGCTCAATGACTCAATCTTCAATGGCTCAATGAATCAATTCCATGTCACCCAAGAAATTCTTCATCGAAACCTTCGGCTGCCAGATGAATCATCACGATTCTGAAAAGGTGGCCGGCACCTTGACTCAGATGGGGTACGTCCCTACTGAGGACTCGTCGGAAGCGGATCTTCTGCTTCTCAACACTTGCAACATTCGCGAAAAAGCGAATCAAAAAGTGTTTTCACGCCTCGGCTCGCTGCAGAAGAGTTACGGCACCAAGCCCGGTGCGAAAGTCGGATTGCTGGGCTGCATGGCTCAAATGGAAGGAGCGAAGATCTTCGAGCGGGCCCCGAACGTGGACTTGGTCGTGGGTTCGAGCAGCTATTCGTTCATCCCCCAGCTAATCGCGAAAGTGGAGCAAGGCACACCGCATGTGATCGACGTTTCGCAGGATTCCGACAGGCTGTTTGAGACCTATGCCCAAAGCCGGGAGAATCCTTACAAAGCGTTCGTGACGATCATGGAAGGGTGCAACCGCTTTTGCGCGTTTTGCGTGGTTCCTTACACGCGGGGTCCGGAGCGCAGCCGGCCCGGCGGCCACGTGCTGGAGGAAATTCAACGCCTGGCCTTGGAAGGCTATCCTGAAGTGATGCTGCTCGGCCAAACCGTGAACTCCTGGCGCGATCCAGCCGGCGGCATCCCGTCGTTTGCCGAACTCCTAAAGTGTGTCGCCGCCGTGCCTGGAATTCGCCGCGTTCGCTTTATCTCGCCGCATCCCAGCGATTTCCACCCTGAGATTGTCGAGGTGATGGAGACAACTCCCGAAGTTTGCAACCAGGTGCATCTGCCCGTTCAGTCGGGCTCCACCGAAGTCCTGCGCCGCATGAAGCGAGACTACACGCGCGAGGAGTATCTTCGCCGCGTGGAGTTCATCCAATCCTCTCCGCTGGAGATCGCACTCTCCACCGATGTCATCGTCGGGTTTCCTGGAGAATCGCAAGAAGACTTTGAAGAAACGCTCTCGCTTTTGGAACAAGTCCGCTACGACCAGATTTTCTCCTTCACGTATTCGGCCCGCCCTGGCACCGAAGCTTTTGCTTTTGGCGACACGATTCCGGAAGCGGAAAAGAGCCGGCGCCTGGCAGTGCTACAGGAGTTTCAGCGCAAAATCCAAATTCAGCGCAACGCCGCTTTGGTGGGACGCGAGTTCGAGATTTTTGTCGAAGGCAAGAGCCAGAGGGATCTTAGCGAGCTGATGGGCCGCACCACCCAGAACAAGATCGTTAATTTTGCAGGCCCACCGGAACTTCTTGGCAAATTTGCCAAGGTTCGTGTCACCCATTCCTTTCCGAACAGCCTGGCCGGCCAGTTGATTTGAACCACTCTTCGCGGTAGGACCTCCCTGCCCTGAATTACAAGGAACCAAGTTGGCGAGAGGAATTCTGGGAAAGTGGCGGCGGCCTCCTGCCGCCGGAGAAGCGGCTGGAAGCCGCTTCCACGAGTTTCTACAGTTGTCCCCCTTCTGCAAGGGAATCCAAGCTTTGAGAAAGCTTCGCCGCGTTTTTTGCAGCAGAGGGTCTTCCTTGTTTGTAGTACACCCCCTGTAGTCCCCCTTGCCAAGGGGGACAAAGCGCTGGGTCTGGGCTTCGACCAGAGAAAAAGCGGCTGGAAGCCGCTTCCACTTTGAACGCAAGTGCCTCAGCTCTCTTCAGAACAAGACCATGAACGCATTCGGCTGGATCGATTGGGGAATCATCGGTGTCTACCTGATCGGCACGATGGCTGCAGGTCTGGCGATGCGGCGTTACGTTGGGAAGGTGGAACACTTCATCGTGGCCGGACGCGAGATGGATGTCTACCTGGGCATCGCTTCCCTGGCCGCCACTGAATTCGGCATCATCACCGCCATGTACACGGCCGAACTCGGCTTCAAGAACGGCTTCGCGGGCGCCACTCCCGGAATTCTCATGGCGGTCGCCATGGCCGTGGTCGGCTTCACCGGATTTGTCATCACGCCCTTAAGGGAATCAGGCGTTCTCACGATTCCCGAGCTGCTGGACCGAAAGTTTGGAATGCGCGTGCGTTGGCTCTCGGGTCTCGTGATTGTGCTGGGTGGTCTTCTGAATATGGGTGTGTTTCTGAGAATCGGCGGCGAGTTCCTGATGATCGTCTCAGGAATACCCCTGAAGCACCTGGAGATGACAATGACGGTGCTGCTTCTGGTGGTTCTGGTCTACACCACGCTGGGCGGTATGCTGTCGGTTCTGGTCACGGACTACCTTCAATTCATCATCATGGGAATTGGCTTGGTGGTGGTGTCGGCATTGGTCGCTTCGCACGTCAGTTGGACCAGCCTCGTCGACGGAGTGCAAAGCCGGCTTGGAAATGGGGCATTCAATCCACTGGTCAGCCCGGAAATGGGCGTGACCTATGTTCTTTGGCAGGCATTAAACCAACTAGCGGTGGTGCTCACCTGGCAAACCGTGATCCAGCGCGTGCTGGCATCCCGTGATGCCCGCGTGGCGCGGCAGGTCTATATCAAGACGAGTTTTTTCTTTGTGGGCCGGTTCTTGATTCCCGCCTTCTGGGGAATGGCTGCGCTGGTGGCGCTTGAAGCATCGCGGATGCCTGCAAACTCGCTCCATGCCATGCCCACCTTTCTGGCCACACTGTTGCCCACAGGTTTGATCGGACTGGTGATTGCCTCCATGCTTGCGGCGGAGATGTCCACCGACGCCAGCTATCTGCTCACCTGGAGCAGCATCCTCTATAACGACATCATCGCGCCCCTGCGCAAGGAGCCATTTTCAGAACGCCAGGGTCTTTATGTCAATCGACTGATCATTCTCGCGATCGGCGTGTTCTTACTTTTCTACGGACTCTGGTATCAACTGCCTGGGCGCGTCTGGGATTATCTTTCGATTACCGGTAACATCTATTTGTCGAGCATTTCGGTTCTCGTAGTGGCCTGCTGCTATTGGAAGCGAGCCAGCCGCACCGGCGCCGTGGCTGCGATTGTTGGAGGTGCGCTGGCCCCGATTCTCTTTCTAATCGCTGGGTGGTCACAATACGTGGCTATCGCCGGACTCGCCTCCTTTGGGCTGGCCGCCGGAGGGATGATCTTTGGGTCGCTGCTGATGCCCGGCAGCAAGAAGGCCCAGACGCTGGCTGTGTAATGTGGGACAGACAATCGTGTCTGCCCGATTCAGGAAGAGTGGGTCAGAAGACTGACTGACGACGGGATTGTCTGCGCCTGGAATTTCTACATTCGCTTGGCCAGGCGAAGCTTTTTTGTCCTCCTTGACAAGGGGGACGCGGCGCTTTTTTGCGGCAGGGGGTCCCGAATTCACCGTTGAAGACCCCCTAGGGTCCCCCTTCTCAAGGGGGACAAATATGAACAGCCAAACCAAAGGTCTGGCCGGCGGAGAGGCCAGTCTGCCTACGCTGCTTCATCGAGCGAATTCCTCTGCGTTCGTGAGATCACCATGCCTAAACAACCGTTTTGGTTCTTGTTGACTTGGATTTCAATTCTCTGGTACGCCTACTTGGTATTTCATATTGGCTGGAAGGGATATCACGACATTCGCCGGATGATTCAGGGCTTGGAGCAGAACCGAAAGGGTTGAAGCTGGTGTTCTCCTACAGACAGCGCAGCAGCTGGCCATCGCATCCTCAAACCCAAGTTCGCTTTGGGTCAAGACGAATCTGCCTTCTATTGGCGACGTCAATGCTCAGCCTCGTCTTGTCTGGAAGCGGGAAAGACTCTGCTGTTTCAAAACCCCAAAGCCTCAACCAGGCGAAGACGGGAGCCTTACATCACCCGCAAATCAATATCAATCGGGCCACAGTCACCGAGTTGAAAACCTTGTCTGGAATTGGAGAAGCCACGGCGCAACGGATTGTTGCGTATCGAAGCAAGAATCCTCCGTTTCGCCGGATCGAGGAACTGCTCATCATTCGTGGCATTAGCCGAAACCGCCTGGAACAGATTCGCAACAGAATTCGTCTGGATTGACCTTCACTGCCAGTCTTTCTAAGATGGCGCCCAGGTTTCACGGCCTGGCATCATTTGCAGGGTTCACGAAGGAGAACCGTTATGTTTAAGTTCATTCCTAGAGAAGAAAAGTTTTTTGAGATGTTTGTTTCCATGGCACAAAACGTTCACGAAGGTTCCAGGCTCCTGACGGAAATGATGGGGACAGACGCAGACCTGCCGAACCTGGCCGAAAGCATCAAGTCGCTCGAGCACAAAGGCGACCGGATGACTCACGACCTCATTACTAAACTGAACCGCACTTTTGTGGTCCCGATCGATCGGGAGGATATCTATCGCCTGTCGTCCTGCATCGATGACATCATGGATTTGATAGAGTCCGTAGCTCGACGGATGGTCCTCTTTAAGATTAGCAAGCCGAGTGAGCCCGCCGTGCAGTTGTCACAACTGCTGCACCGAGGCACCGCTGAGGTTGTAGCCGCTGTTTCAGAACTAAAGAACGGCATGAAGGTGGTCGAGCACTGCATCGAAATCAACCGCCTGGAGGATGAAGCCGACCACGTCTACCACCTGGTGCTGGGAGAGCTATTCGAGACCGAGAAGGACCCGATTGCGTTAATCAAATGGAAGGAGATTTATGAAACTCTGGAGACGTCCGTCGACAAGTGCGAAGACGTTGCCAATGTCATTGAAAGCATCGTTGTAAAGAACGCTTGAAAACTTCGACGTCCACCGAAAGCGCGATTCCGCGAAGTTCCCACCCAGGGTTGCCGCCGCGGACCCCTCGCCAACAGGTAGAGCTGGGCTAGAAAAGCATCCGGATCACCTTTACCACCACATAGCTGACCAACCCGCAAATCGGGAATGTCAGGATCCACGCCATGACGAGTTCTGAAGTAACTCCCCACCGCACGGCTGACGTCCCCCGGGCCGCGCCCACACCGATGATCGCAGTTGTGATTGTGTGAGTCGTGCTCAACGGAATGCCCAGCCGGCTGGCTATTTCGATGGTCCCGGCGGCCGCCATCTCCGCTGCAAAGCCCTGGTGGGTCTGAAGCTTGGTCAGATTCATGCCCATGGTTTTCATGATGGTCCATCCTCCCGTGACGGTGCCCAGCGCCATGACTGTAGCGCACAAGAAGATCACCCAGATGGGAACGTCAAAGTTTTTCAATAAGCCGGCGGAAAACAGCGCCAGCGTGAACGCTCCCATGAACTTCTGACCGTCGTTGGAGCCATGACTGAAGGCCATAAACGCAGATGACAGGATCTGAAGTCCCTGGAACAGCCCCCGAACCTGACCGGGAACAGCCTTGCGAAAGATCCAGTAAATAAGAGTGATTATGATGAAACCGCCGATGAGCCCGAGAAATGTGGAAAAAAATAACCCCTGAATCACCTTCTTCCAACCCTCCCACACGAGCACGCCAGGACCGGCCGTAGCCAATCCGCCACCGGCCAAGCCTGCTACGAGCGCATGCGACTCGCTCGTGGGAATTCCCCAGCGAGCGGCCAGAGTAGACCACAAGATAATTCCAACCATGGAGCCGCCAACGGTAATTAGGTCGACTGCCGATGGATCGATGATTCCCTTCCCGATCGTGGCAGCAACTGCCGTCCCCGACAGTGCGCCAACCAGATTCAGTACTGCTGCCATGACCACCGCCTGCAGCGGGGAAAGCGAACGTGTAGCCACCACGGTTGCGATTGCGTTGGGGGCATCGGTCCACCCGTTGACAAACTCGGCGCCCAGAATCAACAGCAACACCAAGCCGAGACCAAGACTGATGTCTGGCACGCTTGCCTCTCTATTTCTGAGAATGTTCGGTCCGCATGACGACCTAGCCACGGTCGTATGCCGGAGATGAGCTAGTCAGCCAAAGCCTGTAAAAATCGCGCCAACCGTAACCAAATCAACGTAAAATGTCAAACGCCGTGGGGGACACGGTTGGGAGTCTCCGCGTGCGTTCTACCAGCCCTTCAGTCACTACCGGTGCCGGCAAGTACCACTAAAGAAAAGGAAACCTGAATCCACGGTTCTTCGTCTCTCATTTTGGCCCTCGAAACAACGAGGGCTTTGAAGGCCGGCACAAACGACCCAAACATTCTGGTTTTGAAAGGCGAAGCAATCGTCATGAAACGGAACTCTATCATCAAGTATTCCATCGCCGGCGCTCTCGGTCTCATGATTCTTTGGACCGGCTTCTCATACTGGAAAAAAAGCAGCAACAATCTCGCGGAGAAGTATCTGACCGTTAAGGTGGACCGCGGCAATGTGCGCCGCACAGTCAGCTCGACGGGTACGCTGCAAGCAGTGGTCACTGTCCAGGTTGGAAGCCAGGTTTCAGGAAGGATTCAGGAACTGCACGCCGACTTTAACAGCGTCGTCAAGAAAGGGCAGGTGCTGGCGCTCATTGATCCCGCGAACTTCCAGGCCCAGCGGGAGCGTGCCGAAGCTCAGTTGGCCATAGCGCAGGCCTCAGTGAAAAATGCCGAGGCGAACCTGGTCAACCGCCGGGCCGAACTCAGCAGCGCGAAAGCCAACGTCGAAGTGTCACGCGTGGCTCTCAAGGAAGCGGAACGTCAGCAGAAGCGAGCCCAAGGGCTGTTTAAGGATGGCTTGATCGCCGAACAAAACCTGGAGACCCTCCAGGCTACCTTTGAGCAAGCCGGCGCGCGGCTCATGCAGGCTGAAGCCCAGGTCAACCAGACCGAGGCCAGCATTCGCTCCGCGCTGTCCCAGCAGGATCAGGCCGCCGCCAACGTGAAGCAAGGACGCGCCGAACTGACAATGGCGGATGTGAATTTGCGTTATACGAGCATCATTTCGCCAATCGACGGCGTCGTCATCGAGCGCAGCGTGGACATTGGCCAGACGGTGGCCGCCAGTTTCCAGGCGCCTCTCTTGTTTCTCATCGCCAATGACTTGACAAAGATGCAAGTGATCGCCCAAATCGACGAAGCCGACATTGGGGCGATGTCAGAGAAGGCCAAGGTCGACTTCAGTGTCGATGCATTTCCCGGACAAACGTTTCGCGGAGAGATCGCCGAGATTCGCTTGACCTCCAAACTCCCTTCCTCCAGCACGAGTACTGGCTCTTCTGGGAGCACTGGTGGCGGCACCGCGTCGAATGTAGTGGTCTACAACGTGATGATCGATGTCGACAATCCGGCCTTGAAGCTGCGCCCGGGAATGACCGCAAACGTGAACTTCACTGTCGCGAGCACTGACAATGTTTTGAAAGTCGCCAACTCGGCATTGCGCTATCGCCCTTCGGATAAAAACCCGGAGGAAATCCAGAACCTGCTGAGCTCGCTTTCGGGCGAAGTGTCGGCTGACACACGCCGACCCGGGTCGGCCGGCAGCAGCGCGGCTTCCGCACCGCCACAGACTTCGTCAGGCGTTTCCGAAGCAAGCGAACGTGGGGATGGCTCTGGCCGCCGGCGGGGAGGCTGGCAGGGCGGCGATGGATCCAGCGGCAACCGCGCCGGCGGGGAGCGGTCGTGGCAAGGCAAATCGGGCGGACGCTCTGGCAGTGGCGCACAAGCCATCATCGGTCCGTCAAAGACAGATATCTATGGCATCGACGCGGGCATGAAGATTCGGTTTCCGCAAGCTGAAGAGGCCCGGCCTACACCAGGAGTGATGTGGGTGATGGATTCGGCCGGACAGCCCCAACCTCGACGCGTTCGGCTGGGCATTACAAACGGAAGAGAAACGGCATTGGTCGGTGGAGACCTGAGGGAGGGCGATACGGTCATTACCGGAGAATTGGGAGATGAAGACGCAGGGGCGCAGCAGCGTGGCAATACGGGTAGCCCGTTTGGTGGGGGGCGGACTCCCTTTGGTGGTGGTGGTGCTGCCGGTGGCGGACGGCGTGGAGGAGGACGTTAGACATGTCTCAGGTCTCTGTTTCCTCCAGGAACTTCGCAGCAGCACCGGTGAGCCAAAACCTGTCACCGGTAATTTCACTTCACGACATCCGCAGAGTGTATGACTTGGGCGAGGTCCAAGTTCAAGCGCTCAAGGGCGTCTCGTTGCAGATTCCTCAAGGCCAGTTTGTAGCCCTCATGGGAACGTCGGGGTCGGGCAAGTCAACGATGCTGAACATCATTGGATGTTTGGATCGGCCCACCAGTGGCATTTACCAGTTGGACGGCGTCGATGTCTCGACGTTCAGCCCGTCGCAACGTGCCGACATCCGGAATCAGAAAATCGGTTTCATCTTTCAAAGTTTCAACCTGCTGCCGCGAACTTCGGTATGGGAAAACGTCGAAGCACCGATGCTGTACGCCGGCGTGCCCAAGGCCGAGCGAGCCCGCCGGATCGAAGCCGCTTTGAACGTTGTCGGCATTCCCGAGAAGGCTAAAGCCTTGCCCAACCAGCTTTCCGGCGGACAGCAACAGCGGGTCGCCGTGGCGCGAGCCCTGGTGAATCAGCCGGCAATTCTGCTGGCCGACGAGCCGACCGGCAATCTCGACAGCGCAACGTCGGAAGAAATTATGCGTTTCCTGCAAAACCTAAACCGTGAGAAAGGACTCACACTGGTGATGGTGACGCATGAACATGACATTGCGGCTTACGCGACACGCATTCTGCACATGAAGGACGGTTATCTGTTGAGCGACGAGCTGAATCCGTCGATCGCACCCTAGCCACGACGTGCCCTGAGAGTATGTTTAGTGGTGCCTGGCTGTAGAATGACTAATGACAAAGTTCGAATGACGGTAACTACTGAGCCTCTTTGCCGCATAGCGGCAGCTGACTGTAGCCGTGGGTTTCAACCCACGGCCAGGCGAGGGAACAAGCCTGCGTCGCGTCAGCGACGCCTGAATTCAACCGTCGCTGACGCGACGGGGGAACATTCTCGGCCCGCCCCGTGGGTTGAAACCCACGGCTAAATTCAAACCGCCGCTAACGCGGCGAAGAGGCTGAGTAGTTATGAATGACGAACAATCACTAATGACGAATGTCTCGTGAGGAAATGGGAAGCTTTCGTCCTTGGGGTATCGGATTTTCCTAGTCATTAGTGCTTTGTCATTAGTCATTCCGAGCATTTGAAGGGAGTTGAACATGAGTTTTTGGGTTATTTTGAAGATTGCTTTAAAGGCCCTAAACCGGAATAAGATCCGTTCGATCCTCACCATGCTGGGCATCATCATCGGTGTCGCTGCAGTCATTGCCATGGTCAGCCTGGGCGCCGGCGCGCAGAAGCAGGTGCAGGAAGAAATCGCGGCCATGGGAACCAACACTCTGCAGGTTTGGACTGGCAGCATGCGCTCGTTCGGTGCTCGCGGCGGTTCGGGCAGCATGAACACGCTCACCGCGGAAGACTTCGACGCCATACTGGCGGAGTGCCCAACAGTGAAGGCCGTGAGCCCCAGCGTTTCCACCATGTCACAAGTGGTCTTTGGCAATCAAAACTGGAGTTCACGCCTCGAAGGTTACAACGAGCAGCTTCCGGATCTACGGAGTTGGAAAGTGGTTCAGGGCAGCTTTTTTGATGCCAGCCAGGTCAAGGCGGCTGCGCGCGTAGCGGTCCTGGGACAAACGGTTGTGAATGAACTCTTCAGCGGCGGCGACCCAATCGGCCAGACCATTCGCATCAAGAACCTGCCTTTTCAGGTCATTGGCGTTCTCGACAAGAAAGGATACAACGCCTGGGGTCGCGATCAGGATGATGTCATCATGACGCCCTATACAACCGTGCAAAAGAAGTTTCAGAAGGGCGTGATGTACGTCCAGTCAGGCGTTGTGGGCGCTGTGAGCGCTCGTGCTACCTATGCTGCCCAGGAACAAATTACGGAGTTGCTCAGACAGCGGCATAAGCTCACCGCAATGCAAGAGAATGACTTTACGGTGCGCAATCTCAGCGAGATTGCCGAAGCGGCAGAAGCGACCAATCGGATCATGACCGGACTGCTTGCCAGCATCGCAGCCGTGTCGCTGCTCGTCGGCGGCATTGGCATTATGAACATCATGCTGGTGGCGGTATCGGAGCGGACCCGGGAAATTGGCATCCGCATGGCCATCGGGGCGCGTCCGGGGCATGTCCGCATTCAGTTCCTGTCGGAGTCGATTGCGCTGTGCACGATGGGAGGCATTCTGGGACTGGCATTGGGCGTAGGCTCGGCGGTCGGAATTTCACAGCTTATGGGCTGGCCAACCCTGGTGTCGCCAAACTCCATCATCATCTCGATTGTCTTTTCCGCAGCGATCGGCATTTTCTTTGGCTACTATCCCGCACATAAGGCAGCCGCGATGGATCCTATCGAGGCTTTGAGGTACGAGTAGGCCATAGGTTATAGGGGACAGCGAAGTTCGAACGACGAAGTCTAGGTCACTTGCTGCCAACAAAGTTCAAGGTTCAGTCAAACTAGAAAGCAACTCTCTCTACCGTTTGTGGGGAGAGGGTGGCCGAAACCACGGCGGTCGCGGAGGCCGCGGCCCAGGGAGACCCACGATAGGCGGTCTGAGGTTGCTCGCTACTCTTAGTTTAGTCTTCGGCACCCGCACTTCGACATTCGAACTTCGATGTTGCTTCCTGTCCCCTGTGACCTCTTCCCTACTTCCCAGCCAGCTTCTTCGCAATCTGTGTGACGTGCTTTCCCTGGAAGCGCGCGATGGCCAGTTCATTCTCGGACGGCTGCCGTGAGCCATCGCCTCCGGCCAATGTTCCCGCGCCGTAGGGCGAGCCTCCCGTAATTTCTTTCATGTTGACCAAACCCTGCTCTGAGTAAGGCACTCCCACGATGACCATGCCATGATGCAGCAGCGTTGTGTGAAAGCTGGTAATGGTTGTTTCCTGGCCTCCGTGTTGAGTTCCGGTGGAAGTGAAGACGCTTCCCACTTTGCCAATCAGCCTCCCTTTCAGCCATAACTGCCCTGTCTGGTCGAGAAAGTTCCGCATTTGCGCGCACATGTTCCCAAAGCGCGTCGGCGTGCCGAAAATGATGGCGTCCGCTTCAGGCAGTTGGGCAACGGTGGCTAAAGGAACGTGCGCAAACGCCTGGCGAGCCGCTTTGGCGCCCATGCGTTCCAAAGTGGCTTCCGGCACGAGCTCGGCCACCTGGTAAATATCTACCTGGGCGCCCTCAACCTCTCGCGCTCCGGCAGCGACGGCCTCGGCCATCTTGTAAATGTGGCTATACATGCTGTAGAAGATAACTTGAATATTCGCGGGCATGGGATCTCCTTTCGAAATCACGATGAGGGCTTCATTCTACACTTGAATTGCACTGGCGGCGCTTGCGCGTCGCGAAAATGAAAAGCTCCGCTCACATCGTGATCAGCGGAATGGTGCAAGGCGTAGGGTTCCGTTACTTCGTCCATCACCATGCCAGCCAACTCGGCTTGACCGGTTGGGTTAGAAACCTTTCGAATGGTGACGTAGAGATCATGGCTGAAGGCAACCGGGAGTTCGTCGAGAGCTTGATTGTCTACGCACGGCGTGGTCCGCGTTCGGCGGTCGTTTCGAACACTGACGTGACGTGGAAGGAACCTAGTGGCCAGTTTGAACGCTTTAATGTTACCGAGTGATTCGGTCTCAAGACGCTCATTATCGTCAGTCTTGGAGTGAGGATCTTCGATGGTTCGATTCGGCTTCGGTTACGACATTCATCGTTTCGCCCCTAACAGAAAGCTCGTTCTTGGAGGCGTCCAGATCCCATCAAAGCTCGGACTGTTGGGGCATTCGGACGCAGATGTCTTGCTGCATGCAATTTGCGATGCTCTGCTGGGCGCGGCTGCGTTGGGAGATATTGGCCAACACTTCCCGGATACCGATCCGCAGTTCAAGGGCATCTCAAGCCTCAAGTTTCTGACCATCACGCGAAAGCTGCTCCACGCGGCGGGCTATCGTGTGATCAATGTTGACTCAACTATCGTTCTGCAAGCTCCAAAAATTTCCCCACATATTCCTGCGATGCGCACAAAAATCGCCCGCGCACTGCAGGCTGGCATCGATCAAGTCTCCATTAAGGCAACCACGAATGAGGGGCTCGGCGCTCTCGGCGCCGGTGAAGGCTGTGCGGCTTATGCAGTGGTGGCGATAGAGCTTGCTGCTGCGCGAAGAGTGTAGCGCACCTGCCGTCATCCGGCAGGTCTGCGGATGTTTGGATAGCAGTTTGGACGACCGCGAAAGCAACGGCCGCAGACCGCCAAAAGCGCAGTCTGCGCTACATCTTGACTTCGAAGAATCCTGCAGTGCCAACGACAGCTGGACCGTTACTCAGCGCCAAACAGGGCCGAGTCAAGGCAGCCACAAATGAGCGCAGATAACGTCAGTGCGGTAGAATTCATGCGGAGGGCCGGATGACCATAGATCACGAAGAAGTTCTAAGGAACCCCAGACCTGGCACCGCCGCCGCCGCCGCGCGTGAATTCGGCATCGATCTAACGTTGACTATCGCCAACCTGCGGCTGAGCCCGGAAGAACGAATTCGCGGGTTGGACAGTTTCCGCGACAGTATTCGAAGACTACAAGCCGAAGCTCAACGGAGCAAGATCCATGAAAGACGTTGAACAGCAGCTCAGACTGCTCGGTCGATTTCAGGTCGACTGTGTCATCGTCGGTGGCGTCGCGGCAACGCTTCACGGTGCTTCTTATCTGACTCACGACTTAGACGTCTGTTACGCGCGTACGCCCGAGAACCTGAAGCGAGTGGAACAGGCCCTTCAGTCGGTTCACGCGCAGCTTCGAGGGGCTCCCACCGGGCTGCCATTTCTGCTCGATGCAGAGACCCTGCGGCGCGGACTCAACTTCACTTTCGATACGGATCTCGGCGCACTTGACTTATTTGGCGAAGTTGCCTGTGTGGGAGATTTCGACGCGGCGACGCGCCAGGCCGTCGTGAAGGAACTCTTTGGATTCCGTTTTCCTGTCCTCGCCCTCGACAGGCTCATCGCTTCCAAGAGACAAGCGGGCCGGACGAAAGATCTGCTGGTTCTCCCTGAACTCGAAGCCATCCTGGAGTATCAACAAAGCCAATCAAAGGCGCAAGAAGACACTTAGCACGATCGTGTCCAGGACACTACCCTTAGCACTCCATTTCATTACGCTTGCATATTTTGCCCTGTTGGTTGGCACTGATGTGGATTGGACTGGCAGCTGTGTGAATGTGGGAGGCGTCCTCTGGACGGCGATCCTGTTGATCAACCGCCACTGCGAGTCGCCGCGCGGAGCGCGCCTTCCACGATTACCGCTGGTTATCAGCTCAACTTACACTCAGCCATCGCCGAACGCCTGGGGACATTAATGGCTCCGCCTCACAGGTCGAGCCTTCCCTCGGTCGTCATCCTGGCAAGCCTAAAGGCGGCTTTGAGGGTGATCTTCCCTCCCTGAGCCGAAAACTCCACTTCCTGGTCCTCGGGTCCAAATATTGGCTTCCCATCCAGCAATCGTGGGAAGTAAAACAGGGCTACCCCGTCGCTCCTGCCTTTGGGGGCGGTGTAGCCTTTCAACGGAATCCTTTTCGCTTTATCTTTTTTTGAGGTCAGAAACGTTCTCTGCTTGAAGTCCTCAAGGGACAGAGCATCGAAGGTGTCCATGACGGGCGCGATTATTGCGATCTGGTAATTTTCCATCGGTTGCTCAGCAAACTTCCTCGCCTCCGATTCAGGGGCATTGCTCTGGATCTGGCCCAAACGGCCCAGAGCTTGACGAATCCTCACCGACGACAACCATCGGATGTACACCGGAACAGGATCGCCGGTCCCAAAGCCCTCGGCCTGGCTCATGACCGTGCCTGCGCTCATGGCAGCTGCGGAACTGCGTCCTCCGCCCGCGGTCGCCACGTTGGGCAACTCCGAAGATCGATTACTCACAGCTCGGCCCGCGCCGAGGATCGATCCCAAAACTGTCAACGGTCGAGCCCACGGAGAATTGGAAATCAATTTCATGGCTTCTTGTGCAGTCCATTCAGTGAACGGCTTTTCGTCCCAAAAGTCTTTCGGGAAGATCGTGAGAATTGCTGTGAAGACCAATGACACAACCAAGCAGGCCACCTGTTTCCATCGATGAGTCTGGTTTACCATTCTGCCCTCCTTCCGGATCTGGAGCCCTGCAACAGTGGTGCTCAGAGTCGCTTTCTGACTCTGCGGCTTTGAATCTTCCGGCTGGCACGACCCAACTTTCAAAGCCGCAGACCTTGAAAAACAGGTCTGCGCTACAACGCTTATTCAGTAGACTCCGATTCCAACGCAGCCACATCAGCCAGGTCCTGAGGGCGTCCGGACGCCGTCTTGTTGGCGATGAAGTCCGACCTTCCTAGAAAGAAAACAGGAACGTCATCGTAGAGTCCTCCCACCTTGTTTTGCCAGGTCCTTTCCCAAGTAACGCCGGTGATCGACGTCATGAGATCGATACGCACTGGGGGGACGCCGAGCTGAACGATCTTGTCATCATCAGAAAAATCCTTTGCTTCAAGTCCAGGACTGCCGAATCCAAACGCCTCCAAAGCCCACAGAATGCGCGCAGCGTTATTAATGTCGGGAGGCACTAGCAAACCAAGATCTCCCGTAAATCGGGGGGCACCGTGGAATGCGAGGGCATAGGCGCCGACGATGACAAACTCAACGTGATTGGCGCCGAACAACGCGAGCAACTCTTTGAAGTCTTTGTTGGGTTCCATCCACCTGGCTTCTCAGGAAATCGACCGCTGCATGCGCTCCTTTGCTGAACGGCTCAGCCAGTAGCGAAGATTCCGTGCTACATCCCCGTTGCTCGATACCCTGCCTCTGTGGATCGTGTTGCGATTAATCTTCACGGTTCCGATAGCAAGCCCTTTCTCCTCGAATAGTTTCTAGCATAGTCAACCCGGTGATAAAGGAAAAGAATTCAAGGGACGTGTTCAGGGCGTTTCAACATGGATGGCTATAGAGATCATTCAAATCCCACCGTCCCCGTATTTGCGTAACCGCTCCGTGAGGCCTTTGGCCTCTACAGACCCACAGATAGTCTCCAAAAAAAAACCCATCCGGGCAGGCCGGATGGGCTGAGAAACAGAACTTCCAAGGCACTCAGAACGAATAGCGCAGACTCATCTGTAGCTGACGCTGGCCGCCCTTGCTTGTGATTTGCCCAAACGTCGCCTGAGCTGGCCGGGTGTCCGGCGCGCCTCCATTTTCACCGCCCCAATTCGGGTGATTGATGAAGTTAAACATTTCGCACCGGAACTGCAGGCTGTGCCTTTCGCTGATCTGGAAGCCCTTGAAGATACCGAGATTCCAATTCTGGAAACCCGCGCCATAAATCAAATTGCGATTTCGCTGGCTGGTAAACGTCCCAGCAGCGGGAGCTGTGAAAAGGGGCGAGCCATCCGGGTTTGTGGTTCTGAACCAGAGGTTGCCGTCACGCGCAGCCAGTCCGAACGCTTGCTCACCGCGCGACAGCTTCGGATCGCCGTTCACGTTCCAAATTTGAATTCCTCGGTTATCGCCAGGGTTATCCTGCAAATTGCCGACGCCGCCCACTCCGGCAAAGTCCTGGTTCGACCCGATCGTGACAGGCGTTCCGGTTTGGAACTGAGTCACACCGGTGATCTGCCATCCTCCCAGAACTTTCCCAGTCAAGCGGGATTTGTCCCTGAACAACGGCAGCTCGTAGATGTAGTTCAGCACGAGAGTGTGGCGGTTATCGAAACTGGAAGGACCCCACAGGTTATGCGCATCGAAAGCATTGGGGATGACGTCTCTTTGAGCCGAGCCATCGTCCATCGACTTTGCGTAGGTATAGGCAACACCGTAACTGAAGCCGCTCACAAAACGCCGGTTTACGCCAAGCTGAAGACCATTGTACATCGAGTTCGCATCGTTATTGGTCGTCCGGATCGTGCCGAAACCTTTGAACGGACGCAAAAAGTCGATGTTGACGCCCGGATTGGCCTGCAGTGTTCCCGGTTGGAGCTGGTTGAGATTCCTCTCCCGCTGCGCGCGCAATCCGCGGCGACCGACATAACCAACTTCCACGGTCGTCTTGAACCAAGCTCTCTCTCGAAGGTTACATTCCAGGTATACGCTGTGGGGTTCTTGAAGTCCCGATCCTGAGTCGTAATGACCAGAGGGAAGTTCACTGAGCTGGCGCCGCCGGGAGCGTCTACTAAGCCATTGGTCACGGAAGCCGTCGGCTGGAATGGCGGGTTCCCACCCAGGAACACGGAGTCGCTCACTCCCAGCCGAGTCATGAACCGCCCGCCACCAGCGCGAATAACTGTCTTCTCGTTGAGAGAGTAGGCAATGCCCAATCGCGGTTGGAAGTCCCCCTTGTGAATCTTCGAATACTCTTTTGAGACACCGCGGAACAGACGGTCAAATTCCCCTGAGCTGGCGATGGGAAAACGTCCTTTGGCACTATCAGGAAAACCATCTCCTGGAAAAACGATGCCGTTGTAGCGGTCGCCCGTCGTACCAAGGACGAAGCCTGTGCGGGGATCCTGAGTGACAGCTTTGCTGGGATCGTAGAACCCCTGATCGAAGACCGCGATGTTTCTCCAAAGACTGTAGTAAGGCTGAATGATGCTGTGCCGGAGGCCATACTCTAGGCGAAGGTTCTGCCTGACCTTCCAGGAATCCTGCACGAACCATTCGAACATGTGGCCGCGGTAGGGTGTATACGCTCGTGTCCCAAGCTCCGCGTAAGTCGTGAACAGCCCCATAGCGGCGTTGGCAACAGCCAGGTTCGTGGTGGTGCCACCTGTGCGATTATTATCAAACACAAAACGCCCATTCTGGTTATTGGTGCCGCCGGGAACGCCAGCCACGTTGATCTGGTCAAAATCGTTCTGTCCGGATCTTTCAAACAATGCGCCAAACTTCAAAGTGTGGTTCCCTTTGATCTTCGTAAGGTTGTTGGAAAAGTCATAAATCGGCCCGGAAGAAGCTGCCGGGTAAGGTCCGCCGTCAACTTGGGCGAAGTTCGCGATCTCGATGGTCGGGATCTTGTCGTTAATTTCCTTCCCCGCCGGGAACAGGTAAGCGTAGTTGATTCCGTAATTGCTGCGTTTGTAGCGGTCACCTCGGGTGTCGACATAGATATGCACCCGATCGGCACTGGCAGTGGCTAGAAACTCATTGACCAAGGTGGGCGAAATCGTGAAGGTCCAGCTCATCGAAACGGTGTTGTTGGGCCGGTCAATGATCTGCGGAGCACGGTCTGTGCCGTTACGGAATGCGCTAGTCTCAATGAAATTGTAGTTCTGGATACGGCCGCGCACCTGATGCCGCTCCGATGGGTTCCAGTCAACCGAGATCGTATCTTTCCGCTGGTCGGCTTCCGTCGGCCGAGCCTGGACGAAGTTGTTGGTTCCCTGCCGAAATCCGGGGGTCGGTTCGGGGTAGGATCTCAGTAACGCAAGACCATTCGCGCTGAGCCGGTTCGTTGGGATGATGTTTCCCGCAAACGGTTGGGCCGTGAGCGGGTCGTTGATTACGACGGCGCGACCAAAGAACTGGTTGGAAGGATTCAGCAACTCACTGAAATCACCTTGCCGCATGGCCAGCGAGGGAACTGTGATAATGCTGGTATCTTCCCGACGGCGCCTCACATACTCCTGTCCAAACAGCCAAAAGAGCTTGTTTTTGTAGCCGGGAACCGGAACTGGACCGCTGAGCGAATATCCAAATTGATTGAATCGCTGAGCCTCTGGCCGACTGCTTACTGCAGGGTTTCCAACCGTCCGGTTGCGTGACCAGCTGTTCGCATCCAGCGCCGAATTACGCAGGAACTCGTAAAATGTTCCGTGAAAGTCCTGCGTCCCGCTCTTCGTCACAACCCGAATCTGCCCGCCAGCCGAACGACCGTACTCCGCCCCGTAGTTGGCTGTCAGGATTTGGACTTCCTGGACGGCATCGACGTCAGCCGTGCCAATGCTAGTGCCATTTGACCGGGTTCGAACGCCAACCGCTCCATCGTAGGTGATCAGATTATCTTGAGAGCGCGATCCGTTAATGTTGAAGCCGCCGCTGTCCAAACCGAAGCCAAACCGCGACAACGAGTTGTTGCTTCTGACGCCGGGCTTTAGAGCCGCGAGATAGATTGGGTTGCGTCCGTTCAGTTGCATCAGCGCAATCTGGCTGGACTCGAGCAGTTTGCCCACCGTGGCGCTTTCTGACTGGACACTGGAAACAGAAGCCACAACTTCAATGGTCTCGGTTACTTCACCGAGCGTGAGCTCCGCATCAACGGTCGACGCGATACTCGGATCGAGTTTCTTCTTAGTCTGCTGAAACTTCTTAAAGCCGCCGGCTTCAACGGTCACGGTGTAGAATCCGGGCGGCAGGGCCGTGATGATGTAATAACCCGAGTCATTCGTCTTAGACGTCCGTTCATAGCCGCTGACTTCGTTCTTGATCACAATTGAGGCGCCTGGAACTGCAGCGCCGCTCGGGTCCTTGATGAAGCCGGAAATCTGGGCGCTGTCTGACTGAGCGAGATTTGTTGTTCTCAAAACCAGACAGAGCATGGCGCTCATACAGAGAGCGGCACACTTTGAGCTTACCTGGCTCATGGCCTCACGCTTTTGCATGGCGTACATCTCCTTGGATGTTGTTGGTTGAAGAGGAAGATAAGACATCAACTAAATGACTGATCCCGTATTCTTGTAGCAGATTTACTTCCATTACCGGGGCTGAGGAATATTTAGATAACCTATTCAATATCTGCTCGTTACACTTGGCTCGACACGAGTCACAGATCAGGCTTGCTCAACCGATACGAACAGCAGGATTATGCCCTCCAGTTTTTGGGATGCCGGCCCGACTTGGACACAAGATCGCGAAACTGGCCATTGAAAGCCCGGAGCGCAAGCGACGGGTACCGTCTGTCCCTCGCTGGCCCTTCGGGCTCTCGAAACGGATTCGCGGGAATGACGCAGAAAGGCATTGCCGCACGCGATTCTGCACCGAGAGGCTCTCAGGAGATCCTGCCGCTCCACAACCCGTTTGACATCGCTCGTCCACCTCGCCAAGATACCTTCGAACACAGAAAGGACTTTCCTGATGGCAACACCCAATCGCCTCCACAGTGGCTCCGTGGCTTTGCTCACCGACTTCTACCAGTTGACGATGGCGCACGGATTTTGGAAGGCGGGAGCCACGGGCAAGGAAGCGGTGTTCAATTTCTTCTTCCGTGAAAACCCCTTCCAAGGAGGATTCACGGTTCTCTGCGGCTTGAACGCAGTGATCGAGTATTTGGACGATTTCCATTTTGACGACAGCGACATTCAATACCTGGCAAGTTTGCGCGGCAACAACCAGCAATCACTCTTCGCGCGTGAGTTTCTGGAACACCTGAGAAGCCTGAGATTTACGTGCGACATCGACGCAATTCCCGAAGGCACGGTTGTGTTTCCGCACGAACCGCTGGTGCGCGTGCAAGGTCCGATCGTGCAATGCCAGTTGCTGGAGAGTTTCCTGCTGAACGTCATGAACTTCCAGACGCTGATCGCCACGAAGGCTGCCAGGATCTGTCAGGCGGCCAGGGATGAGCCTGTTCTTGAATTCGGGTTGCGCCGAGCGCAAGGCGTTGACGGAGCACTGGCCGCCAGCCGCGCGGCTTATGTGGGCGGTTGTGAGGGAACATCCAACGTCCTGGCCGGAAAGCTGTTTGGCATTCCGGTGCGAGGCACGCATGCACACAGCTGGGTGATGTCGTTCGACGAAGAGTTGGAGGCTTTTCTAGCGTTCGCCCGAGCCATGCCAAATAATTGCACCCTGTTGGTGGACACCTACGACACGTTGGAAGGAGTTCGCAAGGCGGTCGATGTCGGGAAGTGGCTCCGCGAACAGGGACACAAGCTGGCGGGTATCCGGTTGGACTCGGGCGACCTGGCCTATCTCAGCATTGAAGCGCGAAGAATACTCGACGCCGGCGGCCTTCACGATGCGGTCATCGTCGCCAGCAACGATCTGGACGAGCACATCATCACCAGCCTCAAGGACCAAGGCGCCCAAATCACCTCCTGGGGCGTGGGCACGCGGTTGGTGACTGGGCATGACCAACCCGCTCTAGGCGGCGTGTACAAACTGACAGCCCTGCGACGCGCTCGCGGACCCTGGGAGTACAAACTGAAGCTTTCCGAGCAGACGCAGAAGATCTCAACTCCGGGAGTTTTGCAGGTGCGGCGCTATTTTTCCGATGACGGCTTCATCGCTGACGCCATCTATGATTTGCAGCTTGGCATCAAAGAGAGTTGCACCCTCGTTCATCCTCTCGATTTCACGCGGCGCAAACGAGTTGCGCCGAACACGCAGTATGTGGATCTGCAAGTACCCATCTACCGAGGCGGCCAGCGGGTTTACACGCCACCTTCGCTGCCAGAGATTCGGGAACAGGCTCGGAATGAACTGGCCCGTTTGCATCCCGGCATTCGAAGGTTCGTGAACCCGCATGTGTATCCTGTCGGGCTGGAAGAGCGCCTTAACGATCTCAGGACAAAGCTGATCCTCAAGGCGAGAAATCAGAGCGGGTAATCCCCTGGGAGCGAGCGCTGCGCCTCCGTTCCACCCAAGGAGCATTCCGCACTGTCGAAAGCATGAACGCTCTGATTCTGGTGGACATTCAAAACGACTTTCTCCCCGGCGGGGCCCTGGCGGTGCCCCACGGAGATGCTGTGATCGCTGTCGCCAACCAGCAGCAAACCCGCTTCAATCTCATCGTGGCAACCCAGGACTGGCATCCAGCCGACCACCAGAGCTTCGCCGCAAATCATGTAGGAAAGCGAATCGGCGAATGGGTCAGCGTGAACGGAGTTCCGCAAATCCTTTGGCCAGCTCACTGCGTTCAGGAGACCCACGGCGCTAAATTCGCTGCCGCTCTAAACAGAGAGCGATGGGCGCGGGTTTTCCAAAAAGGTGTTGATCGGGAAATCGACAGCTATAGCGGATTCTTTGATAACGGCCGGGTCAAAGAGACCGGATTGGGAATCTATCTGCAACAACTGGGAGTCGACTCCGTTCACATCCTCGGCCTGGCCACAGACTATTGTGTGAAGTTCACAGCGCTGGATGCGGTGAGCCTTGGATTTCGAACATACCTCATTCTCGACGGTTGTCGCGGCGTAAAGCTTGAGCCCAATGACGCGGATCGAGCGGTGGAAGAAATGAAAGCCGCCGGAGTGTTCGTGGAATAGGCACTCAGATTCGGCGGTTGCAGGCCCGTAGATATGCGGGCTGGGAATCTCAGAACCCGGTCTGCCGGGCCGTCGCCTTCAGCAGCTCGGCCGACTGTCTAAGGGCCGCCAATTCTGGTTCACTGTACGGAAGCGGCAATGTCGAACCCACACCGTGCCGGCCCATCAGGCAGGGCACCGAAATGCAGACATCCGAGATGCCACAGTAGTCCTCAAGCAAACTGCTCACGGTCAATACCGATTGCTCATCTCGCAGGATCGCTTCCAGGATTCGCACCACCGCCAACCCGACGGCCCAGTTGGTAGCACCCTTGGCCGCAATCACCTGCGCCGCCGCATGCCGAACATTGTGAAAAATCTCAGCTCGATCGGCTTCCGTCAACGGTGGACACGCCGGCGTCGAAAATGATTGCAGCGGCACATTCCCTACCTGCGCGCTGGACCAAAGTGGCACTTCGCTGTCGCCATGTTCTCCCACAATGTAGGCATGAATGTTCCCCACGGCAACATTCATGCGCCTCGAAAGCAAAGACCTGAAGCGCGACGTATCCAAAACCGTTCCGGACCCAATCACACGCGAACGCGGAAGACCAGACACCTTAAGGGAAACGTAGGTCAACACGTCCACTGGATTTGAAACCACCAAAAGCAACGCTTCCGGAACACTATTTAGAATCCTCGGGATCATTTCCCGATAGAGCCTCGCATTGGTGGCCACCAGCTCCAACCGCGTCTGACCTGGCCTCTGCTTGGCGCCGGCCGTAATCACAACTATGCACGCACCCTTGCACTGCTCAAGGCCTCCCGCGCTGACTTCCACCGCGGGAACAAACATCGAACCATGCATCAAGTCTTTGGCTTCTGCTTCGGCCTTTCCCGCCACGGCATCGATCAAGACAATCTCATGCGCCAGTCCCTGAATCATGGCGGCATAAGCGATGGTGGACCCGACAGCTCCCGCTCCAACGATGGCGATGCGGCTGGGTTGGTTGGATTCTTGAACGATGGAATTCATTCTGGCACCTTTCAAAATCATCCTCGTCGTCCTCGACCGAGTACTACGGCGAGAGGCGCGACGACAGAAAATCATGCAACGCTGGCTGCCCGGCCAGGCAAAGCACTGCAGGCGGAAGCTGGAACGATCCTCTCTGCCTTTGCGCAGCTCGTAGCCGGTCAAGATGTTACAATCGACTTTCAGCTTACCGCTGGAGTTTTATCCGTATTGCAAGCACTCATCAGCACCTGAAAAAAGAAATAATTCATGGGACAGATCAAGATGTATACCACTTCCTGGTGCGGCGACTGCCGGGCCGCGAAGTATTTTCTAAACGAAAAGAACATTCCGTATGTAGAAATCAACATCGAGAACGGCGATGGCGCCGCAGAAATCGTGATGCAGGCGAACCAATGGCGGGCGGTCGGTGCCCACGTTCGATATCAATCGCCGGTTCGTTAACTGCAGCCCGTTTGACCGTCGAAAACTCTCCAAAGCCTTGGGGTTCAGTTGAACGATGAGCGATGCAACCTGCGCTGCCACAACACTGTTGAGCCAGCCCCGGCGTGGCTACCGTTTTTCTGCTGACGCGGTGGCTCTGGCGGAGTTCGCTCAAGCGAGCCCGGTTGAGACTGTCCTGGATCTCTGCTCCGGCTGCGGTGTCATTCCCATCCTCATGTGGCAGCGTTCTCCGTTTCGCTATGGCGTGGGAGTGGAACTGGATGCGGAACTGGCCAACCTGGCTCGGAACAACGTGGCACAGTTCCACTTGGAGGACAAGATCCACATACTCCAGGCGGACATCAGGTTTTTGGGCTGGGAGAATCTTCAAGGCATTTCTCCTGTCGTCTCATCCAGCCGCTTTGACGTCATCACCGCCAATCCACCTTACTGGCCTGTGGACCGTGGCCGGCTGAATCCGAACTTGCAAAAAGCCGCCGCACGTCATGAAATCTCGGTGACTCTTGCGGACGTTCTGGCTACTGTCCGGCGTTTCCTGAAGCCGGGAGGCCAATTCTATCTTTCCCACCTGGAATCCAGACAGAGCGAAGTTCTGGAAAGCCTCGCGAGGGACAATCTTGAAATCTGCCGAGTCCAGAGAGTTTCGGGGCTAATCGGCCGGCTGCTTTTTGAGGCTCGCCTGGATCCGCTCCATCGCAAAGTCCTGAACTGAGACTGACCGCGGTATGCTTGAGTAGCAACGTACTCTACTTCAGCACTTTTGCCATTCTGTTGCCTGTCATTTGCCTGTTGGTGTCGCTTTCATTGTCACCCATTGTGATTCACCCTATACTGAACCCACGGCAGTGAACTCCGGCAGCATCGTGGAGTTCACGAACTCTTGGGACCGCCATGATCCTAAAAAGTTACACGCTCACCGGCGCATTGAGTCTGTTGATTCTCATCGCCACGGCTCTGGCACAGACTGATGATCAGCCGGTGCGACGTTCCCGCCGGGTGAATCGCAATTTCTCGGCGGACGACGCGGTTGAAATGAGTCGTGCGGAAAAGGGACGGGATTTTGCCTTTGCCCGCCTGGTCTACAGCGGAGGTTACGGCTGGCGCTATGGCGCCTGGACCACGGACGCACCCAAGGCAGATCTCACCTTCATCGCAGGCATCAAGCGGTTGACGAACCTCAACGTCAGAGAACGAGAGCTTTACCTGCCGCTTACGTCGAAGGAGATTTTCAAGTATCCCTTTCTGTACGCAGTGGAAGTGGGCTACATGCAACTGTCTCAGGAAGAGGCAGACACCTTGCGCGAATATCTGCAGCGCGGCGGGTTTCTGGTGGTTGACGATTTTCACGGAAGTTATGAATGGGCCAATTTCGAGGAGCAGATGCGCAAAGTTTTCCCGGCAGGCAAGATTGAAGAGATTCCTCTGTCACACCCGGTCTTCCACTGCTTTTTCGACGTCGAAGCGCTGACGCAGGTGCCTGGGGCCCAGACGCTCTACAGTGGCGTCACCTACGAGAAAGATGGTTATGACGCCCACTTCCGCGGGATTTTCGACGACAGCGGACGCCTCATGGTGATGATCAATTTCAACTCAGATTTGGGCGACGCATGGGAATGGGCCGACGTGCCGTATTACCCGGAGAAGTACTCCTCCACAGCCTACCGCCTGGGGATCAATTACATCATCTATTCGATGACGCATTAGTGCCTTAGCGAATAGACCTTTCAGGAAAGAGATCTTTCCCGAAGGCTGCACGCTTAGCATCAAAGAATGACGAATGACGAAGCCCGAACGCTTAAGCTGTCAGTTGGGGTTCGGATTTCTTTAGTCATTCGTGCTTAGTCATGAGTCATTCCGCTATGTCTTCTTTGTCTCGTTTTGGTTTGGCTTATCCAGGGCACGATCCCGATCTGAATAATTTGCCTTTTTATGGACTCGGTTTTCCAATTCTTCTTCAAGTACAAGTGGTTCCTCTTTCAGAAGGGGAAGCTGTCGTTTGAGAGCGCGCTGCCGGGTTGGACGTTGCTGGTGCTGGTTGCGGCCTGTGGCGGCGGAGCGTTTCTTCTCTACCGCAGCCGTTTGCGCGCAGGCAAGGAGTTGAACCTCTCCTGGAGACGTCTGCCTCTGCCGCTATTGCGGGCTTCCATCTTGCTATGCCTCCTGTTTGCGCTGCTGCGGCCCTCCTTGCACGTCTCAACCCTGCTGCCGCGTGAGAACATCGCGGCCCTGCTGTTTGACGACTCCGGCAGCATGGCAATTCAGGACGCCGCGGGAAGCAGCCGACTGGAGGCTCTAAAACAGTTTCTGGATCCAAGCCGAAACAGCTTCCTGGCAGACGTCGAGAGAAGGTTCCGCACCCGGACGTTTCGCTTTTCCAGAAACGCCCAGAAGCTGGAATCACCCCAAACGCTGCAAGCTGACGGCACGGGTACCAGTCTGGAATCGGCGATCGACGATGTCGTGAGAGAACTCGACGCCGCTCCGCTGGCCAGCATCGTGCTTTTCACTGATGGCGCGGACAACCGCTCCAAGAACCTGGCGACGGTTCTCGGCAAACTGCAAAGCCGAAAAATCACGGTGAACGTTTGCGCGGTCGGCAGCCCGGAGATTGAAAAAGACATCGAACTCATCCAGGCCAGTGCTCCGCAATTCTCTTTGCCGGAGTCAATCACAACCGCAGTTGTTTCTTTGCGAAGCAACGGATATGCGGGCAAGAACGTGGTTCTGGAAGTGCGCGAAGATGGCAAGCTCGTGCAGTCGAAGCCGGTCGCGCTGATCCGAAACAACGACATTCAAACTGTGGAGCTGAATCTGACTTCAAAAGGCAAGGGGCTGAAGTCGTATACGGTTTCGGTCGGCGTTCAGCCCGGCGAGCCCATTCAGCGCAACAACTCTCAGACCCTGCTGTTGAACATCGAAGACTCGCGGCCCAAGATTCTCTACCTCGAAGGAACGCCGCGCTGGGAGTTCAAGTTTATTCGCGCTGCCATTGAGCCGGACAAGAATCTTCAGCTGCTGACGCTGCTGAGAACCTCAGGCAACAAGTTTTACCGGCAGGGTGTCGAAAGCGAAGACAATCTGGCCGCGGGTTTTCCGGTTTCGAAAGAAGATCTCTTTCAGTACAAGGGCCTGATTCTGGGCAGCATCGAAGCAACTTTCTTTACCGCCAGCCAGTTGAAGATGATCTCCGACTTCGTCAGCGAACGTGGCGGCGGTTTCATCATGCTGGGAGGAAGAAATTCGTTTGACGCGGGGAAGTATGCCGGCACGCCGCTGGCAGATGTCTTACCGGTGGTGCTTGGCCAAACCCCGCCCTCCAGTTCGTTCGTGCTGGAGCCGGTCAAGTTTCGCCTCACACCTCACGGGCGTTCCCATTTGGCTGCCCGCCTGGATGTGGACGAGAGCGTCAACGAGAAGCGCTGGACCGCGCTGCCGCCGCTTGAGGAATACAACCTCATCAGCACCATAAAGCCCGGCGCCACGGTGCTGGCTCTGGGCAGCGATGCACGCCGCAACATGATTCTGCTGGCGACACACCGCTACGGACGCGGGCGGGCGGCGGCGCTAATGACCGGAAACTCCTGGGCCTGGCAAATGGAAATGCCGCACGAAGACGACTCGCACGAGGTGTTCTGGAGGCAAATGCTGCGCTGGCTGGCTGGTTCGGCGCCCAACCAGGTGGACCTTACCCTGGATCGGAATGTCATCCCGGACGGAGAGGTTGTGACGCTGGCAGTTGAGGTGAATGACCCGTCGTTCACCAAGCTGAACGACGCACAAGTGACGGCCACCATCACACCACCGAGCAGCGAAGCTACGGGGATGCCGCTGCAGTGGGTGGTCAAGAAGGACGGAATCTACCAAGGCGACTATCGGCCCGCAGAAAAGGGAACCTATCGAGTCCAGGTGACGGCGGTGCGACAAGGAAAGGAAGTGGGAAAGTCCGAACGGTTCTTTTCGGTCACAGACTCGAACCTGGAGTTCTTCAGCGCCGGCCAAAACCGGGAGTTACTTCAGCGCATTGCCTCGGAAACCGGCGGCCGGTATTACACGCTGGACAACGCAAAGCAACTGCCGGAAGAAATGACCTATGTGGAACGGCCGAACTCCGTGCCGCAAATCCTGCCTCTCTGGGACATGCCCATTCTGTTTATCATGCTGTGCTCCCTCCTAGTCTGTGAATGGGTGTGGAGGAAACACGAGGAGCTGGCGTGAGCCAAAATAACACTGGCCAGACCTTTGGTCTGGCCGTTCACCTTTGTCCCCCTTGAGAAGGGGGACAATAGGGGGTCTTCAGCGGTGAATTCGAGACCCCCTGCCGCAAAAAAGCGCGGCGTCCCCCTTGTCAAGGGGGACAAAGGAGCCTTCCCTGGCCAAGCATAATGGCGAAACCCCAGTCGCGCAGGGTGAGCGGTGTGACTCAAGGGATGTAGGGTGCGCTGCGGTTCAAGCGCACCCTAC
>Ga0163150_10001484_pt1 | contig 39396 bp, 25 predicted proteins | sample OliLakLV19P2IB_FD_148628 | JGI IMG/M metagenome (GOLD analysis project Ga0163150, IMG submission 148628) | Freshwater microbial mat bacterial communities from Lake Vanda, McMurdo Dry Valleys, Antarctica - Oligotrophic Lake LV.19.P2.IB | ecosystem: Environmental > Aquatic > Freshwater > Lake >... | reverse complement strand
TTTTATCCTGCATAAATTGAGCATAAAGGGAGGACGAATCAATTGTATTATGATATGTGCGCCGAAGTCAAACAAAGGGGGTCAAAAAAATTGAAATATTTTTGGCCAACCCGATGAAATTGTTTAATAATGAAAAAAACGGAGCCTTTTATAGCTGGTAATCAATATTTTATTAAATTCAAGAGATGAAACCTTTAAAGAATTCCGATTCAATTACTGGCATGCTCAACAGAATGGGCGGGCCGGAGGATAAGGATCAACTGGTCCGGGCCATCTATGATAACCTGTATCAAACTGCCCAAAATTTGCTCAGACACGAAAAACCCAACCACACCTTGTGCCCGACTGATCTCATCGGTGAGTCCTATGCCAAATTATTTCAAAATCAAAAACTAAACGTAGTAGATAGAAACCATTTCTTTTCTATAGCAGCCAATGCCATGCGGCAAATATTGATAGATCATGCCAGGGCCAAGAAAAGATTAAAAAGAAGTGGTATTCAGATCACCTTGAGCTGGGTAGATAATAGGAAACAAGACCATCAGGATGCGTTGGACATTCTGGAAATAGAAAATGCCCTGGTAAACCTGGAAAAGATGGATCCCAGACAAGCTAAAATAGTGGAATTGAAATTTTATGCCGGAATGACGACTGAAGAAATCGCAACTATCCTTGAAATTTCGGAATCCACCGTGAAACGCGAATGGTCTACTGCCAAACTTTTTTTAAAATCACAGATAACGGTTTAATGTGAAATGGACAAGTCTCTTTGGGAACAACTCAAACCCATACTGGAAATTGCGCTGACACTCCAACCTGCAGAAAGGGATGCCTATCTTAAAATGACGTGTTCAGGTAATCCAAAACTATTTGAGGAAGCCTGCAACCTGTTGACCAACGACAGCGAGCTGACTTTTGAATTGTCTCAGGTCATGGAGATTACAGAACCGGAACCCATCTACCAGGAAGGCCAAATATTGGGCCATTACAAACTCATAAAGGAAATAGGACGAGGTGGCATGGGGGCAGTATTTCTGGCTGAGCGCATTGATGGAGAGTATGATCAGAAGGTCGCTATAAAGATTTTACAGGATGGACGCACTTCAGCAACCTTGATTCAGAAATTAAGGAATGAACGCCAGATCCTGGCCAACTTAAAACACCCCAATATTGTCAATATATTGGATGGAGGGACGTCTGAGCAAGGTATCCCATTTATTGTCATGGAATACGTTGATGGCAAGTTGATTACTGATTATATTGAAGAATTCCAACTGAACCTGCATCAAAAGTTGCAATTATTCCAGAAGTTGTGCGAAGTGATATCCTTTGCTCATCAAAAACTCATCATTCATCGGGATATCAAACCCTCCAATATACTGATCAACGAGGCCGGTGAAATTAAGTTACTGGATTTTGGAATAGCTAAAATCCTCAATCCTCAGGGTCAGTCTTTTCAGGAGACCCAGCAATTATTTATTACTCCGGATTATGCTTCACCGGAACACATCAAAGGCCAGGCCCTTACAATTTCCAGTGAAGTGTATAGCCTTGGCATTCTTTTTTATCAGATCTTGACGGGAATCAATCCATTTAAATCTAAAGAAAACAGCCTTTCTTCGATGATGGAGATGATCTGTGAGTACAACCCTCCTCCGCCTTCAAAACATACTGAAAATGCCAATACTAAACTAAAAGGCGACTTGGACAATATCTGCCTCAAAGCACTCCGGAAAGATCCTAAAGATCGATACCATTCGGTAGATCATTTTTCCCAGGACCTTGACCGGTATCTGCAACACCTTCCGGTTAAAGCAACAAAAGGTAAATGGTCCTACCGGACTAAAAAATTCATGGTCAGAAACAAGACCTATATCATTTCTGGAGTAGTGATTTTCCTGATTACGCTGGCCGGATTGTTTGCCAGTCTATATCAGGCAGGGGTGGCCAAAGCGATGTTCAATGATCTGAGAGGATTGACCGGTTCTATGTTATTTGAATTTTATGATGGTGTTGCCAATCTGGAAGGAGCAACAGGAGTAAAAGAATTGGTGGTGTCAAAAACCATGACCTACCTCAAAAAAGTGGAATCCAGAAATTCAGGCAATCCGGATCTGATGAATGAGATCTCCGAGGGTTACCAGCGGCTTGGCAACATACAAGGTAATTCATACGTGGCCAATATGGGGAAGACCGACGATGCTTTAATAAGTTTTCGCCATGCCGTCCGCATCAGCGAAAAGCTCGTGTTTAAATTCCCAACGAATCAAAATTATATATTTAGCCTTTCCCGGGCTTATTTGGGACTTGGTGATATCATGTACTCGCTCAACCGGTTGGACACTACCCTGAAGATGTATCAAAAGGGTAATCAACTGCTTACTAATCTCTCGAACAACTATTCCGATTCTCTGAAATATATGCTTTACCTTTCAGAATCTTATAGTAGGATGGGTGATGTGAGTGGCATGCATGGATATTCCAACCTGGGAAACACGGCCATGGCACTATCGTCCTATCATACATCGATTGGTATACTTGAGAATTTACTTACACGGGACCCTGAGAATACAGTATTCAGAAATTACCTGGCAACCAATCTTTCCATGCAAGCTAACCTGTATTCGGTGACAGGAAATTACCCGGGGGCTATCGAAGCCGGATATAAATCGGTTTCTTCATTTGAAATATTGTTAGAACAAGACCCTACCAATTATGTGAAGCTGACCAATATATTACAAGCAAAAAATGGTATGCGGGAACCACTCACAGAAACAATGAGGTTGGACGAAGCCCTTGCCCTGTTAAAAGAAGTTGAATTTCGACTCTTGGAAAGTCTGCGATCGGATCCCAGAAATAAGCTTATTCAGGAAAACCTGGCTATAAACTATAATGCCATTGGCCGGATTCTGACAGAGAAAGGGGAGTTTAAAAAGGCTATTAGAGCACATCAAAATGCACAGGCCCTGATTAAAGACTATCAGAATAATATTTTAATGGGACGGAATTTAGGCCTTACCCTTGAATTTATGGGTAACGCCTATTTTGAAAATAAACAATATGTGGAAGCGCTCAAAAAGTTTGACGAAGCCGGTATGCTGTATAAAGAAACAGACCCTGGTTTAATTCTTGTGGCTCAGCTAAAAGGTAATTTATGCCGGCTTTATGTGAAAAACTACTCGGGCTCTTTATTGCAGCAACACCAGGAAGATCTTCTGGCGTTGGAGAAACAAAACCAGGAGGATACACTCAATATACGGAAAGTGGTTTTACTGATTGAGCTTTTTAGCAATACCGCAAAGGCGCTGGCCTTGCCAGGTCATGTCCAATCGAATATAAAAGAAATCAATGACCCATGTTATTATTTCAGACGTAGCCTGGAGTTTGCAGAACGCCTCCAGTCAAAAAATGTTTTGAGTCCATTAAGGAAAAAAAACAGAGATGAATTGGTTAAATCTCTGGTGAACTGTTCTTCTAATTTCCATTGATGGAATAATTGAACCCGACTAGAATAGCCGTTGCGTTATCTTTTGAATATTTAAGGGTATTTTGTTCAATGGTACGCAGTAGTTTATAAATATCCGGTTCGGCTTTGATCAGCCGTATGGTCTCTGATGCAGAGTAAGTCTCCAGCACACCATCACTGCATAAGAAAAATGTATTCAATCCGTTTTGCAGTGGAATTTTACAAAAATCTGCTTTGAATTTTTCTTGTGTATTGCCGGTTATGCATCTGGTTAAAATATGGCGCAAGGGATGGTGTTGATATTCATCCACACTGATGATATGATGATCGATCAAGTATTGAGCATACGTGTGATCCGAAGAGGCATAGATGCTATCTGTCACCAGGATGATTTTAGAATCACCAATGTGTATGGCATTAATAAAACCTTCATGGATGTATACGCAACAAAGCGTTGCCCCCATAGAGGCATATATGGGATTAATCCGGATCGCTTCTTTCATTTTAATCCGGATAAAGTCAAGCAATTCATCAGAATCAACCTGGTCACCCAGGTATTTTTTTATATAATCGTGACAAGCATGAGCTGCGATTCTGCCAGCGACTTCTCCTCCAATATACCCCCCCATGCCATCCGTCAGGATATAAATCCTGTTGTCGTCATCCGCAATATAAAAGTCTTCATTTTGGGCTCTTTGCCCATGGTGTGTGAAAAAGCAACTTATATTTTGAATACTATTCATTGATTTTATATCCTTTATTCCGATATGCGATTTTTAATTCTGAAGGGGGTCATCTTTTTCGATTCTATTTTCTGCGGGAGCAGATAGTTAAGATTACCAGGGGTGGAAGACAAATTTCACGGTTGCCGGATAGTTTCAAAAAATAATCAAGGATTCAAGACGGGGGGTGTTTTCGAAAACACCCCTTTCATTGAAGGCTCATCTCATCTTTCCGAAAATATAATGGTTTCAAAAAAGTCAAGAGGTGAGCCTCGAAAACAAAGTCTCAAACTGACCTGTAAACCTGAATGCGAGTTTTAAAGCGACCAAAACCAAATACAAACCTATGTGAAGACCGATTACCATACCTGGAGACCTTCTTTGTCCAGCTAAATTTAAATTCGCAGCTTCCTTCAAGCATGATCAATCCACGACCGGTTCATGATTTTAGTCGCAGGTATTCATTACGTTTTGATGATCATCCGTTTAAACGATCCGTCTCTTAAATTATTGTATATCAATTAAGTAAGCAAATCGAAGTAAAAAAATTGCATTTATCAAATACCATATATGACATAAATATAAACTGACAATGGAAATTTGTTAATTTAGTTCATCAAATAATGGCTATTAGTTCTATGGTGAAAATAGCTGGTGGTTTAAACAATTAAATTAAAAATCTCAATATGTCAAAAAAGTACATGATTTATGCTAAATACTCTGCTTCCGGTGTGAGCGGAATACTTAAGTTAGGGGGTACAGCCCGCCAGGCCGCTGTTGAAAAGATGCTCAGTGAAATGGGCGGCAAAGTGGAATCATTTTATTATACCCTCAACGCAGATATTGCTTATGTGATTTGCGAATTGCCCGACGACATTACCGCTGCTGCCGTCTCCATGCATGTAGATGCGACGGGTATGGTGGACGTCAATGTCATCAGTTTGCTGACCCCTTCTGAAATAGATGAGGCCAGCAAAAAGAGCGTGCATTACACAGCTCCCGGCTCCTGAAATGATCATACTGACGAGGAAGAAGCACGGATACACTTGTTCCTTGCTTTGTTTATTGTTTGTAATCTGTTTTATCCCTGGTAACGTTTTTGGTCAACAGCTTTCAAAGGGAAAACTACTCGCTGACCTTCAAAGTGCTTAAGGCCAAAGCAAGGTAGATATATTAAATAATCTGAGCAGGCTGACGTGGCAAAGGGGCGCACGACAGGCCACAGGCCGGATTGCACTAAGGTTAGGTTCGTGCGACTGTCCTGAGTCAATCCGAACACTCGGATCGGGATTATCCGACTCCTCGGATCGGTCGGGCTTTGGCAATATGTGCAATTTGTCGTGCGCCCTGGCAAAGTATGCCTGGCTTGGTAATATTCTCTGAGGGACAGGTCAAATGGTTGTCTAAAAGTTAAACTATTCTTGGCAGCAAATAACCTGATTATCAGAGGAAAAAAGGCTTCTAAGAAGCCTGGCCCGGTTTGTATAGCTGATCCAGCTTATCTTAAAAAGCTACGATTATAAATTAAGCCAGGTCCAGGTTCTATTTTGTAATTTAGAGGCTGCGATTACCTTAGTATACAATATAAATAACCCCAAATAATACACCAGAAGTAATACGCTTCTTTTTACCCGGTTGGGCTGATTGCAGATGATCAAGCCTGGGTTAAAACCATAAGACGTAATTCACAAACAAAATTTAAAAAACATAAAAAAAGGAATGATTAAAGTAAGTGTATTTTGCCCAATATGGAAGGTAAAAAATTTGACATGAATTATTATCTTGACCACCTCGTACCATTGGTTTCATCCTGCCTTGAGGATTTACTCCAGGCCGCCAGCTATGAATCGGGACGAGGTGGGGCTCCCGGGTCTGCTGCTCCGTTTGTTGCGGGCGCCAGTATGTTCTTTAATTCCATGGAAGAATTTGGGCACGCGTTTGCTGCGGCGTCCGCTACCTTAATGGCAGATTTACCCAATTTTACGGATATAGATCCCGTCATCCAAATCAGCGAAGTGATGGTCTAAGAAGGGAATAAACCAGCTTATTAAAAACAAGGCTTTTATGAAAGCAAAATCAATCAAGGGAAAAACGCCGGAAGAGATTCAATCCGCTCTACAACAAAGCATGGCTGATGGTTATAAACCAACATTGGCAATTGTGTTTACATCGATAAAGCAAGACAGAAAGGCTGTTTGTGAAGTGCTGCAGCAAACAGGAATTGACATATTTGGTGCCACATCCAGCGGCGAATTTATTGATGGATATCAAAGTGAAGGTGCAACAGTTATTTTGCTTATGGATGTCAACAAAAATAATTACACTATTTTATTAGAAGATATAGGCGACAGAAGCCTGGATGAAGCCGCTACAAAAATGACTAAGGATGCTTTGGAAAAATTCAGCAACCCCGCTTTTATTCTTTGCAGCACATCATTAACAGACGATGGAAAAATACTGGAGGGGGAAACACTGATACGTTCCATTGAAAATGCGGCCGGCGCAAAGGCAAATATCTTTGGTGGAATGGCCGGCGATGATATATCCTTCACGGGTACTTATGTTTTTACAAAGGAACAATCTACCCGTTACGGTGTGGCTGCTTTAGTGTTGAATGAAGACAAGATCAGTTTGCAAGGTATGGCAATCTCTGGCTGGAAACCGTTAGGCATTACCAGAACAGTTACAAAAAGTGAGGACAATCTCCTATACACGATTGATGACAAACCTGCATTGGAAATGTACCTGCGGTTTTTGGGAAGTGATATGTCTTCAGCTGAAGACCAAATCACATTTTTTGAATCATTGGGGAATCATTATCCGTTTCAGATTGAAAGAGCTGGCAGGGAACCGATGATGTGTAACCCTATTGGTTATGACAGAGAAAAAGGAGCATTGATCTGTGAATCAAATGTACAACAGGGAGCCAAGTTCCGGTTTTCCACTCCTCCTGATTTTGATATCATGGATACAATTGTTAAAAATGCAGAGGAAATGAAAGGTGATAAAAACGCAGACGCCTTATTGATATTTTCCTGCGCAGGCAGGCTTGCGGCCTTAGGTCCGATGGCACATCAGGAAAATGAAGGATTGTATAATGTCTGGAAAGTTCCGATGGCGGGATTCTATACTTATGGTGAATATGGCAGGGCGGTAAATGGTAAACATGAATTTCATTCAACTACCAACAGCTGGGTGGCTTTAAAAGAAAAATGAAGTTTATGAAAGCAAAAACAATAAAAGGAAAATCACCGGAAGAAATTAAAGCTGCTTTGCAGCAAAGCATGGCTGACGACTGCCTACCGGACAAGCAGATTTTCAAACCCACTTTGGCTATTGTATTTATTTCTGTCAAACAGGACAGGGATGCAATCGTCAGCCTGCTGGATAAGGAAAATATTGCAATATTCGGCGCCACCACCTCCGGTGAATTTATTGACGGTGAAATAGGTGAAGGAAGTATCGCTATTATGCTGCTTGACATCAATCCGGCGTATTTCAAAGTTTTGTTCCTGGAAACAGGAGATCATAGCACATTGGAAAATGCCAGTCAGCTTGGAGCCGAAGGCAAAAAAGCTTTTGCCAATCCTGCTTTCATTATTGCCTCCGGGTGGCTGCATATAGACGGAGAACACATCGTTGAAGGCATTGAATCAGGTTTTGGCGGAGAAGTCACTGTCTTTGGTGGAATGGCCGGAGATGATCTTATATTGCAAGCTCCGCTTGTTTTTACCAATGGGAAAATCAGCGTCAATGGGTTGTTGGCTATCATTATTGATGAAGATAAAATAGCGATAAATGGAATTGCCACCTGTGGATGGAAGGCGATAGGTACTACTAAAACTGAAACCAAAAGTATTGGCAATATCGTTTACACCATTGATGATAAACCTGCTCTTGATATGGTAATGAAATACCTGGGAGTAGATATTGACCTTGACTCGGGCAAAGATGTGGTAACCCATATCGGCGCTTATTATCCGTTACAACTCGAAAGAGAAAATGTGGCACCCGTCATGCGTACGGCTATGTTTGCGAACAAAGAAGACCGTTCGCGAATATGTGCGGGTAATGTACCGCGGGGTTCAAAGGTTCGTTTTTCATTACCTCCCGATTTTGAAGCAATTGATAAAGTTGTCGAAGAATGTGCTGAAATAAAAAATGAAAAACAGCCGGAAGCCGATGCTATGATCATGTTTAGTTGTATCAGCAGGCATTTATCATTCGGTGTGATGATTCGGGAGGAAATTGAGCAGGTTCAACAGGTCTGGAGTGCACCCATGGTTGGCTTTTTCTGCTACGGGGAATTTGGAAAATCCCTGTCTGCCAGACAGGCAGGAAAAACCGGTAAACATGAATTTCATAATAATACCTGTTGCGTAGTGGCATTAAAAGAAAAATAAATTCAAACAATTATTAAAACAACAATAAAACTAAAAACTATGCAATTCAAATCAAAACACAAAGGTTTTCTACTGGCAATTATCGTTTCTGCTGGTCTATTATTTACAGCCTGTTCATCTCCGGAAAAAGATGCAGTTAAACCTGATCCCGTTGAGGCCAATATTAAAATGTACGCTCAGGTATGGGATGAAATTATGAATAAGGAAAAAATAGAAATGTTTAATGATTCTAATTTTACAACGGATGTGAGATTTAATATGAAACCGGCTGATGTAGTTGGTATTGATAGTGCCAGGGCATTTTATTCAAACTTTCTTACAGGGTTTTCAAATATTAAATTCACTATGGTAGATGTATTTGGCCAGGGAGAAAAATTAGTTAAACATTGGAATTTTAAAGGAACACATACAGGTAATTTTTTTGGTATCCCTGCAACCGGTAAAGCTGTGGACTTAGATGGTTCCACTATTGTTCTGATGCGGGAGGGAAAAATTGCTGAAGAACAGGATTTTTATGATAACATGGATTTTATGCAGCAACTCGGCCTGGTGCCTCCGGCAGGTAAATAAATACATTCGATACTAAACTTATCTGAAGAAAAAATTAATGAATTATCAAATCAAATATTTATAAAACTAAAAACACAAACATGGAAAATTTAGAAATTGTAAAAGGAATGTATGATGCAGCTGCCAAGGCTGATTTCCCCGCTTTCCTGGGTGCAATGGACGCAGCTATTGAATGGAATGAAGCTGAGAACTTTCCGTATGCCGACCGTAATACTTAGAAAGGGCCACAGGCAGTAGCAGAGGGCGTATTTGGCCGCATTGCTGCCGACTGGGAATATTGGACACTATCCGATCTTGAGTTTCATGAAACAAAAGAGGACATGATCATTGTAACAGGCAGGTATAACGCAAAGCATAAAATAACAGGAAAAGTTATCAAAGCACAGTTTACACATATGTGGCGGTTGAAGGATGGTAAGGCAACAAACTTTCAGCAATATGCAGATACTTATCAGGTAAATAAAGCGATGGTTAATTAAAAAAAAACATGAAAGCAAAATCAATAAAAGGAAAATCAACAGAAGAAATTAAATCTGCTTTGTATGAAAGCATGGCTGATGGTTTTAAACCAACACTGGCTATTGTGTTCATATCTATCAAACAAGATAGAAAAGCTGTAGCTGAATTATTATATCAAAAAAAAATTGACATTTTTGGTGCTACTTCGTGTGGAGAGTTTATAAACGGCCACCAAACCGAAGGTGAAATAGCCATTTTACTTCTGAATTTATCCCGTGAATTATATGCCATCTTATTTGAGGAAATTGGTAACAGAACCATACAGGAAGCAGCCACTCAATTGTCACAGTCCGCACTACAAAAATTTAAGAATCCTTCATTAATTATTTGTAGTACTGGCATAACTACAAAGGGGGAATATTTTGACGGAGAATCACTGGTTGAAAGCATTGAAAAAAACATCGGGCCTGATAAAATATTTTTTGGTGGCATGGCAGGAGATGACGGAACGTTTACCGGCAGTTACATTTTTTCCCATGAAAAGGAAACAGATTTTGGCATAGTCGCCATTGTATTGGATGGCGATAAAATTTCGCTGCAAGGCATGGCTATTACAGGATGGAAACCCATTGGCATTTCCCGGATCGTTACAAAAAGTACAGGTAACCTCATTTATACCATTGATGATAAACCGGCTGTTGAAATGTATTTTAAATACCTGGGAAAAGAAGAAAAGAGAAATGACAATGATTTTAATTTAATTGATGATCTTGGTTTTTCTTATCCTTTTATTGTGGAAAGAGAACCTGGTGGTGAAACTTTTTTGAGAACACCAAGGGGAATTGATGAAAAAGAAAATGCATTAATAGTCGACCTAGAAACTGTTCAGGGTACAAAACTCTGGTTTTCCATGCCGCCTGATTTTGATATAGTAGAAGAAATAATAGATGAAGCAACACAATTAAAGAATGCCAGCCAACAGGATGCAGATGCCTTATTAATTTTCTCCTGTGCAGGCAGACAGCCTGTATTAGGCCCACTGGTTACAGCCGAAAATGAAGGTTTACATGAAGTATGGGCAACACCCATGGCCGGCTTCTTTACCTATGGTGAAATTGGAAGAGCTAAGAAAGGAAAACAAGAATTTCATTCCGGCGCCTGTTGCTGGGTGGCATTAAAAGAAAAGACCCCCCGGCCCCCAAAAGGGGGAACTTTAAATTAAGAGTAAAACGTAACAACCAGTACTTATTAAAATAACCAATTAATAAACATGAAAGCAAAATCAATCAAAGGAAAATCAACAGAAGAAATTAAAGCTGCTCTAACTGAAATTTTAGATGGGACCTTCAAGCCCACATTAGCCATTGTATTCTTATCTGTTAAACAGGACAGGGAAGCTATTTCTACATTACTTGACCAAAAAGGCATTCAGATATTTGGTGCTACCACTGCAGGAGAGTTTATTGATGGAAACATTGAGGCAGGAAGCATTGTAATGTTGTTACTCGACATGAATCCTGCTTATTTTAAATTGGAATTTCTTGAAACAAGCCCGGAGACCGCCTTAGAAAGCGCAAACAAACTAGGTGTTGCAGGAAAAGAAACCTTTACCAACCCTGCATTAATAATAGCAACAGGTGGAGTGTTCATAGATGGAGATCAAATTATAGAAGGCATTATACAAGGTTTTGGAAAAACTGCCTCGTCCGCACACAGGGAAGTAACCATATTTGGAGGTATGGCAGGAGATGATTTGTTAGCGGAAAAACCACTTGTTTTCACCAACGGGAAAAGTACAGATAACGCAATTGTTGCACTCATTATTGATGAAGACAAAATAGATGTCAGAGGTATCGCTACTTGTGGCTGGAATGCTATTGGCACCACAAAAACAGTTACTAAAAGCGAAGGTAATATTGTGTATACCATAGATGATAAGCCAGCATTGGATATGTTAATGAAATACCTTGGCGTTGAGGTAAAGCCGGATGAAAACAAGGAAATAGTGACATTCCAAAACTCCTGGTATTACCCATTGCAATTGGAACGGGAAAATGGAGATTCTGTGATACGTGCAACCAGGTTTGCCAATCATGAAGACCGTTCACTTATTTGTACTGGAAGTGTGCCTCAAGGGTCAAAAATCAAGTTTTCGATGCCACCAGATTTTGATTCCATCCAAACAGTCGTTGCAGAATGTGAGCGCATTAAAGACAACGCACAGCAGCAAGCCGATGCCTTGATCATGTTCTCCTGCGTGAGCAGACATTTATCCTTTGGGTCATTAATGAAAGAGGAGATAGAGCAGGTGCAAAAAGTTTGGGATGCGCCCATGGCAGGCTTTTTTACCTATGGCGAATATGGAAAATCCCTGTCTGCCAGACAGGCAGGAAAAACCGGTAAACATGAATTTCATAACAATGCCTGTTGTGTGGTGGCGTTAAAAGAAAAATAAAAAGTATATGAAATATTATCACCCAAATCTACTCGTAATTATAATCTTAATTGCGATTGGCTGTTCTAATAATAATGAAAAAGAAAATGGAATTGCAGAAATCAGAAACAAGTCAATTGATACAAGAAGCGATGATTCTACTGCAGCGGCAGTAATCGTTGAAAGTTTTTTTAAAGCTTTTGATGAAAAAGATACATTAAAAATGAAGTCCCTGCTTCTTCCGGAAACAATAATCGTTCATCATAACGGTGCCACCACAAATACAGGAGCAATGATGCAAGTGATTAAAGAAACAAAAAACTGGTGGCCGAGAGTAAGAAAACTTTCCAACTTTGAGTACCACCACGATTCAACCTTGGCCGTGTTAAGCCTACTGAATGAGGTCAATTTTTCATTGCCCAACAATAAGGAAGTTGAAGAACCTTACCTCGAAACGTGGATTATTAAAAAGATAGATACTTTATGGAAACCCGTGCGTATTCACTATTCAAAAATCATAGTTCAGAAGCATTCGGAGGAAGTCAATTAAAATCATTCACTCAGAAAAATAATTATGAAAGCAAAATCAATAAAAGGAAAAACAACAGAAGAAATTGAAGTAGCATTGGAAGAAAGTATGGCAGATGGTTTTCAACCAACCTTAGCCATTGTATTTCTGTCAATCAAACATGACAGAACGGAATTGTGCAAACTATTGGATGATGCCAGTATTGCCGTTTTTGGCGCTACCAGCAACGGCGATTTTATTGATGAAGACATTATAAAAGACTCTTTCTCTATTCTATTACTGGATATAAAACGGCAATACTTTACTATAATGCTTGAAGAATATCCCGAAAAAAATTATCGTGAAATTACCCGTACAATGGCAAAAAAAGCACTGGAAAAATATCCTACCCCGGCTTTTCTTATTGCCGGTAGCCATATTGAAACGGATGCCGAAGAACTTTTATTCGGTTTTGAAGATATTGTAGGCAAGCAGGTAAATGTATATGGTGGCATGGCGGGAGATGATATGACGTTTACAGGACAGTTTGTTTTTACAAATGGAAAATCAAGTGACCGGGGGATAGTTGCCCTTGTACTTGACGAAAGCAAAATAAAAATAAAAGGTATTGCCACTTGCGGATGGAAAGCCATGGGAACAGAAAAGACCGTCACCAAAAGCGAAGGCAACCGGTTATATACCATAGATAACATTCCCGTACTGGAGCTCACCAAAAAGTTCAGTGGTATTGAGAATGTGACCCGGGAAAATACCTGGCTTGCTATGGAAATAGCCACCAACTTTCCCATACAACTACAGCGTGAAAAAGGCGCACCGGTAATGCGTCCGGGACTAACAGTAATCTGGGAGGACGGTTCATTTATTTGCAGCGGCTCTATTCCGCAGGGTTCAAAAGTGAAGTTCTCATTGCCACCCGATTTTGATGTAATAGAAAAAGTAGTTAGTGGCATTGAAGGGTTGAAAGAAACCGACATGCCCGAAGCAGATGCTGTTGTTATGTTTAGTTGCGCCGGCAGGCTACTGTCGCTCGGTCCGTTAATGAGCAAAGAAATTGAAGGTGTAAAAAATGTATGGAATGTGCCGATGACGGGAATTTTTTCCAATGCAGAACTGGCAAGGGCAACCGATGGGAATTTAGAAATGCATAACCTGACTACCTGTTGTGTAGCATTAAAAGAAAAATAGCCCTCATAAATAAAGAATTGTGGCATGGAAAATATAATAAAATTATTTGAACAAAAAAAAGTCAAAACCCATTGGGATACTGAAAAAGAACAATGGTACTTTTCTGTTATTGATGTAATAGAAATTTTAACAGGAACTAGTATTCCAAAGAGGTATTGGAGTGACTTGAAAAAAAAACTGACAACTGAAGGCAGTGAAGTGTACGAAAAAATCGTACGGTTGAAAATGCCTGCTGAAGTTGGGAAAAGCAGGGAAACAGATGTTGCGGATACCGAAACCTTGTTGCGTCTCATCCAATCCATTCCTTCTCCCAAAGCAGAACCATTTAAACTATGGCTTGCCAAAGTAGGCTATGAACGGATGCAGGAAATATCGGACCCTGAGCAAAGTTTAGATAGAGCAAGGGAAAACTGGCAAAGATTAGGCAGAAGCGAAAAGTGGATTCAACAACGAATGACAGGTCAGGAAACCCTTAACAAGCTCACGGATTACTGGAAAGAAAGTGGCGTGGAAAAATCAGATGAGTTTGCCTTTCTCACAAATATTATTCATCAAGAGTGGACAGGGTTATCTGTAAATAATCACAAAAACCTGAAAGGATTAAAATCGCAGAATCTTCGTGACCACATGAGCGAAGCTGAATTAATCTTTACCGCATTGGCCGAACTTTCAACAAGAGAAATAGCCGAAACTGAGCAGGGAAAAGGTGTAGGGGAAAATGCGGTTGCCGGTAAATAAGGTGGAAAGATTGCAAAGGATGCAAGACTGGCGTTGGAACAAAAAACTGGAAGAAAAGTAATTACCGGTGAAAACTTTTTACCACCTGCAAAAGAGAATAATAAACTGAAAGCAGGAAAAAAGAAATAACATCGCTTTTCAACATTGAAGCAATACATTAAGATGAATCAATATCTAAAAACTATACAGGAACTTCTTCAGCAAAATATGGAGTTAACCGAAGCGGATAAAGAAGCAATCCTAAAAGCCATTGCCGATGCCGACAAACAATGGAGCATTACCGACTTCAAACTCGACCGTACAGAAAAAGTAAAGAAGACCACAGCTATTCTTTTGGAAGAAACCATTGAAGAACTGGAGCAGAAAAGAAAAGCGGTAGAAGAAAAAAACCGCGAATTGGAAATTGAATCATCACTGGAAAGGGTCCGATCCCAGGCAATGAGTATGATAAAACCGGGTGATCTGCTTGCCATTTGTAAAACGCTTTATGAAGAACTTCAGGCACTGGGATTCACTGAGATCAGGAATTCGATGATCAACATTCATGACGATGATCAGGGTTCTATGTTGAATTATGATTTTTCCGAAATATCCGGAACAACCATCACAACTATTTTGTACAACAGTCTTCCGGTAATTGCAGCCTCTGTAAACCAAATCCGTAAAACAAATGATGCTTTTGCAGAATTTTCAATGCACGGTAAGGAATTAGATGAGTGGAGGGAATTCAGAAAAAAAAATGGAGAACAGGATGATCCGAGACTGGATAAAAGCACCGGCATATTTTATTATTTCTATTCGATTGGTACAGGTGCTCTCGGGATATCGACTTTTAGTGCTATTTCTGAAGAAAAACTTAAACTGCTAAAGCGTTTCAGAAATGTATTTAATCTTTCTTATCAGCGATACATAGATATTTCATTGGCTGAAGCACAGGCAAGAGAGGCAATGATAGAATTGGGTTTGGAAAGGGTAAGGGCAAGAGCTATGGCGATGCAGCAGTCAGATGAATTAAAAGAACTGATCGGGACAGTTTATACAGAACTCACTAAACTGGATATTGCACTGGTCCGATGCCTGATTTGGGTGATGGATAGTGAAAATCTTTCATCCAGGTTATGGATGGCCAATGCAGAATCGAGGCCGGTAAGTTTTTTTGTGCCTTATCATGAAAATCCGCCCTATCTCGCTTTTGTGCAGGGATGGAAAGAAAGAAATACAAAATGGCAGTATGATTTAGGTGGTCAGATAAAAAAAGATTGGGATGAATTTGTTTTCCATCATACTGAAATGAAGCATCTTCCGGAACAGGTTAAAAAAAGCATGCAGACTACAGAAAGAACAATGCTGGCTGCATCCTTTCAAAACTTCGGGTGTTTGCAAACTGCAGGTCCTGAGACATTGAAAGAAAAACAGTTTGATATACTGAATCGCTTTGCCAAAGTGTTTGATTTAACGTATACCCGTTTTAATGATTTACAAAAAGCTGAAGCACAAGCAAAAGAAGCACAGATAGAAGTTTCATTGGAAAGAGTGCGCAGCAGATCCATGGGCATGCAAAAAAGCGAAGAGTTCAAAGAAGTAATTCAGGTTGTATATGCCCAATTTGTTCACTTAAATATTCATATTGAACATACTGGGTTTATTATGGATTATAAAGCGAGGGATGATATGCATATTTGGTTAGCTGACCGGCACGAGGTTCCTTCGGAGGTAACATTTCCATATTTTGATTCTCCGCATTGGAATAGCTTTATTGAAGCTAAAGAAAGAGGAATGGATTTCTTTGCCAACCATCTGACGTTTGAAGAAAAAAACAAATTTTATCAACAGCTTTTCAGTTTATTCCCTGTATTGCCGGACGAAACAAAGGACTATTATTTTAATTGCCCCGGCCTTGCAATATCAACAGTATTACTAGATGATATTGGCTTGTACATCGAAAATTTTTCAGGTCTTCCTTATACAGATGAAGAGAATAATACACTCATGCGCTTTGGAAAAGTATTCCAACAAACTTATACCCGTTTCCTCGATCTGCAAAAAGCAGAAGTACAGGCAAGAGAAGCACAAATAGAATTAGGATTGGAAAGAGTAAGGGCAAGAGCCATGGCGATGCAGAATTCAGAAGAGTTGAAAGAATTGATAGGAACTGTATTTACTGAATTGACCAAATTGGATTTAGTACTCACCCGATGCGTGATCATGATCTATGATCACAAAACTAAAGGTTCAACATGGTGGATGGCAAATTCGGAAGCGCCGTCCGATCCCATTGGTTTGTTTATTCAATACCATGAACATCACCCCTATTTAGCCTATGTAAAAGCATGGCAGGAAAAAAGGATAAAATGGACCTATACACTGGAAGGAAAAGTAAAAAAGCAATGGGATGATTTTTTATTTGTAGAAACAGAGCTCTCCAATTTACCTGACTTTGTAATAGCCGGTATGAAAGCTCCTGACCGTGTATATTTAAATGCTTCGTTCAATAGCTTTGGTAATTTGACTTTAGCCACAATTGAGCCATTGTCAGATGAACATTTTGACATCATGCTCCGCTTTGCAAAAGTTTTTGATCTTACCTATACCCGTTTCAATGATTTAAAACAGGCAGAAGCTCAGGCAAGAGAAGGCCAGATTCAACTGGCATTGGAAAGAGTAAGAGCAAGGACAATGGCCATGCAAAAAAGTAGTGAGCTGGGTGATGTGGCTACGGTATTATTCAGCCAGTTAAACCAGTTAGTAGAAAATCTATGGACATGCGGTTTTGTTTTATGCGAAAAAGACAGGAACGAAGATGAATGGTGGTTAAGTATTGAGAATGGATTTATCCCGGCTTTTTATTTGCCCAATGTTGGCGATGCTACCCATGCCAACATTTTTAATGCCTGGAAGAATGGCGCAACCTATCATACCGAACAATTAGAAGATAAAGCATTGGAGGATCATTATGACTGGCTGATGAATATGCCGGTAACGAGGAAAATTTTTGATGATATGCTTGCCGCAGGCTTTAAGTTGCCCAACTGGCAAAAATTACATTGTGCTTATTTTAAAACAGGCTACCTCGTAATCATTACTCAGGTTCCTTGCCCCGAAGAAGAAATATTTAAACGTTTTGCACAGGTATTTGACCTTACTTATACCCGCTTTCTCGATCTGCAAAAAGCAGAATCACAGACAAGAGAAGCAAAGATTGAAGTATCCCTCGAAAGAGTGCGCAGTAAAGCCATGGCCATGCACAATTCCCGTGACCTGGCCGAGACGATCAAAACGTTTTATTACCAGATCGAAGCCTTAAGTGTCATACCCCGTAGATTGGGAATCGGCATTATTAATAAAGAAGCACATAGCGTGGAATTGACCACCATGAATTCCACTGAGCAAGGTGATTCTATTGAAATTATTGGAACACTTTCATTAACGGGCCACCCGGTATTGGAAGGGATCTTTAACGGCTGGCTTAGTCAGACCGAATACCATCCTGTTTTGATAGGCAACGCACTCAAGGAGTATTATAAAATCGTCCGGCCCCAAATTGCCTATCCCGACTATCCTTCCAATTATGCACAATACGGTTATTTCTTTTTCTTTCCCGAAGGGGGAGTATACGCCTGGACGGAACAAGAAATGAGCGAAGATGAACTGCAAATTTATCGCCGTTTTACCTCCGTACTCAGCCTGACCTATAAGCGATATAAAGATTTAAAAGATGCCGAATCACAGGCCCGCGAATCTCAGATTCAGTTAGCCATGGAGAGGGTTCGTGCCAGGACCATGGCTATGCAAAGCAGCGAAGAGTTGGCAGAAACATCTCAGCTGTTGTTTGAAGAATTCAATAAACTTAACCTGGTATCCCTGGGTGATTTTCCGGACAGGGCCTTGATTGGCATTCCCGACCAATCACACCATAAAGTGGCATTCTGGTCAACCGATCTGAAAGGAACGGGTATTGATTATAAATTCGAAGGTAGTATTGAAGAACCTTATCTTTTTAATAGAACTATTCAGGCCTGGAAAAACGAAGAAAAGTCCATCGTTATCGATTTGGATGGCATAGAATTGACGGCTTATCTGGACTATTTAAAATCGATCGGATTTCCGGTAGAGGAAAATCATTATCATCGAAAAAGAATACATTACTTTGGCTTTTTCTCCAGAGGTTTGATCGGCATTTCATCAGCCTGTCATTTACCACAGGAAACAATTCCATTGTTAGAGCGCTTCGCAGGTGTTTTTGATCTGACCTATACTCGTTTTCTGGACTTGCAGAAAGCCGAAGCTCAGGTAAGAGAGTCCAAAATTGAATTAGCACTGGAGAGGATTCGTGCCAGAACCATGGCCATGCAGCGCAGCGATGAATTGGCAGATGTCGCCGAAGTACTTTTAAAACAATTTGCTGTGCTGGGCAATGAACCCGAGCGCATCAGCATCGGAATTATTGATGAAACGAATGGTACCACAGATGTTTGGGCTACAGATCAGGCAGGTAGTCAGCTACAGATCAGGTTCAAAGCGAGAAATGATGAAAAAACAACCCTTAAAAAAATAGTTGAAAAATGGAAAGCAGGGGAAAAGTCCGTCATCGTGGATCTGCAGGGTGATGAATTAAAAGCATGGATACAATACCTCGGGCTGGAATTGGGCATGCCCATTCGCGACGAACAATTTAATGACCGTCGGTTGCACCAGGTCTCTTTTTTTTCTCAGGGTTGGTTAAATATCACTACGCTGGAACCGGTACACCAGGAAGTACTTTCTTTATTGGATCGTTTTGCAGCCGTATTCAACCTGACTTTTACCCGATTTTTGGATTTAAAGAAAGCAGCGTCACAGACCCGGCAGGCCCAGATCGAAACAGCCATGGAAAAAGTCAGGGCAAGATCCCTGGCTATGCAAAAACCGGAAGAGTTGAAGGAAGTAGCCCAGGTACTCCGCAAAGAAATGTCGATACTTGGAGTAGAGGAATTGGAAACCTGTTCAATTTATATTCATCATGAAACATCCGGAAAAACGGAATGCTGGTATGCTATTAAAGATTATCGGGACGATGAAACGAAACTCATTTCAGATCATTTTATCCTCCAACTGGAGGACACCTGGGTGGGTCGGCAGATGTTGGAGTTTTATCGTTCCGATCAATTGAAAACTTCTATTGTCATGCAGGGTGCCAAAAGGAAAGAATGGATTGAGTACTGTACGCAGCAGTCAAAAGTAATTAGTGGTTTTTATGGAGAAAATATCCCCGACAGGACCTATCATTTAAATAAATTTTCTAATGGCTATTTAGGCGCGGCTTCTCCCGGTGATATTTCGACGGAAAGCTGGGAACTGTTGCAAAGGGCAACAGCCGTGTTTTCCCTGGCCTATACACGTTTCAGTGATTTACAAAAATCCGAAGCCAGTACCCGCGAGGCCATACGACAAGCTTCGTTGGACCGCGTGCGTGCAGAAATAGCATCAATGCGCACCACAATAGATCTGGAACGAATAACTCCTTTGATGTGGAAAGAACTGACCACCTTGGGTGTGCCTTTTATCCGTTGCGGTGTTTTTATTATGGATGAAGCGGAACAACAAATTCATACTTTTTTATCTGCATCCGACGGACAAGCCATTGCTGCTTTCAATTCATCCTATCATGAACCTGGCCTGATGGCAATTACCATACCTTATTGGAGGAATAAGGAGATGTATAAAACCTATTGGGAGGAGGCGGATTTTATTGAACAAGCCAATACCCTGGTTCGACAAGGTGCTATCAGTTCACCTGAAATATACCTGACAGAAAACCGGCCTACACAGTTGTATTTGCATTTTATACCCTTCCTGCAGGGCATGTTGTATGTAGGCGGTAAAAAGCCGCTGAATGAAGAAGAAATCCAACTGGTGCAAAACCTGGCAGATGCCTTTTCTACGGCTTATGCCAGATATGAAGATTTTAATAACCTGGAATCAGCCAAAGTGCAGATTGAAAAAACATTGACCGATCTCAAACAGGCTCAGACTCAGCTCATCCAGGCAGAAAAAATGGCTTCCCTGGGGCAACTCACTGCCGGTATAGCCCATGAGATTCAAAACCCGCTCAATTTCGTCAATAATTTTTCGGAAGTAAATAGAGAATTAATAGAAGAGCTGAAAGCTGAAAGGTTAAAGCCTGCCCGGACGACTGGGTCGGACGGGGTAAAGGGTGAAAGGAATGACGCCTTTGAAGAAGAGATTTTAAACGACATTAGTCAAAATTTGCAAAAAATCAATCACCATGGAAAAAGAGCCGAAGCCATTGTAAAAGGCATGTTACAGCATAGTCAGGCGGTCACTGGAAGAAAAGAACCTACGGACATCAATGCCCTGGCTGATGAGTACCTGCGCCTGGCGTATCACGGCCTACGGGCGAAGGATAAAACTTTTAATGCGACTTTAAAGACTGACTTTGATGAGTCCTTGTCCGCCGACCTGTCCGCCAATAATGAAAAGAAGGCGGAAGGCTCCGCGAAGGCGGGAATAGGGTTGATCGAGGTCGTGGGACAGGACATCGCGCGGGCTATACTCAATCTGATCACCAATGCTTTCTACGCGGTACAGGAGAAGGATAAAAAAATGAAACTGGAAGGAGTACCTTTTGCACCCATGATTTCCGTGACTACGAAAAGATCGGGTAAAACCGTTGAAATCCGGGTAAAAGACAATGGTCCGGGCATACCACAACACATTTTGGATAAAATCTTCCAACCATTCTTTACTACCAAACCAACTGGACAAGGAACAGGTTTAGGTTTGAGTTTGAGTTATGATATTGTAAAAGGACATGGCGGGGATTTGAAAGTGGAGACGAAAGAGGGTGAAGGAAGTGAGTTTATTATTCAATTGCCTGTTGTCTGAATCACTGATTAATGGGATTAAAAGATTACACAGAGTTATACTATGGCAGGATAACTTAAATACAAAAACCTATCGGAGAAAATCATTGGTGCTTCATTTGAAGTTCATAAATTTCTTGGCAACGGTTTTCAGGAAGTTATTTATCAAAGAGCTCTGGCAGGAGAATTATCTGATGCCGGACTCTCATTCTCCCGGGAAATTGAGCCGGAAATATTTTATAAAGAACTTCAGGAGCCTATTGTAACAAGAAGAGCGGACTTTGTTGTAGAAGGAAAAGTATTGGTGGAACTAAAGGCCATCATATTATCAGAGGATGTTAATCTTGCGCAAGTATTGAATTACCTCAAATCTTACAAGCTGGAGGTTGCTTTATTGATCAACTTTGGGAGTAAAAGTCTAACCTTTAAAAGGCTGATACTTTGAATAAGATCAGTGAAATCCATAAATCCTTTAAATCTGTGATTCAGAAGAGTGATGATATTGTAAAAGCACATGCTGGAGTCCCGATAGCTATCGGGATAAAAAGTACAAACCAAAGAAAATGAAGGCACAACATTTACGATTCAACTGCCTGCATAAGCAGGTGCTGTTACCGGCATCAGCCCGGTTTTTCAGGAGGATAAAATTTTTCCTGCCGCTACTCGTACTGGCGGCCTGCACCGGTGCGCCCAAAGATGATAGAACCATACCACCATCGCTATATCTTCCCCAAAAAAGCATAGAAGCCAGCCCCAAGGGTGGATACAAGGTGAATATGGTAACAGGCCAGGCCCTGGAACCACTCACCACTGATGCGGATAAAAAAATTATTACCGTCATACCCATTCCTACAGTGGGAAAAAGAATTAACCCTGATAGTGTTCCTCAGCCAAAATTAGTGATGGTGGGCAAAAGCCCCAGGCAAATTGATATCTGGAAAGAGGTATTTACAGCCGAGGGAGATATAGACTATCAGTGGGTAGCTCAGACTCTGAAACGCCAGGGCATCCGGCCCCATCTGGCGATTGAACAATGTATCGAACCGCTTTCGCCTCAAACAATAGATGTAGTCAGTGCCCACAAACAGAATCTGATGAACGTGAAAAAAGTATTTGGACGATAAAGCATTTATTGGGGTCTGTATCTTACAACCCCGATCGGGGTTGAATACTGCGAAGCCCCGCCCTCAGCATTATTAAAGCAGTGTAAAGAATTACCACCAATACCACCCATCGCAAGGTATCCAGCTCCAGCGATTTCACCACAAAGGCCGCAATCAATACGGCAAAAATACCTGCTATGGTAATGGCAAAAGAAGCTTTGCGATTGTAAACGCCAACTTTAATAAATCGAAAAGAGGTTACCGGCATAAGAAAAGCACAGGAACCCATCATAATAGGAAATGCTACTGCAGGCGACATTCCCAATGCAAAAACCAAAGCCATGCAGGGAGCATAAAGCCCAATACCCGCTGTAATAATGGCGCCCAGAGTAAAATTAACAGCTACAGCCAATACCAGTTTATCTCCTTCCAGACCAATGGCATGGCCACCACCTTCTATCCAATTCATTTTTGAGGCTAACATAAAACCCGCTGGAATAAGAAGCGCAATACCCATGGTTAATCGAATGGTCTTCTCAGGAAGTTTTGAAACTATTCCTGCTCCGAGGATTCCCCCTGCTCCGGAGGCCAATATCATGAGGATAAGGGTGAGCGGTTCCACTTCTACTATTTGTATAAAAATAATTGCCTGCAATACGGTGGGAATAGCATTGCCTTCGTTAAGAGTTGCTGATATCAACCGATCTTCTGATTGTTTCATAAATTTTAAAAGTGTCGTTTCTATCGCGAAGGATCCAATGCCCAACGTATCAAAAAAATTCCCTACAAAGCCAATGAACCCGGTTTTTGCCCAACTATTATTCTCCAAATTATTCCGATATTTCAGAAAATCGCGAAAAAGGACAATTCCTATCCAGCAAGCGAGAAGTAGGAAACAAGCCAGATAATGCTAATCATATTCAAGATTTCTTTAAGTAGAATACAAAATGGATATAAAATCTTAACTTTCGGTATATCATACTCAAAAAATTTAGTCTCATGGAAACTTACCCGAGTATTTTCAACGATGTCATAGGCCCTGTTATGCGTGGCCCGTCGAGTTCTCACTGTGCGGCTTCGCTTCGCATCGGCCGGCTTTGCCGCGATTTGATGGATGGGGACATTACTGAAGTAAGCATTGAGTTTGATCCGAATGGTTCCTTGGCCACTACCCACAAAGGACAGGGCTCTGACATGGGCTTGTTTAGTGGTTTTCTGGGTTGGGAAGCCTATGACGAAAGGCTACCTGGCTATTTATCAGCGGTGGATGAAGCTGGTATAAAAATTACTATCGACATTCGTCCTATAGGCGCCAGTCATCCCAATACCTACAAACTTCGCTTAAAAAATAAACGCGAAACACATACGCTGACAGCTCTCTCTACCGGTGGGGGCATGATACAAGTGATTGAAATTGATGGTGCAACTGTACTGATGGCAGGAGATTTTTATGAAACGCTGATTTATACGAAATCACCGGAGCAAGTGGTTCGTTTTTTGGAAAGGACTACAACCTTTGATGAGATCAAATTTCATTCAGGAGTAGTAAAATTCGTTGAATTGAAATCCAATCAGTTTTTAGATCCCAGCCTGGAGGAAGAATTATTGAATCTGGACAAAGATTTGATTATTAAAAAATTATCACCAATACTTCCGGTCCTGGCTCGCAAGAATCTCACTGTTCCTTTTATCACGGCCGATGAAATGCTGCAATATAACAATGATAAAAATCTATCGCTGTGGGAGTTGGCCACACATTATGAAAGTGCACGCGGAAATATTTCGCACAAAGAAGTGTTTGAAAAAATGCGTGCGATTGTAGCCATCATGCAAAATGCTATAGAGATAGGAGTAAAGGGCACTAGCTATGCCGATCGTATACTTGGACCCCAATCGGTAAACTTCCAGGAACAGATAAAAAGAAGAACTTTGGTGGAAGGGGATGTATTGAATAATGTAATCCTCTATACTTCTGCAATGATGGAAGTAAAAAGTTCAATGGGGGTAATTGTGGCTGCACCTACGGCCGGCTCTTGTGGAGCATTGCCGGGCGCCATAATTGGTACGGCCACTGCGCTGAAATTATCGCAGGATGAAATGGTGAAAGCCATGCTGGCAGCCGGTATCATCGGGGTATTCATAGCCGCACATGCTACGTTTGCAGCCGAAGTGGGCGGGTGTATGGCGGAGTGTGGTTCTGGTTCTGGAATGGCCGCCGCCGGTCTGGTTGTATTGAAAAACGGAACCCTGGATCAATCCCTTACGGCAGCTTCTATGACCTTGCAGGCATCACTAGGAATGATTTGCGATATGATCGCCGATCGCGTGGAAGCCCCCTGCTTAAACAGGAATGTGATGGCCGCTTCCACAGCTATCTCATGCGCCAATATGGCCCTGGCCGACTATGATCAGGTAATTCCGCTGGATGAAGTAATAGAAACAATGAAAAAAGTAGGCGACGCCATCCCTAATACCTTGCGTTGTACAGGACTCGGTGGCCTTGCAATTACCAAAACAGCCAAGCGGATTGAAGCCATGCTCGCAAAGAATGAAGAAGTACAAAACAAAACTTTCTTTAAGGTTTGCTGATCCAATCGCCTCTAATTCCTGTGTCTTCTTAAAAAACTAATGAATCGAAATCAGGTTCCAACACTTAATATGATTGTATATAAAACAAGACCATCTATATCGATGCTCTTTTTTTTAATGGTTTCTTACCTCGCAATGGCACAGCAACCGGCCTCTCCACTGGTGAAATCATACGAAGAATATTCTATCCTGAAAAATAATACACTTTATAACCTGGAGTGGATCTCTTTGGGACCTACTGTCAATTCGGCGCGGGCCGATATAGTACAGGTTGACGCCAGTCATCCGGGCACTATGTATATTGGTTTTGGGTCAGGTGGCCTTTGGAAAACTATTAATAACGGACTGACCTGGCAATCTATTTTTGAAGAGCAATCCGCCCTGGGAATAGGAGACATGGAATTGGCACCCTCCAATCCCTCCATTATTTATTTAGGTACTGGCGAGCATTTGAAAAAACCGAGAAACTTTACCCTTCCCGGAACAGGCATGTATAAATCTGAAAATGGTGGCCTTTCGTGGAAAAATATCGGACTGGAAGATTCATGGTCCATAGCCGAAATATCGATTCATCCCACGAATCCCGATATAGTTTTAGTAGGTGTGGTAGGTCATTTATGGTCTACCAACAAAAACCGGGGACTTTATAGAACAGATGATGGCGGGGGGACCTGGCAACAAGTTTTGTTTATTAATGACCAAACGGGAGCCAACGATATTGTCATCTCTCCCTCCAATCCGGAAATTATGTATGCCAGTATGTGGGAAGTGAATCCGGGTGTAAGCGGAAAAAATAGTGGCATCTACAAAAGTATAGATGGTGGAAAAATATGGATACCATCGTCCATCGGTTTGCCTTCAGGAACAAACGTCGGCCGAATTGGGCTTTCCGTCTCGCATTCAAATCCCAATATAGCCTACGCCCTGATTGACAATCTTAATAACGCACGCGACGAAACTGCGGAACTTTATAAAACTGAAGATGGAGGGGCTCATTGGGTAAAGACACATGCTGATCCTTTCAAACTTTTTCCGGGCATTGGCTGGTATTTCACGGATGTGTATGTAAATCCAAAAAACGATGAAGAAGTTTATTGCCTTGGTGTTCGGCTCGCCCATAGTGAAAATGGAGGAAAATCATTCGACTTTATAGGAGGCACCGTGACGCATACTACTAAAAGCCTCGCACAAGGGCTTCACCTCGATCAATGTGAATTATGGATCAATCCTGAAAATCCGCACCACCTGGCATTGGGTAATGATGGTGGATTTTATGTAAGCTACGACAAAGGGCTATCCTGGATGCATTATAATAATATTCCTACGGGAGAATTTTATGATCTCACCATTGACCTATCCTCTCATTTTATTTATGGGGGCACGCAGGATAATGCCACCGTCTTTGGACCAGCCAAAGAAATCAATATTAATTTTCCCGATCCCTGGGAATATCTGTGGATTGACCCCTGGGATGGCGGCGATGGATGTGTGACACAGGTGGATCCTAAGGACAACCATATTATTTATTATAGCATGCAGCATGGCGCTGCTCATCGACTGGACAGGAGCAAAGACTCCGTAGTCTCCATAATACCTTCACTTCCCAAGGGATCGATTGATACCCTTCGGTTTAATTATATCACCCCTTATTTCATTTCTCCACACCACAGTAAAACACTTTATCATGGGGGAAATTTTATATTTAAAAGTGTTGACCGAGGGGATACCTGGAAAGTAATCAGCCCAAACTTCTCGGTCTCTTCGTTCAAGGAAAAAAAATCATTTGCAACAGGTGCGCTGGTGGAATCAAAAATAGAAAAGGGCCTTTTATATGCAGGCACAGATAGGGGCTCGTTCTGGGTTTCAAAAGATGATGGCCTACATTGGGAGGAAAATTCAAACGGACTTGCTAATAATTATATCAGAAGTATTTGCCCCTCCCGGTTTCGTGCGCAACGTGTTTATATGACTATGACAGGCCTCAATTATGATGATCTTCATCGTTATGTATATGTTTCGGAAGATTTTGGAAAGAATTGGAAAGACATTTCAGCAGGATTACCCGATGAGCCTGTAAATGTGATTCTGGAGGATCCTACAGATGAGGACATACTTTATACAGGCAATGTACGCGGTGTATTTATTTCTGTCAATCGGGGGATAAACTGGTCTTGTCTGGGTACGGGCATGCCAGCTGTGGCTATAGCGGATCTTGAAGTAAATGATTCAACCATAGATTTGATTGTTGCCACTCACGGAAGAGGTATTTACAAAATAAACCTCCGGCCAATCCACCAAATGAATACATTTAATTGGACTGAGCAGAAGGATCAACTTTTTAAAATTCCTGAAGTGGTGTTACCCTGGAAAAATTCTATGGGTGGTAAACCGGATTACCGAACTCTTGAGAAAACTCCGATTTCATTCTGGTTGCGGGAGGCTCAACCAGTGACCCTATCTATCCAGGACGAAGAAAATAAGCCAATATGGACCCTTTCATTAGAGGGCAAGAAAGGTTTCAACCAATACCGCTGGGATTTAATTGTTGAAAGAGTGAAAAGCGACTATGCCTATTTTATTCACTTCGATCGTTTTCTTAAAGTAGGCAACTACCTCATCAAACTCACTACAAAGACTAATACCCTGACGCAACCTTTTATTGCAGTCAAAAGTAATTCCCCTTATACCCGATAGATCTCAAGAGTGCTGGCAGCAATAATTTGATTTACTTTTCTATTGAAACCAGCTCATACCGCTCCCCTTTTGTAATAGCAAATTCCAATAAGCCGGGTTCTTGGCTTCTGAACGATAATCCTTCATTCAATACTCTCAAAGAATTACCACCACGAAGTCGGCATATTCTTCCGGTTTTCGAAAGTATACTGACTATTTTGATTTTGCCACCGACCCAGAATGACCTGCGTTTTGGCAGCCGTACATAGAACTCTTATTAAATGGCAAATTTGGAGATTAGTTGTATTTTGGAAATCTAATTTCATTTCATTATGGGAAGGTTTGGTACAGTATTAAAACTGTTCAAAGATATAGTGAAGAGGAATTGGACTGTTCATTTACAAAGTTTCGGCACTAATTGATGCAATCTATGAAAACTATGGTTGAAAGAGCGGAATCGCAGGGTAAGATTTTTTATCGATTTCCATACTTATTTTCGTTTTCTAGTCCTGATTTATGAAAATGACTAAGAAAAAGAAGGCAGATGTGATGAAAACCTGCCATGCCTATTGGGTGGTGTTTTTATCATGGATGAAGCGGAACAACAAATCCATACCTTTTTATCCGGTGCCGACGGACAAGCCATTGCTGCTTTCAATTCATACTATCATGAACCTGGCCTGATGGCAACTACCATACCCTATTGGAGGAATAAGGAGATGTATAAAACCTATTGGGAGGAGGCGGATTTTATTGAACAAACCAATACTTTGGTTCGACAAGCTGCTATCAGTTCACCTGAAATATACCCGACGGAAAACCGGCCTACCCAGTTGTATTTGCATTTTATACCTTTCCTGCAGGGCATGTTGTATGTAGGCGGTAAAAAACCGCTGAATGAAGAAGAAATCCAACTGGTGCAAAACCTGGCAGATGCCTACTCTACGGCTTATACCAGATATGAAGATTTTAATAACCTGGAATCAGCCAAAGTGCAGATTTAAAAAACATTGACCGATCTCAAACAGGCTCAGACTCAGCTCATCCAGGGAGAAAAAATGGCTTCCCTGGGACAGCTCACCGCCGGTATAGCTCACGAAATTCAAAACCCATTAAACTTTGTCAATAATTTTTCAGAAGTAAATAAAGAACTCATTAATGAAGCGGTGGAAGAATTGCAAATTAGGAATTACGAATTACGTTCGAATCAATCAGATCAATCGATCCAATCCTCACCCCTCAATCCTCAACCCTTAAGAGACCTCTTAATCGCTATCCGCGAAAACGAAGAAAAGATCAATCATCACGGCAAACGGGCTGATGCGATTGTAAAAGGTATGTTACAACATTCACAGACAACTAAAGGGCAAAAAGAACCTACTGATATCAATGCACTGGCAGATGAATATTTACGCCTCTCCTATCATGGGCTTCGTGCAAAAGACAATACTTTTAATGCAACCATCAAAACTGATTTTGATGAATCCATTGGTAAAATAAATATCATTCCCCAGGATATCGGGAGAGTGATTTTGAATTTATTAAACAATGCATTCTATGCTGTTTCAGAACGAGCAAAAAACCTGCATCGTTTAACCAAGTATGGTGCGGAGAACCTGCCTGGTTTGTCGGAACCAATAATACAAAACCAGGCAGGTTTGGTTCCTACCTACCTGCCAGCAGTCTCTATTTCTACAAAAAAAATCGAAGACAAAGTAGAAATATCCATTTTGGATAACGGCAACGGAATTCCTCCTCAAGTTCTAGACAAAATCTTCCAGCCCTTCTTTACTACCAAACCAACAGGTCAGGGCACTGGTTTAGGGTTATCATTGGCTTATGATATTATTACAAAAGGTCATGGAGGATCAATTAAAGTCCAAACGAATTATTCTCCACCGGATACTCAGATAAAAGACGCTTCATCGATTGAAATCACAAATACCGGTACCGTCTTTATAATTCAGTTATCTATTCAATATCCATAAATAATGGATTCTGAAAAACAAAAATTATTAGAAGAGGCCCACCAAAACTATTTGGAATGGCTCACTGGGGATTATCCTCTTGAAAATATCGGAGATGTAGTAGCCCTTGATGTATCAGGATATGGTACAGCCTTGGATGAAAAAATTCTTTCCATCAATGACTTATTGCCTATATTCCCTACCTGACGAAAAATTAACCGAGTATACCTATCGCAGGACTTATTAAGCAAGCCCTAATTAAACTATCTTTATGAGCCTTTTTAGTGATTGTTCACTGTATAAGGATAATGTTTTACTGGAAAACCAAATGCGATGGCAATTCAAAAAATGAAGTATGCATTTATTCTGATTTATTTTATTCTATTGCTGTCCTCTTGTAATCAGCAGCAAGGACCAAAAAACCCAATGGCATTTGCTCCAAACAGCTTTGAAAGCAAAGGGTATGCTTTTCCTATGGACAGTGCCTCCGAACCGGTGGTGATTCCGATTGATGAAAGTAAACTGACTAAAATCAAAATTGGCAAACCCAAAGCAGTATCGACCAATACCAATATACATCCTGCCGGAATACCCAAAATCGTAGTAGCCGGAATACCAAAAGTATGCATACCAGGGCAAGACAGCTTTTCATTGCCCTTAACGGTATCTGCGGTGGACAGGCCCTTGGTTGCTGGGATCCCTGAGGTGGTGATAGCAAAAGACCCGGCAGTAAAAGACCAAAATCCCGGCAATTTCAGTTCTTTTGGTAAACTACAAGGATTAAATAATGCGTATATTTTTTGCATGCTTGAAGATAAAAGTGGAAATCTTTGGTTTGGTACCGATGGTGGTGGTGTAGCCAGATATGATGGCAGATCGTTTACACATTATACAGAGAAAGAAGGCTTATCCACTAATAGCGTAGTTAGTTTAGGAGAAGATAAAGGAGGTAATATCTGGATTGGGTCTTTTGGTAGTGGAGTAACCAGATTTGATGGCAAAGCATTCACGCATTTTACGGTAAAGGAGGGCCTGTCCAGTAATAATGTATTTAGTATTGTAAAGGATAAAAAGGGTAATCTTTGGTTTGGTACATACGGTGGAGGTGCCACCAAATATGATGGTGAAATATTTACTCATTTTACACAAAAAGAAGGACTATCAGGAAATATAGTTTACAGTATCCTGGAAGATAAAGACGGTAACATCTGGTTTGGTACCTATGGTGGAGGCGCATCGAAATACGATGGCCAATCATTCAAGCATTATACGACTTCCCAGGGTTTATCAAGTAATAATTTATGGATAATAACACAAGACAATAGTGGAAATCTTTGGTTTGGCACGGATGGTGGTGGCGCATCCCGGTACGATGGTAAGTTTTTTACCCATTTTACCGAAAAAGAAGGATTAGCCAATAATAATGTATTTAATATAACCGAGGATAAAAGCGGTAACCTGTGGTTTTCTACCTATGGCGAAGGCATATCAATGTATGATGGAAACGCCATAACTAAGAAAAATAGAGATCTGTCTAAGCGTGACTCAGGAATGATCAACAGCCGGGGAGACTTTTCGAATTTTACCATTAAGGAGGGATTAGCCAATAATATTGTTTACAGTATACTGAAGGATAAAACAGAAAACCTGTGGTTTGCTACATTCGGAAGTGGAGTATCCAAATATGATGGCAAATTATTTACTCATATTACGGAGAATGAAGGATTGTCTAACTCTATTGTTTATAGCATACTTGAAGATAGCAAAGGAAATATGTGGTTTGGGACAGGGGGCGGAGGAATATCCGTGTACAAAGACCAATCCATCTTCCAGCATTTTACGGCAAAAGAAGGTCTGCCAATAGAAAACATCAATTCAATTATTGAGGACAAACTCGGAAATATTTGGTTTGGAACCGATGGCAAAGGGGTAATGAAATATGACCCGCAAGCTGAAGCGGATGGTATTAATGCATGGACTCAATTTATCGATAAAGATGGTTTATCCAATAATATAGTCCGGAGTATCCTGGAAGACTCAAAAGGAAATATTTGGATGGGTACATTTGGGGGAGGCGTAACAAAATACAATGCGTCAGGTAACACGGGTAAATATTTTACACACTTTACGATAAATCAGGGATTATCCAATAACTATGTTTGGAGTATATGTGAAGATCGCGCAGGAAATATATGGTTTGGAACTTTTGGTGGTGGCGTTTCTAAGTTTGATGGCGAATCGTTCACTCATTTTACAGTAAAAGAAGGATTGTTGGATAATATGGTCAGGAGTATTCTGGAAGACAAAAAAGGAAACATCTGGTTTGCCACGGGAGGCGGGGTATCCCGGTATGATGGTAATAAATTTATTCACTTTACTGAAAAACAAGGATTAGCTGATCTGGTGGTTTATAGTATCCTGGAAGATAAAAAAGGAAATTTATGGTTCGGTACGCGCATGGGTCTGAGCAAATTGACACCTGATAAATTAGCTAGCTATCTCGGATTGGTCGACGTGACAACCGACAAAGCCCTGATGAATGAATTTGACCCGTCTGGCCTGGTGCCAGCACACAACCGATTGTTTAAAAATTATTCTTATGAAGATGGTTTCCTGGGTATTGGTTGTTTTGCAAATTCTATTTGCGAGGATAAAAATGGAACCATCTGGATTGGAGCAAACGACAGACTGACTGCATATCATCCGGAAGGAGACGGGACAGATACCATAGCGCCAAACATCCAACTGACTGGTTTGGCATTGTTCAATGAAAATTTGAACTGGCTCGATTTGAAAAAGAACACGGACACCGGTTTTGTGTTGGGAAACGGGGTGCGGGTAAACGATTTTAAGTTTGATGGGGTGTCCAGTTGGTATGCTTTACCAGAGCATTTAAGTTTAGCTTATAATACTAATTTCCTTACATTTAATTTTATAGGTATCACGCAAAAAAGTCCGAAAAAAGTTAAATACCGGTACAAGTTAGAAGGTATGGACGACCATTGGAGTGCCATTACCTCCCGGACTGAAGCACCTTATGGCAATTTACCTCCGGGGCCCTATACCTTTAAAGTAAAGGCCATGAACGGAGAAGGCTATTGGAGCAATGAATACAATTATGCATTTGACATTAGATCCCCTTGGTGGTATACCTGGTGGGCATACAGTATTTATTTACTTTTAATGACCGGCGGTATTTTTGGTTTTATCTATTTCCGTTCTGCTGCTTTAAGAAGGGAAAACAAAATCTTGGAGGAAAAAGTTGAGTTGCGTACAAGCCAACTCCAAACTTCTATTGAAAATCTAAAAGCAACCCAAAACAAACTCATCCAATCCGAAAAAATGGCTTCTCTCGGGGAGCTCACTGCAGGCATCGCGCACGAGATTCAAAACCCGCTCAATTTTGTCAATAACTTTTCGGATGTAAATACGGAACTTATTCAAGAATTACTAATAGATAATAATTCAATCCTCTCCCCTCATCCCTCAATCCTTGCTTCTTTAAATGATATCAGTCAAAATTTGCAAAAAATAAATCACCACGGTAAACGCGCTGATGCTATAGTCAAAGGTATGATGCAGCATAGTCTGGCAGGAACCGGTAAAAGGGGATATACCGATTTAAATACCCTGTCAGATGAATATCTGCGCCTGGCCTATCACGCCTTTCAGGCTGGATTACCTGCAAAAGATAAAGTTTTTAATGCGACTTTAAAGACTGACTTTGATGAATCGATAGGGTTGATCGAAGTGGTGGCTCAGGATATCGCGAGGGCTTTAATCAATCTGGTTACCAATGCTTTCTACGCGGTCCATGAGGAGGATAAAAGGAAAAAGTTGGCAGGAGATCCTTACTCTCCTATGGTTTCTGTGACTACAAAAAGATCAGGTAATACCGTTGAAATACGGGTAGAAGACAATGGCCCGGGCATACCTCAACAATTATTGGATAAAATTTTTCAGCCTTTTTTTACGACTAAACCGACGGGGCAGGGTACGGGATTAGGTTTGAGTTTGGCATATGATTTAATTACCAAAGGGCACGGTGGTGAATTGAAAGTGGAGACGAAGGAGGGCGAAGGAAGTGAGTTTATTATTGTATTGCCTCTTGTCTGAATCAAGCCTTCCAATCTTAGCATTTGTGCAGAATTCATTGGGTATATAAAATTTTTGATATTCATATTACTCGTTTGCTGACTCTGGAAGAACTAAACCAGGCCATAAAATACCAGTGGATTACAGGGCTCCAGGATTATAAATTGCAACCGAAACTAATCCATCCGGAACCTTAATAATATCGGAAATCTCCCGTATCCTAATGACGTCTGGTAAATAGAAAAGGCGCAGGAAATTACCTGCGCCTTTTCTATAAGGTAGAATTAATCTTTTACGCTTTCAATATCCGGGATTTTGAGTCAACGTAGCAGTACCATCCGATTTTTTAGTCGCATCGATTTGACGCTGTGGTACCGGAAACAAAATATTATGATCTTTAAATGAAGCGCCATTCAGGTTTGAGCGTTTAGTCCTTTCATAAGCCAAATAGGTATTGAGGACTTCTTTAGCAATGCCCCAGCGTACCAAATCGAAAAAACGATGACCCTCCATACCCAATTCGAGCCTTCGTTCAAATCGCACCGCTTTCAGAGAAAAAGCTTTGTCAGTCCAGGTCGTGGTATATTCTTTGATTATATAATTGGCGGCCGCTGATCCATCTGGGTTTTTCACGAATCCGGCAGGATTAGCCGCACGTCTTCTAATCTGATTGACATACTCTCTGGCTTTTTCAAAGTTGCCTAATTCTGCTTCGGCTTCAGCGGCCAGTAAAATAACATCCGAAAAACGAATGATCCTGGTATTATTGGCTGATAGTTGACGGCTTGTGCCTTCTGTCAATACGCCTTCGTTTGCTTTATAATACACATTTTTCTTTGGTGAAAACGGCCCTGCATAAGCCTGATCTCTAATCCAGGATTTCCCGGGATGAGGTCCCCAATCTAAATACGGAATACCCCGCCGGCCCACCGTCCAATCTAATCTGGGATCAAGTGGCCCAGTATGGGGTGAATAGGCTGCCGAACTTTCTATGCCCTGATCATTCTTTACCTCCTGAGCATTGTGACTGTCTAAATAAGGTAGCCCATCAGCGTTGGTCTGAAAGGCATTTACAAAATCCTGTGATGGCTGGTGATAGCCGCAGCAACCGCCAGGCTGGGTGGGCAAACCTCCATGTGGTAAATTGAGGTTTTCGCCTAACCCGCCATTAAATCCTCTTCCATTGTCATTGACAGAATATTGGGCATCCAATACACTTTCAGAATCCGTACTGCTACCTTGTGTTGCGATTTTGAAATTATCATGGTACTGCGCCAGGAGAGCATATTTTACTCCACGGGTCGTTTTACCTGAAGCAATAATTACATCTAAAAGCGCTTTTGCCTGCGCGTATTTTTTCTGATGGACGTATATCTTCGCCAGCATGACACCGGCACTCCATTTATTTACACGGCCCAATTCGGGAAAAGTTTCCGGCAGGTTATCGTATCCATATTTAAGATCGGTTTCCATTTCACTCCATAGCACCCGATCGTTGGGAATTAAAAAATTTGTCGTGGTTTCATCCACATAAGGCAACCGTCCAAATATGACCGTTGCATGGAAATAATACAGCCCCCGCAGTGTGCGCGCTTGTCCAATCAGATTCTTTATTTCTAATTCCGTGAGCCCTTTAACTTCAGGTGTTATCCTAATGACATCATTGCATCGGGCAACCCCGTCATAACAAAAACGCCACCGGTCATCGAGTTTGGTATTGTCGGCAGCAATTTCGTAACGCTCTATATTGCTGCGGCTACCTCCAACATCTGCTCCTTTTTGGGCGTCATCAGAAGTTAAACTTCCAAACACCCAATTAGAAAATGTATTCACGTCAGCTCCTGCGCTGGAGCCATTGCCATACATGGATCCGTTAAGTCCGGCATAGGCTCCCACCAAAATGCCATTGATGCCCGATTTGGTTTTGAGGGCTTCTTCACTGAAGACTCCCACGGGTTTGCGGTCGAGAAAATCATCCTGCACACAGGCTACCGGAATCAGGCTGATCACTAAAAGACTGATATATATTTTAAAATTTTTCATGTCAGTTATTATTTATTTTTTTAACTAATATTCTTTAAGCCGGATGAATTAAAAAGTTACACTCAAACCGCCTAAGATCTGAAAGGGATTCGGTACACGACCATGATCAACTCCCAAACCAATATCACCCCGGCCAACATCCAATAAGTCAGGATCCGGACCGGAATAAGGTGTGATCGTAAAAAGATTCTGTGCCTGAATATAAAATCGAAGGTTACTGGCCCCAATGCGGTTACTCAACCCATTGTGGACCGTATAACCCAGTTGCACCGTCTTTGCTCTGAAATACGAACCCGACTCTACAAAATAGCTGTGTGGAACGGAATTGCTGATATTATCATTAGCATCTAACTTAGGCAAACTGGCATTTTTATTTTCCGGAGTCCAACTGTCATATAACATTTTTTTACTGCGGTTGCCCGTAAAGCCATTAAAATCTGTCCACCATTTGGTGTTATTATAAATCTGATTACCATAATTCCAGAAGGCAAATAGGTTCAAATCAAAATTTTTATAAGCTATATCAAAATTGAACCCTGTTTGAAATTTTGGATGGGGACTCCCCAAAAACTCGCGATCTGTCGCGGTGACACTTCCATTCCCATTAGCATCTTTCAAACGCCAACGACCGACAGCCTGTTGTGGGGTGTTCTTATTTATACCGGGTTGAGCAGGTGCGGCAGCCACTTCTTCCACCGTATTAAAAAATCCATCCGTGACATAACCGTAAAACATACCTATCGCATTTCCAGTCAGGGTTCGTGAAACGGGTGAATTGCGGGTCGAATTGGTAAAAAAGTCAACCCCCTGGCTCAACACTTCATTTTTATACGCAGTAAAATTGGCTGAGGCGGAATACAAAATTTTTGAAGACGCTTTACTCCGATAGGTTAATACCATATCAATCCCTTTATTTTGAGTATTTCCAATATTGACAAACGGGGCTGTAAAATCGCCCTCAGCACCAGGCCGGGGTATCTGTACCAATAAATCAGATGTTTTCTTACTGTAAATATCAAAATTCATTTCAAATTGATTATTGTACATAGCCAGGTCAAATCCCAGATTGATGGTAGAAGTTTCCTCCCATTTGGAATTTAGATTGCCTTTGCGGTCCAGATCATAACCGGCAATCGTGGATGTATTGGCACCTCCCAGATCATAAAACGAACGACCGGGATCAGACCGATAAAAGCTGTATTGATTGTTGCCATCGATCTGATCGTTTCCGACTATTCCATATCCCGCCCTCAGTTTCAGGTTATTGATGATACGAAACCCTCGCATGAATTCTTCCTGGGAAATCCGCCAACCTGCGCTGATCGAGGGAAAATTCCCGTAACGGACTGCCGGAGCAAATTTACTGGACCCATCCCGCCGGATAGTCGCATTCAGCAAATATTTACCCTTGAATGAATAATCTATTCGTCCAAATACCGAAAATAACGCCTCCTCCGTGAGGCTTGAAAAATTGTTTTGTCCCACGGGATTACCCCTGTCCAATACCCAAAAGGACTGATCTGTAAAAGGATAATAGCCGGATCGATCGCCACCGATTTGTTCTCGTTTATATTCCAGAATTTCAGTTCCAGCCAATAGATTAAAATCATGGTTTCCAAAATTTTTGGTGTAATTTAAAGTATTGGTAAATGTAGAGCGTTGTTGAAAGCCACTTTGAATGTTATACGTGGTCTGGAAATTGCCTTCTGAATGTTCAGGATTGGGGGCGCGAAAGGACTTGTTGAAATTGTTATTGTAATCCATACCAAAATTTGATCGGAACAATAACCCTCGAAATAAGTCCACTTCCGCATAAAGACTACCTAATAACCGTACATCTTTATCCTTGTTGTCTTTAGCCCGGAACAACGTGGCCACCGGATTGGAGCCGTTTCCTGTCCCCGGAGCCTTGGACCCTGCAAAATTGCCCATGATATCATATACTGGCACAATAGCCTGCATTCGATACGCATTAGACCAGGGCGCGCCTTCAGCATTGTCATCGGATCCTTTCCGGTTTCGCAAGGACCCGAACAAGGTTTGTCCGAAACGGATTCGTTTACCTAATTTATATTCGGAATTGGCACGAACACTATACCTATCGTAAAAGGTATATTTCTGCAGACCTGCTTCATTGTAATAACCCAGGCTAATGCTATAAACTCCTCTGTCAGTGCCTCCGGAGGCAGTAAGATTATGACTTTGAGTCGGAGCAACCTGAGTAAGCTCCTTAAACCAATCTGTACCGGCTTTATTTGCTTTTACGATCTGATAAAAACCAGTCTGGTCATAGTTGTATTTAGCCGGATCCACAGCGGGATTCCCTTCGAAAAGTCCCCCCGAAGATCCTGCTAAAATATAATCCGGGATTACCGGTGTAGCTCCTTTACCATACTGTGGCTGGTTTGGAGTGATACCCGCACCTCTTTGTTGTTTAAACAATAATTCTCCTAATTCAGCTGTATTGACCATATCTGGGTACCGCACAACTTTTGAAACTCCGTAATATCCATCGTACGTAATCCGGTTTTTGTTGGCTACTCCTTTTTTAGTAGTGATGATAATTACACCTCCCGCTCCACGGGCTCCATATATAGCTGCAGACGAAGCATCTTTCAGGATATTGATGCTTTCAATATCGTTTGGATTCACCGTATTTGTACCACTGGTCTGAACGCCATCAATAATCACTAAGGGTTCATTGCTTCCAAAAGAACTAATGCCTCGGATTCGGACATAACCATTACCACCTGGTTGATTTGAACCGGATGACACCACTCCGGCTACCCTACCCTGAAGCATATTGCTGAGATCGGCCGCCGGACGTGTGAGCATTTGTTTTACATCTACAGTAGCTACAGATCCGGTTAAATCTGCTTTTTTCTGTGTTCCGTAACCCACTACGATAATTTCCTGCAGTTCATTTGAAAGCGCAAGTGTGATCACAATGTTTGTTACATTTCCGACCGAGACCTCCTGAGCCTGATAGCCCACATAGGATACCAGGAGCACGACATTGCCGTCCGGTACCTCTAACGTAAACTGACCATTTACATCTGTAATCGTTCCTATCGTTGTTCCTTTTATTTGAACAGTTGCCCCAGCGAGTGCAAGCCCATCTTCATCCAGCACCTGCCCATTTACCTGAACAGCAGCAAATGCGTCATAAGATTTCAACTTCATGGTGGTGGTAGTGGAAGGCTTAGGAATTGATTTGGGGTTGATTTCTGTCCGGGAATTACCATCGGAAGCGTACAACGTACCGATAAACCAAAAAGCAAGAAATACCCGAGGCTTCTTGACGCTAAATGATTTTGGAAATAAGAAATCAACAGTTAACAGTTTGTTCATACAATGAAATATTTAAAAATAAAAAAATCACAGTTCCAGTTATACAATACAATGGATAATTAAGGGTAGTCCAATGTATCAAATCATCCGTCGTGCAGTATAACATAATCTTTCCCGGTCAGAGAAATAGATTATACGGTTATTGAAAGTAGGCAAATTCATTTGATTGTATGCATATTATTATTTTTTTTTTGAAGTGTATTTGT
>Ga0163150_10001480_pt1 | contig 39420 bp, 52 predicted proteins | sample OliLakLV19P2IB_FD_148628 | JGI IMG/M metagenome (GOLD analysis project Ga0163150, IMG submission 148628) | Freshwater microbial mat bacterial communities from Lake Vanda, McMurdo Dry Valleys, Antarctica - Oligotrophic Lake LV.19.P2.IB | ecosystem: Environmental > Aquatic > Freshwater > Lake >... | reverse complement strand
TACCAGGTTGTTTACCTGGTCATCCACCTGGTCGTACACCTGGGCGTTTACCTTTCTGCTTACCTGTTCTCGCACCTGGGAATCCACCTGGTCATCCACCTGTCTGCTTACCTGTCCGTGAACCTTGGCGTTTACCTGGTTTCGAACCTGGACGCGAACCTGTCTGCTTACCTGGCCGTGAACCTGGTCGTTTACCTGGTCGTAAACCTGGTCGCTTACCTGGTGGTTTACCTGGTCTTCCACCTGGTCATCCACCTGGTCGCTTACCTGGTCGCCTACCTTGGCTCGAACCTGGTCGTTTACCTGGGCGTACACCTGGTCGTTTACCTTGGCGTTTACCTGTTCATCCACCTGGGCTACCACCTGGGAGCCTACCTGGCCATCCACCTGGTCGGTTACCTGGTCGTTTACCTGGTCGCCTACCTGGGCTCGAACCTGGTCGGTTACCTTGGCGTTTACCTGTTCATCCACCTGGGCTACCACCTGGGCTCGAACCTGGTCGCTTACCAGGTTGTTTACCTGGTCATCCACCTGGTCGTACACCTGGGCGTTTACCTTTCTGCTTACCTGTTCTCGCACCTGGGAATCCACCTGGTCATCCACCTGTCTGCTTACCTGGCCGCGCACCTGGTCATCCACCTGGTCGTACACCTGGGCGCCTACCTGGTCATCCACCTGGTCGTGAACCTGGGCGTTTACCTGGTCGTACACCTGGTCGTGAACCTGGGCGCGAACCTGGGCGCTTACCCCTTGGCGCTTGCCTGACTTAACAAGATTATTGTAAATAGGAATAGCGCACTGAGCGGCTAGTGGGCTGTCTACGAATAGCACAACTGGCTTTTTTAGCTTAGCCAGACTATATATCCATTCAATCCCCTCTTTAGCAACCTTTCGATTGATAGAATCATCTCCTCCCAAGATGTATTTAATCCAGTGCCCGCTAACTTCTTCCATGATTTTTGTTTGTGCGACGGTCAATTTGGTAATCTTATCCATCAATCCAAGACCTCGCGGATTTCGTTATTGAACGGGTTTTCTTCTATCTCTTGCCCCTGCCGGTAGGTTCCCGGTGGAATCGTCAGCGTCCGGTGTTCCGGATGAGAAATCGTCGCGGGTTTGGCGAACACGAAATACCGCTTGTCCCCCGCTTCGAGTACCTGAAACTCACCGTCGCTTTCAACGGTGTGATGATGTCCAGTGACTTCACCTTCCGCGGCTACGAATTTAGTGGATTGGGCAACCACCTTGGCCCCAGCTGGGAGCTTAGCGGTATGAAGCGTGACGTCGCCATGACGAACTGGTTTGGTCATATTGACCTCCTTATTAGTTGTTTTCATTATACTTACTCCTTATAAGCGTTTAGTTCGGGGGGGATCGAAGTCGGGGAATAGAGGTTGGAACTTGGGTCGGCCTTTTTCATCACGCTCAACTTCTGTCCGTTCTATCCGTACAGTCTTACCGGGACTGGGTTCAGAGTTTCGATAATCTACCGTTTGAAACTCATGCAGCATGTAGCTTGCTATCTTCTTATTAGAGTGGAGATGTTCCGTGGTGATGTTAAAGCCCTTTTTACGGGCCTGCATCTTAGCGTCAGGAACGTTGTTAATCCAAGTGTCTATGTGGATGTCGCGGATCGTAGCCTTACCATCATGTTTACGTAGGTAGTCTACGAGGATTTCATATTGAGGTTTCCTACTCATTGTGGCCTCCATTCTGAGTCTATACGTCCGTCATCGTAGAGTTTGAGGACGGCCTTATGTACAGAGCCTTGAGAATAGGGAACCATATCGGTAATGTCGCGTATTGGAGGTGGCCGCCAGTTATCCCTATCCGCGAGTATCTTGTAAACCGCGTCAACCACAGGCTCGCTGACGTAAATCTGTCTTGCGTCGTCCCTTTGGTCTCTCATTCTACTCATTAGAACCCCCTATTACGTTTATCTGACATGGGATGGGTCAAGTAGTGAATACGCTTTGTTAAACGCTTATGGGTCATCTGCGAATTCCATAGGGCTATCAGAAGTGGCGAGGCAATGATGGCTAGAGTAATGAGCGCGCTTAATGCACCGTCTTGTAGTTCGGGATTCACTTTATCTTCTCCATCCGCGGTTGATCCATAGCCCGTATGGGTTTGGTTCTGGCTTGGATAGAGTCCCAGGTATCATCGTCTAAGTTGCCTTGCTCCCGGAGCTTCTTAGCTTTAGCCATGTCAAAGGCGGAGTCTTTGAGGAGGTCGATGAATAGGTCAGTGTCCCCAATGGCGCTAAAAGCGTCTATGGGAGTAATGCCCTCAACCTGGGCATTCACCCACCCAAGACTGTATCCATCCTGTTCGATGGGGTGGCCGCCGTTATCCTCAATAAATTGTTTGAGGTCGCCCTTGATACCGTCGCGTATCTTCTTACCAGCAGCCTCGTATAACTTACCCTTACGGTAGAGCTTGAATAAATCACTCGCCTTACCTGGGTCGTACTTAATAACTTCTCCAGTGGTCTGGTCGATTAAATCACTCATGGATTGGTGGGTTAGTTTCGTGGTAGAAAGCCTGCTCAACGATTTCGAGCTGTTCAACGGACATGTCTTTGCGTGATTCCTTACCAACCAGGTTTTTCATAGCGGTACGCCGGGCGTTTTGCGAATGCCCAATAGCGTCCGAGTGTATCTGGATCTTAGCGTAGAGCTTGGTACGCTTCCCTTGGTCGGGGTCAACTTCTTTAACCGGGGCCTCACCGTCCGATATGGTCAGCCGTAGGGGTACGTCCTGGGTAACAAGGTGAAACGGTAAGACTTCTTCGGCTAGGCTTCGGTCAACGTGGAACTGGATAATAATGTCTCCTGACGTAAGCTCCCGTGAGGCATATTTGTTGACCGAGTTAAGAATAATGTTACTCATCTTTAAGATCCGGTAGATGCTTCTCAAACTCACCGGCAGCCTTGGCGACTTGTTCTACGGTGATTAGCTGTTCTTCCTTACGGTTGGCGATAAGAAGTTCCAAGGCTCGGCCCATCGCCCATTGACGACTAATCCGCTTATCCTTACTACTCCAGTATTCCTTTGAGAGACCATCTTTCTTAGGTTGAGTGCTGCCGCCACCTGAACCGCCGGCCGATCCGTAGTCCTGCTTAAACTTAGGTACTCCATTGGCTTGGAGTTCAATCGACCCCTCTAGCTCATCAGCGACTGCCGGCGCCTTAACGTCGTCACCCTTGAACTTACGGTTAATCTGAATTTGCTGGTCTTGCCCCTGGAACCTGACCAGGAACGTGCGGTATTTACCATAGTTGTTGTCCCAGTCGTCACCTTGGGTAACTTCGGTAACTTCGTATTTCAATTCATCCCCCTAACGCTATGCTCACCAAAGCTTTTAGTTATATTTTTGCATTTGTACGTTGCTTTTAAGTCTGCGTCTAGATAGCCCTTCTTAATAAGTCGATTCACTAGAACATAGGCATACGCCGAACCCTCATACCCCAGTGTTTTGGCTAGTCGTGGGCCAGTAGGTGGGCGATGGTTTCCTTTTTGGTCGTAGTACCAGTTCGAGTAATTCAGCATAAACAGAAGTGCCGTGTACTCGGTGGGGGTAAGCTCTGTTGGGCGAGTCATTCTAATCTCCCCAGGTGGTTAATATAATCTTCTATTGAGAGTCGTGCTTCCCACTCCGTAAGGGCGTGGATACGTTTTAACTGCTTGATATGTTTCTTGCGCTCTGATCGCTGGCCTTCTCGGAAAGCCGAGCTAGTAGCTCGCGTGCCTGCTTTAAGTGTTCCCTCTAGTGGATTCATTCCTTGGCCTCTTAGTTTATATAATTCCATTACCACGCCCCGCCGTAGCCACCGCCGTCGAGTTATTACAGCCTAGTACCAGTCAAATCAGCGTCAGTCAGCCGAGCATTTCTCAAATCAGCGCCAATCATCTGAGCGCCTTCCAAATTAGCATGGGCTAGTCGAGCATTTCTCAAATCAACACCATCCATCCGAGCGCCTTCCAAATCAGAACGAGTCAGGTCAGCGTCAGTCAGCCGAGCGCCTCCCAAATCAGCATGGACTAGCCGAGTACCGGTCAAATCAGCTTTGTACAAATTAGCACCTTCCAGCCGGGCACCGTACAAATTAGCACCTTCCAGCTGAGCGCCAGTCATCCGAGCATCGACCAGCCAAGCGCCAGTCAAATTAGCTTCAGGCAGCCAAGCGAAGGCCAGTCGAGCATTTCTCAAATCAGCGCCATCTAGGTCAATGCCCTTAGCCACTGCCAGCTCTACTGTATCTTTAAGGGTGTTGCCTACTGACGAGTGTTCGAATAGCAGCCTTCCACCGAGTGTCTTGATCTGGACTTTGTTAGCTTTTTCAGACATTGTTTTCTCCTTTGGCGTTAATTTATTAATTGTTCTACTCATACTTCCGTCCTATCTAGGGGCTTATTGATACAAAGCGTTCTTTTCATATTCACAAATACCCTCAACAAATTCTTCTACAACGCTTTTGGCTAAGGTTAAATCTACGCCAAGGTTTTCTACTTTTAGTAGGGCCTCTATAGTCGCGTCAAATATCTGGTCATTCCTGGTGGTCATTTCGCGCCTCTATGAAAGTCTTCAAAGTCGGTAGTGTCAGTGGAATTGAGGAACTGAGTCAGGTCGGACTGACGCTCCCCTGGATTTTCTTGGAAGTCACAACTTTGAGATGTACATAGCCGAGAGAGGGGACTACGTACATATCGAAGTAGTGATTCGCATTTAGGGCAGGCTTGTTTCGGATTCATGCCAACATCATACGCTATAGAATACCTATAGTCAACCACTATAAAGTAGCTCTACTTACGACCTATTTCGTATCGCTTGTTTCCTGAAATCTCGTAGAGGTTCTTACCCTTAGACATACAAAAAGACGCCATAAAGTACGGTCCCTTAGCGCCCCGGTAGCCACGTTCCTTCAACGCGCTGAATAGCTTGTCTAGGCTCATGGTAGCTTTAGATCCCTCGATTTGGTAGGTACTCATTTTAAATGTTTCGGGTGGCCGCCCTGAGCTGGAGGCGCAGTGGTGCCTAGAGGGGGGTGTGCCGTTGCCGGTTTCCGTGTTCCGTTTTGTGTCGGGAAAACCTAGTGACCGTTGTAGGAGGTTGCCGTCTCGCGTCCTCACTCGTTCTTCCAAGCCGCCGTCACTTTTACAACATCGCTGACTTGAATCGTGGTTTCTGCCTTGAGCTGTATGGCTTGCGGAAACCTAGCCGGAGTCAATTTTATACTGTTCGATACAGTCCACAGTGTCCGGTTCGGGTTGCGGCGGGGTTAAATACCCGATAACACAAAAGCCACCTCCTAAGAAGTGACTTGAGTGATGATATACCGAATTGTGTCCGGCAAATTGCTGGATTTTGTTTGGTATATCATATCCAAAGATTACCACCCTAAGATTTTTTTGCAAGGTCTAGGAACTTCTCTTTGTATTTCTGCTCAATCTCCTGAAGAGTCGGAACGTCCCACGTCCCAGAACGGTACTTGTTGGCTTTGATTCTATCCACCGTTTCTTGACCGTAGGATCCTAACATGAACCGCTCGTAGGGGACCCAGTTCCCCTTTTTATAGATATTGCATTGCATGCATTGGAGATGGACACCTTCTTCGTCGAATAAAAGATACCGGCTTCTGTCGGGTACGAAGTGCCCAGCGGTGCTTTTGTTAAATGGGATTCTAGCCGGACAGCTTACACAGACGCCCTCGTCTGAAGTTCTGGTCGTTCTTAGACAATCCCTTAACCTGATGTACTGAGAGAATTGCTTCCAGGCTTTGATCTTGGCTGATGAAATGGTATGTTTTTTCTTCTTAGGCACTAGTTAAGCCTCTTTTCTGGTTAATTTGACAGTTTGGGTTTTGGGTGTATATTCGCTGTGTCCCAATGTCGTAGCATTTTTGCCACACATATAGACGCTATCACCACAATCTTAACGCAATTCACCGTAGCCATCGGGATTCTATCTGGTGGCGCGCATTTTGACTATGCCACCTCGCCCGTTAATAAGGCGTTCATTCCGACCCCAACCCCTGCTATTGTAGATCCTGTAATTTCTAAGCCCACTCCTGCGAAAGCCCGGACGGTTTCTGGTTGTTCCCTGGAGTACATCAAATCTAAGGAATCCGGGGGACGCTACACAGCAACAAACAAGTCGGGCAGTTCGGCGTCAGGGGCGTACCAATACCTTGACTCGACGTGGAACGGCTATGGAGGTTACAAGCGAGCTAAAGACGCTCCTCCTTCAGTCCAAGATCAGCGCGCCGCTTCTGACCACGCCGCAGGCAAACAATCACAATGGTCGGTATGCAAATAAAAAAGCACCTTAGGCAGCCCCTCACGGTAAGCCACTTGCTAACCATTGTGTTCACGTTGGTTATTGTTTTAATCGCCCTCTTAGTAATGGGAGCCTCGCCTTTCAAGAAGCCTACCTATGTCGCCTACGCCGCATCCTTATCCCCTGCTCCAATTTCCTCACAAGCCCCTCAGCCTATCGTTAAAACTACCGTTATCCCGTACGCGCCACCCACGCCTATAAACGTCCCTGCGGCCGCCTCACAGCCTCAGACAAGAGGCTCTGCAAGCTCTTCTGCTGGGGGTCTTGTTGGTTCTATTGGGTACGCCAAAGCCGGAGGGAATTGCGTAAACCAGATAAACCCTCGCCCAAATGGCAATCCGATTACCTGGCCGGCCAGAAGTCAAACCCCGACTATTGGATCGGCTGCGCTATTCTCGTACAACCACACAGGTCGAGTCGTGGGGATCTGGAGTAACGGAGATGTGGAAGTAGCTCATGAAAATTACAAAGGTAGCCAGACTAGGTTCCCACGGTCAGCGCTTAGAGGGTTCTGGTAAATTAGTAAGTGGGTTGTGAGGCCGCCTTACTTCCGCGCCGGACCTTCCACCTCCCGTTCTTTTGATAGTCGAGAAGCAGAGAGGCCGGGATCTTCTCGATGCGTGAGCCCGGGCGCAGTTCCTTCAACGCGCTCACCGCGTCCGGGTCCACGCTGGTGCCGCAAAGGGTGAGTTGCTCGGATTCCGTAAGGCGTCCGACGAGCAGATCAACCGCATCCGTATTTACGAGACCGTCGATAACCGCGAGCCGATGGTTGCCTTTGTGACCGCAGAATGGCGGGTCGTCCTGGTGAACAAAGCGCAGCCGACCCGCTGTGGCTTGCGCGAGCTTTCCATTCGTCGCCCAGTCCGCGAGGACCACCTCGCCCTCGTCGCTCTCGAACATCGACGCTCCGACGTCCACGATGTGGAAGCCGCCGCCGCCCTGCCAGCCCGCCGCTTCAGTGATCCCGCCACCGTCCTTACCGACGACGACCTTCTCCAAGCGAGGGACGACGAACTTGGTCAGGGTCTCCTTGCTCCATTCGATGCCGACCCATTTGCGGTTGAGCTTCTGGGCCACGGCCGCGGTTGTCCCGGAGCCAAGGAAGCAGTCGAGCACTATGTCGCCAGGGTTTGATCCGATCTCGATGATCCGAGCGATGAGTCGTTCCGGCTTAGGAGTGGCGAAGGTACCGCCCTTGAAAAGGTCCTTGATTTCCCGAGCGCTCGTCCGCGTCGAGCCGACCTCTGAGTGGGTCCAGATCGTCTCCGGTGGACGAGTCCGCTCCTCTGGCTCAAAGATGCGGAAATACGGATTCCAGCCCGCTTTGCCTTTGACCCACTCGATCAGGTGGGCGTCGGATTCGACGCGGTCCTTGCCCCACCTCCAGCGGCCATCTCCGCCGCTAGGCAACTTCGGATAGACGAGGCGTCCGTTCGGCGCCTTCATCCCGAAATAAAGGTTCGGCCGCGCTTCTCGGGTTGAACCTGCACCGGCACTGGCTCGAAGCGGCTTGAGGTAGTACTTGCGCCCGTCGTCATCAATCTTGTTGAAGTGGGTCTCTTCCTCGTTGACCTGAAGCCGGTTCAACTCGAACGCCTCCGATGCGCGGTAGACGAGGATGTAGTCGTGTCGAACCGAGAAGTACGAGGCGTCCATGCGAGGGCTGTCCGTCTTCTCCCAGATCACGCTGGCGATGAAATTGTCCCGCCCGAAAAGCTCATCCATGACGGCTTTCAGATAGGCCTGCTCGCTGTCGTCGCAATGGACCCACACTGATCCGTCGGGGGCGAGCAGCTTCTTCACCTGCGCCAGCCGGTCTCGCATCATCGTGAGCCAGACCGAGTGCTCCAGGGCATCGTCGTACTGCAGGAACGATTGCTGGGTGTTGAACGGAGGATCGAGGTAGGCGAGCTTCACCTTGCCTACGTACCTGGACGCGTATGGCTCTAGCTCGGCCAGGCTTGTCAGGCCGTGCAAAGCATCTCCACGAACCAGCACACTTTCGCTGTCGTCTTCCCCAACCGAACCGGCGTCGTGGAGCAGGCGCACCTCGGCGACGCGGTAGTCATGCGGCGGAACCCACTCGTAGCTGCCGTCTTCGTGTGAGACGAGCCGGTCGTCCTTGTTGGTCCACGTCAGCTCAAGCCGACCGGCGTGGCTGCGGGCGACGGTGTTCGGGTTCGGTTTTTCGTCCAGCATAGGCTCCCTACCGCCCAGTCTACGGGCAGGCCACTAAGCGGTCAAGCGATGCCGCGCGAGCCTATCTTACTAACGTACATGGACACGCCCACTTCAGCTAAACACTTTATCTCCCACCATGCAACGTCCGTGGCTTATCCTAACTGGTGTGTGGTGAGGTTCCCCGTCGCGATCCATATCAATCAGCATTAGCCCCTTCGTCCAGTCCAGTTTTACCTTAACCGAGGGGAGATAATCTGCCTTGCGAGAGTCCCCTAACCACCCGATATTCCAGCAGGTATAAGTATCTCGTCTGAGATTCCCAGCGGTGTATAACCCGAATCTATGTGAATGCCCGAATATGATATGCCCAGGGTAGGCTAGTGAAGTCTGCCTACAGGCGTTGACCCCAGCATACCCAAGGTCGTGTACAAAACCTTGTTTGCCGATAGTCGCGACTTCTTGGTAGGGGTAGAACTCCCAGCCTCTTGGTTTTAGTTGTAGAGCAGTCTCTACAGACAAGTAACCATACAGTTCTGGTGCTTTGTCGAAAATATATCTTTGGAGCCTTTGTTCGTGATTGCCCTCGCAGAATATCTTACGCGGAGCGAGATTGTCTATCCGGTCCATGATGGCGTGGATTCTCTCTAGCTCCGCAACGAAGCCCGTGTCCTTATCGGGATTCTTGTCATACCGGCTGATGGAGTAGAAATCTACCAAGTCGCCGATATGAACGAGGACATCAGGCTTGAACCATTTAATAACTTTGATACATAGCTCAACCGATTTTTCATCGTGGAACGGAACGTGGGTGTCCGGCATTACGGCAATTTTCATAATAAAAACACCCGCAAAGCGAGCGCCTCCAGTTAAGGGAAATCCATTTACGTTTCATTTTCTGTTTCCTTGCTTGGATAGTAGCATAAAAAATGCAACCGTTGTTATAACCCGTGAAGGGAAAGGCCGAACGGTTGCAGTGTTTCTGAGGACGATTCACGTGTGAGTGAACCACGATTCAGAAACGAGCCTTTTAGCCCGTGGCGATAGGGAGGGTACCGTAACGGGAATAGGGGTTGAGGAGTCGAACCTCATCTCCGCAGGTACGCGGTGTTCTACCAATTAAACTAAACCCCTGGGATCACACTTCCTTCCCTTTGACCGAGATAGTAGGGAAGAGATCCTGGTGTTCTTCGGGGATGATTCCCCGGAGAGATATAACCTTGCTAGGAGGTATTTGGAACTCCAGAGCTTCTTTCACCCTCTGGAATAGACGGATTGATTCGTCCTCGATTTCTTCGAGTATCTCCTCCTCCAACGCTTGCTGGAGTCCATCTTCGCACGCCGTTTGATACTTGCGTGCAACGGTCTGGTACTCCGTGAGTTTGTCGGAGATGGTAACGCAATGCTCATAACACGCTCCTAGCACTTGTCGTTGTTCGTCGGACAGGGGGTTTTTTTTACTCATCTCAAACCCCCGTAGTGAAAATCACTCCCAGTACCAACCGTCTTATGGCGGTGTACGGACCCGGAGAGTTTTCTTTTGAGGAGGTAGCGAAGGCGCAGGAGATGTGGCAGCGCCGCCATCACCCCCAGGAGCGCTATCGCTCCCAGAACCAATTTGTTTACCATCACACATCACCTCGCAGGTACAATCCAGTTTGAACCAGTAACCACGCGGACAGATTACTCGTTCGGGATCATCAGCCATACCAGCATCACCAACCCAAACGCAACAACGCCCAAGATGTCCATCCTGAGCCTTTCTGTTAAACTGCGCTCCTAATTGTTAGGCAACCTTAGAGTACACCCAAAAGGTTCAGGAGAATAACTAACAGAATGACACCGATCAGTGCTTGAATCATATAGCACGCCCATTCATAGATTGTTCCAGGCGTTTAGGAACGTAGTAGCCCAGCTTAGGGCGCGATCAGGAGCGTTAGCAGACCTGTCCCCTGCCGTCGAGGGTTCTATTGTGGCTCGTTCGCCGTATTCGTTCCAAGAGTATTCAACCAATACATCAAGCGCCCCTCGGTTCGCCATTGCCTTACCTGATTGATTGTTCCACAGCCAGCCAGACTGGCTACCGTCGTAAGACAAGCACGTCGTCACTCCTTGGCACCAGGCCAAATTAGAGAAACTTGGCATAATCGTTAGCATCCGGTTCTTAATCCTGGCAGGCTCAAGTACCCAGTACATCGTATTTGTGCGCGGGTCAGGCTCGACGTTATCGTATTCAATACCGATGATGCCCTGGGCGTTAGGCTGGCTCCGACCACCGTAAACGAAAACGGTAGGAGCTTGGTTCTTCCACCGGAACATAGACGAGCTGAACTCCGCTAAGTCAGCGTAGGTTGATGGTTGCACAACCCCTCCAGTAGGGTTGTCTACTGTAAAACTGACTTTCATGCCGTACTCGTCACGGGCAATCTGGGCCATACGCTTAGCGTGCGCTCGGATAGTTGCACCCTGCCCATATGGCCCAGTGCCTTCCCAGTAGTCGAATATAGGGAAGTCAAACCCTGCGGCCTTAATCTGCGATAACTGGCTGCGCATTCTAGCCTGTTCGGCCGAGTCGTAGATACCACCAACCGGGGTGTCCGGTGTCCACTCTGGGACAATTTGGTTGAACCCTGGGAGCCAGCGGAACCCAGAACCACCGTACCAGTGGTAGACGTGGACACCCACCGGAGCTGGGGTCGTCCAGTTCCAGTAAATACCTACGTCCGGCATCCACGTAACCCCATCAACGACGGGCTGAAAGTATTCATTAAGAGTGCCGGGGTTACTAAGCGCGCGCTTGATGTTGAATGTAAATGTGGCGTTCTGCCCAGGAGCCACGGTAGCCTGATCCATTGCTATACGGTTAGCCGATAGCGTACCATCCAAAAATCCCGAACCACGGTCTAGCGGGTGCGACGTGCCGAGCCTGGTGGGGGTCGGACAATTCTTACACCACGTCGACGTTCCGGTGTTTTTTACAGTCAACGAAGCCGGCTTACCAGGCTTAGGAATCGTCCCGTAACCTGTCTGGGTAACCCATTGGTAAGAGTAGGACGCAGCGTCAACCTTACCTGGGAAAAGAAGTAATGCTCCCAAAAACAAAAGACAATAGATATACTTCATAATTCCTGCTCACTATACGCTACTTGCGTCCAGTCTTGCCAGCCGTGGTGAATTGTTGGGCGGTCTCCCATTTGCTTCTACCGTCAAGCCACTTATATCCTGCGATCACGATAGCGAGTACCACGCTGGCTACATCTACTTCGTTCCAGTCGCTTGAGTTACCAAACTGAACGGTGGCGAATGCGGCGACTGCGGTTAGACCCACAGCTACTCGTGACGGGGATAGGATCGTTTCTTTTACTTTGTTAATTACTGTCATGTATTCTTCACCTCCTTATTGATGTATAATCTGTTCTATTTTGTCTATCTTTTTTTGTGACCCATCGGACAAGTTATTGTATTCCTCGGATTTCAGCAAATCACTCGACATATCAACTAGGGGTTGTTGATAGCGCAGTTTGTAATCTTCTGCCTTAGCCGGGCGTTCAAGTATTTTTAGGAACAGGTCGTTTATCACGTTCTTACGTTCTTCTGAACCCCATACTCCTCGGACGGTTTCTTCGGGCGTCTTCGGCTTCCAGAACTTGTACTGTTCCCCAGTAGGTTCTTTCCCCATGAACCTCCACCAGATACCAGCCACACTCCAGGTGTTGAGGTGGTCTGCTAGTCTGCTAAGTTCGTTATATTGTCGGTCTGAGTATGGCAAGCTTTCCCCTATTTGGTTATGTGGCCTCAGTATAGCAATGATTCGTTCGTTGATATATTGAATGTGCGAGTTGCTCCCGGTGGGGTAATTTTGAGAAAAGTAGAACCCAGGGCGATCATAAATAGCAATATGCCCAAAGTACCCGTTCGACACGTTGGGGGCAAATACCACCACGTCACCACGTGTCTGGGTAGGTACATGAGGCCATTGGTACTGGTTAGCCACGTCCTTGGCATTCCCGTAAAATCTGGGCATCTTGATTTCTTGAGCGTAGAACTGAACCAAGTCCATGCACTGCGCTCCGTAATATCCATCCTTATCCCAAAACTTGTTGTTGTACTTCGCTAGGAACTGATCGTAGGTCACTGTTAGAGTCCTCCAATAATAAACCAACTGTCGGGAATCAATCCCTCGTCCTTGGGTTGTGGGGTGCCAGGTTCTTGGGGTTTAGCTGCCTGGGCAGGCTCCGGTTTAGGAACAGCGTGGTCGTCCCGAGTTTGTGGCTGGCCTGAAAGCCCTTGAGCCTTTTGGAATGAATCTAGTGATTCTTTCTCGCAGTCCTTGATGGCAGCTAAATTATCGAGTTGTGCTGAGCTAGCAAGCTTCAAGCCGCAAATAATATAATTGGTTTGCTCGGCGTGAACGTCCTCGGTTCGTTGGATGTGGGTTTGGGTATCCAGGCGGTGTTCACGGATAGACTTTTCTAAGCTGGACTGGGTACTGTACGCAGGGAAGGCGACTACCATGGTACTAATGACGATGCTAGTTAGCAGGCCGACAATCAGCAGGCGGTTGCGACGTTCGCTGGCAACTAGCCGTTCCAATAGTTCGTCGTGGCGGTCGTTCATTTAACCTCCAGCTGGCCTGGCCTGGTGTAGGGCGGGCTGTAGCATTTATCTATTTCGGCTTGGGTCTTTTCCTGTATCGGAATTGAGGCGGTGCAAAGAGCGGTTTGCAGAATACGCTGGTTTTTAAAGTTTACCTGGCGGTTGGTTAGGATTGAGCTGCTGTTGAAAAAGACTGCCCCTATCAGTACAGACACCATCATCATCAAGGCGACCCAAATAACCCGGCTTATTCTTTCCCGCCTAATAAGTTCGTCTAGTAATTTTTCGTTCATTTCTTTTTACCGTTAATAGCCGGAATCCGGCGTAATAGTTTCTCCATTGCTATCACCTGTCCTGATAGTTCGGCGATGGTTATCTTTTGCTCTGCGATAATTTTCTTGCAAGACTCGTTCCCTACCCGTAAATCGCTGACCTCACCCCGTAGAAACTCAATCGAGCTTTTGGTGTAACTGCCTTTGACGTAGACAATCATCGAGCCGATGAAGGCAGCGACACCAAGGATTGCAACAATGCTGGCGAAGTTAAGTTCCATTGTATGTATGTTTACTTACTCTTTAATGACTTTCCATGCTTTTCAGCTTCGCTCTTTGTCCCATGGAATACATCACACTTCTTCTTGCACTTGGTACAAGTGATCAAAGCCTCGTCTCCCTTATGTTCGACCTTGACTGCAACGATATGGCAAAAGCTAAGGTCTTTCATGTTGCTAACCTCGCCTCTAAAACCATTGGGGAATCAGCCGCACCTGCCAAGGTGAGTGTGAATCCTCCTGAAATATCCGCCCCAGCGTTGTAAGTCTTGGCATTTCCGGCAGATAGCGCAATCGGTTGGGTTTCGGCTTCCACCCTTCCGATGAAACCGTTGGAAGTTGCGGTAGTTCGGGCTACCAAAGTCCCCGATGCAACCGTCCCGTCCCAAACCATAACGTCGGCCGTCCCCGTACCTCCGCTGATCGCAGGCCGTTCGGTGGTGTGGTATCTAACAGATATTCTTCTCGTACCGGCTGGGACATATGGGTTGACTGTCATCCCCGTTATTAAGACCGCGCTTGCACTAGTAGTAACGAAGTTACTCGTACTTGTAGCTATGGCCAATAGCGGGTTGCGCCGTTCTCTTGAGATAAGCCAGTTGGTCCCGGTTGATGTGTACTCTACGAAGTCGTAGATATTAGATATATAGTCGTTGCTTGAGCCGTTAATCGTCTGTGATGAAGTCGTAGAAACGGTCAGGATATTAGAAATGGTATCCGTCTTGTAGAGGGTAATCTTACCGCCTGGGTTCAGGGTAGCGTCCGGCAGGGTGACGGTTATGGCCGCGCTACAGGAAACGTGGTCGTACCCCCATGAAAGAACGGTAGTTGTACTAATGGCGGTTATTCTTGGAGCGAGGGGCAGTCGCGAAGCAACCGGAGTGCGTTTGTCAGTAATGTTGGCCGTTGAGACTGAAGTCGCCCCAGCCGCCACCGCTACCGTTGCTATATCAATGTAGGGGTTTGAGGCGCCCACTGCTGTCTGAACGGTGGCGTTAGATGGGGCAGTTGGGGAGCCAGCAGCCGTACCTGCAACTGCAAGAAACTTCAAGGCTCCCGTGTTATTGGTGACGGACGTGGAGATAGTCGCCAGGTCAATGTAGGCAACCACTCTATCAATGCGTGGGTTTGAGGGGTCAGCTGCCGTAACCGCTATGTTCTTAGCCGCAGACGTAACCTCACCCCAATACCCATAGGCACTTGAGATAGGGATAAAGCCCACCCCTAGAGATATATCAACGGACATATTCGCACCGGCCGCACGCTGAACAGCTCGCCAGGCCGTCAATGATACATTAGTAGCCGATCCAGAAGTGATCGTTGAATACCAGGGAGTAGAATATCCGCTCTCGTCTATTTTCCCGCCTACATAAGCCAATTCTGCCATTTATTTTCCCTCTTTTGGTTTATGGTCTTGGGGTGTGGTTATCGGTGCTTTTGTCTCAGCGGCGGTCAGTGTGCCAATTTGCTGGTTGATAGCCCGAAGCTCAGCCTCGACCTGCTCCTTCATGGAGATTAAGTCATAAGCCCGACCCTTGAGTTGTTCTAGTGTTTGTTCAGCCATCGTGTAGCTCCTTTTTCATTATTAGTATATATCAATTTAGACTTTCAATTCGGTTATTCGAATATATGAGTGAGTAATGGCTCCGTACCACCTAGCCCCGGCAGAGCCGTTGAATGTAGTGGTACTCCCGACGTTCCCCCCAACCCTGACTTTGAACGTCGTAGATGATGTAGTACCTGCGGCCATGGAATGATAAAGCGTTGGATTGACATTGGCGCCTGCGGCTGGGACTGAAACCGCGACGGCTGCTAGAGCGTCAACACCGCTGTCTTGGAAAAGAGCAGTACCCAAGAGGACGGTAGCTATGCTATGAGCGGCAAGAACTCCGACCTCAATAATTAGCTTGTTGGTTGTGCTGGTCGGGGTGATGGCGAGGGTCATATATTCGTTACCCTCGCCGCTTTGAGGAATAGTGTTATCAGCCGGAATGGCGGTGGTTCCGGTTGAAACAGCAGTACTCAAGGTGTCTACCTGTTGGACAATCCCTCCTGCTCCTGGCCCGACGGTGATTGAACTGGCACCGTTGGTGATGGCGATTCCCGTACCTGCGGTCAGGGTGGCTTTTGCTAACGTGTTTCCGGTGGTGTTACCTATTAACAGTTGACCGTTGATGTAGGAGGTTTGACCTGTCCCCCCTTGTGCTACGGTGACTGCCGCGTTGTCGGTCAGAATAGTCGCTGAAGCGTTAGGCAGTGTGAAGGTCTTTTCGGATGTAGCCGGTCCGGACAACTTAGCAAACCCATTACCCGTACCACCGAAGGTAGAGTCGATAATCCCCGTCAGCGCAGCCGACCCATTAAAGTTATTCCCGTAAATGGCACGGGCGGTGGTGAGGGTTGCCGCACTACCCGTCGTGTTCTGGTTTAATGTCGGAAACGTGTTGGTACCCGATGTTAAATCTTTGTTCGAAAGGACCTGGATGTCAGACGTACCGAGAACCGTCCCTGACGGTGCCGTCTTACCAGCCCAGGTGTCTAGGTCAGCGTCCCAAGCCTGCACATTCGTTCCAATCACCAGCCCAAGCGTTGTTCTGACTTGCGCAGGAGTTTGTGAAGCCCAGGCACTTGAAACTGAAACGATGAAGTTGTCAGTGGTAGCGGTCAGTCCGGCGAGAGTGGTGAGGTCTGAATCAAGCGGCTGCCCACCCAGAGCGGTGAGGGCGGATCCGGCACTAGTAGCTCCGGTTCCTCCGTTAGCGACGGCCAGCGTTCCCGCGAGGGTGATAGTCCCTGAAGTGGTTACAGGGCTTCCCGATACCGTTAGCCCTGTAGTCCCTCCAGAGAATCCTATTGATGTGACCGTACCCGTGCCAGCGGCGGTTGGGTCGGACTTTAATTCCCGTAGTTGACGCTTAATTTCTTCAAGGTCATAGATGAGCTTGTTCTCAGTAGTCAGTTTGGAGCGGTTGATTGCCATACTACACCGATAGCGTTAAGGTGGCCGTTTCCAATTCTTCGTCGGAAATGGTCATATTAATCTTTTCGACCCTGTACAGCCCGGATATATCGTGGGGGATTTCCGGATCCTCTAGCCTGACCATCACCCTATCCCCTACCCAGAAGTCGGCGATAGTAACCTCATCGTTCAAGTCAACCGTGATGTCGGGAGTGTTCATCGGGTCTTTTAGGGCTTGGAGCAGGCCGTTGCCGTGGTCGTCAAGAGTACTTGTGTTATCAATCGAGTTGAACTGTCTGATGCGCTGGCGGACGCGGTAGTTTACCTGTGAGGGAGCGTCAGCGACCACCGAAGCCACCAGCGTTCCCGCGCCTTGCGAACCGGAGCCGGTAGTAATCACCCGGTTGGCTATTTCCTGAGCATCGTGGGGAAGCTTATATCCGAGGACGTTCTTACCTAGCTCGAAGACAATCCCCGGCTTGTTTGAGCCTTGCCGCGCGACGGCGTGGAACACCTTGTCGTAGGTGAAGTAGATGTCGGTAGACGTGCTTTGGAGTTCCGTCATCTGGACTAGTATGTCCTTAACGTTCTTGCCGATTTCATACGTCCTGTCCTTAGCGCCAATAGTTTCTAAGGTGCCTTGGGTGACACCGAACGTGCAATCACCGGCAGTTGGCAGGGCTTCCAGCGCCGAATTGTAGAAGTTAGCAGATGCGGTTTGAGTTTCGTTGATTACCGTCCAGAGAATCGTCGAAGCCTCGACTGCGGTAAATATCTTTTGCTTCTCGTAGAAGCGGTCTTTGAACAGGCTAAGGAATCCGTCAGCATGTACCGAAACCGTCTTGTTTTCTCCGCTGCCGGTAGTCTCGATGTAGGTGATCTTACCGCCGGTTAGGTAGGTTGACCCACGCTTCACCCTGACTTCGTTGATCCCAGGTGCCAGTATCGCCGCTCCAGTGGTGTTGTTAGTAAGCGCGAAGTCGGATAACACCTTGGCGTCAACCTCGAAACTGACCTTACCAGCAGCGTTGCGTTCAACCTCGAACTTACGGCTGGTGGCAATGCCGGTCAGGTCGGCCACTAAACCGCCGTTGCGGTTCACAATCTCTAGAGTATACACCGCCACTAAATGCCTCCATACGCGTTTTGCCAAGCAATCGTCATTGTGCCGGTGTCAGAGGTCGAGCCGGTGTTGATGCGTATCGTGCTACTCCCCGCTCCTAGTGCCCACCACTCGCTACCCGTCACCAGGCTGGTTAGCATACTAGTAGTGCCGTTTTTAACCGCCGTGCGGTTCTTCATGTCAATAACAATAGTGTCGCTTACCGTAGTCGTGGTGGTGAGTTGGAAATACTCACCCGTGGTGACATTAGCAATGATCGGGTTGGTGAGGAGTCCGGTTAGGGTAATCAGCGGGGAGGCATCGACGTTACCAGAGTTAGTGACAAAAACCGTTCCCGTGTTCTGGGTGGTGAACGTAATCGGGAAGACTAATGGGAAGACCGCTCCACCACCACCTGGGACCGCGATGCCGGAGTTAGAATTCGTCGTGGCTGAATAAATCGTCGGGTCGTAGCAGGTGAACTGTGCCTGAACGGTAAAATATGGGAAGTGCGGCCAGCTAATCTCTGGCGGTTCAGGGACGCAGTTGACCTGGTACTGCGTGCCGTTGATGGTCAGTAAGAGCGGGCCTTCACCGTCCTCTTTTTGCAGGGCGCTAATAATAGCTTTGCGTTGGGTGAAGTAGTCGCTCTCTGAGGTAGTGTAGACTAAAAACTCCATAGTTATCTGTCTTTTGCGCTGCAAGGCACGGACAAACTTCGATCCCCTGACTCCCGCCAACGTGGATTCGGCAGTGGCGTAGGACGGGGTACTCAGGCCGTCCAGTTTACCCGTCCGGGCGACCTCGAAGCTATAACCTCCGTAAGAGGCTTGGGTAAATAAGGTGGTCGCGGGAGCGGCCATTAGGCTACCCCCTTAAGCTGCTGGCCTAACTTGAACTGTGAACGGTTGGCGGCCATGTCTATATCGGCCTCTGTGAGTTGCTTGGCGTTGATGACGACTGACGCGCCACTGGCTGCGCCTACTCCGTCCACCCCGGTACCGGGCATAAGGCTTGGTGACGCTATCGAAGCCAAGGCGTTATTTATTCCCCCCGCTCCTTGCATAATCCCTTGGGCGATACCTTGTGCAATCGGTCTACCCACTTCCCTAGCAAATAGCTTAGAGGGCGAATGGGCACCAAGGATGTGCTTGGCGAAACTAACCGCGTCCCCAATCGCTCCCTTGATGGCATCCTTGATCTCCCCAGCCGCTCCACTAATGGCCTTTGCAATGCCACGGATAATGTCCCCGCCAATCCCCACGAAAGACTCGATGAATCCTCTGGCGGTTTTGACCGCATCGTCGAAAGCTCGACTGACGATTCCAACGATCTGCTGAATACCACGCCAGATGCCCAGGACAGCAGATACGCCACCGCTTACCGCTCCGACGATGAATCCTATACCTGCTGACACAATGGATTTAATGCCGCCCCACACATTCGACAGGAAGCTGGCAATCGAACCCCAGATACTTGACCATACGTTATTTAAAAACGTAATGGCGGCAATCACTGCCGTCACCACGGCGACCACTACGGCAACTACTGCCAATATTGCCACCACGAACGCGAGAATAAAGCCAACTAATATAATCCCGAACAGTATCGCGAGCTGTTGCAATAAAGGCAGGAACGGTTGTATGCTCGCCCAGAACTGCTGGAAGACTGGGATAACCAGCGAGGTTACTATCGACCACAGCTGCGAAAGCCCTTGAACCAACATGTCCACCGCCGGTTTAACTGTAGTCCAAATAGCGGTGGCGATTGGGGTCATGAACGCCACAAAACTCTTAAAGGCTTCACTGAGCAGCTGGAACTTGACCTCTAGGAATATCAGGCCAGCGATCAGCCCTACCACGAGGGCGATGATTAACCCAGCTATCCCTAATTTCGCTAGGTTCATCGCCGGAGCGAGCTGTTTAAGGTTCGCCAGGAACATAATTAACCCGCCCGATGCCCCAACCACCGGACCACCGAACGCCAAGAAGGACGCGGCGGTAGTCTGCACGGCTGGGTCGGCGTTATGAAGCAGGCTCAGGACACCCGTCAACTTGTCTTGAAAGCCTGTTAGTACGGGAGAAGTCAGCGAACCGACCTGTAACTTCAGCGCGTTAGTCGACTGCACCAAGTTACGCTGGCTCTGGATGAAAGAATCTATTTTCCCTACCACCCCAGGAGTCAAAGCAAGACCTAGATCACGGGCTTTCTGAGCCTGTTCAGCCATGCCCTGGCTCCCTTGGTTGAGGATTGAGATAATGTCTTTACCTGACCGCCCGAACAGCTCCATAGCAATTGCCGTCTTTTCCGGGCCATCTGGCATCGTCTTAAACTTTTCGGCTACTTGGCCAAGGACATTATCGAAAGGCAGGAGGTTACCCCCTGCGTCCTTAACGGAAATACCGAACGCCCCTAGTTTCGTAGCGGCAGGTTCGGCAGCGCCGGCAGTCTCCCGTATCTGCCTAGAGAAACGCCCGAACAACAAGCTGGCATCGTCGGCTGAAACCCCAGCCCTGGCGACTGCCGTAACCAGCAAGCTTGCGGATTCTACAGATATGCCGGTTTCACGGGCAATCTTCTTCGACCCTAAAACGTAGTCTCTGGCGAAATCTGTCGACTGTTTCGCAAACAGGGTCACCCCAGCACCTAGACCAAGCAAGGCGACCCCAGCAATCTTCGCGCCACCCGCGAAAGCCTCCCCTAAGTTGTCACCAGCATCCTTGGCTTTGTTCCCGGCCTGTGACATCTGGGCGTCAAAGTTTCCTTCTTCGACATCCAGTTGCCAGACTATCCTACCGCCGCTGACCTCAGCCATCTTGTGCCACCTTCTTGTATTGGTTAGCTATCTTACGCACGCCACTACCCTTCTTAGTGTGGGGGGCGGCGGTGATGTTAGTCAGTTGCAAGAACTCAGCGGCCTTTTCCTGTTGGGCTACTTGGAGCATTCTCAGGACTTGGTGATAGGGAAGCGCCCTAGCATCTTGGAGGGTGTATTGCGAGTAGTAGTAGCACAACTGGTAGAGCGAGCGACTTATTTGGTCTCCCACCGGCGGCTTAGGTATGGGCTTGGCCCGTACGTGCTTCTCTACTTGTTCTTCTTCAGCCATTTATTTACCTACTTGTTTGGGAACATCTAAGGATAATTCGGCCTGGATCATGTTCTGGAAGTTTCTTAGTACGGGCGTCGAGGCATCGTCTAGCGATGTGTCAATGCCAGGAGCCTTCTCATCGCCTGGAGTAATCAAGGAGTTAATCAGCTTAGACATCTCGCTAGATACTTTCTCGGCATCGTTACTGGCCAACTCAAAAGCCCCGGTGTCTCCGGCGTCCTGTGATCGCTGAGCCTTACCCGCTTCGGCCATTACCTTTTGGCCTAGTTCGGCCATTTTCCTTCGCTCTTCTCCATTAGGGTACTTCATCTTGTACGTAAAACCGCCAAGTTCAAACTCGAAGAACTCGGCGACGTTTTCGTTAAGTTTATAGCTGGTCATGCCAGTCTCCATTCTTAATTAGTTGCTTATGAAATTGTAGTCACGGCACCGCTGTCATACAGCTGACCGATAGTGGTTCCTTCTCCTCGGAATTGAACCATGACTTTCCGGGCTGCGGCTCCGTCGAACTCGACCCCATCAATGCGGGTGGTTCCGTCTGGGATACGGAGAACGTGGCTTGCGCCCGTCTCATCACATGAGGTGATGGTAAGGTGCTTCAGGTTTCCTAGGGAGACACACCCACCTGGGAGGACATCAATCGCTCCCTGGGCATCGGTGACGGTTTCACCCGTTGAGAGGCTTGCTCCGTTCGCCACGAAATGCTGCGGGAGCAGTATCGCAAGCGAGCTTACGTCGTTTGCTAGTAGGGTTAGCGTTGCAACTACATTACCTGACGTGTCGTACATATACTTGTTTCCCTGGATAGTATCGTAGTCGTCATTATCCTGTGACCATTCGACATCGAGTTCCTCGATATCTGAAATTGTGCTGTTCCCATATTTTACGGCATGGGGTCCTTTTACTCTGGCCATTGTTGGCTTCCTTTCTTTATTATTTGCTTCTTGTTAAACACCAGAAGCGGCGTTTGTTAACGATGAGCGGTGGTTATAGCCACCTGTATATACCCGACTGTTCTTTCTTCGTCGTCTATATCGTTGTCGTTGAACGGCCCGAACGTAGTCGGAATCTCCACTACCTCGTACCCACTTAGGACAAGACAGCCAGCCAGCGTCACGGTTTCCCTCAGTAATTCCAGGGTGTCGTAGACGTTCTTAGCTGATCTGTGACGGTAGTAACAGCCGATCACATTAGTTTGTTTGGATTTCCCGTCCACGGTGTGGCCGAGGTCGGTTCCTCCTTCTGCTTTCAACCACCAGATAGAGTCTGGCGAGTCTGTTCCGGAAGGCGCTCTATGAATCTTTATTTGTCCCGATGTCGTTACCGACTGAGCTATAAGCCAGTCTCGAAATGCCTCGGTGATATTAGCGGCCGGCATTACAATCCACCAAAGTATTTATGCCCTGATTCGGCCACTTGTTCCGCAGATTCCTCCGCGAAGTGCGACTGACCGCCTGAGGGACGGTTCCTAATGGGGTGTGACCCATCCGAACGTGATCCACGTTCCTGGTACTGGGCATACGATACGTCCCAAGATACTTTCCCTTGGAGTCCTAGAACTTGCTCTGTGCCTCGGTTGGCGAGGTCACCCGTCTTGAATGGGGTCTTTGGCCTACTGAGAACTTTCATGTCCTTAGCGGCGTTACGTAAGCCAACGGAGGCTCTGAGCTTTATCTGAGCGCTCGCAACAGGCGTATTATCCTGAACCTGTACACTCATGAAATCGCTCCTGCCGTGAAGTCTGTCACCTTGGCCAAATCGCACTCGACGTGGCGCACTTGGTTCTGTAAGAGGGTGTCCCTCACAGGAAACGCCTCAGTTATCTTGAAGAACTGCTGCGTCGCAACTCCTCCTAAGACATTAACCTTAGCCAGCTTCCCCTCTAAGCGGTAGCCCTCTGAAGTCAGTGCGTCCACATCCGGCGGTAGGTACAAGCGCGAGCTTGACACTATCGCATCTTGGGAATCACTGTGCGTCTTTGAGATTACCTGTTCAAAGGACGCCCGTATCTCCACTCCCGCATCCAGGGACTTGTCGCCGTACCCGTCCTCGGTTACGTCGTAGAGCGTAACCGTGTCAGGGAAGTTCATGCGTTTCACGTCGTCCTCTTGCGTGTAGCTAGACCGTTCGGCCCAGCGTATTCCGCTAGAGCGGGGTAGCGCTCGGTAAGGCTCCTTGGTTCCCGTTTCGTGTATGAGTGTGATCCGCGCGATTCCGACTGTACGTCATCATCTGGGCCTTGATACACCTTGGCTATTAAATCAGCCCATATCTGCTTGAGTTCGGTTGGGGTCGTGGTATACGCCCAGGTCGCGTCAACCGCTATCTGGAGGTAGTCGTGCTTCTTCCAGCAAGGACTGAGTAAGCACGGCCAATCACAGCTCCGGGCATCGAGGTATCTTGCCACTCGGTTAGTGGTCGCCACATCCCTCGTCCCTTCCCACTTAATCGCCAGCTCCTCGTTGTCTACATCGAACGTGTGGTAGGTGATGTTCTCACGGATGAGCTTAACCTTGTTGATGGCCGTAGCGGGGTCAATATGGATATACCTGTCTGACGGTTTCCAGTCGAAGATACGATACTTCCCAACCACCGCATCGGCGGGGTCTAAATCGGCATCAATATCGGGACAAACGCAGTCATCCTTCGTCTTTCCGGTCTCGTTGTAAAGGTTCGCCCAGGTAGAGGTGTCAAGTGGATAGCCGAGCTGTCGCTCTAATTCTTTTGTAGCTACATCTAGCACGGTTGCAAACCGACTTGTTTCGCTTGTATCGAGCGTGTTGCCCGTCAAGGCTGTATACGTCGCTGCGTCCACTTGACCCTCCTCCTGGTTTAGTTTTTAAGGTTTGTTAGCTAATTACGGCCTCGGCACGGACTCCCTTGATGCGACTCTTATCTTTGATCGCACCACCTCGGAAGATTGAGCCTCGCAAGAGGACTTCGTTCCGGGCGAAAGCTGACTTTACAGTACCGCCTTCTTCGTAGGAGGCTTCCGTTGAAAGGTCATATCGTAGGTTCCCGTTCGTCTTACCGACCCAGTTTTGGGAGTTGACGTAGAAGATGCCGTGGTTCACGGTCACCGTCGCAGGCGCACCTCCGGCTACTGGCCGGACATTTGTAATGCTCGTGTAATTCGTGTCGTCTAAGGTCGGCATCAGGTCGTTAGGCACAACCACAAGGTTCCGTCCCCAGAGGGAACGAGCTGGGTTTCCGTTCACGACTGATTCAGTCAGACCCGATCCCGCCCCTACTTGGTGTAGGAGGTCGTAGATTAGGAAGTGGCTGGCTTCAGTCAACACTAGCGAACCGTTGGCCTGGCTGATCGAAGCGATAGCCGAACGTAGGTTGCTGAACTTCTGAGCGCTAGTCTGAGAACCAGTGTCCCATGAAACCGAGCGGGTAGCGTCTTCTTCCATCGCCTGCTCTAGGCGAGCAATAGGAAGTTGCGCGAAGCGTCGGTCAGCTTCATTCCGGTACATCATGGCAGCGTCCTTAATCAGGTCAACTGCTAGGAACAGGTTAGCCGTGGTGCTAATAGGCGTTACCGCGGCGAGTTCCTGCAAGCGTGAAGTCGTAGTCGTTCCGGTGTACTCATCGACAGGCTTCAGCGTGTCCACACCAACGGTGTCGTCGATACCGTCCACATCGTCGAAGCTAATGTCACCAGAGCGTGTCAACCACTGGAAGTCACGGGAGTTGGTGTTCTGGTAGGTGAAGAATCTCAGCGGTTCTGAGTAGTCTGTTACAAACCCTTCGATTTCCGATTGCATCTCCGGACTGGTTACGAAGTTACCGAAGTCTGACAGGTTGAAGGTGTTTTTGTACACCCCCAGCTTTTTCAGGTCGTTCTGGCTCAGGCTCTTCCACTCTTTCAAGTTGTATTCGTTGACTGCGTTAAGGGTCTTAGCTGCGTCCTTATCGCCCTTCTGCGTGCTGCAAAAGGCTAGTAACTGTTGGCCGGCTCGTTCCCAACCGTCCATCTTGGCGAGCTGTTGCTCGGCCTGTGTCTTACCCTTGACGATAATCGGGGCTGGGCTATCACTCTTGTTGAGCTGCCATTCCGGCTCTTCGGCACCCTCATCAAAAGCTTGCTTGTATTTAGCGAGTTCGCCCTTAATCGGCTTAACGGCGTTCTCCACCATCTTCTTAATGGAGTTCTGGTCTGTCTTACTGTCGTCAGCGTCTTTACTGTCGTCGCTGTCGTCACCGCCATCGTCGGCTGCGGTGTCCCCGTCGGAAACAGTTGTTTCCTCTACTGTGACTTTGACTTCCTCTTTGGATTCGTCTTGTGACTCTTCCTTGGATTCGTCTTTCTGTTCACCGTCTCCGGTGTCTTGATTCTTGATTTTTGTCATAGAATCTCCTTTCTTATTTGTTAAATCTTGTGTTAATAACTTTCGTAGCGAGGATGTGTCCATCCCCTCTCTCTCGTACCGATTCAGAGCGCTAGTTAATACCGTCTCCGCCCTCGCGGATCGGTTGTTTCCCAGTCCGACCTGACTCAGTTCGTAAATCTCATGGTCTTTGTATACCCCGTTCTTGTCTGGTTCCGACCCGCTCGTGCCAATAGAGAAGTTCTTAGACTGCCCATCTACCAACATGTCGTGGTAGAGGCGGCCTAGGGGGTTATTCATGGCGTACTTAATCCCCTCGATGGTGATTCGTCCACCCTTCTTAACCTTTCCAAAGGCGGTACCGATCAATCGCTCGACGGTATACCCTTTCTCTCCTCCGTGGTCAGCAAAAACCTCGCCACTCCACTTGTCTAAACTGGTGTTGGAGTGATCGTAGCGCGTTCCGTTGACCTGTTCTGACTCGTCGGAGATGATCAAACCGTCCTGAAATTGGACGATACCGTCCGCTTCTTCAGAAACAGCATTAGTGTCTACCCTGATGTCAAGGCGATTTGTGACGTTATCCAGATTGTCTTTTGGCATAAAAAGGCACCGATTACATAGCTACATACGGTTCCTCTCGCTATGTTTGGTCGATGCCTAATCTCTGCAGGGAACTCTACCTAGGATTATGGCACATAACCGCTAGTACAACAATCTATTTGCTTAACGTGTGGTGAACCATCTGCTTACAGTTGGACTTAGTACAACGCGCGTGAACCGTGGCCGATCCTGTTCCGTTGATGTTCAGCTCAATAACGGCCAATAAGGATCCGCACGTCTTCAGCTGCTTCTCTCCGTTGTAAGTCTTCATCACTTTAGCCTGGCACCTGACTTCCCTACCGGCGAGCCTTGGCTTTACGTTTACGTTTACTGTCTCTAACACGCTTCTCCTTCCTGGGTACAATTACCTGGGTAACGAACTTTAGGATGGGTATTCTAGTAAAGGCTTTCATCGCTCGATGGTTAGCTCGTATGTGCAAGAACAATTTGGATGAGCCGCCCCTGATTCGACAGGCTCAAAGGTGTTGACCATCTCCCTGGTGACCGTCCCACCCTTTTGCTCAAACTCGGCCTTGATAGAATCCCCAAGGTCAATGAAAGTGTCCCCAAACGGAACCGGATCACGCGAAGCCAGCTCCTCGCAATACGGGCAGGGGTTGGCCGACTGCGTGACCCATTTCTTGTAGGCTTGGCCAGTTAGGTTGTTTTGATCAATGAACTGCTTGTCCGCTTCATACTGCGACAGGTTAACGGCTTTGTAGGATTCGGTACGGGCTATCCGTGTAGCGTTCACCCCTGACAAGTCAGAGAATGAACCTGTCAGGCGGGATACGATAGCATCTCTACTCAACCCTTCTAGCCCGGCTTTCCTTGCCTCACTGAACGTGGCCTTTAAGAACGTATCCATGTGTGACGTGGCCGCCCGCTTCGCTCCCTCCTTAACCGTCTTATTAACCGCCGGCGTCATGCTGAATTCGCTCGGTAGGGAGAACTCAGCGAACCGCAGGCGCGTCGTTTGGCTCCCAAATAAGGAAACTACGGACACTCCGAACGCCGTCAAAGCCAACACGAGGTCACGTTCCAATCTATCCCTATCTGCCTTCTTGATAGATTCGTCAGGATCTAGCTGGTTCTTGAACTCATCAGACAGCTTAGGGATAACGACGGCCAGTATCTGATTCTGGATGTTGGTAATCTGGTTAGCTAGGGAAGTCTCAAATCCCTTAACCACGACCTCTAAGCCGGGAGTGAACGCATTGAGAAAAGTGTTCAAACCTGTGTCATCCTTGGGTGCCTCGTCTTGGGGTGGTGGGGCACCGAGCTGCGTAGGCTGGGGTTGACGCTCCTCGAACGTTAGGTCTTCGTCCAGTTCAAGGTACTTGGTTACCGACTCAGCCTCATACCCAGCCTCAATCAGTATCTTGGCTGTCTCGGCCTTTCGCTTCTCGATGTCGGCTTCTTTAAGTTCAGTCTCCTTATCTATTTTGAGGGGCGAGTCGACGAACATCTCTAGCTTCTTAGCTTGGTACTCAACCGTATAGTTGTTCTTGTAGTCTTGGTTAAGCGGATCAAGAATGTCATCTAGTTGAGGGATGGCGTGGTTCTCGGTAAACAGGTCTTTCTGGGTGCGAGATACATCCCTCGTCGTTCCTGATTCCTCAATCCCTAGTAGGGTCTTAGAGGCTCCCGATACCATGATTAAGGAATCAGTGCTAATCTTGTTGATTTTGTCTAGAGCTAACTTGTCTAGGTCTATTTGCATATCCGTATACGAGATGGCGTTCGGGCCATTGCCATACAAGAAGTCCCCCGTCTCACCACTCTTGATGTCGCTGACAAAGTTGTCAAACTTCTCATCACTCAAGATAACGTCAGTAGTCAGCAATCCCCGTTGACCTATGTTCTTCTTGATCGCCTTACGGGTGTAATCCCTGGCTTGTTTTATGGCAAAGTGGTCATCTTGGGCGGCCTCAACCATCCCAAATCCGGCATCGAGGTTGAATGGGTTAAACGACTTACAGATAATCAGTTGCTCTTTTGGTATCTCACGCCAGGTTGCACCTCTAGTCTCGATGTACTTGTACTCGCTAGGGTCGCTCCCTTTCATAACCCTGCTCAGATTGTAGGGGTTTACAATCTTAAACTCCTGGGGTTCTCCAACTAACTTACCGTTGCTAGTGTGGTTACGAAGTACGTAGATGTAAGCCGTTCCGGTCAAATCAAGGAAGGTACTCAGCGCCCGCCAGAACTGGGTGTTGCTGAATGAAGGAGACTCGTTAATCATATTTAAGTACGGATGCCCGTCAGTCTCTGCTTCCGGATCATCAAACAACCTCGTCTTAGTGTGGTTCTTAGCCAGGTCAGCCACTCGGTTAGCCCGTGTTCGGATGGCGGCGTATAACTGACCGACGTACAGTTCGCGCGGTTGCATCTCTACGACGCTCATGTCCTCGGTACTAACGCGGCCCCGGTTACCGTACCTCAAAAAAGCGCCGGCACCAGACCAGCTGTCCAGATTAATAGCATTGCGGACAATACTATCTACCCGGTTCCAAGTTCTTCCGAATATGTTATTTGTTGTGGCCAATTAAGCCTCTTAGTTTCCCTTAAAGTCTACCACGCTATCCGCGATTCGTTATAGGCGGGGTTAAACCCCTTGCCAACCATGTCACCAATAGCATAGCGTATCCCGTCCATGTGGTGATCGAACACTTTCTCAGGAACGTTTAGGGGGTTGCCGTCACGGTCTAGCTTCCATAGGTAATTGCGTGACTCCTTAATTATATTCACTGAACGCTTGGTAACTTTAATGTTATGGTGTTGCACGGTCTGGATCCCGTAGTTCACCGACCCCGTGCCCTTAACAGCCCCGACCAGGTTAAGCCCGTGTGATTTAATTTCATCAATACTCTTTGGCTCGGCACTATCCGCGACCACTAAGGTGTCGGGGTTTGGTAAGGATTTGAGCTTATCCGCTATCTGGGGGTTGGTCAGCCCGACTCGGTACTCATGCTCATCTAGTAGTATATCCTCGCCCATCCTCCAGACGCTCCCGATAGCAGTAGGGTGATTCGTGTACCCGAAATCCAACCACCGGCGTTCCAACTGCGCCTCGTCGGGAACGCGGTCTATTTGTCCCCACTCCGGATATATCTGCCCTTCCTTAGTCCCAACTTCCCCTAGCCCATAGACCTTCCACCAGTTCGGTTTGTCCTTGCGAGATTCAATAGACTTGATGATTGAGTCTCCTAACGCTTCATTGTCTTTGTAGGTCAGCTTTAAGAAGTCATGGTCCATAGAGGGGATGACGTCGGTATGCGCCCAGAACTCCGATACCGGATTGTAGTCCAGTAGCACGAAGTCTTTTGTGCGAACCTCCAACTGCTCAAATGTTTGTAAGGGGACGTTGTTAGCCTCGTTGATGAATAGCACGTCACGCCGGGGGCCACGTAGCTTAGCCGGGTCATCAGCCCCAAAGAACTCAATGTACGCTCCGGTTTCGAACGTGTAGATACCATCCGTTCGGTTGTACTGTTCCTCGTTGTAATACCTATGCGTCTTCATGATATTCAAGAAGTCGCGCAGGGCTCCACGCTTTAAGTGAGGGAGGGATTCAGAAACTATGGATATAGACTTATTCTTTGTCTGGGCTAGGTTTATCAGGTAGAGGAGAATTGCTATCGTCTTCCCCGCCGCCGTCCCGCCCTGGATTATCCGTATCCGTTTGTTCATCCCCGCTACTTTGTTCAGTGCTTGAGTCTGTTGATACATTCAGTGTTGCCAATATAGGTAAGGGTTTCTCCCCGCCTTCTAGTGTTAGTTTGTCGCCGTAACCTCGCTTAGCCAGGAACTCACGGGCTTGTTGATCACCAGCCATCGCCTGACTTAGAGCCACGTACACTACGGCTTTCCATGCGGATTGGTTGCCGTACTGCTCAATGAACTCTGACTTGTTCTTGAGTCTAATCTTATCCCAGTCAGGTGGGTTCTCGCCTAACTGACGGATGATGGTAGAGAGGGACTTAGAACCTTTAGGTCTACCAGCTCCGGGTGGGGCAGGATCGCCCTTCTTCAGAGGCTTCAGGTTTTGTTCGTTAGCCATTTTTCTCAATTGCCTCTTGTTTTATAGCTGGTGTTCATTAGTACCCACCAGGCTTAGTGTGATGTTTCATGTATGGGATAAATTGCGGGGTGTCGTAGATGAACTTAGGAACAATAGCCTTGATTGACACTCTTTCTTCGAAGTACCGGCACTTAGGGCAGACACATACAAAATCACCATTTGATTTAACCGCGTCGTATTGGTGTTTGGGAAGTGTGTAAAGGCAATTCATGTTTCCCTCTAAACGTATTATACCTTAACCACCTCATGCTCCCACACTCCATTGGTGAGATAGAACCGAGCCTTAACCACATCGACAGTATCAGGGGTGAGTACCTTACCGCTAATCTGGTGGCCACACACCAGGCTTTGATCCACGTAATTCTTGTAGCCTTTAGTCCGGAGGTGCAAGCCGTACCACACATCTGGCCCGACGGGTTCCCTCCATCCATAAGTGGCCTCCTTATATAAGTCCGTCCGGGTGAGGTAGCAGTACATTCCCGCTCCCGACACTTCGGCTATCGGGGTGACGACTTCATTCTTTCCAAGGCTTACGAACTCAGTAGGAAATTGCGTAGAGTCGCACAGCCACGCCCCTAGAATCTTCAACCCCTGCCGGCCGACCTGTACCCCACTGATAAACCCAGGGTTGTCAACCTCGTACCAGTCTTGTAGTAGCTTAACCAACGCGTTTTTAGGCACAACCGTGTCGTCCTCAAATGAAAACACGAACTCCGTATCACCCACCAGCGACTTAGACTGATTCCTGACCTTGGCGATCCTACTCCTAGATTCTGAAATGTTTCCAGGAATGCCGGGGAGTAACGAGTTTTGTATCGTAACCGACGTGAACCGTTCCCGTATCTCGTCCGTGATGAACGAGTCAATTTTCCTATTGTCGACCATGACAACTAGTTTTGCCTTATCGGGAAGCTCCAAACTAAGAAGGTTGCTCTGAACCAGCTCAATAAACTCCGGTCTATTTACAGTAACAACTACGGTGAACATAAATCCTCAAACAGTTCTTCGTACCTTGGTTTAAGGGCATCCCAACTTCTTGCCTGCGCCCATTCGTACGCTTGATCTGAAAGGTCTTTGATAGAACCTTTAGAAAGCTCGGTGATGGTTTGCCCTAACGATTGAGGGCTGGCCGAATAACAGTCCACCGACCCTCTGAGGTTGACCCTTACGTGATGATATGGGCCGGGGATGGTCACGGTAGACGGCTCCCCCGCATAAGGGTCGTGTTCGGTCACGATGACCGGCATCCCCGCCATCGTTGCTTCTTGCAACTGAAGTGATAAACCCCCGTAGCGACGGGGTAAAATAAGCACGTCGCCCTCCTTATATAAATCCCAGTAGTCCTCAACTTCATTCTTGGTCTGGTCAAACACCTTGACTTCGATGGACGTGCCAACAGACCGCATAGACTCTTTCACAATGTCCGTCCCGTTCCGGTCAAGATGTGCCTTAAACCCAGTGATGTGGACGAACTTTCTTGCCTGGGTTATATCACGACGTTTGATCCGGTCAGCCGCCGTAGGAACGGGTATCTCTACGACTTTACCAAATCCAGAGACTCCCTTAATACCCCACTTGGTAGGAGCAAGGAACACGTCAGGCTTTGGAATGTTGGGACGGTTGAAATACTCAAAGAACTCGGCGTTATAAGCCAGGCATGACTTAACCCCTTTCTCCCTCGCCCACCTGAATATCTCCCAGTTAAGTGGGGTTTCTATGACGTATAAAACATCAATCCCGTCTAACAGCCACTTACAGGCTCGCTCGTCAGGTACCCCGTCAACCGTCATTCTCTCGAAACTGTTGAACCATCCCTTATTCGTGACGCGCTTGGCGTTCCGTGAATTATCAGCGTGGAGCTTCGACAAGTCAGTAACCAGGACTTTCTCGACCCCCATATTTCTGGCGAACTCGCCCGACTGGATACCGATACCCGTCAAATGGTTCTGTCCGATGAGTCCGATTCTAACCATTCTTTTCCTTTTGTAGCTTTTCCCACTCGGCCTTAGCCTTGGCTTTGGTCTTTTGCCACGCAGCAATCATAGCTTTCTTGCGTTCCTCACACTCAGAACACTGGCCTGACAGTTTTTCTTTGAGGGTACTCATGTTGGCGCTCCTGGGGGTGGGTCACCGCCGTAATCGTAGATGGGAGGGTACACTGGGTCATTCTGCCGACCATTTAAGTTAGCACTCCTCCTGATCCCATCCTCACCGTCCGGGGGGGCGTATATCGCGGTGCGGAACTTTGCCCATCCCAAGAATCCATCCGTCTCCCAGGAGTGGATGAGAATCCCATACATCACCCATTCAATAAACGTGACTGACTTTTCACCAAAGTATTCTGACAGAATCCACCGATACCATTCCGTTCTGGCAATGTGGGGCCGTTGGGAGTATTGCATAGTGCGAACCACCGGCAAGCCGTTCACTTCAATTGGTGCAGAGTCTACCATCATATGTTTATGGGGTTCCAGTATGGATGCCTCGTGGCTGAATCGTATCAGGTTTAACTCACCAAGCGCCCTGGTGATCCTATCGAAAGGAATGTCCCCGAACAGCGGAGTATCTTGTTCGCAGTACAAAAGGTAAGGGGTGCGCACGTTGTCAATTGTGGCTTTAGCCATTAGTGATTGGTGGGAAAGAGCGTCAAATATCACTGGCAGTATGTTATCTGCTTGGTTAGATTCCCACAGTAAGGCGCGTTTGTAGTCATCGTAATCCCTTCGGCTGTCTTCCTGTTGCGGCCGCAGCCCGTCAACGGTGACTATAATCTCTGCCGCCGGCAGACGTTCTCTAATCGAGGCTATGGTTTCGTTAATCATGTCTGTTGAGGGATGTGACCCGATGGTACTTGATGGGACTAACGCAGTGATGTCAGAGGTTAGGGGCGAAACTTCTGACAAGTAGAATATGTCTGTCTGTAAATGGTTGGCCATTTTTCTCTTGTATCGCTGCCACCACGCGAACACCCTATTCGCGGTGGTCTTCCAGTCAGGTAATAGTTCTTCAATCGTACCCTGTAACGACCCCCAGTCCTCAAGGATAGGGAACGGGGGGGCTTCACCAAATAGGTTCTCCCAAAAACCAGTGGGGTATTTTCTTGGAGGCGAACTATCTACAATGGGGATACACCCCGCTTCTAGTGCCTCGTACAACCGGAACGTATCGGGGGTACATGGCCCAGACGGGCAGAGCGCAAACTTTGCGCTGGCCAACTTTTTGAAATACTGACCGTGGTCGAGTCCTTGGGTGAATCCTTTGGTTGGGATGAACTCACCGCCCGGTATGTCTTGTGCGGCCTCTTGGCATTCCTCTCTGCGTTTATGTCCTAACTGACCAGAGAAGAACCAGTCTAGGGGTTTCTCATCATACTCAGCCCGGTAGTTCTTCAGGAGCCTAGTGTCGGGAGCATATCCGTTAATCAAATACCAGTCGGCTTCTTTGTGCCGATCAGGCATAGGGTGCATAACCCAGGTTTTCATATTGGGATGTTTTAGGCTTTCCCAAGGAAACAGGTTTTGTTCGTCACCAACCAGCACTACCAAAGCCCAGCCGAGCTTAGCTAGTTGCTTGTTTATTACGTTTATATCTTGATCGTGCATCCGCGCGTGCAGCACTACAATCCCCCCGTCTCCCGGCTCCAGCCCACCGACCTCATGATGTTCAAACGTGTATCCGGTAGCTCCGAACTTCCCATCGAATAAATCGTTAAGTACGGTATCGTCAAATTGCCCACGGTTAAGGGTGTTCTTATGCAGTGAAAACCAATAGACGGGTATCAAAGTACCGCCTCTCGTAATCCATCCTTGAAACTGATTGGTGGTTTAAACCCCAAGTTAGTTAGTTTGCTATCCGGCTCTGGGTAGGTCTTGTCATACCCTGGGCGGTCTACCTCCGCGTCCACTTGTTTGTAGTGCAGCTCCTCCCCTAAAAGCTCCGCCACCGCCCGTGCCATTTCCAGGTTGTTCAGCTTCTCCCCTCCGGGGATGTTATACCTTCCATCCCGTATCCCGTTTTCGATTATGAACAAAAGAGCAGCAGCCACGTTAGTCGCATGGTTGTAGTATCTCGAACCGAACTGCCCCCCAGACGTGTGAAGGTAAACGGTGTAGTCTTTTCTAATTTCACTGGCTATCTTCGGCACGAACTTCTCTTTATCCTGCCCCGATCCGATGATGTTGTTCGAGTTTGTGATGACGACAGGGATGCTATACGTCCGCTCATAGGCCATTGCAATTAACTCTTGGGAGGCTTTTGAGGCGGCATAGGGATTGGAGGGATTTAGTTCTGACCCCCCACTATCCCCGAACACCTCATCCGTAGAAAAATGCAACGCTAACTCCGGGGGGTGCTTTCTGGCGTACTCTAAAACTTGTAGCGCAAGAGAAATGTTATTCTCGACAAACGGCACCGGGTCTTGGATGCTGCGCGTGACGTGACTCTCAGAGGCTAGATTTAGGATATAATGAAAGTCGCCTAGACTGGGTATCACTCCCGTCAGGTCAAGGGTGGGTACCTCCACCCTGTCATTTTTTTCTATTCTTAGGGGATTCCCCTTATGCCGGAATGAACAAGGACATACAAACGTCCAGTCAGTTTTTTCTAATAGATAGTTGAGTACGTGGGAACCTACAAACCCACTAGCCCCCGTTATCAGTACGCGCTTACTCATACAGCCAATGCTCCTCATGGTCAGTTGCTAGGCGTTTTCCTGTATAGCCTAGGTTTTTCATTAAATCATGAATCTGATCGGGCGTAGCGCCGTAGTTTTCAAGTAATAAATCGGGGTGTATCGAAACCCACACTAACGGATGATGTCTCTTGAGGGTGTTTTCCGCGCCCAACAAGACTTCATACTCTGCCCCCTCAACGTCGATAGATAGTGCGTCGGGTGCTTTTGACGAATCTGTCAGTTCGTTGAAATCATCAATGCTTATCTTGGGTACGTCCTTGTGTTCATGGAGGTACTTATAGGGCATCGACCTTTCTAGTAGTTTTTTCTCGTAAGATGCTGGTGCCCAGTTACCAATCTCAACTCCTACCTCATCGTCGGACTCCCTACCCACCAGACCGACGAAGTGGGCGAGGGGTAATGGCAGTTTATTAGCCTCCCACGTCAACCTAATACCAGGCCAGAAGTCAGGGGTTGGCTCGAATAGTACCACTTTTGGAGTAAAGTATTTCGCAAACACCGCCTCCATCCAGCCCCATTCGGCCCCAACGCAGAACAGAACGTCGGTGTCCTTGAGGTGTTTTTCCATTGAGTCAAACCGTTCTCTCTCCCAATGGCTCGGCGCGTCCCAGTCAGCTATAACATCGGGGACGATGATGTCATATTTATCATTAACTAGTCGGTTTTTCACCATCCCTCAATTCGTTATTTTGTATAGACAGCGCGTGATCAGGTGCCGGCCACCACGATAGTTGTTTCTCTGGGTCATTGAACGGCCTATCATAGGGGCGTTTATCCCATTCTCCACCATCTCTCCCCCACTTGCGAGTAAAATATCCATTACGTGGTGCGTAGGTTGCCTTAACCCCACCAAGGTTAATACTGTGGGCGTGGGTCGTGTCTGAAACATCGCACGAAACCTTCTCCCATTTAATCTTATCCTTGAAGTGCTTTTGAATACGCAGGCTCATATCAATATCGTCTAACGAATACGGGCTAAAGTTCTCGTCCCATAATCCAATAGCCTCCAGGGTCTTTCTGTTGAACGCCGCTAGGTGCCAGCCATATGGAATCTGTTGATCCTTGTCGTCAGTGCCACCTATGCCGTGGATGACGTGGTGGCCAGGGCGTCTCACTAACTGGTCGATAAAGTCCAGCCCGCCAGGTTTGCCCCACCTAATTGCCGCGCTCATGACGATTAACCAGTCGGCGTTTTCTTCACGCATTTTCTCTACGCCAAGATTATGTGACTTCATAATCCCTAAGTTGTCTTTTGTATTGTCTACAAATAGGACGTGCTTCTTGAAATCTGGGTGCATGGTTTTAACACACTCGTCCAGGTATGGCTGATAGACGAATGGAATAACCCCAACCCAGTTCATATCCGTACCATCACAAACGTCAGGTTGCCGTTTTCATGTTCCCACTTGCTGTCCATCTCGAATCGAGCCTTTGAATAGAAACCCGTAGACTTCCCAAAGTCGGTGTTAGGACAGAACATATCAAACGAGCGTATCTCGAACGGGCGAACGTGAGTCGGATCTGTCCAAGCGAAGCCAGCATTTACCCCTGGTGTTTGTATCGTCAGCTTTCCGCCATGCTTGAGTATGCGGTACATTTCTTCCATGAACGCCGGGATCATTGGCTTCGAGTCGGGAGTGTAATTAGGCAGGTGTTCCACGATGTCTTTGCAAAGTATCTCGTCAGCCGAACCGTCATCAAACGGGTACGGGATAAAAATAAGGTTATGCACTACGTCAGTTTCGGGTAGGTCGAGTATATCGACGTTTGTAAAGCCTTTTATTTTCTCGCGGCCACCGCCAAGGCTCAAGCGCATACAACATCCAACATAGTTTTTGTGCGCTCGGTGTACGTGTGGTCTCGCTTCGTCCGTTCGTGACCAGCCTTACGGATTGCCTCACGTTCCTCATCGTGCGAAAGGTAGTAATCTATCAAGTTCTTCAGTTGCGCCCAGTTACCGAATGAGTACAAGACTATTTCCTTGCGGTCTTTATAGTAATCGGTGACCCCTGGGATGTAGGGGGCAATCTGGAACCCTCCGCGAGACGGAACCTCGAACAGCCTATCTGAGAAATAATACGAGTCCATAAAGTCATTACAAAGTGAGTCACCGATTACAATCTTACTGCTTGAGTATAGCTGGTTTAACTCATTACCACGGATGAACGGTTGAGGGTGACCATACTTGGCGAACCGACCACCGTAGGTACTTTGTAGCCACCTCACAAGATCACCGCGATACCGCCACTCAGGATGCATATACTCTATCCCGCCGCCTACGAATACAATTTCATGCTGGAACTTTTGTACGGGGTCGGCAATGTAACACTCACCCTCGTACGCGCCTGCCGGTAAGTAGTGGTGGTTGATACCGTGTTTCTTAAATACCTCGGCACTTTGTTCGCTCCCCTCTGGTGAGAATACGTGGTCAGTCTTCCAAAAGACATCTTGGCCGATACCCCCATCACGTTTGATTCCCGCGTACTTATCCAGGTGATAGCTGACCGTGGGAACTTTGATTGCGATCAAATCTTCTTCAGTAACGAACCCCGGCCAGGTGCGAGTCCATAAAAATAAGTCAGAACTATCAACCAACCCTGGTAATGTGCCTGGCTTAATCTCATTCTCTTGAATGAAGTTTACAGTATGGCCTAGCTTCTCCAGAGAGAGGGCGACGTGATTTTCCGTGTTGAAACTCTTGCCATCACTGGCAAGGTTAGTCCGGTTCCCGACGTAGCTAATCCTCATTTTGTATTGCGTAACCATTGTAACGTGATTGCTTCTACAACTGGGACTGTGAGTGCGTTACCCATTTGCTTATACCGCTGGGTATCCGACACGCCGGAAGCCCAGTTATCCGGAAAGCCCTGTAGTCTTTCGCACTCGATTGGAGTCAGCCGTCTGATGCTTTGACCTACCTGGTAGCTATCCCAGTTGTGCCTACTGCCGTGTGGCGATTTATTCCCTCCCGAACGTACAGTTCGGGAAACTACAGCCTGTCGCGCTTCGGTATCTACGGTTTGAGCGATGCCTTTTCCGACTCGCCCTCTGCGTGTTTTACTGTTGGGTGCTGATAGGTTGATCGAGTCACCTACTGTCGCTTCGGCATAGCCTTTCTTGGTGGCTTCTGGGGTATTGACGAAAGGCTGTCTACCCCCTCCCTGCATTGTGTTGATTGTTGGGCTTACTCCGTCTGCTCCGTACACTCTGTCACTTGAATGGGTTGGGTTGTTGAGCCGGGCTATCTGACCGCCACCTTTACCCATAGCTTCTGTTAATGCTGGACTTTGTTCAATCATTTCCCCAGCATGGTTTTGAAGTCCACCTCTTGCTATTACTTTTGGAACGCTTTTATGTCCATCAATCGCTTCGTCTGTACTTCCGAGAGGAAATACTTCGGGTCGGGGTCGGCCTCTAAAATGTCCGATAATGAACACTCTTTCCCTGTTCTGGGGAACGCCGAAGTCCTTGCTGTTAAGCACCTCCCATTGGCAGTCATACCCAAGCTCGTCCAGCGATTTGAGGATGGTGTGAAAGGTGGCTCCGCCGTCGTGGTTGAGGAGTCCTTTGACGTTCTCAAGGAATAGATACGGGGTTCGGTGATGCCGTGCGATCCGGCAAATATCAAAGAAGAGTGTGCCTCTAGTCTCTTCGAAGCCTCGTCGCTTCCCAGCAACGCTGAAAGCTTGGCAAGGAAATCCGGCGCAGATGAGGTCGTGGGCGGGGATGTCGGTAGCAGGGACGGTTGTGATGTCTCGTTGGTCAATGTGTCCTCCAAAGTTTTTATCGTAGGTTTGGGCGGCGTACTTATCGAACTCGTTTGCGTAAACGCACTTTGCTTTTTTGTTGGCTTTTTGAATCCCCAATCGGAAACCACCCACACCAGCAAAGAGTTCGACGTACCTCATTACGAAGTCAACGCTTTCGTCAGACCCCTTAGAATTGGTCGGGTAGCTTGTTGCATCATGCCTCTAGGATCATACCCAGGTAAGATTGCTTTGACATTCCGTGTTTCCAGCCTTGTACTGCGTCCGCGTCCTTCCCTCTTTTCTCGACTCCCTGAGTGCAGAAAGACAGGTAATCGTTCTTGGTTGAAGGGTCTTTGTAATGGAGGAAGTATTTAGTCCCCTCACGGAAGAAATCCGTAACCTCATACAAACGGTTCTGTACTGCGACGTCGTGTCCATGACCAACCGCCACACGTTTGATGTGACGTTCCGGAAGATGTTTGTAGAGCCGCATTTCCCCTGAATCTACCAGCTTGGCTTTCAGGGCGGTAATCATATCTTTCGGCCCAAGGTGTTTAATCGCGCACATCCGTTGGTCAATGTCTTTTATGCCGATAGCTTCTTTGGCAGTTAGTTTACCGTCGCGTATTTTCTCCCAAGTCTCTAGGTTGTTCTCGAATCGTACTCCATGAATAGCGTGGATTTTATATCCATCGCGCCACGATATGGCCGCTTCATCCGTAGAGTGGAGCCGGTTCTGTTCATCTCTGTTAACTTTGGTTGGCCTGCGGCAGACGACAGCTAATCCATCCACAAAGATAGTGGCGTATGCACCACTCTTTAGATACTTAAGCCACTTGTCAGCTGCCTTGTGCTTGATAACTCCTATCTTCTGGTAGTAATCAATAAACGATGCCAACCCAGTAGACCATCCTAACGATTCCCACGAGAATCTATGGGGTACTAGTTTTTCTTCGTCCACCTGGGCGGTTACCTGGTTTCGAACCTGGGCGCGAACCTGGTCGCTTACCAGGTTGTTTACCTGGTCATCCACCTGGTCGTACACCTGGGCGTTTACCTTTCTGCTTACCTGTTCTCGCACCTGGGAATCCACCTGGTCATCCACCTGTCTGCTTACCT
>Ga0163150_10001478_pt1 | contig 39448 bp, 29 predicted proteins | sample OliLakLV19P2IB_FD_148628 | JGI IMG/M metagenome (GOLD analysis project Ga0163150, IMG submission 148628) | Freshwater microbial mat bacterial communities from Lake Vanda, McMurdo Dry Valleys, Antarctica - Oligotrophic Lake LV.19.P2.IB | ecosystem: Environmental > Aquatic > Freshwater > Lake >... | reverse complement strand
GGTGGGCCATCCATCCTGGCCAATCGCAGCCTCGACCGTGCGGGATGGGATGAGATCGAGTCGGCTCTATTTCTCATGCCCCAGTTCGAAAGTCCGGCTGGAATCAAGCAGCTTGCTTCTCTCGTAGCGCATGATTGGATTGACGCCACAATGCTGGGGCCCTACGACCTCTCTCTGAATCTAGGTCGTTGGGCACAGACGGACCATCCCGAAGTTGTGGCGGCAATCGACCAGGTGCGGACCGAATCGCTCAAGTTGGACAAGCCCTGTGGCATGGTGATCGGAACGGTCGAGCAGGCCAAGTTCTGGGTCAATCGCGGGTTCAATTTCTTCATTTGCTCTGAAGTCAGTGTGATGGTTCGGCATCAGGCGCAAAGCCTCATCCAAGGCATCCGTTCGCTGCGCGAGGTTGTGTAGTTGTCACAGCGGAATGTGAGGCTTCAGGTTCGCTGTGCTTGCCCTGGTCTGAATACACCTGAAAGTCATCTTATCCGATTGCATATCCATGCTGCCGCTAACCGAAAGCCAAAAACGTTCTCGACCCAGGTTGGAAAGCTTCGACCCGGAAGGATTGCAACACGGAGAGAAAGGAATTCTGGACTTCCAGATTGCCCAGGCGCCGGATGGAACGGCCTGGGGGCTGTCGTTAATGTTTGTTCGAGGGAGAGGCAAAGGCCCCGTGCTCCTCGTCAATGGCGCCACTCACGGTGACGAGTACGAAGGCCCTGTAACGGTTCAGGAACTGTTTGCAGAATTTTTCCCCGCCAAAATCCACGGAACTTGGCTGGGTGTCCCGGTGTTGAACGAACCGGCCATGAGTGTCTCTCGCCGTGCGGGAGAATATGATAGCCAGGACCTCGCGCGGACATTCCCGGGAAAGGCAAATGGCACGGTCACCGAGCAGATTGCCTTTCGTTTCGGCCAGGACCTGTTGAAGCACTGCAACTACTATGTGGATCTGCATAGTGCGGGAAGCATTTTTCGCATGGCCTTCCTTTCAGGTTATGGCATGAGCAACGCCCCTGAGATATTAGAGCAGCAGCGACGAATGGCCATTGCCTTCGGTGGAGACCTGGTTTGGGGAACACCGCTTTTTCCTGGGCGGACTTTGTCCCAAGCCGCGGAGTTCGGTATCCCGGCTATCTATGCGGAAACCACCGGCAGTGGGGGACTGTTGCGCCGAGATGTAGAACAGTACAAGGAGGGCGTGAAGAACGTCATGCGGTTGGTCGGAATGCTTGAAGGAGATTGCCCACAACGACCGCGGCGGTTCTACCGGGAAACCTCCAGCCAGGCGGAGAAGGAAGGTTTTCTGCAGTTAGATCATCCCGCACCCTGCAAAGGACTCTTCCTTCCGTCGGTGGACGTCTGGGACGTAGTGATTGAAGGTCAGGAGCTGGGGAGAATTGTCGACGCTGCGGGTCGCACCTTGGCTAGAGTGAATGCGCGGCGTAGCGGGCATGTCATTCTGGTGCGGCATTCGTTGAGTGTGAATGAGCAGGAAGGGCTGGTGGTCATTGTGGAAGGCCTTCAGAAAAGCACAGCGACGACTTCAGAGAATCAACTTCCTAAGGCGAAGGCCCAAGAACATCCTCGGTTGTGAATCACAATTCCAATTTACGTAACCGGGATATCGACCAGACACTGGTCCGCCGCCCCTTGGGCCTGAAGGACCAAAATAATCTAGCCCAGGGCAACGCCCTGGGAAAACGGGCCACACAACAACTGGTGCCCTGAAGGGGCGCCGCTAGTGGATCGTGGTCAATGAGTATGCCGTCCTCTCAGGGAGGAAATATCCAATCTCCACAGTTCATGAAGCGCTTGTTTTCCATTGTTTGTGGGCGGTGCCCATTCGTTCCGCAGCATCGTATGGAGTGAAACTGTGTTAAGCCAACCAGGCTGCAAGGCCAGACAAAGGCGTTTGTTGAAGTGGATGGAAAAAGAGCAATGGGATTTGTTCATGACGTCAGATTACCGCACGGTCTACTACTTTACCGGCTTGTTGGGCTCGAAAGACTTTCCGACTTTATTCTTGCAGGGCTCGGATGGCAGGACTTGCCTCGTTGCCAACACCAAGGGCACAGGCTTCTGCGATGAGCAGGTCTTGTTGGAGACATACTCCGTTGAACGATCGATTGATACGCCCGCGCATGACGCCGCCCGGATTTTGAAGGGACTCTTGAAGAGCCTTCAACCGGTACAGCGTTGTGCGGTGGAGCGAGGAACCACAGCGGGGCTTTACGAGCAGATCGTGATCGATGGTTTCCCCGGGATGCAGCTGCTGGATGCCTTCAGAGTGCTGCTCGCGCTGCGTAAGAGAAAAGAGGAAGATGAGATTGCCAGCGTGAAGGAAAGCTTAAAGTATTGTGCGGTGGCCTACCAGGCGGCGCGGGACATCATCGCTCCCGGGCTGACCGAGATCGATGTTTACAACGCCATGCAGGGTGCGATTACGCGGGCCGCGGGAACCAGCATCGCGTTTGCAGGTGATTTTGCCTGCGGAGAGAGGGGAATTAAGGAGGGAGGCGCTCCCACTTCGCGAAAGATCCAAAACGGAGATCTATACATTCTGGACATCTTTCCCGCTGTTGACTTGTACTTTGCTGACACGTGCCGTACTTTCGCCGTGGGTGAGCCCACCGACTTGCAGCAAGAGGGCTGGCAACTGGTGATGGATGCAGTGCGATTGGCCGAGTCTCTCGTCAAACCCGGAGTCTCAGCGCGCTCAGTCTACAGCAGTGTAAAAGAGTTTCTGGATTCCCATCCTCTGAGCGAGAAGAGTTTCTGGCATCACGCGGGACACGGACTGGGGCATCGCGGCCACGAGGCCCCTCGCATCATTCCCGGAACCGACGATGTCTTTGAAGAGGGAGATGTCTTCACCCTGGAGCCAGGCATCTACACCCAGACGCTCCAAGGGGGGATTCGGTTGGAAGACAACTATGTATTGCGGGCTGGTGGCCCTGAAGACCTATTCAACTTTCCGTGGAGCTTGTGAGTCAGGCTGGAAACCAAGTCACCATCGCGGACCCGAATTGAGAGTTTGGTTCGGGACCATTGCAAACGGCCAGAATCCGGCCCTCTCCGTCATCTTGGAGCAGATCATGATCCAATAAAGAAAAAGGCCCGTGAGCTTGGTTGCGCAACCTGCCAGGCCGAGTGAGGTATCGGCCAAGAACTGAGAGGATAGTTGCGCCGGACTTGAAGTTGAAACACGGATGGATTGTTGATAGGGTTCTGTTTGCGTGGTCAATCATCCCAGGACGCACGATATGTTGACGTGTTCAATACGCTCGTCCAGATTGGCTTTTGAGCTGATTTGGCGTCTGTCGCGTCTTGAAGAATCTGCAACTTACGTTGGTTCAACAAAGCTGTGAAGACCGACTCCCGCCTCCACCACAATTTTCAACTTGCGAAGATTCCTTCCCCTTGCTGATCAAAGCCCTTGGCTTCACCCTGTGTATGGCCCTGCTGCCGGCAGGAGTTTCGGCAGATGCAGGCCGGTTTCTGGTTTTTCACAAGCAGGCGCGCAAAGCAATTCCCAGGTTGTCGATTGGCCTGGAGACCTACCTTCCGCTCATCGACCTCTTGCGTCTTCTGGAACTACCCTTTGCCGAAAGTGCTTCGGCGGGATTTGTTCAGATCACCCTGGGTAAGAACCGTCTCAGGCTGGCGAAAGACGACTCGCAGGTCTTAGTGAACGACCGGAAGATTGCATTAAGTGCGCCTGTGACGGTGGTGAAGAATCAATGGGTCGTGCCCCTGGATTTTTTGAGTAAGGTGCTCGACAGCGCTCTTGACGTGAAGATCTCGGTGGCGGCTTCCGGCAATACCGCGTCCGCGGGTGAATCCGACTTTACACGATTGAACGCGAAGGTCGTTGAGACAAACCAGGTTCTTCGGCTGCAGGCGAGCCGGCCCATTTCGGCCGAGGTGCGACAGCAAGGGTCGCGCGTTGTTCTTGCTTTCGGAAATACCCCGGTGGAATTTGCCGGCTCAGAGGGCGTGCAAGGAGTGGAGTGGATTCGATCACTCGCTTTGGAGCAGTCTGAGTCAACGAACCAGCTCGTCATTGAGCTGGCTGACAACGTTCGCAATGCGAAAATGTCGCATCTGGCTTCGCAGAACGCATACACGGTGGAAGCCGTCCGTCAGGAAGGCGCCGAAGCAACACCAGACCCGTCTGCCGATCTGGCGCGTCCGGTAACCGAGGCTTGGAAATGGCGGCATATCACGGTTGACGCCGGGCATGGCGGACCCGACCGCGGAGTAGCCATCAAGGAACACGTGTTTGAAAAGGATGTGGCCCTGGCGATTGCGCGGAAACTGCGCTGGGCTCTTGAAACGCGCCTCCGGGTGACGGTGGTGCTTTCGAGGGCGGAGGATCAGGCTCAGAGCCTGGACGATCGAATCGCCGCGGCGAACCTGGCTAGGTCGAATCTCTTTATCAGCATACATACCGGGAATACCGCTGCTGCGCCAGCAGCGTACAGCTATGCCTACACCGCGAGGTGGATTCTCGGCGAAAGTTCTGTCAGTGAAACCAGGAATGCACGAAGTCTGTTTGTGCCCTGGTGGGAGGCGCAACGCAACAGTCTGGCTTGGAGTGAGCGCCTGGCGGAATGTGTTCAAGCGGAAATGAATCGCTCGCTGAATGGCGGCCAGCCGCTGGCCTTCCGGCGTAGTCCGCTCAAACTGCTCTCGGCTCTGGCGATGCCGGCGGTGCTGGTAGAGATTGGAAACGCCCAAGTGCCTGAGTTTCAGGCGAAGGTGGAAAGTGAACCGTTTCAAAACCTGGTGGCTGCCACGCTGGCTGCAGCCGTGGAAAAGTTCCGCCCTCTTCACGAGCGACCGTGACTCATGCCAAGGCATATCTTGTTCGGACTGGTTTTTTTGGCACTCATATCGCTGGCCGGTGTGTCTTATTATTACGACTTGCAGAAACGCATTCAGGATCTCGTCCGGCCTGAACCGGAACCCGCGCCCTACCTGGCGGTTCCGCCGGCAGTCTCGCCTTCAGCACCGCTGCGAAAGGTGAAGCTCTTTTTTCCCTCGAGCAGGCAGGACACTCTGCTGGAAGTCGAGGAACGAGACATTCGCAGTTCGGAACTGCCTTCGGAGGATGCCAAGCAGATTCTGGCAGAGCTGATTAGCGGCTCGCGAGGACGACGCCTGCCGGCGCTCCCTTCTGAAACCAGGCTTCGCGAACTGTTCGTCACGGCGCAAGGCCTGGCAGTCGTGGATCTTACGCAAGAGGCGAGGCTGTACCATCCGGGCGGACTCATGATGGAGTTGGCAACGATCTATGCTGTCGTGAATTCCTTGACTCAGAACATCCGCAAGATTGATCGAGTGCAGATTTTGATCGAAGGAGCCGAGGCAGAGACGCTGGCCGGACATATCGACTTGAGCCGTCCGTTTTCAGAGGACCTTTCGATGACCGTGCTGGGCGAAACTGCGAAGTCTTCTGGCGGCCCCTGAGGCGAGACCGCAAAGCCCATGGTTCCCGCGAAAAGCCTGCCCCCGCGAAAGCTTGGGGCGGGAGTCCAGACCGCCGCCAGTCAGCGGACGACTGAATTCCGGCTCGCACTTCGCTTGGCCGGAATGACTGGAGCACCTCTTTGCATCGATCCCAAGGCGCACGTGTCTCCAAAGGCAAGCTACAGCTTGAACTCCAAACGCTCGGTTGAAAGGAACCTCATGCGAACAGACGGACGGCAACCCGATGAATTGCGAAATGTGGATATTCAACCGGACTTCATCCGGAGTGCCGAAGGATCGGCCCTGATCACCGTGGGAAATACCCGCGTCATTTGCACGGCCACTATTGAAAACACCGTACCTTCATTTATGCGCGGGCAGGGAAAGGGTTGGGTCACCAGCGAATACGCGATGCTGCCGCGGGCTACCCAAGTTCGGACGGCGCGCGAATCCACCAAGGGAAAGCCTACCGGGAGGACACAGGAGATTCAGCGCCTCATTGGCAGATCGCTTCGCAGCGTTACGCAGATGGAGGAGCTGGGCGAGCGAACCGTCTTGATCGATTGCGATGTCATCGAAGCGGATGGCGGCACGCGCACAGCCTCGATCACAGGTGCTTTCGTGGCCCTGGGGTTGGCGCTCCAGAAGTTGGTTGAGGAGGGTATCCTGCACAAGCTGCCGCTGAAAGACTACGTGGCGGCCACCAGCGTTGGAGTGGTAAACGGCGATTTGCTGCTGGACTTGAACTACGAAGAAGACTCGCAAGCCCAGGTCGATATGAACCTGGTTGAAACCGGCGGCGGACTGCTTGTCGAAGTTCAAGGCACCGCTGAAGGGAATCCGTTTTCCAAGGATGAGTTTTACCGGTTGATTGCCCTCGGCTCACTAGGAACACGCCGGCTCGTCGAGGTTCAGAAACGTCTGGTGCATCTGTGAACGGCTTTTTGTAAATGCGATCGTGTAACGCAGACCGCAGTAAAGCGCGGTCTGCGCCTGGAGTTTCTACATTTGTCCCCCTTTAGAAGGGGGACGCCGCGTTTTTTGCGGCAGGAAGTTGCCTTTGTTCGTAGCACACCCCCTATAGTCCCCCTTGCCAAGGGGGACAGAACTCTGGCCAAAGGCCAGAGCTCCGCAGACCGCAGAATGCGCGGTCTGTGCTACAGGGTTCTTACCGGTGGCGAAGTGTCTAAGCTTCCTGATCCAGAAACGCTCCTGGTTGCAACCTTCAATCCCGGGAAACTACGCGAGTTTCAGGACTACCTCGCTGGCTTGCCGTTTGCCGTGAGCGGCTTGCAGCGCCTGCCGGATGTCTCTCCGAGCCCTGAGGACGGAGATACGTTCGAGCAAAATGCGAGGCAGAAGGCCAGTTATTACAGCCGGCTCTTCTCCGGATTGACTTTGGCTGACGATTCGGGACTCTTGGTGGACGCCCTGAGCGGTGAGCCGGGTGTCTATTCCGCGCGCTTCGTGAGTCCGTCTGCCACCGATGCTGAGCGTTGCCGTGAAATTCTGACGCGGCTTCAGGACGCTGCAAATCCAGAGCGCACCGCCCGATTTGTTTGCTGCCTGGCATTGGCCCGCCAAGGCAGAGTGGTTCAGACTTTTGAGGGAACGGTCGAAGGCGAGATCGCGCGTGAACCGCGCGGCGACAATGGCTTCGGTTACGATCCGATCTTTCTGTTTCCGAAACTCAACCGAACGATGGCTGAACTGTCGGCGGCAGAGAAGTTAAGGGTCAGCCATCGCGGTGAAGCGCTGAGGAAGATGAACGAGTATTTGCGATCCGATGTTGAACGAGGAGAATAGTCTGGTCTTCGTCATTCCGGCCAAGCGCAGCGCGAGCCGGAATCCAGCGTCCGTTGACGGCCACGACTGCCTGGATCCTGCTTCGCAGGGTTGAAGAGCCGAAGACACCGGAATTCAAATACTCTGAGCGCGGCCTCGCGCCAAGGCGACCTGCGATTGATCCAAAAGTCCTGCATTGGCCACACGGGGATTGCGAGTATCGTACATCAGATTGCTCGGATTGCTTGAGTGACTGTTGCTGTTGGTAAGCACATGGCCAAGCTCATGAGCCAAAAGACTCCCGGCGAAACCCGGAAGACCTGATCTAACCTTTAGACCCGAGACAAGAGCGACGCGTCCTCCTCCCCAACCGCCTTCGTGAGAAGGAAGGTCATAAACAAAGCCCACACCGACGCCGCGGGATCGTGGAGGCAGATGATTGACAAAATGAATCCACATACCGTTTTCGTCGGCTGGCACCGACTCAGAACGTTCAGAAATGTTGACAGGCGAGAATTCGATGTCAGCCTCGCGGATCCAAATGCGGTTTGCATCGGCAAATGCCTGGGTGATCGAAGCGCGGCTCCAAAATGATGGAACTGCCAGGCCGTTTGCCAAAGCCTGCAAGCGTTGCCCCCCGGATTGCCCGTGACTGCCGCCGGCGCTCTGCGGATACAATGAGAGGATATATGCGAATGCCGGTACAGAAATTCTGCTCATAACACGACCCTTTCAAACGATTTGGTGATTAATAATCGTGAGCCTAACACAGTCAACGTTCCGATCAAGCCTTCTCCTCTCTTCCGAATCGCCCGCTTCTGGGCGATTCGGGGGAGAGGTCGGGTGAGGGGGGGCCACCTGTTACAGGGTGGCGAATGTCGCGTTTCGTTGTTCTCTAAATATTTCTTGGCACGAAGCATGATTTTCGCGAATGACACGTCTTCCCCCTCACCCTAGCCCTCTCCCCCAACACAAAAAACGTTGTTGGGGGAGAGGGGACAAATTGTGGGAACGCTGACCCAGGGCGACGCCAGCAGCTCCTGCCGCCCTGGGCGATCGTCGGCTCTGTAAGGAAGAAGCGGCCTCCTGCCGCTTCACAAATGTCCAATCTCCAGAGGAGTGACTAAGGGTCACTGCCGCTCCTTCAGCTTTCCCGCGTACCAGCCCCACTGCCGCAAAATCCCTCGCAGAATACTCACATCCCGCTCTTCCAGGCAGGCCCGCGACAGCATTTGACGCAGCGTGAACATTAGTTGTTGGGGATTCTGCTGGTTGAGGAAGCCAATCTCGCCCAGGCACTGCTGCAAGCCGTTGGCAAATTCCTCCACCTGTTCCAGGCCGACCCGCCGTAGAGTCCTGCCCACAGGCTGAGCGGAAAATCGTTGGCGGATTTCATAAGCCACAATCGCGACAGCGTGAGCTAGATTCATCGAGTCAAATTCTGGGTCGGTCGGAATCGTCGTCAGCCACTGGCAGTGTTGCAAATGTTCGTTGGTGAGTCCTGTCCGTTCAGGGCCGAAGACCAGTGCGACTCTCTGTTCGGCGGAAAACTCGGCCAGCCTTGATGCCAGCTCGGAAGGGCGCAGAACGGTCGGTATCCAATCCACCGAGCGCGAGCTGGTGCCAATCGAAAGATGGAATGACGCGAGTGCTTCCGGAAGAGTAGCAGAGCGTTGGGCGTTTTCCAGAACATCGTCGGCCCCGCAGGCCCGATGCCGCGCCTCGCCGCTCAACTCCGTCTGCGGGTTGACGAGAACCAGCCGGCCAAGTCCCATGTTCTTCATGGCGCGCGCCACGGAGCCGATGTTGCCTGCAGACTGGGTTTCGACAAGCACTACAGAGAGTTGATCGAGGGAATTCATTAACGGATGTCGATTGCGGATTTCTGATTGCCAACGTTCGGCTCCCCTCTCCCCAGCGCGGGAGAGAGAAGCTGTGAACAGATGTGGGGCAGGCTTTCCAGCCTGCCAGTTGAGGCGACTTTCCAGTCGCCTCGGCGGAGTGGCTAGACTCGTCAGTCGCGGGGTTGCGGGCTGGAAAGCCCGCTGAACTGGCAGGCTCGAAAGCCTGCCCCACACGTTAGACCCAAATTATTTCACAGCTTCAGAGGTTGGGGTGAGGGGGCTCAAGCCGGATGAGTGAGGTTGGTAGACCCCACTCGCTGGACCAGCCGGACTGGCCCTCTGGATCCTCGTGGCCCCTTCCGTCACACCTGTGGCAGGGTGCCTTCCGGCAGCAATTCACCTTTCTCGAGATGGCGGATCTTGCTGGCAAACTTGGCCGCGTGGGGATCGTGAGTCACCATGACAACAGTCTTGCCCTGTTCTTTATTTAGTTTAGAGAGGATGGTCAGCACCTCATTGGCAGATTGCGAATCCAGGTCGCCGGTCGGTTCGTCGGCCAGAATCAGCGCCGGGTCGGTCACAATGGCGCGGGCAATGGCCACGCGTTGTTCCTGTCCGCCAGAGAGTTGCCGTGGGTAGTGTGACAGGCGATCTCCCAGGCCCACCAGCTTCAGCGCTGTTTCGGCATGGTCGATCCGTTCCTTCTTGCTGAGATGGGTCAGCAGTAAGGGCAGTTCGACGTTTTCACGCGCGGTAAGCACCGGGATGAGATTGAAAGTTTGAAAAACAAAGCCCACGTGCTCGTTACGCCAGTGCGCAATCTCCTTCTCGCTCAATTCTTGAAGGTTCTGACCAAGGACGATGACTTGTCCCGAACTCGGCCGGTCGATGGCGGCGATCAAATGCAGCAGGGTGGATTTGCCCGAGCCGGAGGGTCCCATCAAAGCCACAAACTCGCCTTTCTTGATCTGAATATTCGCCTGATGCAGCGCTGTGACCTTGAACTCGTCACGTTTGTACTCCTTGGTGAGATCCTTCGATTCGATGATGAAGTTGTTGTCCATGAGATTTGTCTTGAGTGCTGAGTACTGAGAGTACTGAGAGTACTGAGTTCCTAGTGCTAATGGTCAGTGCAAAAGTAAAAGAGCATTCACTGTATATTGTGCCGACTTGAGCCGGGCCGCCTAAATGGGACTACGAACAAGCTTGCAACCCCACTCAGTACTCAGAACTCAGTACTCAGCACTTCACTTACCCCTGTTTCGCCTTCACCGCAATGCGGTCCCCGTCTTTGAGGGTTGCCGGTGGACTCAATACGATTTCCTCACCACCGATCAGCCCCTCAGCCACCTCGATGCCTCGTGAAGTCGAGTTCCCGGTCTTGATGGTTCTTTCGGCAGCCTTCCCCTGAAAGACGATGAAGATCGACTTCCTGCCGCTGACGTCGCGGACAGCGGCCGTCGGAATCACGATCTTGGGCGGAGCCGGAGCCCCCTCGTTCCTCGCGGCCTGCTCTCGCGCCAGGAAGGCTGACCGCGCATTCATTTCGGGCCGAAGAAAGTCGTCTGGTTTCAGGACCTGAACCTTTACTTGGACCGTCGCCTTCTGCCGGTTTGCTTCCGGAGACATCTCGGAGATGACACCGTCATATTTGCGATCGGGAAAGGCATCGGTCGTGACGATGGCCTTCTGGCCCATGTTGAGTTTCGCGAAATCGTCCTGGCTGATATCAAGTTCAACCTGCAGGTCATTCAGGTCAGCCAGCGAAACCACATACCCCTTGGCGCCGCGCTCACCCACAAAGCTGGTGGTGACAAACTCGCCCTTTTCGACCGCGCGCTCCAGAATGGTTCCGGTGATGGGGGCTTTAATGATCGTGGAGTCCAAAAAAGTCTGCCGCAAGGCCACTTCGCCACGCGCCTGCTGGACGCGGCCCCGCATGGCTGCGATCTGTTCCTGCCGCGGACCGATGCGGACGAGTTCGAGGTCTTTCGTCAGAGAGTCCACGCGGGCCTGCTGGGCCTCATAACGCGCCTGAGCATTGTCCAATTCCTGCTTGGGCACCACTTCCTCTTTGAACAAACCCTTCACACGCTCCAAATTGATGCGCGCGTTTTCAAGATCGGCTTTCGCTTGCGCCACGTTGGCGGCAGAGCGAGCTTTTTCCTCAGGCCGGGAACCGGTCTCCAGCTCCAACAATTGGGAGAGCAGATTCTGCAGGTTGCCCTGCGCCTGAAGCAGTTGCGCCTGGTATTCCGAATCTTCAAGGCGAACCAGCACCTGTCCTTCCTTCACACGGGCTCCCTTCTCCACGCCAATCCAGGCAACCTTCCCCACAACCTTGGCAGTGAGCTGAATCTTGTGATGCGCCACGATGTAGCCGGCCGCGTTGAGGATGATGCCTGGATCATCGCCCGCGGCGGCCGCTGTTTTGGCAGAGACCCGGTAAGTTTCCACTTCCACAGCCTGACTCGTGAAACGGAAAGCGGTGGCTGCCAGCCCTAGCAAAACGAAAACGACGATACCGGCCACGATCCAACGCACCGCCCATTTTGGAGGGCCATCAGGCTTGCGCCCCCGATTACGGTCGATCTTTAGGCTATTCAGGTCGTGGTCCAGTTGTTTCGTGTCTGAGGCCATAAATTAAAGTGCGAATGTCGAAGTACGAACGCTTTAAGTTAGAAGTTCACCTGGCGAAGATTAAGGAGCGAAAAGATCTTTGTTGCCAACCGTGCCGTGCGGCTCTTCGAACTTCGACATTCGAACTTCGCACTTCTCTAGAGTTCTCTGAGTGCTGCCAGAATGTCCGCCTTGGAAGCGCTGCGCGCTGGCAGCAGCCCGCCGAGAATACCCATCAGCGTTGCGAAACTGAGGCCAATTCCAATGATTGCAGGTGTGATGCGAAAATCAAAACCTGTTTCGCTGAACGTCAGGTTATTGCCAATGCCGCTCTCCAGGCCGTTCAGCGGCAGCACCAGCAGGATGCCCAGCAGTCCGCCCAGCAGTGAGAGCAGCAGCGACTCGAACACGAAGGAAAGAAGTATGCTGCCGCGCGAAAAACCCAGAATGCGCAAAGTGCCAATCTCGCGCGACCGCCGCGCCACAGCGGCGTACATCGTGTTCATCGCCGCGAAGCTGCTGCCAATGGCCATGATCACCGCCACAAACATGCCGAGAAACTCAACGGGCCGTGCCGTCGTGGTTTGGGCCGCGTAGTACTCAGTCTCTGTCTTCGCTTCCAGATAGAGCCGCTGGTCATCGGCCATGCTGTTCTTCAAGGCTTGCAGGGAGATGGGATCAACCGCTCGAACCAGTGCCGAGGACACGACTTCGTTCCGGTTGAAGTCTGTCGCAATCTGATTGAGGTCGCCCCAGATCTCGCTGTCGAAAGCCGTCTTGCCTGCGTCGAAAACACCCACAATCTTCCAGTCACCGCGGCCGAAGCGCAGCGAGTCGTTCATGGCTGCGTTGACAAAGCGGGCCGCGATCGATTTTCCCACAGCCACTTCCCGCTGCCCGGACTCAAACCAGCGGCCCGACAGCATGCGAATCTCGGGCCGCATTCTCACCCCGCCATTGGAAAGCCCGCGAATCGTCACGTTGGCGCCTTCCGGGTTGTTCTTGCGGGGCAAATTCATCACCGTGACAATTTCCGGCGAGACCATCGGTTCTCCGTCTGGAAATTTTTGAATGCCTTCTTTGAAGCGAATCGCCGAAATCGCCTCGCGACCCACCTGGCTGACCAACTCAGACGCAGAGTTTTTGCGGACGACGATCATCTGCAGGGGATTTCCCGACGACTGGAGCGCCGACTTCAGCCCAGCCACCATCGCCAGGATACCCAACAGCACTGCAACCGTCAGCGCGATGCCCAATGCCGTCATGGCCGTGGTAGTTTTTCGGACCCGCAGATTGCGAAAGTTGTAAGAAAGCGGAATGGCCATAAAAAAAAGTGATGAGTACTGAGTAGATGAGTGCTGAGTGCCCAGTGACTGTAACTCATCACTCATCACTCATCACTGAGTTTTATCCCACATGCCGCAGCGCATCAGTGATGGGTACGCGGGAGGCGTTGTACGCAGGAACGACCGAACTCAGCAGGCCAATGGCAAAGGCGACTCCCAGGCTGATCAGCAGGACAACCGGAGGCATGCGCAAGGTGCCGAACATTACCTGAAAAGCGCTGCCCATCAGTTGGACCAAGGCAAACGCCATCAGGCAGCCAAGCAGTCCGCCCAGCATGGCAATGATGACGGCTTCAGCGATGATCATTGCCAGCACCTTGTCGGTGGTGAATCCCAGTGTTCTCAACACACCAATTTCCTTGATGCGCTCGCGAACCGACATTGCCATCGTGTTCGCCGAAACCAACAGAATGGTGAAGACCACGGCGCCGCAGATGCTCAGCAGGAAAACCTTCACGTTGCCCAGCATCGCGACGAAGCTGAGCTGAAAAGCCCGTTCCGAGTCGGTCTTGGTCTGGCGGTCGCTGTTGCGAAACATCTCATCAGCTTCGCGCGCAATGCGGGGCACGGCCTCGGCTGACTCCGCCAGAATGGCAAACGTTCCCACCTGGCCTTTGCGAGCTTGAGGCAGGGATTCCTCCACATACTTGCGGTGGAAATACATGACATTGTCGCTGCTGTCGGCTGTCCCTCCGAAAATCGCCCGTATCGTCAGTTCCAAGTCCACCGGGTAGATGTCACCCTTCAGCGTAATTTTCTGGCCGAGCTTCAACCCCTGCTTTTCCGCCAGGGTCTTGCCGATGGCGGCAGCTGTGCGCTCGCTTTGAAACGCTTTGAGCTGCTCCGGATCAATCTTCATCTCAGGATAAACCTTGAAGATACGCTCTGGGTCCGTGCCAAATCGGGGAAAGAAATGCTCGGGCCGGTTGTCGATGTAAAGACCGCCAAACCACGAGCGGGAAACGATCTCTTTTACCCCCGAAATTTGGCGGATCTTGGGCTCGTAGTATTCGGGAATGGAAAATGTCAACGACACCCGGTTGCGCATCACCAGCCGCAGGGCCTGCTCCGGCGGGGCCGCACGGAAATAGAACGCATGGTAAACCGCAATCAGCATGCCCAGCAGAAACAAGGAAACACTGATGCTGGCGATGGTGAGGATGGTCCGCCGCTTGTTGCGCAACGAATTCTTGAAAGCGAAAGGAATGTATTTGCGCATAGAACTTCACCCGAGTCTCAAGAACTAGCTCGCTCCCCTCCCGCAAAAGCTCGCAAAGAGTAGCACAGGTCCAAAGGTGAGTGTCAACGGTGGCGGATGCCGTAAGACGGAGCGGTCTAAGTTCCGAGGGCTAACGACGCGGATTTCATCTGGTCGAGCCCGCCTCCTCGCCTCGGCGGTTGCAGTTTTGCGAAGGTCATCATTCCTTCGGAAGCAGAAATCCAGAACACCGTGGCCGTCAGGCATACCACTGGATTCCGGCTCGCGCTTCGCTCGGCCGGAATGACGAGGACTAAACGCAGCACTCATCACTCAATCACTCAATCACTCATCACCCAGCACTCAGTACACATCACTCATCACTCAGCACTCAGTACTCGGTTCACCCCACTATCCTCAGAAACTCCGATTCATCGATTACGGCGACGCCCAGGGCGCGGGCTTTGTCCAGCTTCGAGCCCGCATCCTCGCCAGCCAGCACAAAATCGGTTTTCTGACTCACCGCAGCTGTCACGCGGCCTCCGCGCCGTTCAATCATGGTTGAGGCCTGCTCGCGCGACAGGGTTGGCAGTTTTCCTGTCAGCACAAACTGCTTCCCTTGAAGTTCAGCCGAGCGTTGAGCGGCGGCCTTGGCCGAAAGGTTCACGCCCGCCGCTCGCAGTTTGTTCACCACCGCCAGGTTCTCAGGTTGCGCGAAGAAGCGGTAAATGGATTCGGCCACCACCGGGCCCACTTCGAAAACACTCTCAAGCATCTCCTGAGCCGCCTGGCTCAAAGCCTCCATCGATCCGAAATGCTGTGCGAGGATCTGGGCTGTGCGTTCTCCCACATGCCGAATCCCCAAGCCAAAAACGACACGCGACAAATCGTTTCGCTTGCTCTCCTCGATCTGGGCGAGCAGGTTCAACGAAGACTTCTTTCCCATGCGTTCCAGCAGCATCAAGGTGTCGAGCGAAAGCTGGTAAAGATCGGCAGGATCTTTGACCAGCCCTTTGTCTACGAGTTGATCGACCAGCGCTTCACCCAGCCCTTCAATCTTCATGGCCTTGCGCGCGGAAAAATGCAGCAGCGCTTCCTTCAGCTTGGCCGGGCAGCTCACGTTGGCACAGCGCCAGACCGCTTCTTCCTCTGGACGATAGACCTCGCCTGAACAGACCGGGCAACGGTCGGGCATCACGAAGTCGCGCGCGTCTGCGGGGCGGCGGCTGTCCAAAACTTTCACAACCTTCGGAATGACGTCGCCGCCTTTTTCAATCAGCACCCAGTCGCCGATCTTGAGGCCGAGGCGGCGGATCTCATCCTCGTTGTGCAGCGTGGCCCGGCTGATTGTGCTGCCAGCGAGTTCGACGGGTTCCAGATCCGCGACGGGTGTTAGCGCGCCCGTACGACCCACCTGCACGAGAATGTTTCTCACCTGCGTGGTGGCCTGGCGCGCGGCGAACTTATAAGCCACCGCCCAGCGCGGAAACTTGGACGTGGCGCCCATGTCCTGCTGAAGTTGAATGGGGTCGACTTTCACGACGACGCCGTCAATCTCGTAACTCAGGCTATCTCTCTTGTCTCCCCACTCGCGGCAGTAATCCACCACCGCCTCGATGGACTCGCATCGTTTCCAGTGAGGATTGACTTTGAACCCGGCCTGTTTCAACCAGTTGAGTGTCTCAGAATGACGCTGGCAGGGAATTTGGCCGTCGGCGAAGCATTGGTAGACAAACAGGTCAAGTTTCCTCGACGCCACCACTTCCGGATTCAACGTCCGCAGCGTCCCGGCGGCGGAATTGCGCGGATTCGCAAAGCGCGGCTCGCCATTTTCCTCGCGCTCCGCGTTCACAGCGTTAAACGATGCCAACGGCAGAAACACTTCGCCGCGCACCTCGATGCGGCGGTGTTTCCGACTGGCCCCATCCCGCAGTCGCAATGGCAACGACCGGACGGTTTTGACGTTCAGTGTGACGTCTTCGCCACGCGTGCCGTCACCGCGGGTCACGCCGCGTGCCAGAATGCCGTCCTCGTAAATCAAACTCAGACTCAAACCATCGATCTTCAGCTCGCAAACATATTCAGGTGCCGCATCCGAGAACTCGCGCACGCGCCGGTCGAGGTCGAGTAATTCGGTCTCGGAGTAGGCGTTGTCGAGGCTGAGCATTGGGCTGGCATGCTCTACCGCAGCGAAACCTTCGGCCGGTTTGCCGCCAACCCGTTGCGTGGGTGAATCAGGCGTGACCAGTTCGGGATGTTTCGACTCCAACGCTTTCAGCTCGCGGAGCAGTTGGTCAAATTCCGCATCGGAGATTTCCGGGTCATCCAATACATAGTAGCGGTGCTCGTGATAACGGATAAGGTCGCGAAGCTGCTGGATCTTGTCTTTTGAAGACGCTTTTGCAGGCATAAGATTCTCAAAACATCAGCGGCGAAGGTATGCATTTTCAAAAGCTGGAGCAAGGTATTTGTCGCAGGCAAAGCGGAGGCAGGCAAACGCCAGTGGGATTTCTTTTTGGCATGATTTTAACGCGGAGACGGAAAACCCACGATAGACGCATAAAGCGCGTCAATCGTGGCTACCCGCTGGGGGAACGGAAGCGGGCCTCATGGACTGCCAGCCGGGCTCTGCACTGTGCGGAACAACGGCCCAAAGGTTATGGGATTGAGTGACACATTCGTCAGCAGGCGCTGACCTGTCGCTGGTGGGAGAGCCCACGAAATACACGAAAGAGGATAACACGTCCAAACATTGAGACCCCGTTCTTCGAGGATCGCAAGATCACCAGCAGCGCAATTGCTTTCGTGTCGTTTCGTGTCTTTCGTGGGCAGATCACTGTGGTCATCAACTGGTGTACGGGGCTCAGGACTTGTGCAAGGGACGCTCAGGAAATGGCGAGATCCTTTTCACAACGCTTCCGACCTTCTCCGCAGGATTGAGAGTCTTTGGCGTTCGCAGCGGTTTCGTACTGACCTTGCGCTACTCGCTCGCCAACTCTCTTGGCCACTTCCTCGCTAGACCGGCAACCTTCAACCTTGCTAGACTCCCCGCCTAATGAGCCAGGTTCAAACTGAGGAACCCTTCACCTCAAGCTTTCCGCCGTGGGAGACAGCCGGGCTGCCTCCGGCACCCATTTTTCGAGCGCGTCAATGGACCGGGCTCATCGGGCCGGGGCTGTTGATGGCGGGCGCGAACATCGGAGGCGGGGAGTGGACGTTGGGTCCGCTGGTGACGGCTCAATATGGCGGCCGTGTCATGTGGCTCGGCACCACTGCCATTCTGATGCAGGTGTTTTACAACCTGGCCATCATGCGGTATGCGCTCTATACGGGTGAGTCCATTTTCGTCGGGTTCTTCCGGACGCGGCCGGGACCTCGTTTCTGGACCATCTTTTATCTTCTCATCGACGCGGGAGGTTACTGGCCCTATCTGGCCGCCAATGCAGCTGTGGCTTTGTCGGCCGCTCTCCTGCACCGGCTGCCGACCGTTCAGGACGACTCTTTAGTAAGAACTCTCGGCTATGTGATTTTTCTGGCGTCTTTCGTTCCACTGATTTTCGGCGGCAAGATCTACAACGTGCTTGAACGGATTCTGGTCACCAAGCTGGTTCTGGTGTTGGGTTTTCTAGGCAGCATCGTTCTGTTCTGGGTGAGCTGGGGTACCAAATGGGAGATCATTTCCGGGCTCTTCCGGTTTGGTGCTTTGCCTGAGGGTGATTTCAGTTGGGCCACGCTCGCTGCTTTCGCTGCCATCGCCGGAGCTGGCGGGTTGAGCAACATCGCTTTCTCCAACTACACGCGCGACAAAGGGTGGGGCATGGGGTCGCAAGTCGGCGCCATTCCAAGCGCGGTGGGAGGGAAGACAATCACGTTGTCGCACACGGGGAAGGTTTTCGAGATTAACTCGAAAACTCTCGTTGAGTGGAAAGGCTGGCTGCGGCACATCTGGCGCGATCAGGTGGTGCTGTGGGCGCCGGCGTGCATAATTGGCGTCGCGTTGCCGGCGATGATTTCCTACGAATACATCCGTGGGGTGAAATACGTTGACGGGAACGGCGCTGCCGCCATGACGGCGCAAGCCCTGGCCGCCCAGCACGGCGACATTCTCTGGTATCTCATGCTGCTCTGCGGATTCGCCATCTTGTTCCCCACCCAGATTGCCAATCTCGATGGCCTCACCCGGCGATGGACTGACGTCATCTGGGTGGGTGTCAAGCGCGTCCGGCATCTCGAAGGGAATCAAGTCAAGTACGTCTATTATCTGTTATTGCTTCTGTATTGCATTTGGGGCCTGGTCGCCTTGAAGCTGACTCCGGATCCACTCCTCCTCACCATCGCCTCGGGTGTGTTCTTGAATTTCGGTATGGGCTTTTCAGCGCTGCATGTCTTATGGGTCACTACGTTCCTGATGCCGAGAGAAGTTCGACCTCCTCTGGTGATGAGGATCGGACTCGTCTGTTGTGCGGCGTTCTACATCGGAATTTCTTGTATCGCTTTGAATCAGTATTGGCCGGATGTTGTTCGGTGGATACAGGGTTGACGACCTTCCGTAGGTCCGATTTGCGGGAGAGTTCGTTTGAGAAGTTTGTTGGAGAAGCAGAGTGCGAGAACTTCCGAGAACCATGTATGAAAGCGTCCCCCCTTGGACAAGGGGGGACTTCAGGGGGGTTTTACACGCTGGAAGGCCAAGGGAAAGCGCGGCACCTTTAAGATTGTGCCCCAATTCGCAAGACAACCCCCCAGGCGGCTGAGCGACCGCTGTCGCCCCGCGACCGCCGTCGCTCATCCGCCGCCCCCTTTGACTAAGGGGGAATTGCTCCGGGAGGAGTCCAAGATTCATGAACGTCGATCTGTCAGGCCAAGTTGCTATCGTTACCGGTGGGGCCGCTGGCATTGGGCGAGCCATTGCCTCTGTTCTGGCCGAGAACGGCGCCCGAGTTGTGATCGTTGACGTTGATACTGAGAGAGCGAGAAAAACGGCCAGCGAGATCTCCGCCCAAGGAAGGTCCTGCGTGGAGATGACTGCTGACGTTGCCGATCCCGCTCGGATGGCTGACTTAGCTGAACAGGTGCTTGGCCGGTTTGGCCGCCTCGACATTCTGATCAACAATGCGGGCATCAACACTCGTCAAGACCGCGCTCCTATTCACGAATACAAGCTGGAAGATTGGAACAAGATTCTGGAAGTGGACCTCACCGGCGTCTTTGTCGCAAGCCGCGCCTTGGTCCCAGCCATGTTGCAAAACAAACGGGGACGCATCGTCAACATCAGCTCCATTGCCGGATTGGTGCCGTTGCGATTGCAAAGTGCTTTTGTCGCAGCCAAAGCCGGAGTTGTGAATCTGACCCGCTCGATGGCCCTCGAGTTGGGGTCACAAGGAATCCTAGTGAATGCAGTCGCACCGGGTTCAACCCTGACTGCCGGCACCGAGGCCCTGTTCTACGGGCCTGACGGGGCGTATACCGAGAAGGCAGCCAGCCTGCTTTCTCATATTCCTCTGGGACGCCCGGCTCGCCCCGAAGAAATTGCTTATGCAGTCCTCTTCCTGGTTGCCCCGGAGGCGAGTTATGTGAACGGCGCCATCCTGACCGTTGATGGGGGCTGGACCGCGGGATACGCGAGGGACTGGTGAGGGCTGAACAGCGGAAGAAGTTACCGCAGAAACGCCGAGACGCGGAGAATGTCTGGAGGAAGCAGACTGCGGTCACCAGCTGAATGAGGGGATACGCCAGAGTTTCTTTCTGCGTCTTCGCGGTTAGTTCTTCGATCAGTTCTTGAAGGAAAGCTCGCACTGAGCAAGAATGAATGCACCAAGGGGTCAGCGAGCGGCGGCAGAAGTCTGGAAAATACAGATTGCTGGAGGAGATGCAAATGGCCAATGAAAGATTGTTCAACCCCCGAATTCTCTCCCGACGGGAATTGCTGAAGAATTCCGGATTGGGGTTTGGGAGCTTGGCGCTGGCTTCTCTGCTCAACTCAGAAGGAATGCTGGCAGCAGATTCTTCTGTCACTCCGCACGCGGGAAAGCTCTTTAGCGACTTGCGTCCGCGGACCGGCCATTTCCCCGGCTCTGCCAAAGCCGTCATCCAACTGGTGCAGAATGGCGGTCCCAGCCAGATGGACCTGTTCGATCCCAAACCGGAGCTGACCAAACGCGGTGGCCAGCCTCATCCAGACGGTGTAGAGATCCATCAGCCCAACAATCATAACGTCCTGCTCCCGAGTCCCTTTGAATTTCGCCGCCACGGGGAATGCGGCATGGAGATTTCAGAAGTGTTGCCTCAGTTGGGCACGGTTGCGGATGAATTGTGCCTGATTCGGTCGATGCACACGGAACATAACAACCATCCCGAAGGCCTGAACATGATGCTGACCTGCAAGATTTTTCCAGGCCGTCCGGTGATTGGTTCCTGGATCACCTATGCTTTGGGCAGCGAGAATCAGAACCTGCCTGCCTACGTCGTGCTTCGTGACCCGGAAGGGTACAGTGTCAGCGGCAAGATCTTATGGTCGAGTGGCTGGCTGCCAGCCCTTTACCAGGGAGTCGAGTTCAGTTCTTCGGGAACACCGGTTCATCATTTGCGGCCAACCGAACCCCTGCCGCCCGGCGTGCAACGAGAGGGCCTGAATCTGCTGGCCAAGTTGAATGCCGAACATAAGCGCGACCACCCGGGAGAATCCGAACTGGAAGCTCGCATCCAGAACTACGAGTTGGCCGCGCGCATGCAGCTCGCTGCCACGGAAGTGCTCGACCTCTCCAAAGAGTCGGAAGCGACGAAGAGGCTCTACGGCCTGGACAACCCGGTGACTGCCAGCTATGGCACCCGCTGTTTGATGGCGCGGCGGCTGGTGGAGTCGGGCGTTCGCTTCGTGCAAGTGTTCGTGGGCAAGGGACAGCCTTGGGATCATCATGAACAGATCAAGCAAGAGATGCCCAAGATTTGCGCCAAGAGCGACCAGCCCTGTGTCGCGCTGATCAAGGACCTCAAGAGCCGCGGTCTGCTCGACAGTACGATCGTCATGTGGGCCGGCGAATTTGGAAGGCTGCCAACCACGCAAAACTCGGGCGGACGCGACCACAATCGCAATGCCTTCAGCCTCTGGTTTGCCGGCGGCGGATTCAAGAATGGCTTGGTTTACGGCCAAACCGACGACTTTGGTTACAAGGCAGTTGTGAATCGCGTGAGTGTTCCTAATCTGCAAGCGACTCTGTTCCACCTGTTGGGTCTCGATCATTCAAAGCTCACTTACCCGCACGGAGGCCGTGAAGAGACGCCAACCGAGTTCAGCATCACCGGCGCCAGCGTCGTGGGGGATTTGCTGAAGAAACCACCTCGGGTGGCCTGAAGCAGTGTTGTTTAGGACAGCACGTAGGGTGCGTCGTGCATTTCGACGCACCGCTTCCCTGACCACGCGACGACTAGGCGGTGCGTTCAGAAAGCAGAACGCACCCTACATCTGGCGTGTGCCGGCGGTCGCGCGTCAGCACGGGGGTGATTGGAGTTTCAAATGCCGTGGGTCGGAAGGGCCCCTGCTTTTGCAACCACGTAGGGTGCGTCGTGCATTTCGACGCACCGCTTCCCGGTTCTGACCACGCGACGACTAGGCGGTGCGTTCAGAAAAGCAGAACGCACCCTACATCTGGCGTGTGACGGCGGTCGCGCGTCAGCACGGGGGTGATTGGAGTTTCAAATGCCGTGGGTCGGAAGGGCCACCGCTTTTGCAACCACGTAGGGTGCGTCGTGCATTTCGACGCACCGCTTCCCGGTTCTGACCACGCGACGACTAGGCGGTGCGTTCAGAAAAGCAGAACGCACCCTACATCTGGCGTGTGACGGCGGTCGCGCGTCAGCACGGGGGTGATTGGAGTTTCAAATGGGGTGGGTCGGAAGGGCCCCTGCTTTTGCAACCACGTAGGGTGCGTCGTGCATTTCGACGCACCGCTTCCCTGACCACGCGACGACTAGGCGGTGCGTTCAGAAAAGCAGAACGCACCCTACATCTGGCGTGTGACGGCGGTCGCGCGTCAGCACGGGGTGGTTGGAGTTTCAAATGGGGTGGGTCGGAAGGGCCACCGCTTTTGCAACCACGTAGGGTGCGTCGTGCATTTCGACGCACCGCTTCCCTGACCACGCGACGACTAGGCGGTGCGTTCAGAAAAGCAGAACGCACCCTACATCTGGCGTGTGACGGCGGTCGCGCGTCAGCACGGGGTGGTTGGAGTTTCAAATGGGGTGGGTCGGAAGGGCCACCGCTTTTGCAACCACGTAGGGTGCGTCGTGCATTTCGACGCACCGCTTCCCGGTTCTGACCACGCGACGACCAGGCGGTGCGTTCAGAAAGCAGAACGCACCCTATGCCTTGGATTAGTCCGCAGAAGGAATTCTTATGTTCACTCGCCATCGACATTCAACCTACGGTGAAACGAAGAACAACCCCCTCTCCCGTTTGTGGGGAGAGGGTGGCCAACGGCCGGGTGAGGGGGCGCTAGCCAACGGAGATGCGCTTCGTGTTGCGTTGAGGCTGTGCGCTGAGCAGTCGGTAGAAACGCTGCGTCATTCCGGCCGAGCGCAACGAGAGCAGGAATCCAGCCTGGATTCCCGCTTTCGCGGGAATGACGAACTGATGCACACAGGGCGCGAATGTGCGACGGTCCTCGCTGCATCAAGACTCTGGATCTTGTTTAGTATCGCAATCGCAATACTTCTCCCCGCCAGCCCTGCCGCCGCCCAAACGACCTTCGAACGTGACGTTCTCCCCATCTTCACGGCCAACTGCCTGAGCTGCCACGGGGGCACTTCCATCTACACGCAAGCGGGGCTGGACCTGCGCACCGTGAACTCAGTGCTGAGAGGCAGTCTCAACGGGCCGGTCGTGGTGAAGGGATCGCCCGACAAAAGCCTGCTCTACCAAAAAGTCTCGACGCGCGCCATGCCCCCGGCTGCCTTCAAACTGACCCTCACCGACATCCAGATCGAAACCATCCACCGATGGATCGAAGCCGGAGCGCCGTCGGAAAAACCAGCGGAGAAAACCGAGCCCGATGAAGAACTGACGCGCTTTGAAAAGCAGGCGCTGCCTATTCTTTTGGCGAAGTGCGTCTCCTGCCATGGCGCAGGGACCCCGATGGCCAGCCTGGATCTCCGCACGCTGGACGCTGTCTTGAAAGGGGGCACTACGGGATCTGTCGTCATGGAAGGTGCTTCGGACAAGAGCATGCTGATTCGCAACATCCTCAGCAGCAAAATGCCGCCCCCGGGTACGAACGCTTCTGTGACACCGGCGGAGTTGGAGACTCTGCGCCAATGGATCGACAAAGCCCGTTTCAGCGCTCGCCCTCAGGTTGCTGCGTTGCGGGAAAACTTCACGCCGGCGGAAGCCCCGGAAATCACCTCAAAAGATCGCGAGTCTTGGGCATTTCGCAAGCCTGTGGCGCAGCCCGTACCCAAGGTCAAGAACCAGCCGCGCGTGCGCACGCCTATCGACGCCTTTGTGCTGGCCAAACTGGAAGCCAAAGGCTTGAGTCTTTCTGCCGAAGCACCGAGCCAGACTCTGATGCGCCGTGCTTACATGGATTTGATAGGACTACCTCCGACCCCCGAAGAGATCAAAGCCTTTGCTGCAGATAACCGGACGGGCGCCTTTGAGAGACTTATTGACCGCCTGCTCGCCTCTCCGCAATACGGCGAGCGCTGGGGGCGTCACTGGCTCGACGCCACCGGATACACCGATGTCACGGGCGCCGACATCTTCCTGGAGACCATCGAAGTGCATGAAGGCATGTGGCGCTACCGGGACTACGTGGTGCGCTCCTTCAATGAAGACAAGCCCTATGACCGCTTCCTTACCGAGCAGTTGGCAGGCGATGAACTGGTGGATTGGCGCAGCGCCAAGAAGTTCACGCCCCAGTTGCTGGACTCCTTGACGGCCACCGGCTATCTGCGCAGTGTCTACGACCACACTGACGCAGACATCGTGAACCTGCCGCACGAGCGCTACGAGGTGCTCTTCCACGTGGCTGAAAAGGTTTCCTCCGGCCTGCTTGGACTCACGGTGGGCTGTGCCCGTTGCCACAGCCACAAATACGATCCGATTCCCCAAAAGGACTACTATCGTTTCCTGTCCATTTTCGCTTCGGCCTACAACCCATGGAACTGGACGCAGCCGAAGAACCGCGTCCTGGCGACGGTCTCGCCGACGGAAGAGGAAGAGATCAAACGCCACAACGCGGACCTCGACAAACCGATTGCAGAGCTGCAGAAGGAGTTGAACACCCTACTTAAGCCCTATCAAGAGCGCCTGCTGGACGCGAAGCTTCAGACACTGCCTGCCGAGATTCGCGCCGACACCAAAGCCGCTCTGGACACTCCAGCGGACAAGCGGGACGATGTGCAGAAATTCCTGGTGAAGAAGTTTGGCGACAGCTTGAAGGTCCCACCTGAAGAAGTAGACAAAGCGCTCAAAGAGCTCGACAAGGTTGCCAAAACCAAGATCGACGGGCAGATCAAAACGCTCAACGGCTACCGGCGCCCGCTGGACAAGATTCAGGTGCTCCTGGACGTTTGGCCTCCCAGCACGATGCGATTGCTGCAACGCGGCAATGTGGAAACCCCCGGCCCAAAGGTTCAGCCAGGGGCGTTGACGATTCTGAGTGATCCAGGGAAATCAGACCTCCTCCGCCCGCCGGACACGCAGGGGAAAACCAGCGGCTACCGGCTGGCGTTTGCGCGCTGGCTCACCAGCCGCGATCATCCGCTGACGGCCCGTGTGATGGTGAACCGGGTTTGGCAACAGCACTTCGGAAAAGGCATCGTCGAGACGCCTGATAACTTTGGCAAGCTGGGGGCTTCACCAACACATCCCGAACTCTTGGATTGGCTGGCAGCAGACTTCATGCAGCACGGCTGGACGCTGAAGCGGTTGCACCGATTGATCATGACGTCCAGCGTCTACCGGCAGTCGTCACGCCAGCCCAGGGAAGGGGAGACCTCACTAGCGAAGAAAGTCGATCCGGAGAACCAGCTTCTTTGGCGGATGAATCTGCTGCGGCTCGAAGCGGAAGTCATCAGGGATTCGGTACTGGCAGCCAGCGGCAAACTCGACCGCACCTCGGGTGGGCCAGCCATCATGCTGGCTCCGCGTCCCGAAGGTCTGCAGACCGTTTCGGACAAAGATCCCACCCCGAACGCCAAATACCGGCGCAGCCTGTATCTTCTCGCCCGGCGCAACTATCCGATGGAACTTCTTCAGGTCTTCGACTTTCCGGTGATCCAGGTGAACTGCACTCGCCGCATCAATTCGGCCACACCGCTGCAGTCGCTCACGATGCTGAACGATGAGTTCATCGTTGAAAGCGGGAAATTTCTGGCCGAGCGGGTCATGGCCACAGCGGGAGAGCGAAACCCGTTCAAGTGGATCGAACGGCCTACCTGCTGGCGCTTTCACGGAAACCGACTGCAACTGAACTGAAAATCTGCGCAGAGAACCTGGAGAAGCAAAAGGCGCTCTACCTCAACGCTAACACCGAACCGAAGCAGGCGGAAAAAGCGGCGTTGGGAACCTTCTGCCAGATGCTGATGGGAACGAATGAATTTCTGTTCATTGATTAGGTAGAAAGAACCGCGAAGAGCGCCAGAAGGAATTTCGGGGGTCATATCCCGAGCCAATTGCCCACGAAACACACGAAAGGACACGAAAGAGATTGGGTTGGCGGCGATCTTTCAAAAATGGGCCTCGATGCCTGCGCATTATCCTCTTTCGTGCATTTCGTGTGTTTCGTGGGCTCGGCTCACCGGAAATTCTCCACCAGCATCAGGTCGCTGCCTTCCAGGTCAAGCTTTGGATACAAGATCCAGCGGCCGTCAGGAGAAACGCTAATGTAATTACGCACGGGGTCCGGGATCGAGGCAAGGGACTCGATCTTTCCAGTAGCAATGCTCAAGAAGCGAATGACGTGGGTTCCGCTGGGATCTGGCTGAGAAATGAAGTAAATGCCATCCGGGACCACTGTAAAGTTGCGGAACAGGACCGGACCCAGGACCTGAGTTTCCTCGCCACCCTGGCTCGGAACCCTCCACACTGTTGAGTCAGCATGATCTTTTGTATAGTAGACAAACTTGCCATCTGAGGATTCAAGAGGCACGAAGCCCCCGTTCCTGGTGACTTGGGTTGGCTCTCCCCCCGCCGCCGACATTTTCCACACCTGGTAATTCCCGCTTCGGGTGGAACCAAAGTAGATCCATTTGCCGTCCCACGACCAACTCGGTACGGCATCGAGAGCTGGATGCGACGTCAGCCGCCGCGGCTTGCCCCCGTTTGCGCCCACTACGTACACCTCAAATTGCCCCTCGACGTTCGAATCGAAGCTAATCCAGCGACTGTCTGGAGACCAGCGGGGGCTAGCGGTCTCCCGTTTTCCAAAGAAAGTCAACTGCACTGCGTTCGACCCATCTGTGTTACAGACCCAAATCTCTCCGACTCCTGAACGATCAGATGAAAAGGCGATTCTTTTCCCATCAGGGGAAAACTGGGGATTCCCTTCTCGCCATGTGGAGGAAATAAATCGCTCTGCCATGCTGTCTTTGCCGGGGACTCTGGAAACGGCCACTCGCCAGATGTTCGTGTCTGAAACTGCGCGCGAGTAAACAAGCCGGCGCGTTGCCCGAGAGATGGAAAGATCGCGGCCATTCTCACCTACTGCCAGTTGCTGGGGCTCGCCGGATCCAGACGCAGCGACTCTCCAAAGGCTGCCGGAACCGGGAAGGCCCGAGGAAAAGACAATCTCGCGGCCCTCGGGAGCCCATGCCGCATTTTCCACCAGCCAGCGGCCAGAACTTAGCCTTCTTGGTTCAGCTATCGCCTTGATAGCATCACCAAGGGGGCCAACCTGGCCAAGAAGATTCGAGGCTCTTTTCGTGTCGTTTAGTGTGTTTCGTGGGTAATTGGCTTTGGCTATGACTCCTGAACGCTGGCAACAAGTTGACAAGCTGTTGGAGCAGGCTCTCGAGCAGGAGCCTGCTCGTCGGAGTGCATTCCTCGATGAGGCCTGCCAGGGAGATGCCGCGCTCCGCCAAGAGGTGGAGTCACTGCTGTCGGCACATGGAAAGGCAGGTCACTTTATTGAGGTGGCGCCTTTGGGAGCTGCCGGGAGAACGTCTGCTGCAGCGGCTCAGCCCCTGGGTCGGCAGCTTGGGCATTACCAGATTCTCTCTCTTCTCGGCGAAGGCGGGATGGGAATTGTCTATAAGGCACGCGACCAGCATTTGGACCGTTTCGTCGCCATCAAAGTGCTTCCTCCCGAACTTGTGGCCGATCCGGATCGGAAAAAGCGATTTGCGCAGGAAGCCAAAGCGGCCTCGGCCTTAAATCATCCCAACATCATCACCATCCATGACATCGCCAACGACAACGGCACCGACTTCATTGTCATGGAATATGTCCAGGGCAAGACGGGGGACCGGAGAGAACACTGAGCGAGGTTTTCACCCCGTGGAACCCTTCAATGGGTTTTCCGCTCACGTGGTCTCCCGACGGAGACTCGTTGATTGTTTTTGATCGAGAGTCTAAGGCAGAGCCTTGTGGCCTGCATGTACTATCCGTCGAATCGGGTGAAAAGCGCCCGCTCACCACGCCCCCGGGATCGTCAAGGGGTGATGGAAGCCCTGCTTTCTCACCCGACGGCCGGTGCCGTCTGCTCTCGAAAAAAAGATTGTTTTGCTAGCGATCCTTCAATTCTCGAAAGATGGGGCCTTGATGTATAGGCGTTATCCTCTTTCGTGTATTTCGTCTGTTTCGTGGGCACCCATATCAGGTTCGCAATTACCCACGAAACACACTAAACGACACGAAAGGAGGCTCGAATCTTCTTGGCCAGGTTGGCTCAATCGGTGCCGTCTGCTCTCGAAAAAAAGATTGTCTTGCTGGCGATCCTTCAATCCTCGAAAGATGGGGCCTTGATGTATAGGCGTTATCCTCTTTCGTGTATTTCGTGTGTTTCGTGGGCACCCATATCAGGTTCGTGTGTTTCGTGGGCTCGGCTCACCGAAATTCTCCACCAGCATCTTTCCTGACGTCCGCTGGATCTTGTATCCCGGTTCGGTTCGGGATTATGTCGTTTGTCAGGTTCATAACTGGGTGCTAAATTTGATGCTGAATTCGGAACCGTAAAAGGACAACAATCATGGCCCTCAATCTTATAGAAGACATTCGGTCGGTTACCGACCTGAAGCGGCATCACGGGAGATCCTCGATCAGGTTCGTCAAACAGGGCGCCCGGTGGTGTTAACGGTCAATGGCAGAGCCGATGCTGTCCTCTTGGACGCCCAGACCTACGAGAAGCATCTCAAGGTTGCTAACATTGCCCGGTTGCTGGCCGGCGCCGAGGAGGATATCGCTGCCAAATGGACCCGCCCCATGCGCTCTTTCCTGAAAGAATTTAAGCATGCCCGCAAGATTCAAAGCTAGGATCACCCGCGCTGCAGAAATAGATATTCAGGCGATCTGGAGCTTCATTGCCGCAGACAGTTCTGCCAACGCTGATCGATTCATCCTTGAGATAGAAAGGCAGCTCAAAACGCTGGAGCATTTTCCTCAGAAATGTCCGTTGATTCCAGAAAACGAGCGCTTGGGAACTCACTACCGGCACCTTCTGTACGGCGATTACCGCACTCTGTTTCGGATCGCCGGAAAGACCGTCTATCTCATGCGGGTGATTCATGGGGCCTGACTCCTCGACGACTCCTTCCTGGAAAAATCCCAATAAACTTGTTGCCAGCGTTCAGGAGTCATATCCAAAGCCAATTACCCACGAAACACACGAAAAGACACGAAAGGAGGCTCGAATCTTCTCGGCGAGGTTGGCTCAATCGATGCCGCATCCTCTTTCGTGTATTTCGTGGGCATCCATCTCAGGGTTGTTCACCGCTTCAGCTCCGTACTCCAGTTGATGACGACAGTAATTGTAGACGCCATCGGTTCCCCAACCCGCGTATTGACGAGGAAGCGTTGGCCATCTGCAGCGGCAAGGTACGGAGGATCTGAGACAGCGTGCATTTGGAAGAGGGCTTTGGACGCACTAGCTCTAAAGTTAGGTGGAGCCGCTTCCACTTCTACCGCCATCAGTGTTTTGTCGTCGGCAACGTAAAAAAGCTCCTTTCCGTCGCGGCGCCAACTCGGTTGGTGTCCTCCGTTGGTCGAAATCTGCCATTTGCCGCCGGTAGGCGGAAATGGCTGAACATAGACCTCATATTTCCCCGACGCGTTGGAAGCGTAGGCCATCCACGCTCCATCCGGAGACAGTCGTCCGAGTCGTTCATTGAACTCTGTCTGCAGAAAGAGCCTCGGTTGACGGTCACCGAACAGCGGCAGGACAAACAAATCCCTGTTCGTCCCGGGATTGGCCTCTTGGTAGACGATGAAGCGCCCATCCCGAGACCAGTCCGTTGCCCTCTTGCCAGTCCGTGTCTCGAGGAGCAACTGATCCTCCCCAGCTCCGCTGGAAGACTTCAGGTACAGATCAAGATTGCCATTTCGATTCGATGAAAGAACAATGTGGCTCCCATCCGGCGACCAGACCGGATAAACATCCCGACGAGGATCGAACGTCAGACGCCGAGGAGTGCCGCGAAGCAAATCGATCAACCAGATATCAGCGGTTTCGGGGTAGCCGAGGCTCAAGGCAACTTGCTCATCATCGGGTGAGAGCGAAGGGTGCTCGTACGGACCAGGTTGAGCGATTGTGCCGAGAGACTTTCCCTTTCGGTCAAACCAGGCCAGTTGCGAATTGAACGGGCTGAGTCTGCTATAGGCGAGGCCATTTTCAGAGACTGAAAAGTCTGTGTACCCGATTCCGCCAGTCTGTGCCAACCCCTCGGCAAGAGGCGTGGGTTCGCCAGTGATCTGTAAGCGATTTGGATCGAAGGGCTGGCGGTATAGCGTCGCGTCACGTGTGAAAAACAGAAACCCCGGCGGCACATAAGCAACGCCCGAGGTAGCAGCCAGAGGAACATGAGACTTCAAATCCTTCGAGTCGACCGATCCGACACTGATTGCATTGGGGGGCACGCCAGGGCTATTCCAACTCAGATAGAGAAAGCGTCGGCTATCAGGCAAGAAGTGAGGAAACAGATGGGCTTCCTTCTGGTTGCGGTTGATTGTCGTTGCCGGCGTCGTCTCGCCTCCCGCCGAGGAAACACGATAGAGTGGTTCCAGATAATTAGGAGCAAAGACGATCACCCCGTCTCGGTTCCAAGTGCCGCCCGCTGGATACGGGGCGTCACATAGGATTTGAGGCTGTCCCATGGGAACCTCGACCTTTTTGAGCTTTCTCTGGGCAAAAAATCCGATGAAGCGACTGTCGGGTGACCAGAAAGGATAGATGGCGTCCTCGGTTCCCGGCAGCTCCTGGGCTGCCAGTGAATCGAGTGGCCTGAGCCACAGACTCTGTTTGCCATCAGAAATGCCACCGGTGGTCGAAGCGACAAAGGCCAGCCAGCGGCCATCGGGCGAGAGTGCCAAAGATCCCCAAAGGTTTGCCTTCTCAGGCGGGTTGACGGTGAGGCGGATTGTCTGCTGATTGACATTTGTACGGCGAAAATAACCATCGAGAAACAGGGCCACAGCAAGAAGCGCGAGCAAGCTAAGGCCTGCCAACCCCCACGCAAAGAGTTCGCGACGTTTGAGTGGCGCAGGCAGCACCGGCACCTCAGAAGCGGAGACCGGCGCCCCCGCGAGTTCTTCGAGATTGAAGGCCAGATCGCGGGCTGACTGAAAACGCTGCTCCGGCGCCTTTTCGAGACAGTGCCTGACAATATGCTCAAGGGCCCGTGGAATCTCGCGGTTTGCTTTCGACAGTTCCGGAGGCTCTTCTTTCAAGATCGCATGCATCGTCTCGACAGACGACTTGGCCTGAAACGCTCTTTGGCCTGAGAGCATTTCGTATAGGATTGCTCCAAAGGCAAAGATGTCGGAACGATGATCCGTCGGTTCCCCTCGTACTTGTTCGGGAGACATATAGCCCAGGGTTCCCAAAACGACGCCTGGTTCGGTGCTGATAATGAGAGTTTGGGTCGAAACATCAGTGTCGGTGACCTGGGCTCGTTTCGGCTGCAGCTTTGCCAGACCGAAATCCAGAATCTTGACTCGCTCGTCCTTGGTGATAAACAAGTTCTCCGGTTTCAAATCGCGATGCACGATGCTCTTCTCGTGGGCTGCCGCCAGACCGCGAGCCATCTGCAGCGCAAAGTCGAGCGCCTTCCGGAGGGGCAGGGGTTTGCCTGCCAGCCGATCACGCAGGGTCTCTCCCTGCAACAGTTCCGAGACGATGTAAGGCGACCCATCGTGGGTGCCCACATCATAGAGTGCCAGGATGTTCGGATGATTGAGCCGGCCCGCTGCCCGCGCTTCCTGTTCGAACCGGCGCAGGCGGTCGGCATCCGCAGAGAACGCTGGCGGCAAAACCTTAATCGCTACGTCCCTTCCAATTCGATCGTCTTTGGCTCTGTAAACCTCTCCCATCCCACCGGCGCCCAGCAAGGAGAGAATCTTGTAGGGGCCGAGCTGCTGTCCCGCCACGATTCGGACGACCGCTACCCGGTGTGCCGCGGCTGCAACCTCTAAGGCCGGTGCCTCAATGAAGTCAGCTGCCTTCCCGTGGGCCGACAGCAAAGACTCGACTTCCTGGCGAAGAGCAGCATCCCCGTTGCAAGCCTCATCGAGGAACGCAGCCCTGCGATCCGGTTTCTGCTCGAGCGCCTGCTCCAAGAGCTTGTCACATTGTTGCCAGCGTTCGGGAGTCATATCCAAAACCAATCACCCACGAAACACACCAAAAGACACGAAAGGATGCTCGATTCTTCTTGGCGAGGTTGGCTCAATCGGTGCCGCATCCCCTTTCGTGTATTTCGTGTGTTTCGTGGGCACCCATTTCCTCGCCACTCATCACTCGCCACTCGCCACTGATTTCGACAGTTCGCGGTACAGCCAGGCTTTCGCTTTGTTCCATTCGCGCATGACCGTGATGGGCGCAACGCCCAGAACCTCGGCAGTTTCCTCCACGCTCAGGCCGCCGAAGTAGCGGAGCTCCACGATCTGGCTCTTTCTGGGATCGAAGGTCGTCAGTGCCTTCAACGCATCGTCAACGGCGATCACTTCCGCACTTTTCTCTGGTGCCAGCAACATGGCTTCGTCCAGGGACACGTGCACTGCTTCGTGCTCTCCCTCGGCAAGCGGGCGCTTGCGAGCAAAATCTACCAAGATGTGTCGCATCAGTTGAGCAGCAACGCCAAGAAAATGGGCGCGGTTTTGCCAGCTCACCCCCTTCCAATTGATCAGCCGCAAATAGGCTTCATTGACCAAAGCGGTTGTCTGCAGGACGTGCCCGGGCCGCTCCCGCTTCATGTAGCGTCCCGCCAGCCGATGGATCTCCGTCCGAACGAGCGGTACCAAACGCTCCAAAGCTTGTGAGTCTCCCCCACGCCACGCCTGCAACAACATGGTGACGTCCGGGTTCGAGGGCATGGTTCTGGCAGCCCTCCGCTGCCTAGTGGAATTGGCTTTGCCCGGGATTATAGCACCGTAAACCAGATTCCTTGCCTCCAGTCCAATCGAGGGTAGGGTCACGTCAAAGTCCCATGGCCCGTTGGGTCGACGTCGAGCCCTTGCTGACGCGCGGGCTACTGACTTGAGCCTCGAATCTGTTCAGTAGCCCGACCGTGAGGGAGGGCTCGGGACTTTGATGGGGCCCTGCAATCGAGGGTGCTGGGTCAGGTTGAAGCAGTCCCGGAACAGCAACCTCCCACTTCCTGAACGTCGGCTGGATTCCCGCCCTGGAGCGGCCGGAGGCCGCTCCAATGGCCTTGCGGCCACGATTGCGGGCGGGCCGCCCGCGCTCCCAGGGCGGCTTCGCCACTCCTCAAAAAATGTCCAATCTCCAGATTCCCGCCCTGGCTTACTATCCGCCGGGGTGGCGTTCTTCCGCGCGAATGACAGAGCCCCTCTGATATCGCACTTCACGCTTAAACCGGTCCAGCCGTCTTCCCCGCGAAAGCGGGCAACCAGCCGCTTGCGCTAGACGGAGCCTAGACTGACCCATTGCCAAAACGAGAAATTTCTGCGGGAGGTGATAGTTTTTTTGCTTTTCGACCGCCTTAGGCTGTGAGCACGGTTTTAGAACCGGCTTTCAAAGGCAAGAGGGGTTAGTCGCGACATCCAGCTCGGCCTCATTTCCCAGTTCCGGAGGTGAGTGCCATGCAGCAGCGGTTTGGTGTGTTCGCGACGCTTGTTTTCGCAGGGGTGTTTGTTTCTCCAGAAACGGTTCAGGGCCAGTCAGAAGTCGACTTGGCGAACGGTCTGACACTGACGATTGAAGTCGATAACTGGGCTAAAGTTTCACCCGCAACTCTCCAAAAAGGGCAAGCAGTTGCTGGCCAGATTTTCGCTGAGGCTGGAGTTACGTTGAGATGGGTCGACTGTCCGTGTGAGCAGCCAAGGCCTGACGCGACGACCCGGTCTCTCCGCATTATCCCGAAACTGTTTGGGTTAACGATGTCGGCGTTTCGCAGCGACCATCTGGGGTTTGCAGCTGTGACTGAGGAAGGAGGGGTGCTCGCGACGGTTTTCTATGATCGGATTGAGTCCCTGGGTAAAGGTGGAGACATCTCAAGTCTGCTTGGATTGGCGACAGCGCACGAGTTGGGTCACCTGTTGCTGGGATCGAATGCACACACTGATGAAGGCATCATGCAACCCCACTGGACTCGCAAACTCCTGCGTCAAGCTCATCGAAGTCACTTCCGCTTCACCGCTAAGCAACTGGACACGATCCGCGGACGAGTTAGTAGCTATCAAGCCATGGCGAAGGCTCCGAAGTAAACTAAGCCCGTCACCTTGGTTCGTTCTTCCCGTGAAACTACCGCTCATGCGGAGCTTTTCCCAGAGTGACGCGCGCGGGGGCGGCCAGGGCAGTCAGGCGGTCGAAATCGAAATGCTTGTAGAGATCCAGGCAGAATAGCTCCGGCGCTTCACGGTACTCGACAGGCTTCTCCAGGAGGTAACTCAGACTGGATGCGCCTTGGTGAATGACGATGTCGGAGAAGAGGGTGGGGTTGAGGGCTGCCGCGGTGAGGCCGGCCGCCTGGCTGCGCAGGCCGTTGCATTCAAGCCGGACGTTGGGAACGTTGGCGCGACTCTTCATCCATTGTGTGACTTCAATCAACTGCGCTGCGATCAGACTTAGCGCTCGATCTCCGGTGCCGTGCAGGATCTGTGCGTAGGAAGGTCCGGACCCGTCCTTCCAGGCATCACCGATGAAAAGCAGGTCCAGCGCCAGCACCTGTTCGCCCCGGTTTACACGCTCGGCGATTTCAGCGCCCGCAGCAGATTTCCCTTTGTCATTCAGGATCACGGTGACCGGCGCATTGTCGGGCTGTCCGATGGCTCGCACCCAAACGGCGTTGGCGCATAGGCCATCAGCCATCTCAAATAGATAGGACTTTGTTTCAAGTCCTTTGGCTTTCGTCGTGGCGATGACCCACGGGCGTTGGAGCGTAGCAGCCCGGTAGCGAAGCAGTGTCTTGAGCCGATCGCGTTCGGCTGCGCTCCAGCTTTGGCGTGTATTAGCGTCCGGGGGGATTGGAGGACGAGTGATCGCCTGAGCCAGTTTCCTGGCGAAGCCGAGGATCGTCAGGTTGTCCTGCGGCAATCCGACCACCAGTTCCTCATAGGTCCGCAAGTCGTCGATTTCCTTCTGAATCATCGGAACATTGAAGCGCTTGGAAAAGAAGCTGTAGGCCTGCATGCGGTTGTCGAGTTGGTAATTGTGGTCGCCGGGATCGTTGTTCTCGTGCCAGGTCAGCAGGTCTTCCTTTCCATAGAGCTTGAAGATGGGACGGATGGCGTCGTAGTTAAGCGGCTTGACGATGCCGGCGCGAAAGCAACAATCGTCCTGGTTGTTATGCGCGATCAGCGTGGGACGGGGCGCCATCAGAGCGGTGAGATGGGTGTAATCCTGGCCGTCGATGAGGTCGGTTGCCGATTGCTCCAGATCGCCGAGATCGCCGTAGCGGCGTACTTCGAGTTTGGGCGCCAGGGCAGAATAGCCGGCCACGGGGACCGCCGCCTTCACGCGTTCGTCCAGCGCGCTGAGCACCATGGTTTGCCAGCCGCCTCCCGAAAGGCCCGTCACACCCAGGCGGTTTCTGTCGGCGTTGGCATGTTCATAGAGATAGTCGAGGCCTTTGCGCATCGCCAAATAGAACAGCCCCAAGTGATGGGTCCCTACCAGGTCAAGGTGTGCGCCAAACCAGTGCCCATTTTCTTTGTCGCTCAATTCGCCAAACGCAAACCATTCAAGATTCAACGCCAGCATGCCCTGCCGGGCGAAATGGATGCAGCGCTTCTGCTTGTATTCGACGGCTTTTCCCGGAGGGCCGACGTGACCGTTGACGTTGACAATCGCCGGCACTTTCCCTTGCAGATTCTCGGGTTCATAGAGAATAGCTGCGCCGTAGAAGCCGGGCACAATCTCGTAGCGCAGTTTGCGCATCCGGTAACCCTTTCCTGCCAGGACGCCGGTTTCTTCGAATCGCGGCGGAGCGTTCACCCATTCCTGCGGCCAGCCGTGGAACACCACATTCTTCAGCAAGCGCTCGCGGAGGCGCTTGGATTCGGTAGTCCACTGTTCGGCACTGGCTGGCGCCGGCGGCTTGACTGCCTTTTTCAGGAGATACTGCTTCATCTGAAACACCGCGATCGCCGGGGACTGAATCTCCTCAGACAACACGGATGCCAGCTGTCCGGGACTGCTTTGCCCGATGGCCACGCGGGAGTGGAAAGCGGTGAGCAGCATGGGAACGCAGAGAAATCGGCAGACTGCGAGATAGAAGGGCTTCACAGAAACCTCCGCAATAGGTTAGCGTTGAACGGTGCAAACAGGATGGGACACGCTGGGTACTATAAACTGAAAAGTCTTTGTCGGGGAATTGCAAGTTGTAGCGGGCAACCTCGTACCGCCGAGACCAAAAACAGGAACCGCCAAGGACGCCAAGAGCTTGCCTGATGAAACCTTTCGTAGAAGTACCCGGTTGGCCATCTGGATCTAAGATCCGTGATTTGAGATTCTCAGATTCCAAACGACAGCTCGAATTCCCCTTTGCGTTCTTGGCGCTCTTGGCGGTTCAAACAAATGCAAATTTGCCGACCGCTGTCGGTTCGCCGACCGCTGTCGGTTCGCCGACCGCTGTCGGTTCGCCGACCGCTGTCGGTTCGCCGACCGCTGTCGGTTCGCCGACCGCTGTCGGTTTGCCGACCGCTGTCGGTTTGCCGACCGCTGTCGGTTTGACTGAATCTTGAACTTCGTTGCCACCAGGTGAACCCGGTAGAGGCACGGTCTCGTGAGAGACCCGGTGCCTGACCTGCGTTTGAAAAAGTAGTGCACTCTACCATTGAAACGCTTCGGCAAGAGTGTAAACGCATTTTGACGGAATGGCTTACAAATGGAGGGCGGGATGGGTGAGTACAGCCGGGATCGGTTCTATTTAGTTCTCCTCATTTTGCTCCAGCTTGCCGACTGGGCGTTCACTCTGACAGGAATCTATTCGTTTGGGACTCAGGTGGAGGGTAATGTTTTCTTTCGGTTTCTGTTTGAGCATTTTCACTGGATTGTCGTTATCACATTTTTCAAAGCGGTTGTGGCCGTTGGGGGCTTCTACCTGTATAGCAGCCGGAGGCACGGCGCGGTGCGTCTCGGAGCTTTCTACTACTTTCTTGTCGTTTTTTGTCCGTGGGTGTATGGCCTCGGTGTGTTGGCTCGAAAGTAATCGGTGCAATTGACTCCCGTGGTTTGTTGGGATTGCGAGCCCGAAATGTTAGCCGGTTGTGTGCGCTACAACGAGAAGCGAGCTCTCGTTTTCTCTGGCACGTCACGACTTGGCGATTTTGTAGGGTGCGTCGCGCCTTTTGACGCACCACCTCCGGCAGATGGTTTGGTGCGTTGAAAAGCGCATCGCACTCTACCCAGGACTAGGAGGTCGACAGGCTTGGCTAGAACCTGGCGTCGTTGCACTCCCGAGGGGGAGAACTGAATGACCGATTTACCACACGACCGAACGCGGGCTGTCTTGGAGATTGATTTCAAGAGGCAAGTTCAGCTATCAAGCATTCTTTCTTCGGTCGAGGAGTTCCGCGATCTCATCGATCCTGACCTCTATTGCAGTGCGTTGGAAGATCTGTCGGGGATGGCTCGTGTTCTGGAAGATTTACACGACACCCAGATGTCCGTGTCGGACCGCGACCTAATTGCGCTCGGGGTGATCGTCGACGCGGCCTGGACCTTTACCAACCGCATGAGCAGTAATTTTCCAATAACTCCGCTGAACCAGATCGGAGGTTTAGACGACACAGACTTCTGCGATTTGAGCGGCTGGTTGGAGCAATCGCGGCAAAGACTTTTCTCGCTTTCCCGCGAGCCAGCTGAAACCGGAGTTGGAGCGGAGCTTTCGCGGGCCGAAGGGGGTGTTGGCGCACAGGAGCAACCGAGACAGTCAAATGAGGTGACCCGTCCAGGCTCAGGCACCGCGAAGCTCGAACCAACCGTTGTTGAGCTTGGTGAGGTTGAGCATAGGCAACTTTTAGAGATACTGACCTATGTCAAAGAGATCCACTTTCAGATCCATCCTGATATGTACAAGATCGGCGTCAAGCACTTTGACGGGCTCAAGAATCTGCTCAAACGCAGTGCGCTCCAGTCGCAGGTGGCCATATCGAGCGATGAGTTGTTTCTTGTGGAGCTCATGGTGGATGCTGCCTGGACCTATTCCTATCGAAGCAGCGGAAATGGGCTTCCTGGAGTTAAAGATCTGGATTTTGACAGGCTGACCAAATGGGCGGGCAGGGCACACCAGGCGATGATCCGATCCGCTGGGTTGCCAGTGCTCGACCTTAAGAATTAGCGCGCGAAACCGTCGTCACTGGTTCACTGTTTCCAGGGGGGCAAACGTTTTCTAAGTTCTGTGATGGGATAGCGCCAGCGAGTCCGATGAGTCGCGGTTTCTCCTGGGGGACCAGAATCAACAGCTTGGGTGAAATTGGCTGGACATTGAAAAATCGATTTGCTATAACCCCCCTCGGTTTTCAACACGACAAGATCGCTGGATTTGGATCGAGGAGCAGACTGAAACCCGGGTTCAGCATTTCTCTTCCAGCTTCATTTTGCATCCACACACTGACCAAGTTGTTGCAGCACGCGCACGATTTTCATCGCAAACGGCAGAGGGGTCTTCTCACGTTGACGCGCGTCTTGGGTGAACTATGGACTTCCTGAAGCTCATTTGGGTCATACCGCTCTTTCCCGCCACCGGTGCCGTCATCAACGGATTGCTGGGCAAACGACTCCCGAAACGCCTGATCGACATTTTGGCCTGTGGCCTCGTCGGACTTGCCTTCATTTTTGCGCTCGGCGCCGTGAATCAGTTGGTGCATCTGCCCGCCCACGAACGGCACTTTGAGGTGGAGTTGTTCACCTGGATCCCAGCAGGAATGGGCGAGTTGCGCTCTGGCGGGCTGGCGCCGTTTCTCATCCAGTGGGGATTTCAGCTCGATCCACTCTCGGCGGTCATGGTTCTGGTGGTTACCGGAATTGGGCTTTTGATCCATATTTATTCCACCGGCTACATGGCCCATGAAGGGGGCTATTACCGTTTCTTTGCTTACATGAACCTCTTCATGTTTTCCATGCTGACGCTGGTGCTGGCGAATAATTTTGTGTTGATGTTTGTTGGATGGGAGGGCGTGGGGCTCTGTTCCTATCTCCTCATCGGTTTCTACTTCCACAAGAAGAGCGCCGCCGATGCCGGGAAGAAAGCGTTTATCGTCAACCGCGTGGGCGACTACGGCTTCATGCTGGGCATGTTTCTGCTCTTCACGCTGTTTGGCTCTCTGGATTTTTCGACCGTGTTTGAGCTGGTGAAGAGCAAAGCAGCCAATGGCTCTCTGCTTCCCGGCGACGCGATGATCACGGCTGCGTGCATTCTGCTCTTTATCGGAGCGATGGGGAAATCGGCCCAGGTACCGCTCTACGTCTGGCTGCCTGACGCTATGGAAGGCCCGACGCCGGTCAGCGCACTGATCCACGCCGCAACGATGGTCACTGCGGGCGTTTACATGGTAGCCCGCTGCAACG
>Ga0163150_10001477_pt1 | contig 39489 bp, 23 predicted proteins | sample OliLakLV19P2IB_FD_148628 | JGI IMG/M metagenome (GOLD analysis project Ga0163150, IMG submission 148628) | Freshwater microbial mat bacterial communities from Lake Vanda, McMurdo Dry Valleys, Antarctica - Oligotrophic Lake LV.19.P2.IB | ecosystem: Environmental > Aquatic > Freshwater > Lake >... | reverse complement strand
TCAAAAATCCAATGCGAAACGGGTGTCCGTTGAAACTTCGGTTTTCTATTCGTAACGATAAATAGTTAATTTTGCCCCACAGATTCTGCGGAAGAGCCCGATTAATCAACAAGCCGCCTGAAGGCGGAACTACGAACTAGTTGAGAAAGTTCAGTAATGCGGAGGGATCTCGTCTTCGGGGTGCCGAATTTCGGTGCCCGAATCGCGAGTCGATCGCATGTCATTGACCAGCCTTAGCATCTCTCGCTGCATTTGCTCGATTCGGCGATGTTGGTCGATGATCGATTTATCGAGCTCCTCGATCGTTTCTTGAAGGTGCATGACGGTCATTTCGAGCTGAGTTATTCGTTCTTCGGGATGTTTCATGGAATACTCAACAGTATCCTTGACCAGTTAGGGGAATGCTCTGATAATCGCGGCCTTGCTGATTTCTACCATTCTATGAATGAATACTGATGAAAATTCACGAATATCAGGCGAAAGAGTTGTTTCGCAAAGCTTCTGTTCCGGTATTGGCTGGCTACGTCGCCCGAACTCCCGAGGAAGCGAGTGCGGCTTTCACGAAGCTCGGCGGACCGATTGCGGTTGTGAAAGCTCAGATACATGCCGGTGGCCGAGGAAAAGGAACGGTCAAGCAAGTTCCGACCCAGCGCGGCGTGCAGCTTGTCAAATCGGCAGCCGAAGCGGCGACGGTCGCGAAGAATCTGATCGGCAACGACCTAGTGACGATCCAGACCGGAGAAAATGGAGCGACTGTCAATCAGGTATTTGTCGAGCAAGGTTGCAAGATTGCTCGTGAACTTTACGCTGCCGTTGTCGTCGATCGCGCTGCCAGCATGCCACTATTGATGGTCAGCAGCGAAGGCGGAGTCGAAATCGAGAAAGTCGCTCACGACACGCCCGAAAAGATTCTGCGAGAACATTTTGATCCGGCTCATGGTCTACAAAGTTTCCAAGTTCGCAAGCTGTGTAAAAAGCTGAACATTACTGGGGCCGCTGCTAAGAGTGCTGACAGCTTTCTGAAAAAACTTTGTAAGATTTTCGTCGAGCTCGATTGCGCGATGGCTGAAATCAATCCGCTGGTTATCACCGAAGACGGACAGATGTTGGCGCTGGATGCAAAGGTTACCTTTGACGACAACGCCATGTTCCGTCATCCCGACTTAAAAGAACTGCGCGATCTTAACGAAGAAGAGCCAGCCGAAGTTCGTGCGGGCAATACGGGGCTTAGCTACGTCAAGCTCGACGGCAACATTGGTTGTCTCGTCAATGGTGCTGGGTTGGCGATGGCGACGATGGATATCATCAAGTACCACGGTGGCTCGCCGGCAAATTTTCTCGACGTTGGCGGCGGTGCCAATACCCAACAAGTAACCGAAGCCTTCCGGATTATCCTTTCCGACCCCAACGTGAAAGCAATTTTGGTCAACATCTTCGGTGGTATCGCCCGATGTACGACGATCGCAACGGCATTGATCGAAGCCTCGAAAGAGATCGGCTTCGATGTGCCGCTGGTGGTTCGACTGGAGGGTACAGAGGTCGATGAAGGCAAGAAGTTATTAAAAGACAGCGGGCTGGCCATCATCGCGGCGGACGATTTGACTGACGCTGCTAAGAAAGTCGTTGCCGCTATCAAGTAGCGAATGCCATTTGGAATTCGAACTGTAAAGTCATCTAATTAAAAGCGCAATCTTAGGTAAGTAAAAAGTCTCATGAGTATTCTGGTCAATAAAAAGACACGTGTCATTTGCCAAGGCATTACCGGCAAGGCTGGTGCCTTCCATACCAAGGGTTGCAAAGAATATGGAACGCAGATGGTTGGCGGCGTGACGCCTGGCAAAGCCGGCGAAACTGTCGAGGGATTACCGGTTTTCGATACCGTCGAGGAAGCCGTAGCTCAGACAGGTGCTAACGCCTCGATGATTTTCGTCCCACCGGCCTTTACTGCCGACGCGATCCTAGAAGCCATCGACGCGGGCATCGAAGTCATCTGCGCGATCACCGAGGGCGTGCCTGTGCTCGACATGGTGCATGTTTACGAAGTCGTTCGCAAGAGCAAGTCGATCTTGATCGGTCCAAATTGCCCAGGGGTGATAACGCCCGGTGAATGCAAGATTGGAATCATGCCCGGCTATATTCACAATCCTGGCAAAGTTGGCATTATGAGTCGTTCTGGCACACTTACTTACGAAGCCGTTTGGCAAACGTCGCAAGTAAAATTAGGGCAATCTACCTGCATTGGATTGGGCGGTGATCCTATCGTCGGCACTTCCTACATCGATCTTTTCGAGCGATTTCAAAAGGACGATCAAACCGAAGTCATCCTGATGATAGGCGAAATCGGCGGCGACGCCGAAGAGAAAGCCGCCGAGTACGTTGCAAAGCACGTAACGAAACCAGTCGCCGCGTTTATTGCGGGCGGAACAGCACCGCCGGGCAAACGCATGGGGCATGCCGGTGCGATTATCACCGGCGGAAAAGGGACGGCTGCCGAAAAAATCCAAGCCCTTGAAGCGGCGGGCATCGTCGTTTCGCCATCTCCCGCCGATATGGGTAAAGCTGTCGTCGAAGCGATTCGCCGACACGGAAAATAATCGTTTCGGCCCATCATTTGCTTTTTGACCAGCAAGCGTCGCTGTTTGCTGCCGAAGTTGTATTCTCGTAGCTCCAGCACGTCGCTCAAGCGTTCCCGCCTGAGCAAAATGACTTTGGACGTGAGCCGTCGGTGGTAGCGGGATGTTGATTTAATCGTCAGCAGCAGGCTTAGAATTGCTCGCAGCATTAGCCCGCGGCTAGCGCCGACGGCTCACATAATCCGAACTGATTTTTGATCGAGCTAGCACTAACGCCGAGAAAGACAGGCTAACATGAGTTTCCGTATCGATAAACTGACTATCAAGGCGCAAGAAGCCGTTTCCGAAGCTCAAAGCAAAGCACAGGAGTTAGGCAATCCCGAGCTCGATTGCCTGCATCTTCTATGGGGAATCTTGCGAGATTCTGAAGGAGTCGCGTTGGCGATTGTTCGGAAGATTGGTGCGCAAGAAAAGCAGATTTTGAGTACCCTTCAAAGCGAACTCAATCGACTCCCCAAGACGTCGAGCGGACGAGCACCGAGCGTCGGTCCTGGACTGCAAAAGACTTTCGAATCCATCTCATCGATTGCTGACTCGATGAAAGATGATTTCTATAGCACAGAGCATTTGCTGTTAGGCTTATGTTCAACCGACAATAAAGCCAATTCGCTGCTGAAGCTGTTGGGGGTTTCGACCGACGAAATCATGAAAGCCCTACAAACAGTTCGCGGCAGCGCACGCGTCACCGATCAGAATCCAGAAGGAAAATTCCAAGCCTTAGAAAAATATGGAATCGACTTGGTCGCGCAAGCCTCGAAAAGCAAGCTCGATCCTGTCATTGGTCGCGATACAGAAATCCGTCGTGTTATTCAAGTTTTATCTCGGCGAACCAAGAACAACCCTGTCCTGATCGGTGAGCCCGGGGTTGGAAAAACCGCCATTGCCGAAGGGTTGGCTTCTCGCATTTTTCAAGGCGACGTCCCGCAAAGTCTCAAGAATCGTCGTGTGATCGCGCTCGACATGGGAGCATTGATCGCGGGCGCAAAATTTCGCGGCGAATTTGAAGAGCGGCTGAAAGCCGTATTGAAAGAAGTCAAAGATGCCGACGGAGAAGTGATCCTGTTCATCGATGAGCTGCACACGGTTATCGGTGCAGGTGCGGCGGAAGGAAGCAGCGACGCTGCCAATCTACTCAAGCCTGAACTTGCTCGAGGCCAGTTGCGATGCATCGGCGCAACGACTTTGGACGAATACCGCAAACACATCGAGAAGGACGCGGCTCTGGAGCGACGCTTCCAACCGATATACGTCGGCGAGCCGAGTGTTGAAGACACGATCACGATTCTTCGAGGTCTGAAGTCTCGCTATGAAGCTCATCATGGCGTTAAGATCCGCGATTCTGCTTTGACCGCTGCCGCCACCCTTTCGAATCGATACATTACCGATCGATTCTTGCCAGACAAAGCCATCGACCTGATCGACGAAGCTGCTTCGCGTCTGGCGATGGAGCGAGAAAGCGTGCCAACGGAAATCGATCAGATACAGCGACAACTTCGGCAATTGGAATTAGCCCAACGGCAGCTCAATGAAGAATCGGACGAGGCCACCGAAGAATCGTTGCGAGACGTAGAAGAGGAAATCCTTGCACTTCAAAAGGAACTCGCCGGACTTCGCGAACAATGGGAAGCTGAAAAACTTGGTGTTTCAGGGGTTCAATCGATTCGCCGCGAATTGGAACAAGCGGACGCCAATTTCGTTAAGCTCGAAGCATCGATCAAGGAGAGCCAGGACATCGGTCGAGCCGTCACGGAAGGCGACTACCAGAAACTCTTTGAGCTCGACCAAGTTCGCCGTCGTTTGAAATCGCAGCTCGAACGCGACGAAGAGCCGGCTCGCGAGAAGGCCGCCCCAACGGCTTCGCCAAAACAGAAGCTTTTGCGAACCGAAGTAACGGCCGACGAAATCGCATCCGTCATCAGCGCTTGGACCGGCGTTCCAGTTACTCGGATGCTTGAAACAGAGCGTGCGAAGCTACTGGTCATGGAAGAACGCCTTCATCAACGCGTTGTCGGGCAAAATAAAGCCGTTGAAGCCGTCAGCAATGCCGTCCGGCGTAGTCGAAGTGGCCTTCAAGACGCCAATCGGCCAATCGGCTCGTTCCTATTCCTCGGCCCGACTGGTGTTGGAAAAACCGAACTTTGCAAAGCCCTAGCGGAAGTCATGTTCGATGACGAGCATGCGATGGTTCGCTTGGATATGAGCGAATTCATGGAACGGCATACCGTTTCCCGATTGATAGGCGCCCCTCCTGGTTACATTGGTTACGACGAAGGTGGCAAGCTCACCGAAGCCGTTCGGCGTCGACCTTATTGCGTTTTGTTGTTCGATGAAATCGAAAAAGCTCATCCGGATGTCTTTAATGTGCTTTTGCAAGTGCTCGACGATGGACGTCTAACCGACGGTCACGGGCGCACCGTCGACTTTACCAATACGCTGATCGTGATGACCAGCAATATCGGAAGCCAAGCGATCCAACAAATTACCGAGCAAGGTGGATCGGAAGACGAAATGATGGACGCCGTCCAAATCGCTCTCAAGTCGAAGTTTTTACCCGAGTTTCTCAATCGAATCGACGAATCGATCGTATTCGAACCGCTCGGACGAGAGCATATTCGCCGGATCGTTGCATTGCAACTAAAACGACTTGAAGATCAACTGGCCGAGAGCCACATCCAATTCGTCATCACTGAAGCGGCAATTCGTGAGATCGCCAACGAAGGCTACGATCCGCTGTACGGTGCTCGACCGCTCAAGCGAGTCATTCAGCGACGATTGCAAAATCCACTAGCGACCGAATTGTTGAAACAGAACATCAACGAAGGCGGAACGATTCAAACTGATTTCGTCGATGGCGAATTCATATTCGAAATGGCGTCTAATGACGACCAGAAGGTAGCAACTGCCTCTTGACCAAAGTAGCGCATAGCGTGTAACCTTCACGGCAGCAAGTGACGCGCGAAAATTCAATCGCGCCAAGAGCACTCGCTGGTCGCTGCCGAGTGGCAACGGATCCTTTTTTGTCAATTACGGATGCTGCGAAAGGTTTTATAACGTGACGATTCTGCGAGTTGGAACTAACGAAAAATATTCTTCAGGTTGGGTTTCTGCATTTGGGAAATCGAAGAAGGCCAGCACTAAAGCGGCCCCGGCAAGCAAAACTCAACCCAAGGCCGTTAAGAAAGCCGCTGCGAAAAAGGCCGCTAAGGCATCAACCGTAAAAACAGCGAAACCCACTGCCGCCAAAGTAGCCAAGGCATCGCCAGTTGCAGCGAAGAAAACCAAAGCCAAAGCGGCACCGAAGAAAACTACCAAGAAAAAGAAGTAACGTAAACGCGCGCTTCAGTCTGCCCCGCAGGAAAAGGTCAAAAATAACTTCCGCAAATTTGACGACTATTGGCCAATCCAAGTCGCATAGAGTCGTCGAGCTGTTGTCGGGTCTTCAGTCCCTGAAACAATGCCTCGACCGTCGCGAAAGACCGTAATCGTGAATGGATCTTCTTCGTTCGACTGCCGTTCAAAGCGGAGCAGGAATGGATTCGCGGTCACGCTTCCCAAGCCCGAAAGCCGCGCTGCAAGCCGGTCGAGATCAACAGAATTGCGATCGGGATTATGAATCTGGACAGCGTTTCGGCCGCAAAGAACCTGGGTCGACGAACTCCGAGAGCCATCCAGAAAATCGCGACGGCCCATGCCGCAAGCTGGACAACCTAGCCCTGTTCGAACCGGTTCGATCGCGATCTGACGGATCTCGTTGTGCCAAAAATCGAAGGTTAAAAGCTTTCGCGAGACGGCTTCTGGGTGTCCCGACAGCAACTTGATTGCCTCGATCGCTTGCCAACTTGCGATAATGCTGACCGCCGGACCCAGTACACCTGCTGAATCGCATGTCGCTTGCTGATCGGCCGGCATCGGTTCGGGCATCAAACAGCGGAAACAGGCGGTGACTTTGGGAATGCACGCCATCATTTGCCCGCTTGCCCCGATACAACCGCCATGAAGCCAAGGGATTTCACGCTCGAGCGACACATCATTGATCAAGAATCGTGTCTCGAAGTTGTCGGTCCCATCTAATATTAAATCGACGTCGGCGAGCAGCTCCAACGCGTTGGCCGGGACAAGATCGACAACTTGAGCATCGATCGTCGTCTGGCTATTGATCGCTTGCAGATGATTGGCGGCTGAGATTGCTTTCGGCAGTCGTTGTCGTGCATCCGATTCGGTGAAGAGTGTTTGGCGAGGAAGGTTGTCCCATTCCACCCAGTCTCGATCGATCAGTCGAACAAACCCGACACCTGCTCGAACAAGCCGTTCTGCAATGACCGATCCGAGCGCTCCGACTCCAACAACACCGATTCTTGAAGAAGCCAACCGCAATTGCCCTGCTTTACCCAGTTCAGCAAATGCCGATTGCCGTCGATAGCGATCATTTTCCGGCAGTTTTACATCATCGTCCATCGAACTATTATAGTCGTTCCAACATTCTGTAAGGAACGGGGGGAAAAAGCTTTCGGGCATTTCCAATGCGGGTGGCACGCCCTGAGTCCTCGAAGGGCGTGATTCATGCAGCCACGCCCTTCGAAGACTCAGGGACGTGCCACCCAAGCTTACTTGGAGATTCTCGATTTTTCTAAAAAAGACCTTGCCGTGCCACTGTGATTGCTGTATTATTCGCAGTAGTACAGTAGCACAGGTAGCCCGACGTATTGGGTATGTCCATCATGCAAATTCGTATTTCCGTAGGCAACCCGCAATCGATCTATCGGCAGATCGCAGATCAAATTCGTCGAGCCGTCGTGACGGGTGAATTGTCGGTCGGCGAAGCCATCCCAAGCGTTCGTCAGTTGGCTAAAGAGCTCGTAATTAATCCGAACACGGTTGCCAAAGCATATGGGGAACTGACGCGGGATGGAGTTTTGGAGGGGCAGCCTGGACGTGGCTATATCGTCGCCAATCGCAAGAACATCTATACCAAAACCGAACGCTTACGACGTTTGGATCAGGTACTCGATTCGTTGGTCAGCGAAGCGATCACGCTCGGATTTTCAGGAGACGAGCTCCTCGAACGTCTGAGCAAGCGACTGGAAAAACTTTTACCTGATCAATCTTTACCCTAACGAGACTCTGGTGCGGCCATGAGAAGAACAACCCGACGCGTCAGCGAGGAAAAAACATGTTAAACGACTTAGCCATTGAAGCACGCGGCTTGACTCGCTATTTCGATTCACGCATGGTCGTTAGCGATTTTGACTTGTCAATTCCGCGTGGCTCGGTGACGGGCTTACTCGGGTTGAACGGGGCCGGTAAGACGACGACGCTTCGCATTTTAATGGGTTTGTTGGCGCCGACGCGGGGTGAATCGTACCTGCTCGGAAAGAATTCGCAGTGTCTGACTCCGGACGATCGTGCACGCATTGGATATACGGTCGAAGGGCATTTTCTTTATGGATGGATGACGGTCCGTCAAAGTGAAAAGTTTCATCGTGAGACATTTCCTCGTTGGAACGCGGGAATGTTCGACGCAACCGTTCGCCGATTCGGAATTGAACCGAGTCAAAAAATTCGGCACTTGAGTCGAGGGCAAAAAGCCGGTGTTTCGCTGGCATTGACGATGGCTGCGGAACCGGAATTATTGGTTCTCGATGATCCTGCACTGGGTCTTGATCCTGTAAGTCGCCTTGCGCTCAACGAAACGCTGCTTGATTTTTGCGATGGTGGAACGAAAACCATTTTGTTGAGCAGCCATTTGTTGGATGATGTCGAGCGCGTCGCCGATCGCGTCGCAGTCATGGTGCATGGTCGTTTGGTCGTCAATACAACCGTCGATGATTTTCGTTCACGTGTTTCATCATGGGCGATCGAACATTCGCCAGCAACGCGCGGCGTCGAATCGATCCCTGGATTGGTACACTCGCGCCAGCTTGGCGGAAAAACGGTGGTGACACTTGCCGATTGCGATCAGGAAACCGAGGCGGCCTTGACTCGTATCGGCGGCGCAACTTGTGAACGTCTGCCGATTACCTTTGACGAAGCGGTAATCGCCTATCTCTCTCGATCCCGTGAAAGCCATTCCTTTCTTTCTTCTAATTCAAAACGCGGTCAGGAACGAATGGCACTTGATTAAGGAAACCCCGAAGTTATTTTTTACCCGTTCCTGAACGGTATTGCGATAAACCACGAACCCCTTTTGAAACACCTTTTTGAAGCCGGAGCTAGATCTATGCGACCACTCATCGAAAAAGAACTTCGAGAAAACCTCAAATGGCTGCCCGTTGGCTTACTCGTTTTTGGAGTGGCACTCGCATATTGCGTTATTCCAGGCGGGTCAAAAGACTATAGTGCAACCGAAAGTACGCTTTCCGCGAGCGCCGTAATGATAGGTTCGCTCTTTGCGTTAGCGCTCGGCGTCGCGCAGTCGGCCTTCGATGTCAGGACGGCTTCGAAGAGTTATCTTTGGCATCGCGCCGTTACACCGCGCGCAATTTTTTACAGCAAGTTGATCGCTGGTGGTTTGATCTACGCGATTGCAGCCTTGGTTCCATTGGCGATCACGGCGGCTTGGTTTGGGTCGCAAGGAATCCGCTTCGCGCCGGTTCGACCGCTGCAAGTCGTACCGGCAATGATTGCGGCGCTCGCTTGCTTCTCCTTGCATCCGGCAGCCATCTTCATGATGGTCCGATCGGCTAGATGGTTTGGTACTAAATTGTTTCCGGTCTTCGGAGTCTTGCCGGTTCTTTTAATACCGATGATCGAGCCCTTTCCGGAATCGATTTTGATTTCATATCTTTTCGCAACACTAGCTATCCTGGTCTGTATCGCGATTGTCGCGAAAGCGGCCGAAAACGCATGGTGCAAATCGGTGGCAAGTGACGAAGGGGCGACCGAATCGCTTCAAGACTGGACTCGAACGACCGTTTTGTGTTCAGCCGGTGCGGTCGCGTTTATCATCGGCTTTGGCTTCCTCGGAATGTTTTTGAGTTCACTCTTCTCTGGAAATATTATTCCATCCAGCTATCCGCGGTATGGAATCGATGCGGCAGGAAGACTTTGGTACGGCCAGCATGTCTCGTCAAGTGTTGAAGGAGGTATCCTCAAGTATCCTCAGTTTATCTCGGGGAGTATCGTTCAAGAGGGGAAGGTCCCCAACCCTTATGACGAACTCGCCGAAAAGAAGAATAAGAAAGAAATCCTTCCGATCTATCAATTAGGACGCTACCAAGGAGGTCGCATTTTGTTCCAAGCGGCCTCGCAAGCCGTTATTTTTGGCGTTGGCCAAAGGTACTTTGATCATCGAGGATTTGTTCTTTTTTACAATTTCAAGAAGCGACCTGCGCTTCAATCAATCATCTCACGCGATAGCTCGCACCTATTTGGAGAAGCTGTAGGTAAACCTTTCGATGGCAATCCAATACGAAGCCACGGTATGATGAAATCGAGTGACATGAAGTTGAATGACGACCAAAACATGTCTTTGCGCCTGCAAGAAATCTGGGTGGATCAGAATGGCGTCTATCACTTCAATGGTAAACTTAGAACAATTCAAGCGCTCGCCGAGATGAAAATTGAAGACTCGGCGTTGATACGCACCGATCAAGTTCGTGGCGAACTGCGTCTGATGGTTGTCTCGGCGGGGAAGCTCCATCTCTATGAAGTGCATTGTGCGCTGAAAAAGAATCGCGAGGCGGTCGCCTTTGTCGACGAATCGGGGCCACCGACCGAATTTGAAGTTTCACTCGAAAAAATTGCTGTTCTTCTCAAGTTGCCGCGATCGTTGGACAACTGCCAGATCGGTATCACCGAGGATCGCAAAATCGTCTCCGTATGCTTTGCGCCGCAACCGACCGTTTCGACTCTCGATTGTGCGGCCGGTGAATCCGAATGGAACACATGGACGTTTCAAAAGCCGCCCGCCGATCGACCCGATGTCGAGTTCAACGACAAGCAATTCAAACCGCTCGTTTCGCAACTTCCTAGCATTGTTGTCGGCACTTGTTATATAGGTAGCGCGTTGGCGGGCGAAACGTATATCCGCTCCTGGTCCGACTTGATGTATTACGTCAATCAGATAACGACATTCATGGTCTTGGCGACGATTGGAACGATTCTCGCGATGATCGTTACTTTTTGGGTTGCCCAGCACCGGCGACTTTCAACGGGGTTGAAGGTTCGTTGGACACTGTGGGCCATCTTTCTAGGTTGGGGAACTCCCTTAGCGATCATCGCCGCCTACGTGAAGCCAAGAACCGAGCCTTGCAGTCGCTGCGGCAAAACGCGACGAATCGACCTTTCGACATGCGAGCATTGTCGCGCTGAATGGGAGCCGCCGGCAAATGAAGGGATCGAGATCTGCGACGACGGATTCCAACGAACCTCACGTCAACCTGCAAATGCCTAGCCGGCGCGGACGTTCTTCAAGTGGCAGGGCTGGTCCGTTGTTTAAGTGGCGTAAGCTTCCAGCTTGCGTTTCACGGGACGTTGCAGTATTTGGCAAGCTAGAAGCTTACCCCACCCCGAAAATTGGCTAATTGCTTTCCTTTTCCCTTGCAGGGTATACTTGGCGTTGCCTCGTTCTTTTAGAATAACGTAGCGACGATCCCAATCCAGCAAGTAGGCGACGAAAATGCTCCGTCATTTAAAACGTGGTTTTACGCTCGTTGAGTTGCTTGTCTCGATCGCAATCATCGGCATTCTCGCCGCCTTGCTTCTACCGGCAATTCAAGCGGCTCGCGAAGCAGTACGTCGTGCGACATGCAGTAGCAACATGCGGCAAATTGGGATCGCGTTCCACAACTATCATCTGGTTTACAATTCGTTTGCACCTCAACGCATCGCTTCGCCCAATACATCCTGGTCAGTCTTTATTTTGCCGTTCATTGAGCAGTCGGTACTCTATGCGCAATACAATCGAAATCTGAATTGGGATCATGTCGCAAACCAAGATGTCGTCAAAAAGCAAATACCTGTTTTTCGCTGTCCGTCAACTCCCGTTGCTGGCATGCGCTGGGACAAATTCGGCATGAACAAATTTGCGTCGGCTGGCGACTACGCGCCGCCAGGCAGTGTGTCGGCGACATTAGCAGCAACGGGCCTTATCGAAGCTCGAAGCTCGCTCCTTGGACTTCTTATCGCCGGACGAGGCGCAACGACGAGCGACGCTACAGATGGACTTTCCAACACACTTTTGTTTACCGAGGATGCGGGACGGCCACTCTTTTACGCCGGACGTCGTGTTGGACCGAAGGACAATAATCCGGGCGGTGGCAATCTTGCCGTGATCGGCGGTCGCGTTCGAGGTGCCGCCTGGGCAGATCCAACCAACGGTATTCCGTTGCATGGCTTTTCGCTCGACGGTTTGACTGCTCCCGGGCCGTGTCCGATCAATTGCACGAACAACAATGAAGCTTATTCATTTCATCTCGGTGGCATCAACGTGAACTTTGCCGACGGCTCGGCGCATTTCTTATCCGACTCGATTTCGATCGAGCTCTATGCTTCGCTAATCACAGCTCAAGGTAATGAAGTTATTCAGCTTGAAGGTTTCTAGTTCTCGATCTGCCGGCATTGAGCCACGCACCATCGTAGCCGCGATGGTGTGTGAAGTTTGCTCAATCCTTTACTCTGTGGGAATCAGCAATTGTCTTGGCCAAGTTTCGTAAGACCTTCGAGTTGCCGCATCTGCTATCATGAAGATGCTTAGGCTACAAGCTTGTCTAACGCATCGTGTCGGTTCACGAGTCTTCAGAACAAATTGGTTCTTAATAGTATGGTACGTTCATGGTTTGCTATCGTCGCCATTTTTGGGGCGTCCTACTGCAACGCGATCGATCCCGCGACAAGTATATCGGTCGATATGCCGACTGAGTTGCTACTGAACGACTCGCGGCTCTTGAGTCAAAGTAAGTCGGCAATCATGCTTACAGATTTTTCGAAAGCCATGCCTACATCGGCGCTGACATTGGGTCGCCGTGAAAAGGGAAAATGGAAGATCCTGCCGTTTGCAACTGCTGATTTTTCCGGCTCGGCAATCTCCACGTACGCATTTACCGATGCATCGAAAATCAGTCTCTCACTTCCTGCCGTCGGTTGGCACGCAGTCTATCTCGGAGTTTCAACGGTATCAACCGGTTTTCGCGAAGCGAAGAACGGACTGATGTCGAAACTGAGCGATGAGCAAGTTTTCAAACGGATGGCAAATAACGTCGCGCACTTGCCTAATCGCGTCGATGTCATACAAGAACAATGGCTCACCGTTGCGAACTTAGATGGTCAAGCGATCGAAATTGCTTCGCTGCCAAATCTACCGGCGACGATTTGCTATGTGAAACTTGTGCCGCTGACCGTCGAGGAGGTTGCAAAGTGGATGGCTGCGCAAAGTCCGACTGCGACGACATCTCGAACTTCGATCGCGACGTTTGATGGACATAGTTGGATTTGGCCCTATGATTGTCGGACGACTGAGGATCTATTAGCCAATTTCCGAGGCTACGAAGGCACCGATATTGGCAAATGGTGGTTTCAAGTCCTCGGAGCGGACCTCGTTACCTACCGTTCGAACGTCGGAAATGTTCCTGGGGAAGAGACGATTGATTTTCCAACTCGCGAACATGCGAGTTTTGTCGAATCGGTCAAGGAACTTCATCGGCGTGGAATCAACCCGTTACGCGTTGCTCGCGAGGAAGCTCGCCGACAGGGTGTCGAGTTTCACATTATGTTGAGGCCCGCAGGCTGGAAAGCTTCGATTCCATTCGAGGAAACGTTCGATAGCCGATTTTATGAAGATCATCCGGAATGGCGTTGCATAGATCGCGATGGTACTCCGACGATGTATATGAGTTATGCGTACCCTCAGGTCCGCCGGCATCTGCTCGATGTTTTTCGTGAGACGTTAGAGCTGCAACCCGAGGGCGTAGGGTTCTTGTTCAATCGTGGAATGCCGATGATCCTCTGGGAGAACGCGTTTTGCGAGCGATTTCAGAAAATGCACGGTATTGATGCTCACTCTGTCGCCGAAGAGGATTCGCGAATCTTGGCGACACGAGCAGCGATCATGACCGATTTCATGCAGGAAGTTCGTGACTTGCTAGATGAAGCAGTTCGCAACCAGAATCGTACGCAGCGATACAAGATTTCGTTGGGGACTTTTAGCAAAGAATCTGACAACCAAAAATTTGGATTCGATCTTCCGAATTGGATTAAGAGAGGACTTGTCGATGATCTCGCCGTAGCTTGGTTTGCCCACCACACATCGTTCGCTCAACCTGACATGGCTTACTACAAGCGAATGACGACCGGTACGAATGTTGGCGTGTATCCCTTCGTCGTTTCATGGAAGACAGGTAAGCCGATCGATCTTTGTAAAAAAGTCAGCGCCTTTTATGAAGCTGGTGCTACAGGCATTGCGATTTGGGACACGAGCGTCGAAGCAGGTTGGAAAGAGACTCTTCATGGGAACGTCTTCGACACGCTCGGTCGACTTGGGATGTTGTTTACCGCGATTACGGAGTGTCGAGCTATTGAGGCGGCGCGGCCTAACATCGTGCTCATCGTCGCGGATGATCTCGGTTTTTCCGATCTCGGATGTTATGGCGGCGAAATTCGGACGCCCCATTTGGACCGGCTCGCCGCAGAAGGGATGCAATTCACGCAGTTTTACAACTGCGGCGTTTGCAATATTACGCGAGCGGCATTGTTCACAGGTCTCCATCCTCGCTTCGGTAAAGGCGGTTTGCTTCGAAGCAATATGCCGACGCTCGCTGAAGTTTTACTGCAGGTTGGTTACGCAACGACGATGAGCGGTAAATGGCATCTCGGAGGTGCACCAAATCGTCCCATCGACCGCGGTTTCGAGGAATACTATGGAGTGATGATCGGGGCAGTGAACTACTTTAATCCCAGCTTGCCCGATCCGCCCGGTATGAAGCATGCTGGGCCCTCCGAGCCTTTTGTTCACAACGCGACGCCGATAACCAGTGTACCGCCAGGATACTATGCAACCGATGCGTTCGCGGACCATGCCATCGAGCAGATAGCGCGGCTGTCTAAAAATGGAAAGCCATTTTTTCTGCATCTTGCTTTTACAGCACCTCACTATCCCTTACACGCATTGCCGGAAGATATCGAAAAATATCGAGGTTGTTATAGCGATGGCTATACGGTGTTGCGAGAAGAGCGATATCGTCGCTTGATCGAACTTGGACTGGTCTCCAAGGAATGGAAACTTCCTGATCCAGATCCCAAATTGACCGATTGGCGTTACGACCTTTCGCCTAAGCCTTGGGATTCTTCAGCGGAACAAAGCTGGGAGTCTGCAAAGATGGAGGTCTACGCGGCAATGGTAGATCGTATGGATCAAGCTATTGGACGTGTGCTAGCATCGCTCAAGGAATGTGATGCCGAGGAGAACACGTTGGTTATTTTCTTTTCCGACAACGGCGCTTGCGCTAGTAATTCGTCGAGCGCTGCCTACCAAGCCTATCAAGCGGGAGTCTCTAGCGGGAGCGAAGAGAGCTATATTCTCGGCGGCCCTGGTTGGGCTAGCGTTCAATCGTCGCCATTTCGCCGCTACAAAACATGGACATACGAAGGTGGAATCAGCACACCGATGATCGTGCGCTGGCCTGGAAAGATTCGAGCGGGAAGTCGCACCGACGCCGTTTGCCACCTCGTCGACTGGATGCCAACTTTCGTGGAAGTGAGTGGTGCCGAGTACCCCAAACAGATCAAGGGTAACTTGATTCCGCCTTTAGAAGGGATCAGTTTGGAATCTATTCTACGAGGCCAAAACCACAATTTAACGCGTCAGCTTGGTTGGTCGCTTTATGGTTCGCGTGCTTACAGGTCGGGTAAATGGAAAAGCGTGTGGGGGGTAAGCACGAAACGATGGGAGCTTTATGACATGCAAGCAGATCGAACCGAGATGCGAGATCTGTCGACCGAACATCCAGCACTAACCAGTCAACTAGCAAGCGATTGGAGAAATTGGGCAGATCGAAGTGAAATACCGTAGCGCACTTACTGAGGATTTCATCTATGCAGAAAAGTGCTAGGGAGTACGAAGGCAGATCAGTTTTTCATTGCGTTGCTGCCCCTGACTGTACCCGATTCGCATGAAGATCGCATCACCACCGATTGCAAGACAAGCGTAACTATCTTGTCCAATCTTATTGCGAGCAATTTGATGATAGGCGTCGGATTTGGCTTCGAAAATAAATGTCTCGCCGTCCAGGTTTGGAACAAATATTTTGCCGTTACATAAGATCGGAGAAGCGCTGAATGAGCCGCCTAGTCGCTGCTTCCAATGGACTTTGCCGTTGTCAGCAGACCAACACCAAGCGATCCCGTCATCAGTCACACCGAAAACGCAACCATTGGCGACAAGCAAAGAGGGCTCATAGATTCTTGTGCTATTTTTCCAAACAATGTCGCCTGATCCGTCGCCCTTAATTGCTACCGTTTGTTTATCTGGATGCCCGCCGCTGGCAAAAATACTCGAGCCGTCCGTAACCGGTGTCCCGCATGTCGCTTCGGATATTGCAGAGCACGCCCATAGCTGCTCTCCATTGGAGGGATTGTAACTGACAATTTCATCGCAGCCGCTGATCACTAACTGATCTCGACCATGAATCTTCGCGATCAAAGGCGTTGAATATGTCGAAACAGCCGGACGCTTCGTTCTCCAATAGACCTTGCCCGTATCACGATGGAGTGCTGCAATGTAGCCATTGCCCCAGTTGTCGGCAGTGACAATCAAGTAGTTTTCATAAACAATTGGCGAAGGCGCATATCCAAACTTGGAACTGAAATCCCCAACTTCTTGTTGCCAATGCAACTTGCCATCCAGGCCGATGGCGGACGCGAAAATTTTACCAGAATTGAAAAACACGGCATACAAACTCTGCCCATCAGATGCGAGTGTCGAATTGGCGTGAGTTCCCTTTTTATGGATTTCAGATTTGCTAGGGAATCCACCTTCGTGGACGACCAGTCGCCAACGCTCTTCTCCCGTTGTTCGATCATATGCAACGACGATCTGCGTCTGCTGTTCCTCAATGGCGGTTGCTAAGCACACTAACGAACCGACCAGAATCGGCGATGCATGGCCATGTCCCGGCACATCGACTTTCCAAGCTACATTGGTTGATTCATCCCATGACTCTGGAATGGGTTGGTCTAACGCAACGCCATCGCTACGAAGGCCTCGCCATTGCGGCCAGTCAGTGTCATCTATCTCGATACTTGGAGCGGATCCGGCATTTGAAATGTCAGCTTTGACTTCAACCACGGCATGGGCTGTGCCACGCGGTCGCTTCGAGCAGCCAGCCCATCCTGCAACCAGTGTAAGACTGCACACTATGCATATGACGACTCGTTTCATACTTTGCTATCGATATTAAATATGGTTGTATGGAAATTTGAGAACTTTTGGATAGCGAACGATCAGCTAAGCCATTTTGTTGCGGTCGACCAACATTTCGATAGTTAGAGCAGCTTTGCTTCGAATGCTCAATGCGTCCCCGAGCTCTAGATCGCTTAGAATAAGTCCAGATCAGGGAAGTAGCCACTGGATGTTATGGCAATTTAAGAATTGAGGAAGTATGAGTATTCACCATCTAGAATTTTCTAACCTCTGGAGATAGTCGCTTGCTGAGACTATAGTTGATGTCTATGTCGTCTTTTGACGAAATTGTAGTTTTGGCGATGCAGGCCCACCAGCAAAAACGCTGGGCTGAGGCCATTGACGCCTATCGTCGAGTGTTGCTTGAATACCCGAACTATCCTGAGGTGCACTACAACCTGGGAAGTGCCCTGCAATCGCAAGGTGCGAGCGACGAAGCTTTATTATCGTACCAGCGGGCCATCGATCTTAGACCCGATTTCTTCGAGGCGTACAATAGTCGCGGATGCATCCTGAAGGAACTTGAACGATTCGATTTAGCCATCCAGGAGTTTCACCAAGCCATACGCATCCATCCACATTATGCCGAAGCCTACAACAATCTTGGCGGGGCATACCAACTCACCAATCGCTTGGATGAGGCTCGGCAAGCGTATGAGCGAGCGTTGCAGTACCGCCCTGATTTGTTTATGGCACATTACAATCTAGGTGTGCTTCACTTCGGTTGTGGCCGATACGCCGACTCGATTGCGGCATTTCAACAAGCATTGCAACTTTCGCCTGACAATGTGGAATTACTTTTTCGGCTCGGCAATATCTATTTGCGAGACGGACGATGCAAAGATGCCATCACGGCGTTTGAATCTGTACTGAGCTACGATCCGGGGATGGTGGTTGCTTACAATAGTCTAGCGAGTGCCTACAAGGATTCACGCGATGTTTTTCGAGCGGAATCCACTTATTTGAGAGCGATTGAACTCAAGCCTGATTACTTTGAGGCGCACCTAAATCTCGCCAATCTGTACCTTGCGCTAGGTCGATCCGACGACGCCATTCGATTCTATCGCAAAGCCACGGAACTGAATGCCGAGTCGGATCAAGCGATATCTTTACTGATAAACCAGTTACAGCAGACTTGCAGTTGGAGCGAGCTCGAATCGCTTTCGAAGAAATTGATCGAAGCGGTGGATGCGGACCGAGCAATGCACGAAATATCTCCGTTTTCTTTTTTAGGACTCGTGATTCCGACGACGAACGAACAGCAATGGAAATGTGCAAGCAATTGGTCGAAATTTTACGAGTCAAAATCGCCACCCACCTATCTTTCGTTCCGAACGTCACCCGTTGCTCAAGAGGCAACCAACATCAGCGGGATGCAAGAGAGCGTCCTTCGAGAGAAACGCAAAATCCGAATCGGCTATCTTTCTTCCGATTTCCGAATTCACGCTGTGGCCTACATGATTCCGGAGTTGTTGGAATCGCATGATCGATCTGAATTCGAAGTTTTCGCCTACGCACTAAGCCGCGACGATGGCAGTTCGATACGCAAACGCATTGAATCGGCCGTCGACCGCTTTCGGGTCATTGAATCGTATTCTTTTAAAGAAGCCGCCGATTCGATTGCTTCGGATCAAATCGATATTCTCGTCGACCTAAATGGGTATACGACTCATAGTCGCACTGAAATCGTTGCCTTGCGTCCAGCACCAATTCAAGTCAGTTACATTGGCTATCCAGGGACCATGGGGGCTAGTTTTATCGATTACATTCTCGCCGATGATTATGTCGTTCCGCTTGAATGCCAAGGATTCTATTCTGAAAGAATTGTTCATCTGCCGGGATGCTATCAGGCCAACGACAGCCGACATGAGATTGCTTCGACGACACCGACGCGACGCCAGTCAGGACTTCCCGACGATGGGTTTGTCTTTTGCTCATTTAACAACACGTACAAATTTTCGCCCGCAATATTCGATGTTTGGATGCGACTTCTAAAGAATGTTACTGGGAGCGTGTTGTGGCTTGCTGAACCGGATATCGCGACATCTCGAAACCTTTGTCAAGAGGCAAATCGGCGCGGCGTGAGTGCTGATCGACTTGTGTTCGCGCCTCGACAAGCGATTGCCGATCATCTTGCCCGACATCGGCTGGCCGATCTTTTTTTAGATACGTTTCCGTACAACGCTCACGCTACCGCCAGTATCGCCTTGCGAATGGGCGTTCCGATGGTGACGCTCTCCGGCCAAGCCTTTGCGTCGCGCGTCGCTGGTAGTTTGCTCAGAGCAGTCGGACTCTCCGAATGGATTGCGCACGACATCGACGATTACGAAGCAAAGGCGATGCAGCTCGCGACCGATCGACAGGTCATGTTGCGGGTTCGCGACCAGCTTGCACGCAATCTTCAAGGTTGTAAACTCTTCGATGGGCAGTACTTTGCGAGGAATTTAGAAAAAGCATTTGCCGAAATATGGCGTTTGTATTGCCAAGGACATGCTCCACGTCATATTGCGGTTCTGGCGGGCGACTGGCGCTAAAAGATAAGAGACTTTTACTCAACGATGCTCAGGTTAGTGCATTTTAGATATGATAGTCTCCTCGACGACGAACCCCACGATGGTGACCATGTTTGCGTTGCCGAGACGAGAATGGTCTTGCTTCATAAAAGTGACGTTTGATGGTACCCCGCAATCGCTCCATCGTTTGGCTTTGGTGTGTCAGTGCTTTATTGTTGCTGGCAACGATGGTCAATTACATGGATCGGCAAACGCTATCCAACTTGGCGGTTCGGATCAAAGCCCATTTTGAATTGAGCAACGAGCAGTATGGCGATATCGAGTTCATATTCGGACTTGGGTTTGCCATCGGATCGCTCTTTTTTGGAATCCTGGCCGATCGCGTTTCGGTAAGGATTTTATACCCGATCGTACTGGTCGCTTGGTCTGCTGTAGGATTCGCCACCGGGTTGACTCAGGGGTATACGTCGCTAATCATTTGCCGTGGATTGCTGGGATTCTTTGAATCGGGGCATTGGCCATGCGCGTTGATCGTAACGCAATCGCTTCTTTCGCGTGGCAATCGAGGGATGGGCAACAGTGTTCTGCAAAGCGGAGCTTCTTTGGGTGCGATTCTCACTCCGATCATCATTCGCCAATTGGTTGGCGACAGTCTCGAAGAGAATGCATGGCGGCTACCGTTTTTCGTGATCGGAATCGTGGGATTACTTTGGGTATTCCTCTGGTTCATCGTCGTTCGTCCCATGGATTTCAATCAACCCGACAACGAGCCTAAAAAAATAGCCACGGAAGCCAATTTCGATTGGCTTTTCGAATTCATTGCCGACCGACGCTTCTGGGCTCTAGTCGTGATGGTCGTATCGATCAATACATCGTGGCATCTGATCCGCGCTTGGTTGCCGATGTTCCTCCAGGAGGGTCGTGGGTATAGCGAAACGGAAGCTCTCTATTTTAACTCAGCCTATTTTATCGCCACCGATGTTGGATGTATTCTCGCCGGCGTTGCGACTCTTGGGCTTACGCGATGGGGAATGTCAGTTCATGGGAGCCGCGTCGCTGTTTTTCTAGGATGCTCGCTACTGGCGGCGATGACGACGGTCGCTGCATTCTTACCGCAGGGTTGGCTCCTACTCGCAACGCTCTTGGCTGTAGCGGCTGGATCGCTTGGAGTTTTTCCTTGCTACTATTCGTTTGCACAGGAGCTCACGACACAGTATATGGGGCGATTGACGGGGCTCTTATCGTTCGCCGGTTGGCTAGCCTCGTCGCCAATGCAGAAAGTGTTTGGATATGTTGTCGATCGAACCGGCTCCTACGATTTCAATCTAGCAATCCTTGGCTGGGCACCGTTGGCAGGCTTGGTGGCGTTTATGCTTTTATGGCCGATCGCAATAAAAAACGAGAAGCTTCGGCCACGAAAGTAAACTCACATCCTGTTCGCCACTTTCATTCAAGCTTCTCGTTTGAGCATGTTGTAGCTTTCATGCAGATTGGGTCAAGAGAGATTCCTATGAATCGCAAAAATATTTCGCTTGCACGCTGGGCGTCTGTACCGAATTAGACGTTCGATGATAACTAGAATATCGGATCATGTAGCTGCACGTCATTGCTCCGTGACAATACCGATTGAGCTATAATCGATCGTTGTAAATTCAATTCCACTGATAGAAAAGTTGTTCGCGAACGTTGCTTGGCCCTATGTCGGATATCAATCCATCAAACGAAGAATCGCAATCGAATTTAGTAGATGAATCGATTCATTTTGTCACGGGAAAGCTGGCGGAGCCGTCGGTTCGCGAAACAGTTGCGAAACTTGCAAATGCGTTAGGCTTCGCCTATACAATCGACGTATTACCGATTACTGTCGCAGCACTCATGACGCCAAAATGGCTTTTGCGGCATATCCAAGTACCGCATTCGGCGACTCGAATGATTGTGCCAGGCTATCTCATAAATGGTCTCGACGACATCCAAACTGAGGTCGCTTGTCGAGTTGAATGCGGGCCCAAGGATATTCGCGATCTACCGATGCATTTTGGAAAGAAGACTGAGTTAGGCGACGACTTCGGAGAGTACTCGATCGAAATTCTAGCTGAGCTCAACTATGCACCTCGGTTTACCGAAGAACAGTTGTTGGCGAACGCCAAAAAACTTATCGAAGACGGCGCGGATCTTATCGATTTGGGTTGTGACCCAGGATATCGATGGACTCAGGTTGGCGATGCCGTTCGTTTGCTCTGCGAGCACGGAATTCGCTGTTCCATCGACACGTTTGATACTTGGGAAGCCGAACAAGCAACGCGAGCCGGTGCGGAACTTGTGCTATCAGTCAATGAAAGCAATCGAGAAGCCGCTGTCGACTGGGGAAAAGCAGTCGTTGTCGTTCCCGATTCGACAGTCGAAGGAAGTTATCTTCATTCGCTGGAAGCAACGATCGCATTTCTTGAAAAGCATCGTGTTCCTTTTCGGGTAGATCCGATTATCGAACCGATTGGCTGCGGCTTCGCAGCTTCTCTCAACCGATATCACGGCGTGCGAAAGCACTTTCCCGATGCACCGATGATGATGGGGATCGGCAATCTAACCGAATTAAGCGATTGCGACTCGGCTGGAATCAATTTCCTTTTACTATCCATCTGCGAGGAATGGCAAATTGGAAGTGTATTGACGACCCAAGTGATCTCGTGGGCTCAGTCTTGTGTTCGAGAATGCGATGTCGCCCGACGAGTCGTTTCTTATGCGATCCGAAACCAAATTCCGCCCAAGCGAATCGATCCGCGACTTGTGATGCTGCGCGACCCGAAAGTAACCCATTTTTCCAGTCAAATCATCGCGCAGCTCGCCGCTTCGATCAAGGACAACAATTTCCGAATACTGATCGACGGCGAGAAAATGCATTTGATCGCTGCTGGCATTCACATCCAAGGAACGGATCCCTTTTTGATGACCGAAGAACTCCTCGGTCTTCCCGAGTCAAAAGATATCACCGCTAGTCACGCTTTTTATCTCGGCTTCGAACTATCTAAAGCCCTTACCGCTTTGACGCTCGGCAAGCAATACGAGCAAGATGTTGCTCTTCAGTGGGGTATGCTAACGCGTCCGGAACAACATCATCGATTGTCCAGGACGAAAATCAGATAGAGTATTGCCAAGCGAACGAGATGTTATTCCATGCGTGCGCTCCAATAGAAGGGATTGAAGACGAATGAGTGATCGATATCGATGGGCAGCCAAGGGGGATATCAACGCCTTTTTTGGTCTGGTGCTCGATAACATCGCGGGCTTGATTCTCATTGTTTCGCTTTTAGCCAACTTTGGCATGCCGCCCGAATTTTCGCTTAGGTATCTCATTCCAGGTACCGCTCTTGGAGTCCTGTTTGGCGATGTATGCTTCTTCTATTTGGCGTTTCGACTTGCGAAGTCATCTGGCAATCCCAACGTGACAGCGATGCCCTTGGGACTCGATACGCCGAGCATTTTTGGCACTGCGCTCTTTGTTGTCGGACCGGCCTTTCTCAAGGCTAAGGAATCGCTCGGTGATGCGGAGCTAGCGGCGATTCATGCTTGGCAAATTGGAATTTGTTGCCTCTTCATGGCTGGATTGTTCAAGTTCGTCTGCGCGTTTGGTGCCAATTGGGCACGCACGACGTTTCCAAGGGCAGGTTTGCTCGGTTCATTAACCGCGATTGCATTGGTATTGATCAGCTTTCTCCCGTTGCTCGACATCATGTCGTCGCCCGTCGTCGGGATGGTCGCGTTAGCCATCGTCCTTGTTTCGCTCGTCGGTCGAGTTCCCGTGCCGTTTCGGATCCCAGGGACCGTTGCGGCGTTGATCGTCGCCGGCTTGCTTCATTTCATCATGGTTCGAAACCACTTTATACCAGCCATCGAAAACAGTTTCGAGCCTTCGCTAGGACTGTTTCCGATCGAATGGATGTCGTCGCTGAACCTTTCGTGGCTTACCTTCCTTCGCGAAGCGAGCGGTTATCTTCCGGTCGTCATCCCTTTTGCGCTGGGAACGGTTGTCGGCGGCATCGACTGTACTGAGAGTGCCGCAGCCGCTGGCGATCATTATTCGACCAAGCAAGTCGTCGGTGTCGAGGCACTTGCGACGCTGTTTGCCGCACTATGTGGCGGTGTGTGCCAGACGACGCCTTACATTGGACACCCGGCCTACAAAGCCATGGGTGGTCGAGCCGCTTACTGTCTTGCGACGGCACTTGCGATTGGAATCGGTGGTTCGTTCGGCTTGATTGGCTATTTTTACCTTCTTATTCCCAAAGCCGCCGTCTATCCCATTCTCATTTTTATCGGACTTGAAATCACGAGCCAAAGTTTTCTTGCGACACCCAAACGGCATTATGCAGCGGTGGCCCTAGCTTGTGTCCCTGCTCTCGCTTTTTTATCCGTCCACTTTGTAGGGCAAATCTTCAATGATATAGCACTGCGCGAAGCGAAAATGGGTCTCGATTCATTGTCGAGCTCTGCCCTGAAAGAATCGATCATGACCGCGAAGCTGCTCGCAAATGGATTCCTGCTCTCGGGATTGCTTTGGTCGTCTGGGCTCGCGATGGCAATTGATCGCAGATTGAATCTCTCCGCTGCGTTTTTTGGGACGGCAGGTGTGTTAACGCTATTCGGCGTCATCCATTCGCCGCTCGATTCGAACGCCGTATTTCTCCCGCTTGAGATCCCAGGACTCGATCCATCCTGGGTTCTCGATTCGTCGTTACAAAACTCGATGTGGAGCTTTGCAGTCGCTTATTTTGCAACGGCAGCATTGCTGGTTGCGTGGGGAGCCTACCTATCGCGTTTTAAGCCAGCCGACTCGACCGAGTTGGCTGAGCATTAAATCACTAGGTCGACGAAGCGAGGAAACGTCGCTTGCTGAAGATCAGTGTTTCACCAAAGTTATTGCTCACGGAGTTAACTCCGCCATTGAGCGCGATCGTAGAAATCTGATTCGTAGCGGCCGTTCCACCGGTCGATCCTGGATTCGTCGCTCCGTTGGTAAAGTTAGCCGGCTGCGTTTGCGTAACGGTATAGACACCTGGCGTGAGATTGTCGAAAACATATTCGCCATTCGCGTCTGTTGTGGCAGTGCGAGTTACGGCGGTTCCATTGATCGTTCCCGTAATCGTCACCGTAACATTAGGTATGCCTGCTTCACCGGTATCTCGCACATTGTTCTTATTGCTATCGACATAGACAAACCCTCGTAAGCTCGCGACGTTGGCGACAGTCGCCGAAGCGCTGGCTGTGTTGTTGTTCGTGTTCGATTCCCCGGCTGCGGTTACCGTCGCGGTATTGGTTAGCACCGTTGCGTTTGGTGTATTGTTATTCACCGTCGCGGTTACGGTTACCGTTACTGGTGCCCCTTGTACCAGGGTCGGTAACGTACCTGTAATCGTTCCATTGGTGTTGACAAACGTACCGGAACTTGACGTCACCGAAACGAACGTCGTATTGGTTGGCAATGGATCACTCAGTCCAACATTGGTCGCTGTGGTTACACCCGTGTTGCTTACAATGATCGTATAGACTAACGTGCCTCCGGACGTAACAGATTGGACGTTTTCCGTCTTAGTAACGGTAACGTCGAAATTGCGAGTAATCGTGGTGTCTTCGGTATCCGTTACCGGCGTCGTGACGTCGGTGCTAGTCAATGAACCTGTATTCGTTACTGTACCTGCCGCCGCCGTCGCCGCAGCTTGAACATTGATCGTTATCAATGCTCGATTGACCGACGCGCTGCCGCCTGCGAGCAACGTACCAAGGTTGGCTTCTAGTCGATTCGTCGATGAGTTGAATGTCACCGCTCCGCTTCGAGGCGTCGTCTCGTTGATCGCGAACGTTCCGCTGACAAACGTGATTCCGGTTGGGAGCGGGTCGAAGAATAGCACGTTCGGGGCGTCGGCACTTCCCGAGTTAAAGGCCGTTACCAGGTACGAAAAATTCGCGCCACCGGCGATGACTGGGTCGGCTGAATCTACTTTATTAAGGTTGAGTGTCACTACTCGCGTCAGGGTATCTGTATCGGTCGCGGAATTTGGGCGCGTACCCGTTTCTTGCGATGGGTTATCGGCTGTTACGCTAGCTGTGTTCGCGATTGTCGTGCCTGTCGCATTCGATCGAACTCTAGCGGCAAGCAGAATCGTCGTGGTGGCCCCCGATGCAATGCTGGCGATCGTCGCGGAATAAGCTTGCCCTGTAGCCGAGCCAATGGCTGTACCGCCACTCGTGGCGGAAACAAATTCTAAACTGGCGGGCAATGTATCGGAAACAACAACATTCGTTACCGCACTTGGTCCGTTATTGTTGATCGATAGCGTATAAGTTAGCGTCTGGCCGGTTGTCACAGTGGTTAGAGTGTCGCCTTTCGTGACGAGCAAATCATAACGAGGCTCGACGGTTATGTTTACCGATGCGGTGTTGTTGTTACTCACGGTATCGTTGAACCCAACCAAACCAGGAAGATCGATCGATGCAGTGTTGGTTGCAACACCGGTCGTCGCGTTGGAAGCGATATTGATCGGAATATCAACCGTCGTCGAGGCTAGTGGTGCAAGCGACGCGACGGACCAGATAAGATCCGCAGGGGCTGTTCCGGTCGCGACACCCGAAGGTAGCGTTCCCGCCGTAAATCCAACCGGCAAATTGTCGTTCACTTCGATGCCAGTTACCGTCGTTGTCGTGCTGTTGTTAGTTAGTGTCAACCGATAAGTCAGTGTTCCTCCGACACCGACAGTGGTAGCGCCGCCAACAATAATCTTGGTGATGCCAAGATCGATATTGGGAGTAAGGGCCGTCGCTGCGTTGGCGGTGACGGCGGGAGTTTCATCGCTATCGACCGAGCCGGTGTTGATGGTGCCGTTGACGAAAGTGCCACCTACTAATGCAATGATCGTCATGACCGTTGATTGGTTGGCGGACAGCGAAAAGGCACCGGTTGTAATCGTTCCCGACGCGTTATTTACTGCGAGGGCCGTAGTGCCATTGACGGCGTAGGTCCCGGAAACAAAGGTTAGACCCGTTGGCAGTGTATCGGTAATGACGGTGTTGGTGGTGTTCGACGGGCCCGTGTTGGTGGCAGTTAAGGTGTACGTTAGATTCTGCCCAGTCGAAACCGGATCAGGCGAATCGGTTTTCGCGAGAGTAAGGGTAGCGTTTACGAATCCAAAATCGAGAGTCAGATTCGTATTGGCATCCGTGTCGCCGTCATTGATCGGCTCAGTGACAGATGCAAGCACGACAGCGGCCGAAATACCGTTGGCACCAATCGTTCCGCCATGGTCCGCATTGTTCGTATCGCCGGTGGTCACACCGGGACTGCTCAGATGATTGGCAAGCGATTGCCCAGTTCCAAATTCACTGCTTGGAATCACCACCATGTAGTTACCGGGCAACAAACCCGTAAAGCTATATTCGCCAAGCGTTCCAGGGGACGACGACGTCGTGGCTGTGCTGTCTCCAACGGTAACGGCAGTATCCGTCCCAGGCTCGAAGGTTCCGATAACACCAAGATCGTTAAACAATTGAAGATCTACTCCGCCGATGCCGGTGTCAGCTCCTGCGAAGAGTCCGTCGTTATTTCGATCGAGGAAAACAAGATTTCCGATCGTCATTGGCGAGAGATTCTGAATGTTGCGTACAATCTGCGTCGGTCCATAGGTGCCGATCGTATCCACCGTCACGTCGGCTGCATCGAGTGAGGTGACTTCAAATTCGATCGCTCCGACGCTTGTGAAATTAGCGCCGGTACCAGTTGCAGTCGTGAAACTGGCAAATGGAAATTCGAGCGTTGCAGAAGGTGTGGCACCGGAAGTTGCTGGAATGGGAAGTGTCAGCGTCGAAGAATTTCCGCCGCTGTGAATGCGGACGATCATGTTCGAGCCCGTTAGATCCGATCCGATAGCAAGCGTGACGCCCGCAGCCGTGCCGCCGCTGGTGAGATCGATCCCGCCGAGCCCTGTTGTGTTGAGAACTCCAGCGTCACCGTCGACACCGTCATAGGAAACGATGCGTTGTCCGTTGCTGCTCGGGTCAAGAATAACTTCCAGCGCATTGGTGGTGCTCGGATTGTCTGCTTCAAGACTAACCGTACCTGCCGTCGCACTCACAAGTAAGTCGCGTTCTCCGCCAATTGCTTCAGAAGCCGCCAAGGAACTTGTTTGGGGGCCCGTCGGAAACGAAACACTCACCGTTTGTGTTGTGGTATTAAATGTATCGATGGACTGGACGAAGACGCTATTCAGATCCGCAGGGGCAACGGTGAGGCTTTGCACGCGAGCTGTCGAGCGTTGGATCAAACTACCAGAAGCAGCCGTTTGTACGAGAAAATAGTTTCCGGCGACGGTAACGGGTAACGAATATGCACCGGTTACCGCTGCGGAAGTTGTCGTACCTGCAGCAATATCATCGCCGGCACCGCTATCGAATGTGCCGTTTCCACCGTCGCGGAAAAGAGCGATTGAAACTCCACCAAGCAATGGATCGGCCCCATCGACTCCATTGTCGGTAAGATCATGGAATGCGACACCTGTGATGTTAGCCGCCATGAGCTGACGATTCTCAAGCGATTCCATGCGAAGTAAGCGGCGCTGCTTTGTTCGAATGCGTTGCTTGGCTTTTTTGGAAGTAACAAGTGTTTCGAGCAGTCGTTGCCATAGACCTGCCATATTTTATGCTCCGTCTTAATTTTCTCAGTGGTTACACAGATGGTGAGCCATCCCGGCTTTCCGCAGGACACAGCTCGATGTTTTGTATTGCTAGGGATATCCGTCCAAGGTGACGCAAGTTCCTGCGCATCATTCGGACACGGTATCCTGTAACGGTGTAATCGGTTCTAACGAGACTCAATCTTGGGTGATCTGGTCAGATAAAAACCATCGTTCTGATTACAAAGTTGCAATTTCAATAGTTTGTAACCAATGCCGAGAATGGCAGGAATGGGAGGAATGGGAGGAATGGAGAAAATACTTGGGCGGTAGACAAGCCGGCACCGTTTATCAATCAGACTGTCGTTAGAATGGTTTAGAGCGCGATTTATTCAAACGTCCCGTTTTTTACTGGTATAAAAAATGCAACGATCTCATACTTTAATCGACATTCTTCATATTTCTGCTGTGTTTGCGGTAGGCGTTTCTACTGCTTCTTCGATCGCGCTGGCGGAAAAGAATAACCCAACAAAACCGAACATTATCGTAATTTTGGCGGACGACCTTGGTTGGACCGATCTTGCTTGTTTCGGCAGCGATTTTTACGAGACACCGCACCTAGATGCGTTCGCAGCCTCGGGCATGAAGTTCACTCAGAATTATTCCGCTTGCACGGTTTGCTCGCCAACCCGAGCCGCGCTGATGACCGGAAAGTACCCAGCAAAATTGCATGTCACCGATTGGATTCCAGGTCAGATGCCGGATAACCCTAAATTGTTAGTACCGGATTGGACCAAATACTTATCGCATTCGGAAATGACCATCGCGGAAGTTCTGCGCAGTGCAGGATATTCGACAGCTAGCATCGGAAAATGGCACTTAGGCAATCAAGAGTATTACCCTGAGACTCACGGCTTCGATTTGAATATTGCTGGTACGGACAAGCCAGCTCCATCGACATTTTTTGCTCCGTGGAAGATCGCGACGTTGAGCGACGGGGCGAAAGGCGACTATCTAACAGATCGTTTGGCGGACGAAGCGATAGAATACATCGAACAACATCGAGACCAACCTTTCTTTTTGTACCTACCGCATTTCGCTGTTCATACGCCGATTCAAGGACCAGTAGACCTCGTTGAAAAGTATCGCGAAAAGCTGCAACCGCATCATCGTCACCGAAATGTTGAATACGCTGCGATGGTGGAGAGCCTCGATATCGCAGTCGGGCGAGTTTTAGCGAAGTTAAGGGACTTGCAACTTGACGATCATACGATTGTTATCTTTACTTCCGATAATGGTGGACGCATCACCTCGCGGACGACGACGAACGAGCCTTTGCGATTCGGGAAAGCGTCGGCGTATGAGGGCGGCGTCCGAGTTCCGATGATTATTCGATGGCCTGAGGTAACTCAAGCAGGTAGTGTCTCGGATACCCCAGTAATCACGATGGATCTATTTCCAACGGTTCTCGATATGGCAAGAGCAATCAAACCTCAGTCAACACTACCAAATTCCGCTTTGGAGATCGATGGAGTTAGCTTGACTCCGTTGTTGCGGGCGGCCGGCAATCTTGCGGAACGGGATCTCTACTGGCATTACCCCCATCACCAGCATTACCAACTAGGTGGTACCATGCCGTATGCGGCAATTCGATCGGGCAATTATAAACTGATCGAGTTCTACAACGACAGGCACGTCGAGCTTTATAACTTGAAAGATGACATCGGTGAGAAGAACAATCTTGTCGAGAGCGAACCAGAACTGACCGATCGACTCCGAGTTCGACTTCATGGTTGGCAAAGCAATATCGGTGCCCAGATGCCTACTTCCAATGCGAATTACGATTCCACGAAACCCGAATACAACCCGGCCCCCGCAAAGAATTAGTGTCTTAGGATCGTTCGATAAAAAAGTGTCCGGTACGAATGAACATCCTCCCCAAAAGCATAAACTAGAGAAGATAGGCGAGAGCCTGCGCTGATTTAGAGGCCCTCACAGAGTCTCAAAGCGTGTGCCTCGCTCCGAAAGCTCAGCACCACCGCCTGCAGCTCCAAAAACGAAGCACAAGCCACCCAAGTATCCACTCATCCCTGACTACCCGCAAGCAACACTAAACCAACAGCCCGCTTGCGCTGTTCCGCTTATAAAGTAGATGGCATTGCGAGTTAACGAATAGTCGAGCCTACCGCTTGGTGCGCTTGCTCTTGGCGTTTCCTTGTCGAACCTTAAAGCGTGGATTACTCTTGCAAATGACGTAGATCCGACCGCGTCGACGAACTACCTGGCAGTCCGGGTGACGGTACTTCAACGCTCCAATTGACGATACAACCTTCATTTTCTACATCCGACCTATCTAATTTCGCGGTATCCCACTGTATCTGACGTCTACGAACCCGGGCGTCGGAGATCGTTTGGCAAGGTTTCCAAGGACTGAGTATCATATCGATAGTGCTATTCACTGCAACGGCAAAAGCTGGCGGTAATCGAGAAAGAACACCATGAAAATTGCATATTTTGATTGTTTCAGCGGGATTAGCGGCGATATGGCCTTGGGAGCGTTGATCGATGCGGGGGCCGATATCGCTATAATTCAATCGGCGATTCAGTCGATGGGGCTTCCCAACTTGCGGCTAGAGATCGAAACCGTCACCAAAAACGGCTTTCGAGCCTCTCAGTTGCGAGTTATCCATCCGGCCGAATCTGTCCATCGGAATTTGCGTGATATCCACGCGATGATCGATCATGGATCGATTTCCGCACGGGCCAAAGAACTGGCCAAGGCGATTTTTCACCGGATTGGTGTTGCAGAAGCCCGTGTGCACGGAACCGATATTCAAAAGGTGCATTTTCACGAAGTAGGTGCCATCGATTCGATTGCCGATATCGTTGGCGTCGCAGTCGCCTGGGATCTGCTGGGGATCGAAGCGGCATACGCATCGCAAGTTCCTGTCGGAAGCGGACAAATCGAAATTGCGCACGGTCTGGTGAGTGTGCCAGCTCCGGCAACGGCTGAAATACTCCAAGGAATACCAATTGCCCCGACGGATATCCAAGCCGAACTGACCACACCGACCGGTGCAGCGATTGTCGCCGAGCTCGTCACCGGCTTCGGACCACTTCCGTCCATGCAGATCGATCGCATCGGATATGGAGCAGGAACTCGCAATCTCCGCCAACGTCCTAACATGCTCCGCATTCTGTTGGGCACCGCGATTCGATCGCGAAGTCAACCTGCCAACGATGTAGTGGTCATGGAAACCAGTCTCGACGACACCACCGGCGAAGAAGTCGGATTCACTACCGAGCTCCTTTTTCAAGCTGGCGCATTGGACGTTTTCACCACGGCAATTCAAATGAAAAAAAACCGCCCCGGAACGCTTTTGACCGTTTTAGCAAAACCCAAAGATCGCGAAGCGATGGAAGCGATCCTGTTTCAACAGACCGGTACACTCGGCGTTCGCTATGCTCGACAACAACGCACGGTCTTGTCGCGCCAGATCGTCGAAGTCCAAACGCAGTGGGGATTAATACGAGGTAAACTCTCCAAACGCCCCGATGGCTCCGCCGACTTTTCGCCCGAGTACGAAGATTGCCGAACGCTTGCCCTTCAATTTGGAATTCGATTGGCCACCATCTACCAAACCGCCAGAAGGCTTTGGGAACAAACCACAGATTCCCATTTCGAACCGATGGTTCGAACGTCGTCGCCGGTATCTATCGAACTAACCCCGGAAAACGCAAACCGACAATTTGACATTGCCGCGAAGCGATCTATCGACGCTAACGATCACTCACACGATCATTCACACGATCACTCACACGATCACTCACACGATCACTCACACGATCATTCGCACGATCATTCGCACGATCACTCGCACGATCATGATGATGGGCGGGCAATCCAACGACCGCAATCTTTCCACTCTCCGTCGGGCTTAGAAGGGCCGCACTTCGGATTTTCTGACGATACTCCCAAGACGGACTCGTGACCGCGAAATAGCAAGCTGAAGCTTACGCTGCGTATAAAAAAAGTCTATTTGCGAGTTACGAGCTATTCTTGACACTAATCCTTGTGTTTAAAACTCGCGGGCACGGATACTCGAGCGCGATAGTTTGATTCGTTGGAAAGACTGTTGCGGATCGGGGCATCGGCAAGTTTTTCGGGAGCTCGATCTTGCGTATAGATCCATATTTCTTGCGAATCCCAGACGATGATTTCGTCGCGATTGTCGCCGGTCAAATTCAATGCATCATAGGCTTTGGTCGGATGACCGTCGGCAGGAAGTTCTACTACTTTACGGCCGTAACCATCGAACAAGCCTCCATACGTTGGGTCTGGACCGATGAGGATCAACTCGGATCCGTCGCCAAGCCAATGAACGGGCACGATCGAGCTACCATGTTCGGGTCTCGGTTCAAAGTCAGCAACGACATTTCCTCGTCGATCCAAGATATGAATCAAGCCTTGATTCTTCCAGAAATTAGCCGCGGCTATTTCCAGACCTGGTAAATCTGGACGCAACTCAGCGACCGTCAAGTTCTGAACATGCCCGAGTCGCAGATGTTGCCGTGGGACGCCGCTAGCGTCGAGCATAATAAAACCTTCATCGCTGGCACCCCATATGGTTTCTAATGTTCCGTCGCCATCGAGATCGACCACCGCGACGCTATCGACATGGTCCTTAAAAAGTTTGTCGTGTCCCCAAATCATTTTTCCGTCAGGCGTCCACCGCGAATAACCCAAACTGACTTCCTCACGCCCATCGCCATCGGTGTCGATCGGAAACGGAAAGTGCCCAGTGTTGCATTCGGCAGTCCAAAGCTGCTTCAATTTGGTATCAAAAGCCCACACTTGTTGGTAACGATCTTTAAGAACAATGTCTCCGCGGTGCCCTAATCCGCGGAGATCGGCGACAATAAGACAATCGCCAAGGATTCGCGGGAAGCGATTGAAAGGAATTCGCGTGCTTTTGTTTTCGGGCGTCGGAATGGCGCGTATGCGATTTCCGGTGGCACCTTCGGCAACGATCAACTCTTGGTCCTTGCAGTAGATGACTTCCGCCTTGCCATCGCCATCAAGATCGTGAACCTGAAAGGCGACGTCGTTGGTCAAATGATTCCCCCATCGATCGGGAACGCCCATCCGCCAAAGAACATTCCCATCCAGTTCGATAGCGGTCATGCAACCGATTTCGCTGTTGCTATCGGTCGGGCCATGATGAAAGATTTGCCCGACAAGGATATCGATTTTTTGGTCGCCATTAAGGTCACCAAAACGCAAGTTGCGATCGGTCCCAAAATTAGGCGTCATGATCTTTCGCCAAAGTTGGGGGCGAGGTTGGACGCTAGACGCCTTCAATACTTCGGCTTGCCGATCGTCATGAGCTTTATGGAGTCGATCGATTTCTTGCTTGGAAGCCATAACGCGAACGTCATCGAAGCGGGCTGGAACGTCAGCTAACAATGCGATACATCCTGTTTCATAAGTCGCATCGTCTGCCACAAGTTTGACATCTCCAACCTCGGCTTGAATGTGTGTCCCCTGAAGCGTGACTTTGATCACAAGGGCAAGTCCTTCGACAATTTTAATGGGCGCGACTGCCAATCGTTCCTCGCCAGGAACTTGAAAATCCGTTTCGTGCTGGACTCGCAGTAAGATGGCTTTCCCGTTCTCGATGCCGACGAAATAGTAACATCGGTCATTGCGCTGTCGGACGGCGATCCCGGCACGCCCCTTTTCGTCTTCAACATGCAATTTCACGACCACGGAATAATCTTGCCACAAGTGATCGCCAGCGACGACCATCGGATGCCAATGCTTGGCGTTGCTGCGACACATTTGACTCAAGGCAGCCGAACCATCGTCCAATCGAACCGATCGCCAAGCAGTTTGCGTATCGCTGCCTGAGTCAAACGTCGAGACTGACCAAGGGCCATCGGGGACAGCGTCGCTCAGAAAGTGATACTCAGAATGAGGGCCAACGACGGGCATCAACGATCCTGGACGTAAGCCCTCGAAGCTATCGTCGAACAGCAATTGGTCGGTCGAAGTTGCGCTAGGCTGTGCTGCCAGGCGACTGACCATATAACAGATTTGCAACGTGGTGGCGAAACAGACATTCGCCAAAAGCAAGAAACGGCTTTTCATCGTCATCATCGGCTCACATTTTTTCCAACAATTAAAATTCCGCATTGCCAGGCGTTCGTGGGAACGGGATCACGTCCCGAATATTCGCCATTCCGGTGACATACTGTATCATACGTTCCAAACCAAGTCCAAATCCGGAATGCGGGACAGTACCAAAGCGCCGCAGGTCTAGGTACCACCAATAGTCTTCTTCGCGAAGCCCCGAAGCTTTCATCCGCTCGACCAATACATCCAGTCGCTCTTCGCGTTGCGAGCCGCCGATGATCTCTCCGATTCCGGGAACGAGAACATCCATCGCCCGAACGGTTTTCTGGTCATCGTTGATCCGCATATAGAACGACTTAATCGAGGCTGGGTAGTCGTATAAAATGACCGGACCTTTGACAAATTGTTCGGTGATATATCGTTCGTGTTCCGCTTGAAGATCAACACCCCATTGGATTGGATACTCAAATTTTTTCCCGCTCTTCAGCAGCACATCGACCGCTTCGGTGTACGTCATGTGGACGAACGGCTTATCGAGCACCGAATGCAAAGTATCCAAGACGCCGGGTTGTATCATCTTGTCAAAGAACGCCATGTCCTCTGTACAATCTCGCAAGCAATCGCCGATCATTCGCTTCAAGTAGAGCTCTGCCAAATTCATGTTGTCTTCGAGTTCGAAGAACGCCATCTCCGGTTCGATCATCCAGAATTCCGAAAGATGCCGCGCCGTGTTTGAATTCTCAGCTCGAAAGGTCGGGCCGAACGTATAGATCTTACCCATTGCCGTCGCGTAAACTTCGCCTTCTAATTGGCCGCTTACGGTCAAGTAAGTTGATTTTCCAAAGAAGTCCTGCGACGTATCGACTTTGCCATCACGCATCGGAAGTTTGTCGAGCGGCAACGTGGTGACGCGGAACATTTGCCCGGCTCCTTCACAATCGCTCGCTGTGATGATCGGCGTATGAATATAGAAGAAGCCTTCTTCTTGAAAGAATTGATGCGTCGAATAGCTCAGCCGATTTCGAACACGAGTTACCGCTCCAAACGAGTTGGTGCGAGGCCGCAGATGCGCCCACTCGCGGAGCTTTTCAAAGGTGTGCCGCTTTTTCTGTAACGGATATTTTTCTGGGTCTGCATGACCGGTGACGCGAACCGACGCAGCTAATAATTCCGTCGCTTGCCCTTCGCCTGGACTGGCTTTTAATTCGCCGCTCACGACAACGCTGCTTCCTACCGATAACGTCAATATAGCGTCGGAATAGTTTTCAAGCGTCGAAGGCGCGACGACTTGCAAGTTCCCAAGACAGCTCCCATCGTTGATTTCGAGAAAGCTAAAGCCGCCTTTACTATCTCGGCGCGTTCGAACCCAACCGCGAATCTCGACGACTTGACCGACACATTCGGCAGTTCTCGCTTTTAAGGCCGAGATCCAATTTAAATGACTTCCTGATGACAGCGACACGACAAAGGACTCCTCTTGAGTTAGTCTGAAGCAACTAGGGAAAATGGGCAATCATGTCGTAACGATTGTGTGGATGGTATCGATTACGACAAGTTTGGCGATGTCCAGAAGATAAAATATTCCAATAAAATTTAAGGTTTTCCTAAAGAACTATCCCATAAGGACTTGCTCCGACCGACCGCAAGTCCAATAGCAATCTACATTTGAATCATACGAGCTTTTCGATCACAATAGGGAGGTCGCAAAGAAAAGCGTACAGGAGGCAAGGGAAGCGAACGGATTCGGGTCATCCAGGAATGTGTTATCTCTAGGCATCGGTTTTTGAAAAGCGGACCCCGTCGAAATGAAACTCAATAAAAAAAGTCTAATCGCTGCTTGGTTGAGTAGCGGAATGATTGCTGTTCAACCTTGTATCGTCACGGCCCAAACGTGCTGCACCACCGAATCCTATCGTTTGCAAACAGAAACGGTATGGGATGAGGTGCCACGGACGAGCTATCGCATCGAATACGAAGATGTCTACGAAGAACGTGAGGTCGTCAAGTATCGCCCCGTAACGAAAGAAGTTGTTGAAAAGCGATCGCGAACCGTGCGTCGTCCTGTCGTCGAAACTTCAACAACCAACGAGACCTACACTGTCTACAAGCCTGTCGAACGAGTCGAGGTAATCGATAAGTCGTATCCTGAGACGACGATGGTCACCGAAACGCAACAACGCGAACAGGTTGTCACGACCTATAAGCCGGTGACCGAGACCGAATATCGACTCCAAAGTGTCGTAGTTCAAAAGCCTGTCACCGAAACAAGCTATCAAACGCAGACGTATCTCGTGCAGCGTCCCGTAACGGAAACATCGTATCAAACGCAAAGCTACACCGTGCAGCGTCCAGTGACCGAGACGAACATGGTAACACAAAACTATCTTGTGCAACGTCCGGTGACCGAGACAACTTATCAGACTCAAAATCACATCGCCTACCAACCGGTAACGACACAACAGATCGCAACGGTTGATAATGGAAGCTACGTTGCACAAGCTTTTTATCAACCAGGCGACACAACGTATCGCCTTCGCTGGCAACCGGGTGGTCAGAACTACAACAATTTCAGTGGCCAAACCAGCTATCGCTGGGGTGGTCTGGGATGGGTGCCTTATCAAGCTGCCGGTCAGACGTTTGTCCAGCCTCAATACATCCCGAACTATCAACAGGTCGCGATCCCACAGACGACGTTGATGCCGACGACGATTCAGCAACAAGTTCCTGTGCAACAAACGAGGCTTCAATCGGAATACGTCCAGCAACAGATACCCGTCCAGACCACGCGGATGCAATCCGAATTAGTTCAGCAACAAGTGCCGATTCAGACGACTCGCATGCAAAGCGAGACCGTCCAGCAACAGATTCCTATCCAACGAACACGAATGGAGCAGGAAATCGTCCAGCAGCAGATTCCGGTTCAAGTGCAGAAAATGCAAATGATCCAGGAAAAGGTGATGGTGCCCGAAACGGTTCAGAAACCTGTGACCCGTATGATCGAAAAGAAAGAGGAAGTTAAGAAAGTTGAATGGATTGCCGAGCAGCACGTCCGGCCGGTCACCGTACACCGAGAATCGTACAAACTCGAAACTATCGAAGAGCCGGTAACCGTTCGCACGACGACGATGGAACGCTACGTCGAAAAAGTTCCGACGAAAGTCCGAGTTGCTCGCCGAGTTGCATATCAAGAAATGGTGCGAGTGCCACGGCAAGTCACGTCGCGAATTCCGCTAAGCTACTACGACCCGTTCAGCGCCGCGATCGCGTCGGACTATTCGACCTTTAGCTCGCCATCGGATAGTTCCGTCGTCAGTTCTGCCCCGGTCGCAATCGATAAGACATCGACGGCGACAACCAGCGATTCCTCGACGAAAACGCTCATGAAGCCCGAAATCAAGCGTATCGAGGCTTCGCCAGCAAAGGACACCCGTCACGACGAAGAACTACCCAACGGTGCACCCAAAGCCGAATTGCGCTTGCCGGATTAGAGCAAGCGTACCGAGCACCACCGAACCGCTCTTCCGTCGTTTTATCCGGCGGAGGCAAATCTGGCAGCTACATCCAATAGAGCCCGTAGTTTCTCACTAATTTCCGTCCGGCACCGCCAAGACTATTAACCAATTTTTTTCGCAGCGGCCTATCTTGCTCTTATTGGCCGTTAACCGGCCCCGTTTGCCAAAACTGGCCGTTAACCAGCACTAATTGCTTGATCTGGCCGCTAGCCAGCGATAAGATGTCAATCCGTCGACTTATGGGTCGATAATAATGCTTAAGAATAAGTTATCCGACCATGAAGAAAAGAGGAATGAAATGTCACAACGGCTTCTAAGTTTTCTTGTTCTCGCGATTAGTTTCACGATGCAATCGCGTGCAGACGAGAATCGGCGTGCTGGTGCAGATTTCACAAATGCCACCGAACTCAAAACTGGCGTCGAGATGTTCAACGCTCAAGTAAATCGAATTAGCGAGATTGGAAAAGAACAATCACCTTTGACCGTCGACGAAGTGGTTGCCGCCATTCGAGCATGGGATCTAAAGGCATTTCCGATAGACCCTGAGTTGCTAACGATCTTTCGCAATATCGCGGAAAAGAAGACATTGCCACCAGGATCATCACTCGACTTCACAACTGGTTGGCAACCTAACAACGAATTCGAATACACAGTTTGGTGGATAGATATCAGCGTCTCTGCGCCAAATCCGGAAAAAGAGAATAGCAAGGTTGGTTACACGTTCCGGATACGGGATCGGAAATTGTCTAGCCGGGTAGCGAGAAATTCCTTCGACGGTCCAGAACGAAAACTTTCGGGTGTCGAACTCCAACGGTACATTGCTGAAAAAATAACGACGAACCTTACCCTTTCACAACCATGAATGTCGGATAACAATCCAATCCATCCAAGTTGCGGTCGATCCCGTTCCGTATATCAATACCCCTTGGCCGCAACTGGATGATTGGGGTCGTTATTTACAATGAATAGTGAAATTCCCCATTGACAAGATGTCCTAAATGCGATGCTCCACTACGACTTGTAGCAGATACTGATGATGTCACGCATCGCCGAGATTGGGTACTCTCTCCGCGAGCCTTTCGAATTCTAGACGTGCTTGGAGTAACTGCCTTAATCGCACTGCAACTTGCGGCCTTTCGTGCTGAGGTAACGCCTCCTGTAGCGGAATGGCCGACCGCGCTCTATTTGATCCCGACGGCGTTAACTTGCCTAATTCACATTCGATTCCGACTGCGAATCGGCGCGGCAGTCTTCGTTCACTATTTTGCAACGATAGTCTGGACGTTCCTTCATTCAATTGGGCACAATACCGCTCTAAACGCCTACAATATCGCCCACCCAAGCCCGAAACGTAGTGCCGGAAATGCGATTTTCTCAAACGCCCTAAATGACACGCTCGAAATGGGTTTTTGGGCGATACTTTTGGCATTCACTTACGGAGCGGTTAGCTTTACTGCCATCCATGCAAATCAGCTTTGTGATACAAAACTCACTAATGCTAGGCAAGAAACCAGCGGATAACAAATCTAGGATTAGAAACTTCGGGGCGTGATGCTTTAAGGGCAGGAAGTGGCGGGAGAGGTGTTGATCCGAGTGAGTGAAGCAGTGCTTGTCTGCCCCGCCAGTTTCTAAGACTTTGTTCAAGA
>Ga0163150_10001473_pt1 | contig 39581 bp, 31 predicted proteins | sample OliLakLV19P2IB_FD_148628 | JGI IMG/M metagenome (GOLD analysis project Ga0163150, IMG submission 148628) | Freshwater microbial mat bacterial communities from Lake Vanda, McMurdo Dry Valleys, Antarctica - Oligotrophic Lake LV.19.P2.IB | ecosystem: Environmental > Aquatic > Freshwater > Lake >... | reverse complement strand
GCGACTGTTGGAAGGAAAGCGACCCTGCAATGGAACGAATAATCGGGAGGGTATTTTGGGGAGCCGTTGCCATTCTGTGTGCAATGGCGGTTTTCGCTGACAAGGCGGCGCAGCCCGCACCGTTAGCCGTCGAATCAAAGATTACGCTGGGGCATGTCCGCGGGCGGATCGATCATCTCGCGGTCGACGTTGCCCGGCAACACTTGTACGTGAACCGCCCCGGCTTTTCCGGAGACTCCAACATGAGAGAGGATGGAGTCTATGGCAACAGCAAAGCGGTATTCGACGGAAGTTCGGGAGCGGGCAGTCCGGCTGGTTCTGGAGCAGCAGGCGGAACATGGCTCGCAGTGGGCCAGCATCTTGTCGGTCTCATCCAAGATCGGCTGCGCAGCCCAGTCTCTGCATCGGTGGGTCACGCAGGCCGAGCGTGACCTGGGCAAGCGTGCAGGCCTGAGCACGACGGAGCGGGATCGGCTCAAGGATCTTGAGCGGGAGAACCGCGAGCTCAAGCGCTCGAACGAGATCCTGCGCAAGGCATCAGCGTATTTCGCCCAGGCGGAGCTCGACCGCCGCGGGAGATGATGGTGGCGTTCATCGACGCACACCGCGACGAGTATGGGGTCGAGTCGATCTGCGCCGAGTTGCCGATCGCCCCGTCGATGTATTACCAGAGCAAGGCATGGCAAGCCGACCCTGCGCGCTTGCCTGCTCGTGCACGGCGTGACCTGGAGTTGCAGCCGCAGATCAGCCGGGTGTGGCACGAGAACTTCTGTGTCTATGGCGCACGCAAGACCTGGAGGCAGCTCAACCGCGAGCGGATCCGCGTAGCCAAGTGCACGGTCGAGCGCTTGATGCTGCAGATGGGCCTGCGTGGCGCCAAGCGCGGCAAGGCATTCAAGACGACAACGCCGGATCTGGGTGCTGCGCGACCTCCCGATCTTGTCGAGAGACAGTTCGTCGCCACGCGACCCAACCAGCTGTGGGTGGCGGACTTCACCTACGTGGCGACGTGGCAAGGTTTTGTGTTCGTCGCGTTCGTCATCGACGTTTACTCGCGCATGATCGTGGGCTGGCGCGTCAGCAGATCGGTCAAGACCGAACTGGTGCTCGATGCCCTGGAGCAGGCACTGCATGCCAGAAACAACAAGGAAGGCCTGATCCATCACAGCGACAGGGGATCGCAATACCTATCGATTCGATACAGCGAGAGGCTGGCCGAGTGCGGCATACAGGCTTCCGTTGGTACCACGGGAGACTCGTACGATAACGCCATGGCGGAGACGATCAACGGGCTCTATAAGGCCGAGGTCATCTGGCGCCGTGGCCCGTGGCGTAGCTTGGAGGCAGTCGAGTACGCGACCCTGGAATGGGTGGACTGGTTCAACAACCGGCGCCTGCTCGAGCCGATCGGGTATGTTCCTCCAGCCGAGTTCGAGCAAGCGTATTATCAACAGCAGGAGTCAGTGGCATTGGCCGCATGACTCTCAACAAAACGTCTCCGGGAATCCCGGGGCAGTTCAACGTGGCGGAACTGGGCAACGACAGTATCGGAGTCGTCGATCTCAAGACTCGCAAATTGATTCGGAGGCTGGACGGATTTCGGCAACCCCAGGGCATTGCATATGACGAGTCGACCGACACGGTGGTTGTGGCGAGTGCGGGCGACGGAACAGTGCGTCTCTTGAGTGGCGAAAACCTCACACCAGCGGGCACGATCGAACTCGGGGAGGATGCCGACAATGTTCGGATCGATCGCAGCGCTCGGCAGATCATTGTTGGATACGGGAGCGGGGCGCTCGCGACAATCGATCCTACAAGTCACAAGAAAATCACAGAAATTCCATTGAAAGGACATCCCGAGGGGTTTCAACTGGAGGCGAACGGACGGCGCATCTTCGTCAACGTTCCAGAGGCGCACGAAATCGCTGTCGTTGATCGCCGCACGAACACGCAGACGGCGAGCTGGACCACGCAGGATATGCGCAAGAATTTTCCACTGGCCATCGATGAGGTGCGACAACGTGTACTGGTCATGTTTCGGCTACCGGCGAAACTGGGAGTGTTCGCCATGCGAGATGGCACAGGGCTCGGGGTTGTTGAGGCCTGCGGAGATGCCGACGATATTTTCGTCGATGCCCAACGCGACCATGTCTACATCAGTTGTGGCGAAGGGTTCGTTGAGACATTCGAGTTGCAGGGGGATGGATACGTCAGTATCGGAAGGCTCGCCACGTCTCCGGGTGCGAGGACAGCGCGATGGATTCCGGAGATTGACCGACTTGTTGTGGCGGTTCGCGCGACGGAAAGCGAACCTGCGGCCATCTGGGTACTTCGTCCCATGACAGAGCGAAACTTACAGTGATGATCTGGATCCTGGGTATGCGCCAACGCGCGCCCCGGCTAACTGGCCGATGAAGTTAGTGTTGCCGATATCGGTTTATGACTAAAAATCGGCGTGTCAGTGATTCGATTCCGTCCCTGGCCACCAACTTCCCGGCGGCTCAAGAGATCTGCGTGCGGGCATGCGCGGTGGTCCGCAAGGGGGTATCGACTGTTTCCAGATGGTTTCCAATCCAGCATCAACTACCGTGGTCCTGCGTAATCTACGGCGCAGTGATCGCGGTCTATTTCGCGGGATTCACGCTGATGGGTTCGCTAGGGTTACTATCGGCGGGTACTGAAAATCCGCGTGTCGGTGGTTCATGCCGATTGGCCAGAAGCCCTGCGAAGTATCGCAAAGCTTTTCAGGGCTGCATTTCTAGCCAGATTTTGATGGTACAAATATTCAGATCCTTGAAAAAATCCTTGTTAAACAATACCCTGCCCAGGGGCATTGCTTCCTCTCTCTCCGCCAATTTTTCCCTGAAACCTGGGCTGGACTTGAGCGCCAGATTCGCGCAGTTGCGCGTCTCAGCCATACCCTTTTTGTTTTGATTCCAAGGGTACTGCTCAGCTTCGGTACTGGAAATCGTCATGCGACTGCGCCGAGCGTTGATTCGAAGAACTTACGAAGGTGGGTAACAACCTGAGGCAATGGTGGCGCGTCGAGGCGGTTCTTCATCGCGAATGCCCGCCACTGAGTCTGCTTGGTTGCATCGGCAGAAAACTCGTCGGAGAGGCCAATCGGTGTCCTGAACGGTAGCGCGGTTGTACGGCGTGCGAAGGTTGCTGTAATGGCGCGTCGCAGAATCGCGGAATCCAGCTCCGAGTGCCGCGTCAGCACCCAGAGGTCGAAAAAGTCCTTCATTCGGCTGTTGGCGATACCGAGTGAAACAATGGCCTCAAATTTCTCTGCAATCACCGTGTATCGCGGATAGACGCGAAGTCTGGGCATTGGCAAATCGTCCAGAAGCACCGGATAGTCCGTTTCCTCGGGTGCCGGCGTGACCACGTCCCCGAATCCGATGTCGGCCTGGATCGGACATCGCGCACCATCCAGCGAACCGAGCAGCGTCATGCGGATGCCCGCGTAGCGGGCCTCCTTGCGAATCTCCTGGGCCTTCACTGTGGATGGGTCAAAGATGATGCCGTCGTCGACCTTCATTGCGGCGATTTCGCGGAACGTGGTTTCCATCGTGGGCAGTTCAGCGGGTCCGAAGCCGAGGAAATCCGCGTCCCGCGTCGGGCGGTGAGGCTCGTCGAACCAGAGATCGAACAGCAGCGCGCCTTTTAGCAGGAACTGTTCGCGGTGCCCGGAAATGCTCAGCCGATACAGCAGGCGCTCGAGTGCGAATCGCGTGAGCATGAGCTCGAAATCCACTTTTCTTGCCTTCGCGACGGCCAGGAGGCGGGCGCGTATGGAAGCGGCGAGGTTGGCCTTGGCGGTCACTCGATGCTTTCCAGGTAGGGTCGCATGACGTTCGCTACGCGGCACAGTCTGGCGTAGTGCCATAGCTCGTCGTTCGAGGCCCGCTTCTCCCGCCGGCATTCGCGCAGCGCTTCCAGCGCCACATCGAGGCCGATCTTGTTGCGGTATTTGAAACAGTCCGCGACGGTCTTGGCGACCGAGTACACGCGAATCAGGGCGCCATCCACCTTGTGCGACTCGATACCCGCGGTCAGCGATGAGCCAGAGAAGCGCACGATGCGCAGGGGCGGATAGTCGAGCTTTGGCGCATGCGCTTTGTTGGGAATCGCAAGCCAGACCTCGTGCGGTGACTGGGTCGTAAGCTGGTGGAAACGCAGCGCCGTCAGCAGGCAGAAGACACTTTGCGGGCTGCGTGCAGCAATCTCGGCGAGCTGGTGTTGCCCGGAGCGCGCTTGCCCCGGCAGGGCGTACAGTCCGCGGGAGACTTGGGTGAGCTGGCCGCTCGCGACGAGACGCGTGAGAGTGGCGCGAGGGATATGGTCGCTGGCGAGGTCCCGTGCACGCAGCAGTCCACGCCGGCTTGCGAGGCGAAGTATCCGCTGGGCGTGAGTGGTGACGGTCATGCGGCCAAGCTGATACTAAAACTAGGTAAATGTCAATATATACCTATTAAACGTATCACACTGCGTGCGAAAGCTGCACAGGAGATTCAGGTCGGCCTATCCAGGTGGATTTCGATGGTACGAATATTCAAGGCATTGAATTTGTCTTGGGGATACAGCGCCTTGCAAAACGATATTGCTTCCTCTCTCTCCGCCAATTATCATTTCCATGACAGCTCACGCTGTCTCGGAATACCGGAAATTCCTGAATCTCCGGGTGTTCCGAGCGCAGAGCGTTTCGTATTGTCTCGGGGTACTTCACCGGTTTGTTGGTACATTTGGGTTCTGGTGCGTTGGCGGTGGAAAGGTAGCATCAACGGGCCCGGATGGAGGCTGTGATGACCCAGCCAATAGCTCGTGATCCGATTTACCGCCGCCGGCGCTTTGAGGCCGAGATCATCGAGTTATGTGTTCGCTGGTACATCACGTATCGGCTGAGCTATCGGGACCTCGTCGCCATGATGGCCGAACGCGGATTGGCGGTATCTCACTCGACGATTTTGCGGTGGGTGATCCGGTACCTACCGGAGTTTGAAAAACGCTGGGGACGATGGGCCCGAGACGTACACTCATCCTGGCGGGTGGACGAAACGTGCATCCGCGTGGGTGGAAAGTGGCACTACCTGTACCGCGCCGTCGACAAGCGGGGCAAGACCGTCGATTTTCTGCTCCGACCCGATCGAGGCATTGCAGCGGCACAGGCTTTCTTTCGCAAAGCATTGGCCACCAGCCTGCCGCGGTGGCCGCGCAAGATCACGCTTGACGGGCACGCGCCAAGTCATCAGGCGCTGCGGCTTCTGCGCCGGGAGAATCCGCGGTGGAAATACGTTCTCGTCAGGAACCGCCGCTACCTGAACAACATCGTTGAGCAGGATCATCGCGCGATCAAACGCCGCTGCGCTTCAATGCTGGGCTTCAAATCGTTCGGCAACGCAGCGATAACGCTCACCGGCGTCGAGTTGGCGCATCGGATTCACAAGCGACAATTCTCGTTCGACCCGGGTCGCCAGTGGCGAACCCAGTCACTCAAGCAGCTATGGGACCGGGCTCTCGTTTCAGCTTGATGCTGAGATCAGGTCCTCCGAATCGCCCGTTCTCTCGTGCCGCCAGTGCACCAGAACCGTTTTCTGCAAGCCTGCGCCAGATTGCGCGCATCATCGGTGCCTGTGCCGCATTCGGCGCGGGCCGGCAGACTTGTTTCGTTCAGGTCGGGGGTTGGGACCATCACGACGAGGTGCTCAACAACCAGGCCCGCATGCTCCCCGCGATCAGTCGCGGGCTGATGGAGTTCCGCAACGCGCTGGTGGAGCTCGGCGTCTTTGATGCCGTGACGACGTTCACGACGTCGGATTTCGGCCGCACGCTGACATCGAACGGCAAGGGCTCCGATCACGGCTGGGGTGGGCATCACCTCATCATGGGCGGTGCGGTCGGCGGCGGAAGAATTCTGGGTACCTATCCCACGCTGGCGGCCAGCAGCCCGCTGGATACCGGCCGAGGCGTCTACATTCCGACCACGCCGGTCGATGTCTACTTCGCCGAACTGGCATTGTGGTTGGGAGTGTCGGTAGCGGATCTGGACGTCGTTCTGCCCAACGTGCGTCGCTTCTACTCGCCGGAAACCGATCCGTTGCCGCTCGCGATTTTCGACACGTGATGTGGCGCAGGGGGCGGTCTAGTTGTCTTCGGTGTGCGGGCGTCAGTCTGCCACTTCACTGCGCGTGCCAAGATCCGCCGACAGGAAACCGATCAGCGCCAACGTTCGGCTCCTCGGCGAGAGAATCTATTCCGCCCAAGCGCGAAAGCACGTTGTGGGTGACCTTTTCGACATACCAATCCCGCTTGATCAGGCCTTGGACCCACTCGCAGGTACCTGCATTGAATCCTTCACCTTTGCCTCGCTTGTAGGAGGCCATGCAACACATTCCCTCTCTGCCAAACTTATCGTCTTGTTTTGCAGACCCTAGTGCTACGTTGTCTGTAGCATCCGTTTCTCCCGTAGGATTCATCGAGACGCCCGTTCCGATCGGCGTTCGTCCTTCCCAGCGATCCTCGTCACCCCAAACGGCCGGGTGCATGCCGATGATTTCGAGATCGCGGATACCCGGGAACTTGGCAGTAACTACGGGCCGTGCTTTTTCGAACTGCCACTGACCCGAATCCAGACCGTCCACCTCGAACGATACAATCCCCACAGGCACGCCGCCCAACAGATCCCCGAAGTACAAATCTGTCCCTGACAAACTCCAGTGTTGGGGATTGTAGATTAGGTATCCGCCAGGGGACCGCGGAGCAGTCGAACCGTAACGCACATAACCGGTTGCACTAAGTCCGAAAGTGCTATTTATCGGCGTGTTATAAGTGGCTGGGGCAGAGCCATCGGGGGAAGCTCCTCTCGCCACCGTGGTACCGTTATTGCCATGAGTCAGCGGGCTATCCCAGATATTTCCGGCAAAACGAGCAAAATTTCCCCCGGCATCCAGGAAGGCATCCAGGTTATCGCGCATTTTGAACGAGTAGTACTCGTCGTGTCCGATAGTAATCACACAACGATGTCCCGTCAGAATATCGGGATCTTCATCCAGATCCTGCTGAGTAATGAAATCCAGTTCGTAGCCGGCTTGCTCTGCCCAGACGACAAACGGCCTCTCCCACGTAGCCCAAAAGGCGTCGTTAAAATGCCGGGAGTAGCCATAAAAGCGCGCCCATTCAAAGGCTGGAATACGTGTCCGCCAGAACGGCGGCGGGTGGCCAAAGTGTGCTTCCCGCGGATGGCCAGGAGGGACACGAACCATACCTCTTGCAATCGGTCTCTGAGTGGATACCCATGGTGCCGCAATATCCTGCCTCGGATCATGATTACCCAGAGGGAGCCCACGATAGAGATTCGCGCCACCCCAATCGTTGTACGCATTCATCGTATCGGTGGTCAGCATGAGGACAAGCGGTCGCCGGCGACTCTGCGGTGCACGTACTACAAAAAAGTGTTCACGTTCCCAGTGGTTACCTTTGTCGTCCCATGTGCGGACAGTGACAATATAGAACCCGCTTTTCCAGGATCGATCAACATCGAACTCGAGCAACACGGGCCAGTTGCAACCGTTTTGATAGCAGTCACGCGGCGTTTCAGAATATCGGCCCGTAACATTCTTTCTGGCAAAAACGGTCAGCGGATTGGCGCCATCACGGACGACTTCTACATCGAAAGTCCTAGTAGTGGAAGATGCATGAAGCTGGACCGTCTCACCATGTGCGTAGCTGTACTTGTTGGTATAGCAATAGACTTGTGGTCCGTCTCCTGGTTTTCCCGGAAACTCCGGGATCCAGCCTGCAAGAGACCAAATCATCTCTGGAGGGAAATATTGAGGTTTTTCAGGTCGGTTGATCAGATCCTCAGGCATCAGACAATCCCCATCTGTACCCCGTGGTATCGCCCATGGCAGCGAGAAGGCATGCATTATGCCTTGACTCGTCGTTTCGCACTCTCAGGGCCGGTTCTTCAAAGTGCCTTTGAACATCGCGTTGTACTTGCGAATCGGAACCGGCATGTGCCAAGTACCCACAAACCCTTGGCGCAGCAGAAATGCCTCGCCCGCCACGAAGCGCTCGCTATTGCCGTCACGGTCGGTGATGACCACTTCGCCCTCGATCAGATAGCATGCCTCGTCGATTGCAAGATCCTCGATGCGCAGGGTGCCGGCGTCGCACGCCCATACACCGACCGTGAAAACACCCGAGGGATCGATGTAAGCCGTATAAGCCCGGGGACTCCGAGCTTCCTGCACTGGCGTATCGGAGGGATCGTGGACCGTCGGCGGAAGACCGCCACCGTCGGGCCCATTGGCGTTGATACGCAGAAACTCTTGCGAAGAATTCATCTTCGTTGGACTCCTTTGTGCAGCAGGAAAAGATGGCATAAGACGCAGGAGTCGGCGAGCAAAAAATGTTGGAGCGAGCGTAGCCGGATATCGGACTGACATCTGGCGAGTCCGTGACGGCCAATCTGCGCGTGCTGATCAATTGATGGACATCGTCGTAAACATCTAAAAGTGAAGAACTGCGCCTGGCTTCGCGGCGATAGAATCAAAGAGTAGCTGCCTACGTGAGGTGATTCGAGTGTGCGAAACTGAGTCGAACGAGTCCCAGCCTACCGAAGCGCCGGAGTTGAACCGGCCACGTCGGGATGTGTTGAAGGGGATTGGCGCGGCCGTGACCGCCGCCTCGCTCTCGCCTTTGTCATTCGCTCCATCCGCTGCCGCGGCAGAAGGGGCAGCTGCTGCGAGCACGGAACCTCCGGTCGCGCTCGATCCGAGCAAGTATCCGCGGTTTTATCAGTGGACCGTGATCGACAAGGCGGGCTCACGCGAGTTCCCGGGTGCGCGTCCCGGCGAGCCCGAGATCTGGTGTTACACGAACCAGATGAGCTATCCGGAGGGCGCCGCCGTCGACCTTCGAGTTCATACGAACTGCGAGACGTTCTCCGTGCGGATCGACCGCGAAAGTCACGTGCCGGAAGTGGTTTTCAGCAAACATGGCATCAAGGGAATCCAGCAGAGAACGCCTGCGGATGCCGCGATCAAGGGTTGTGAATGGAAGCCGGCGCTTAGCGTGAACACTGAAGGCTGGAAGCCGGGCGTCTACATCGTTCATGTCATTGCGCAGGACCACAAGGGTAATGTCGCCGCCGGAGAGCATTTCTTCGTCGTGCAGAGTCGCAATCCGGGCTCGCACAGCTCGCGCTGCGTGATTCTTGTGACAGCTACGTACACCGCGTACAACGACTGGGGCGGTGCCAATCATTACCGCAGCGTCAAGGACGGCGTCTCCGTCGACATTCTGGAGCCGAAGTTGTCGTTACAGCGGCCGTGGGGCCGTGGCCTCGTCGTCAGGCCTCCGGAGGCGCCAGACGTCCTCGAGCCGACAACGCCTCCACCATTCTGGAAGCCAGACTACCCGGACGTGATATGGGCTCTGGCGAACAACTACTCGCGTCACTACGTGGAAGGGTATTCGACCTACGCGGCAAGATTCATTCGCTGGGCGGAGAAGAACGGGTACACGCTCGAGTTCGCCACCCAGCACGATTTGCATTTCAAGCCGGAGCTGTTCGGCAGCTACAAATCGATGATCGTGCTGGGCCACGATGAATACTGGTCCGCGCGGATGCGCGACACGGTTGACAATTTTGTGGACAATGGAGGTCACGTTGCGCGGTTTGCGGGCAACTTCGTCTGGCAGATCCGTTTGGAAGACAACGGCGACACGCAGGTCTGTTACAAGAACGCGAAGGACGATCCGATGACGAAGTCGGACAGCACACAGGCGACGGTGATGTGGATGGACCCGATGCTCAAGCGGCCCGCGGCGCAGACCTTCGGCCTTAAAGCGACAGGCTATTCGCGTTATGGAGCGGTTAATCCGCGCGGCTCAGGTGGGTTTACGGTGTACCGTCCATGGCATTGGGCTTTCGCGAAGACGGATCTCTACTACGGGGACAACTTCGGCAACGCGCCTATCAACATCTTCGGGTTCGAGGTCGACGGCGTTGCCTATACATTCGACAAGGGCTTGCCGTATCCCACCGATGCGGATTCGCCCCCGGAAGGCCTGCAGATTCTCGCGATGGCACCATCTGCCATCGGTGAACCGGACCGCTGGAATGGCACGGTGCTCTTGAACACACCGCTCATGGGCCCGGCACGCAACGATCGCGAGGAGGAGAAGCCGGACATCGGTTCGATGATTGGCATGACGCCCAAGGAACCAGGTGCAGAGAGCGTCGGCCCGATTGGTGCCGGCATGATCGCGTACTTCGAAAGAGGCAAGGGCAGCGTATTCAACGCGGGCTCACCTACTTGGGTGCGCGGTCTGGAGTTGGGTGACTACTACACAGAGCAGATCACGAAGAACGTCCTCGACCGCTACTCCTGACAGAACCAACCTCAGAGCTTGGGTTCGAGCAGCAGGCGCAGCGGCGCAAGGTGATGTTCGTATCTGCGCCACTTGCCGATCGATGAAAAGTAGATGGGTTGGCGTACCTGTGCCGCACTTGCCGTCGAGGAGGGGCCGCCATAGCGGTGAAACTCTAGCACCTGCGGCTCCCACGACAGCTCGAGAAAGTCGAGCATGCGGCGCGCCTCGCCGGCTGTGTTCGCGACAATCTCCTCGTAGTGTACTTCCATGTAGGCGTCGGGCGGGAGGGATTGCCGCCAATGCCCGACCAGCCGGTCGTAGGCAAGATAGTAGCGGCCCAGTTCACTCAGGTCGTACGTAAAAGCGTACGGCCCACGCAGGAACGCCTTGAAAGCGGAGTAGCAGCTATCCATCGCGTTGCGTCGGATGGAGATGATGCGTGCCCTCGGCAGCGCTGAGTGTATCAAGCCGCAGTACAGGTAGTTAATCGGCATCTTGTCTACCGGGCGCTTCTCCGAAAGCTCCTCGGCCCCGATACGACGCCAGTAGTTTTGCCCAAACGCGGCCATGTTGATCTGGAGTGAGCGCTCAATCATCTCGTTTCGCGAGAGTGTGGCGTTGCCTGTCGCGGCCCGCACTCGCTGCGTCATCTCCGCCGCGAAGTCGTTGCGTTCTCCGACGGACGCTACTTTGCTGTGGCTCGCGAGAATTTGCTCGACAAGTGTGGTTCCGGAGCGGGGGAGTCCGACGACGAATATCGGTGCCGCTTCGCTGAACCCTGGGCTCGTGCCCGCAATGGCAGAGCGCGTGTGTGTGGCGATGATTTGATCAATCGCTTCGATATCCACGGCGACGTCGTACCGCAGCGTCGAACGGTAAAGGTCTGCCCCCGCCTTGAATTGCTCGAACGCGACGTCGAACTGCTGAAGGTCCTCGTACTCCTTCCCGAGCGCGTAGTGAACCAGAGTGCGTTGCTGCGGATCGGGGATGCGGCGCCCGAGCAGAGCTCGCAGCTCCTCGGCATGGTTCTCCTCGGGCGTCTGAGCGCGCAGATCGGACCGCAAGTAATGCGCCTGGCAGTCGTCGGGGTTTAAAGAAAGGGCCCGAGTGCAGGCGCGCTCCGCAGCGGCCAAGTGTCCGAGCGCACGATGAGCTGTTGCGAGGTTGTAGACGTACGCGCCGTTCCGAGGCTCCCCTTCCAAGGCGATCTGAAAACAGGCCAGCGCCAGCTCGTGGCGCCCGCACATGCTATAAAGCGCGCCCAGGTTCGAGGTGGCCGCCGGCGTGCCTTGCGTAGGCGACACCTCGTCAGCCATAGCGAGTGCTTCTTTCACGCGGCCGGCCAATGCGAGGCTGTTCGCGAGCTGTATTGCGAATTCGGAGCTCCCAGACGCTCGCGAGTGAGCTTCCCGCGCGCAGGTGATTGCGTCATCCAGGCGGCCGAGGCGGACGAAGATCTCACTGAGCAGGCACCACGCGGCGGGGAGATCCCGCGAGCCCGAGAGAACTGCCGCACACGCTTCACGTGCTTCGCGCGGACGACCTTCCCGAAGCAGGCTACGGGCCAGCGTCAGAAGGTCGGCTGTGTGCGAAGTAGTGTCGGACAATCTTTACCCCCCGCGCCTAATGCCCCGTGCAGGCGCTCAGCGCCGGAATTGCCCAGCATCGCACGCCCGGACTCCGGCCGTAAATGCACCGGCGGGGGTGCGAATAAATCACTACCGCAGATTCCTCGAAGGCATGACCACCGACGCCCTCGAGCCCGTGCGCTCGCCGCATGTTCGCCAACGTCGCCGAGATGTCGCTCTGCGCCAAAGTATTGCCGTAAGAGCGTGCTGCGAATTCAAACTGAGCGTCGGCACTTCCCGACTCATCCAACGATCTTGTGGTGACACACTCCTGTGATATTGGGCAGCAGGGGGGGGGTGGCAGAATGACAACGAGCGAATGCAAGACTGTGGTCGGGCAGGCAGTCCGAAGCAACTTGTTGAGGGCGACGAGCAGAGATCGACGAGGTGCAGCGTTAGTGCTCGGCGCAAGCGCGAATCTGCTGGCTACGTCCATCTCTGCACAGACTTTGGAGGAAGTTGTGGTTACGGCGGCGCGCCGTGAAACCTCGCTCCAAGATATCCCGTACAACATCTCGGCGGTCTCCGCCGAAGTGCTCCAGCAGAGCCGCACGACCTCGTTGACGGACTTGTCGCAGATCGTGGCCGGCATCTCGTTCGTCAACGCCGGTCCGACCAGCCGCAGCGACATCGTGCTCCGCGGCATCAACTCAAACGCCACGGACAACCCTTCATCCAGCGCAGTCGCGCCCGTCTCCATGTACATCGGCGAGACGCCGATTTTTGTGGCGCTGCAGATCGGCGACGTCGAGCGCGTGGAAGTGCTGCGCGGTCCGCAGGGTACGCTGTACGGGTCAGGCTCGCTCGCCGGCACGCTGCGCTTCATTCCTCGTAAGCCCGACCTGAGCGCATTCCATGCGGAGGTCGACGCGACCATGGCCACGGTCGATGCTTCAGACGAGCTCGATAGGAGCGCATTCGGCGTCCTGAACGTCCCACTGACCGACACCGCGGGGTTGCGTGTCTCGGCCGGCTACGAGTACTACGCCGGCTTCATCGACGAGAACTTGATCGTCCAGCTCGACCCTCCGAGTAGCGCGATCAACAGCCCGGTCGGCATTCCGACGTCGGCGGACGGCACGCTGCTCGGACCGCTTGCGTTCAGTCCCGTCGAGGACGCCAATGACGCTGACGTGTGGCACGCGCGCGCCTCGTTCCTCTTCGAGCCGAACGACCGCTTTAGCATGTTGCTGGCGTACCACCACCAGGACTCACAGAGCGAAGGCGTGCAGGCACATTCGCCCGACTTCTCCGGCAGCGTCGACACGGCACCGCAGGACAACATCTACTGGACCCCTGAGTACCCGGTGTCGTTCCCGACAGGAGGCGTGGTCTTCCCGGCGAACGGCGACTATGACGCGAACAACTCCTTCCTGTTGTCGAACGAGCGCAAGACCGATCTCATCAGCGCTGATCTGACCTACGACCTCGGCTTCGCATCGCTGAGCTCATCGACCTCGTACTACGAGGACGAAGGCAGCTTCGTCGGCGACAACACCGGCCTGCTGTCGCTGTATCCGGACTTCTACGGCTTCATTCCGCGAATGGTCGACTATCAGACCGGCGACAACCAGGACGAAGGTCTTGTGCAGGAGCTGCGCCTGGTGTCGGATACCGGTGGCAAGCTCGACTATGTGGTGGGCCTGTTCTATCAACGCCTGAAGACCGACTCGACCGGTTTTCAGTGGATTCCGGGGCAGACGTACTTCGGCGGGCTGGTGGGCTTCGCGGGTGCCAACGCGGATACGCTCGGCGACGTCAACGTCATCGCGTCCACACGCACCGACTTCAAAGACCTAGCCGTGTTTGGCGAGCTGACGTGGCACGTTACGGACGACTGGCAGATTACCGGCGGTGTTCGAAAGTTCGAACAGGAATTCGAGATTGCCGACGCCACCGCCTTCCCGTTCTGCGGCGCACCGTGCGACAACGGTGGCGGTACGCTCGGAAACACATTCGTGGAGAGCTCTTCGGACGTCAGCGACCAGATCTTCAAGCTCAACACGTCATACACCGTCAATAGCGACCTGAATATCTATGCGAACTACGCCGAAGGCTTTCGCCGCGGCGGCTCGAGCGGCATCCCGGTGTCCGGGCCGTTCGCCGGCAATCCGGAGCTGCTGACCTACGATCCGGATCAGACCCGGAACTACGAGATCGGGGCCAAGGGCTCGTTCGGCTCGCACACTTACAGCGTCGCGCTGTTCTATATCGACTGGACGAACTTCCAGGTAGAGGACAGCGCTGCGGCGAGCGGCTCCGCTGTGGTCGTCAACGGTGCCAGTGCACGTTCACAGGGCATCGAGGTCGAGCTCAACGGTGCGCTGACCGACCGTCTGACGTATCGCTTCGGCTACGCGTACGCCTCCGCCGAAGTGTCTGAGGCGTTCAGCGTCCTCGATCTGGAGAACAGCCCGGCGGGCCCCGTGCCGGTCGCGATAGTCGAGGCGTCAAAGGGCGATCCGCTGCCGAATGCGCCGGAGCACAGCGTCACGCTCGCGATGGACTACACGCATCCGGCTCCGGCGTTCCTCCCAAGCTGGGACGTGCGCTGGAATCTTAACGGCAACTACCGCAGTTCGACGTTGTCGCAGCTGGTCAGCGCGAACCCCGCGGATCCGCCGCCGTTCAAGATCGACGACTTCTCGCTCGTCAACGTTTCGCTCAACTTTGAAGACACGAAAGGCGTGAGCTTGAGTCTCTACGTCAACAATCTCTTCAACGAGTTGGGGGTCACCGGCGGCAGCGATCGCGGCAATGTCGGCCTGCGCTCGGAGCAGTTCTTCGTCGCACGGCCGCGCACCGTGGGCATTCGCGCGGGCTATCGGTTTTGACACCGCGGGATGGCGACGTGAGAGAATCTCCCGAGAAGCATCCGCGCTCGTTCGGGGCGAATCTGCGCAGCAGCGGCAGCTTCTCGGCATATCGGCCGTGGCAGCCGGTCAACGTGTTCGGCTTCAAGCCGGACGGGCTGGATTGGAACGTTCCGAATTGTTTCAGTAATTGACGACCCAGTGAACGAAAGCTCGGCATGGGACCGGCTGATCGATCGGCTCGATCATGACGCCGATGGCTACGGCCCGCTACAAGGGTCGCTGTCCATGCGGCGCATCGGGATGATCTGGCTCGCTGCGAACCTGGTCGTGACCACGATGCTGACCGGCACGCTGTTTGTGCCCGGCGTCTCGTGGCCAGTGGCGCTCGGCCTGATCGTCGTGGGCTCGGTGATCGGTGCGATCGTACTCGTACTGGTCGGCAACATCGGAACGCGTACCGGCCTGCCCACGATGTCGCTGACCAAGGGCGCGTTCGGCCTGCGCGGCTCGTTCGCGCCAATGCTCGCCAACGTAGTGATTCTCATGGGCTGGAGCTGGGTGCAGGCAATGCTCGCCGGCGTCACGGTCAACTACCTGGTCGAGCAGTCATTCGGCTATTCGAGCCCGGTGCTGTTCTCGGTTCTCTGCCAGTCGCTGGTCGTCGCGCTCGCGATTTTTGGACACGAGGGCATCGCGAAGGTCGAGCCGTGGCTCGCCCTGATCATCCTCGCAATGATGACCTACGTCATTTCCGTCGCGTTCGCCGCGCATCCTGTGTCGGCGTTCGTGCAGCTGCCGTCGGATGCAAGTCTCGGCTGGAGCAGTGCAAACGTGCTCGACGTCGTGATCGCTACTGCGATATCGTGGACCGTGTTGTCCTGTGAATTCAACCGGCTCGCCCGCTCACAAGCGGCGGGCATCGTCGGCGCCGGCGTCGGCTATGTACTATCGACGGTCGTGAGCATGAGCCTCGGCGCGACCGCCATCGCATACGTCGTACTCGGCGGCGGCGAAGCGACCGCATTCGATCCGACAATAATCGTCAGCGCCTTCGGCTTGCCGCTGGCAGCCGCGGTGTTTCTTTCGGTGATGGCGACGAATACGATGGTCGTGTACGGCATGGTGGCGTCTGTCGTAAACGCGACGCCGTCGCGGCGGCTGAGGTTTCTGCCGACTGCGCTGGTGCTGGGAGCGATCTCTGTCGTGGGCTCAACATGGCTTGGCCTGCTCGACGAGTTCACCTCCTTCCTGAGCGCAATAGGCGCGCTGTTCATTCCGGTGTTCGCGATCATGATTGTCGACTACTACATCGTGCACAAAGGCGACTACGACCACGACATCCTGCGGGCCGAGGGCGGCAAGTTCTGGTACCGCTCCGGCGTAAACGTTGCCGCGATGGTCGTGTGGGCGCTTGGCGCCGGATGCTCGCTGGGGCTGACCTACGTGCTGCCCAGTCCGTTTGGTGCGACCGTGCCGACTTTCGTGGTCTCATTCGCTCTGTATCTCAGCTGGGCTCTCGTCAGTCGCAGCGTCATCAGCGGTGCACCCGTGTCGACGCACCTTTGCAATCCACCTGGAGGAGCCGCTCTTGTCGAATGACCTACCACAGCCCCTGAGCGGGAACGTCATGCCGCGCTTCGGCGGGATCGCGACAATGATGAGATTGCCCTACAGCGAATCGGCTGAGCACCTCGATGCCGCGTTCGTCGGCGTCCCGTTCGACATCGGAACCTCGAATCGCTCAGGTGCTCGATTCGGGCCGCGGCAGATTCGCAGCGAGTCCGCGCTACTGCGCCCCTACAACATGGCGACGCGCGCCGCTCCGTTTGACTCGATGTGCGTTGCGGATGTGGGCGATGTCGCGACGAACCCGTACAGTCTCAGCGACTCGATCCAGCGGATCGAGCAAGCGTACGACCGGATCCTGAGTAGTCGCTGCCGGCCGATCAGCCTGGGCGGCGATCACACGATCGTTCTGCCTATCCTGCGCGCCATCTGCCGCAAGTACGGTCGGGTCGGTCTGATCCACGTCGATGCGCATGCCGACGTCAACGACACGATGTTCGGCGAGCGCGTCGCGCATGGCACGCCGTTCCGGCGCGCGCTGGAAGAGGGGCTCATTGATGGGCACCGCGTCGTCCAGATCGGGCTGCGCGGCACTGGCTATTCGGCGGAGGATTTCGACTGGTGCCGGCAGCAGGGGTTTCGGGTCGTGCAGGCCGAAGAATGCTGGAACAAGTCGCTTGCACCGCTCATGGGTGAGGTGCGCGAGCAGGTTAAGGGCGGGCCGGTGTATCTCACGTTCGACATCGACGGACTCGATCCAGCATTCGCCGCCGGCACTGGCACACCGGAGATTGGCGGCCTCACCGTGATGCAGGGGCTCGAAATCATCCGTGGCGCACGTGGGCTCGAGATCGTGGGCGCAGATGTTGTCGAGGTCTCGCCGCCATACGACCCGCACGGCACGACTGCACTAGTTGCGGCCAATCTGGCATTCGAGATGCTTTGTGTCCTGCCTGGGGTCGCCTATCGGCAGTAGCCAGGGAAGTGTCGGCTGGGATTGAAGCACGAAGCTGAAGCGAGTCCATGGACTTCAGCCTTCGCTTCCCTGACCGCGAAAACTGTCTAGAAAAGCGGGTCACCTTCTTCGCCCATGGCGTTCGCCCTTGTAGGCGATGATCAAACAGTGTGAAACTTAGCGAGTTTGGCAAAGCAAGCCTGAATCAGAGGTGATGGGCATGGGCGAACGGAAGGCCAAGCTGGGGCGGGTGACGGACGTCGACCTGCGCCTGCTGCGAATTTTCCAGATTGTCGTGGATTGCGGCGGATTATCTGCTGCCGAGATCGACCTGGGAATCGGACGCTCGACGATCAGCACGCACATTGCTGAGCTCGAGACGCGCCTCGGCGCACGCCTGTGCCAGCGCGGCCGCAGCGGCTTCGCTCTGACCAGCCGTGGCAAGAAGATCTACGAGGCTTCGTTGGCGCTGATGATGTCGCTCGACCAGTTCCGCTGCGAGGTAAATTCCATCCACGATGTCATGACCGGCGAGCTCACCATCGGCTTGGTCGACAACATTATCTGGGACGAGGAACTGCGACTGAGCAGCGTGTTCCGCCAGTTTTCGGCGATTTCGTCCGAAATCGACCTGACGCTGTACATCCTCTCCCCGGACGAAATCGAGCGCCGGCTGATCGACGGACGGCTGCATCTGGCGATTGGCCCGGTGATGCACGAGCTGGCGAGCCTGTCGTACGAGCACCTGTTCGACGAAGCGAACTACCTGTATTGCGGCCGCGGCCACCCGCTCTTCGACCGCCGCGACAGCGACATCTCCACCGCCGACCTGGTGGCGAGCCAGTACGTCAAGAAAGGGTACGCGGTGAACAGCTACCTGGAGGAGGCGAATGCGGCGATGGGCAAGCGAATCGTCGGCTTCCACATGGAAGCCTTCGCGCTGTTGATCCTGTCGGGCTGCTACATCGGATTCCTCCCGGAGCAATACGCCGCCGTCTGGGAGACGACGGGGCAGATCCGCCGGCTGCTGCCGAAGCGCTACGAGTCGATCGTGGGCTTCGCGGCAATGACCGCGCGCGGCCGGCCGCAGACCAGCGCGCAGACGGCGTTCCTCGAGAAGCTCCGGGAAGCGCGCAACCCTGGGCCGGCGGCCATTCAGGCCGTTGGCGCGACGGTGGTGAGCCGCCATGTCGCAACCGAAGCATTGTGAATGCCTGGTTTTTCGGCAAACAGGCCCTTGGGCAAGGAGTTTGCCGTGAAGAACAGCGGCTACCTCACGTCAGGTCCTGGAAACGCCAGCGGTTCAGGAGCCATCTTCTCCAAATCCTTGCCCAAATCTCAGCTGCTCCTCATATCGCCAGGCAGGTAAGATCTACCCAGGGAAATCCCATCGCGGGTAGGGGTCTCGAAGTCCCTATAATCGATACGTCACCTGCAGGCCTACGGTCCTGGGCCTGCCGACGAAGAAATACCTGCCTCGCGGCCCGACGTTTGCGCTGGCCACCCCACCCGTCACCGCTCGCTCGTCGAAAATGTTGTCTACGTACACGCTTGCAGAGAGCCTCTTGCCCTCGTTGCGGAAGCCGACCGAAGCGTCCCAAACGGAAAATCCCTCGATCGTGAAAGGCTGCGGATCCCCTGGGATCAGGCTCACCAAGCCCGATTCAGCATCGCTGCGGTACGAGCCGTTAACGTGCCAAAGCACATTCCATCCCGGCAGCATCGGCAACGCGTGGTCATAGTTCAGTGCAACCGAGAAGGAGTTCTTGGAGGTGTTCGGCAGCGGATCGCCCTTTGATGTCGAAATGATCGGCACAATGTCCCCAAAGAAGTTGTCAAGAACCTGAAATGAGTCGTCAATCTGCGCGTCAATATACGCGTAGCTCAATGAATAGCTAAAACTCTCGCCGAGCGCGCCATAGAGTTCCGCCTCGAATCCTTGCGACCGGGCCTTCGTTCCATTGGCAACCAAGTCGTAACCGCCCGCTGCCGCGCTATCGTTCACCTGGAGATTTTCCCAGTCAATGTAAAACGCGGCGACCGAGTAACCCTGCCCTCCCAGGTTCCCCTTCAAACCGATTTCATAGTTTGTCGTTTCATCCGGCTCATAAAGCAATAGTTCGGGGCTCGCAGCAAATGGGCCCGCCAGCGGAATGCCGTTGGCACCGCCTCTACGAAAGCCCTCTGCGACGGTGAAATACGCCATCGTCTGGTCGTCGGCAAATTGATACGAGGTGTTGATCTTGAATATCTGATCGTTCACCGAGGATTTGCCGTTGACGACGGTGTCGCCAAGCGAGTTGTCCCCGCAGAAGCTGCCGCAGTAGGGCAACTGGGAAAACGTCTCCACCGAAAAGTCCTGCCAAAACGCGCGCACGCCGGCCGTAGCCTGCCACTTATCCGTCAGGTGCCAGGTAACTTCACCGAACAGCGCGAAGTCGTCGAAGTCACTTGCGTTGCGTGTGATGAAATTGATGTCACCGAGCTGGGGATTGGCATGGAAGCCGAATGATATGGAGTCGTAAAAGGTCTGACCCGGAATGTACTGGATGGTCGAATCATCGGTCTTAACGTTCTGATAGTACGCGCCGACCACATAGTCGACAGTCTTGCCCGACTTGGACACCAGACGCAGCTCTTGGGCGAAGCCCTTGAGATTATTCTGAGTCAGGTCAATGTCTACAAGCCTAGGAATGAAGCCATAGAACGCGCCGAAGGCTTGCGCGATGCCGGCGGAAACGTCGATAACGGGGTCCTGGTTGTCCTCGTAATAGGAAGTCGACGAGGCCAGGCTCGCAAATCCGAGGTCGGCGTCAAGTTCCAGGCTAAAAAGGTCGGTGTCGCGGCTCGAGGGTTCCTCTAAATAGATAGGCAGATCGAAGTCAGCACTTGGCCGGAATACTGTTCCGCCCGTTGGATAGTCGATCGGTCCCGCAGTATTGGGGCTATATGGGTTGATCGGCGCAGGCAGGTGGTCAATTACCCCGCCTTCGAAATCGCGGAAGTCCGCCTGTTTATTGTCGACCTCATCTTCCTGGTGGAAATAGCTGAAGACCAATGAAAGGGAATCACTGACTTCCAATCCGAACGCCGTGCGAACGTGCCAAATGTCGGCATCGTTGGCGTCCTTCTTTTCGGGGAGTAGCACGAACCCGCTATTGATGTTGTTGGGGTCGGCGGCGGTCGGAATACCAATGGGGCTGTTGACGGCCGTGGAAGGATCGTCGAATGCGACAAGATTCGACAGATCGATGAATCCACCCCAATGCTGGTAGCCGCCGGAAATGCGCAGCGCGGCTCGCTCACCTATCGGTGCATTGATGAATCCCGAGACGCCCCAGTTCATGTCGTCGGACCCGCTAGCGACCGATGCCATATCGCCTGTGACCTCGGCGGAAAACGCGGACGGATCAGGATTCTTGGGAATGAAACGGATAGTGCCCGCCAGCGAACCCGAGCCGTATAGCGTGCCCTGAGGCCCGCGCAGCACTTCTACGCGCTCGATGTCTTTAATCTGCAGCGGCAGGAAAAGCGGCGTCTCTCCGATGTAGACCGACACCGGAGCGACAGACGCAACCGGGAAGCCCCCGTTGTTAGTCGTATCGTCCCCGGTAATGCCGCGGAGCGCGAACGAGTTATTTCGCCCCGCGTTTGCCGGGCCCGTGTCAACGAAGGACAGACCGGCGATGTACCGTGCAAGGTCCCCGACTTCGTTTATCCGACTCTCTGCGAGCGCGGCGTCGGACACCACCGAAATGTTGTACGGTATGTCGGATACGGCGGCTTCACGCCTCGTTGCCGTGACTAGAACTTCTTCAATAGCCTCGGCGAGACTGGCGGAGCTCGCGGTAGCGGCTCCCAGAAGTAGCACGGCTCGTTGGCGGCCAGTGATCCTGCGTAGGGAGGCCCCCGCAGGTCCCACAGCGTCCAAAGCCGTCTGATTAGCCTTAGTTCTGGTTCTGTCGCCCATCAAGTTCACCCCCCGGCGAGTATCTGCGAGAATTCTCGTTGCGTGCTGCCAACCGTAGACGAAAGGATCCGCTGTCGGACATAGGGATTTCTCTGTAAACGTCAAGCACGGTCCACGTAAACCCCGGGTCGCGCGGCGTCGCGCTACCGAGGCGTGCGTCCTGAATCGTTACTTCGTTCGGATCGGACCCGGATTCATAGCCTCCTGCGAAGTCAGAATAGGCCGCCGCGGCAGTGAATCACGGTCGATCGTCTTTCCGTCCTTTACTACGATCGAGATCTTGCGCATGTTGGCGATGTCTGCGAGCGGATCGGCGTCCAGCACCAGCAAATCGGCGAACTTGCCGGGCTCCAGCGTGCCGAGCGTATCGAGCTTCTTGTAGGCACCCGCGATGTTCCTGGTTGCGGCCTGCAGGATCATCATCGGCGTCATGCCGCGATCCTGCATTGCCTGCATGTTGATGAACTGGGCTTCGCCGATGACCGCATTGCGGCCGCCGAGCCCGCCCCAAGGACCCTCCGGTCCGAAGTCCTTGGCTACGTCCGGATCGATGGTTCCGGAATCCGTGGAAAGCAGCTGAGGCACGCCGGCCTTGATGAGGCGAATCGAATTCTCGAGATCGTAGTCGCCGCTGGCGAAACGTCCCTCGCGCACCTGGCGCTTCTCATCCTCGTTGAGAGGACCCCATTGCGTGCCGCAATAGAAGTGGCGCTCGACCATCAACTGGATGGTCGCTTCGTACATACGCGACTCGCCAGTGTGGGCGCAGTGCTGGGCCATGTCGTTGCCTACCTCGACCGCAATGTGGAGAGACTCCGCCGAGCCCTGGTGGGTCTGCGAGATCTTGCCCGCGTCGTGAACGGCCCTCACGAGGGCGCGCTGCTGCTCCGGCGAGAAGCGCAGGATGTTGCCCTGACCGATCTCGCTGTTGACCTGCTCGCCGTCACCCGTTGCGCCGTACTTGACGAAATCCACTTGCGCGGCGTAGTTGCGCATCTCCTCGTAGATCTGCTCAGGGCTCTTCTGGGTCAGGTCCGGGCCGCCATTGAGCTCGAAGCGGCTGTTGATGCGGGCCTGGAAGGCTTTGCTCGCCGACTTGATCGAGTCCATGGTCGTGAACACCGCGCGAAAGCCCACAATATTGCTGGCAACGAAAATGCGCGCGCCTTCGCTTTCGCCACGATCAATCCGGTCGCGCGCCAAAATCAGCGCGTCAGCAGCACCCATTGAGTCGAAGACCGTCGTGACGCCGTTCCTTAAGGCAAGTTGGGCGCCCTCCTCAGCAATGAGATCGAGCTCGTCTTCGTATCGCGCCAGGAATTCGATGTAGGTCCAGCTCGGCCACGGAATCAGGTGGACGTTGGCGTCCATGATTCCGGGCATAATAAACTTGCCACTGACATCGATGCGCTCTGCGTCCGAAGGTACGGATACCTTATTGCTGGCTCCGATCGCCTTGATGGTCTTGCCGTCGACGATAAGAATCCCGTTGGGCACGGGTGGGCCGCCATTGCCATCGATTATCGTGCCGCCCACGAATGCGCGCACCTGGGCGGGCGCCGGACTCGACAGCATGCTCATGCCGAGGAGTGCCGGCAGGAAATACAGACTGGCTCGCTTTTTGTTCACTTGCATTACCCATTCAAGTCAAATGAGAAACGTCTCGACCAAGCCCGATTTTAGCTTCCAGCATCTCCGGACGCTTTCTTCGCAAGTTTAGAGGCACACTGGATGCGTCAGATTGGGCGATATCAGCGTTCACGCGGACGCCTGTCAATCCAACCGGTCTAACGCGGCCCGCGTTCCTGCGGCCACTCCTAAGTGCACAAAAGTCCAAGACATAGTAAAAAGTCGATAGAAGATTGAGTAGCAGGACTGCCGGTTGAGACCGATCCACGACAACAGCCTCGCGAGCAACGCCATGGGGACGGGCTCGCTCGTCTTCATCGTCCTGGCGGCGCTTGCTCCCCTGACTCTGATCGTGGCCGTCGCACCGCTGCATTTCTTGAAGGGCGGTTCGGCGGTCCCGGGAGCGTTCATATTGGCCGGGTGCGTCATGACTTTGTTCGCGGTCGGGTTCATGACTATGAATCGATACGTGCGAAACGCTGGCGCCTTTTATTCTGTGATTGCGATGGGTCTCGGCAAGCCCGTTGGTGCCGGAGCCTCCTTGGTCGCGGTTCTTGCCTATAACGCGCTGCAAATCAGCACCTATGGAGCCTTTGGTCTTTATGCTGGCGAAACCGTTGAACGATACTCGGGTGTCGCCGTTCCATGGTGGGGCTGTGCGTTGGCCGCTGTGGCCTGCGTCGGCTGGCTGGGTTACCACGGAATTCATACCACCGCTCGCGTACTTGGTTGCATCCTGATTGCGGAGGCAATGGTGCTCGTCGTGCTCGCTGGATCAGTGGTTTACGCCGGCGTTCCCGCAGGTTTCCCGGTAGTCTCGTTCCTCCCGTCAAACGTCTTTCAAACCAACAATGGGGCAATGTATACGCTCATCTTTGGTGCATTCATGGGGTTTGAGTCGACGACGATCTTCAGCGAAGAAGTGAGAGGCGGGCAACGGACGGTACGCCGCGCGACATTCATCGCGGTCGGCTTCATCGCCATCTTCTATTCCTTCATGACTGCCGTTGTGGTTGCCGCGTACGGCGCCGACGCGATCGAGTACGCGGCGGAACGTGATCCAGCCAACCTGGTCGTGAACCTGTTCATCCGCCATACGCCACCATTGATTGTCGATGCGATGCGCGTGCTGTTACTTGGGAGCGCATTTGCAGCTCTCCTGGCGTTGCACAACGTGGCAAACCGCTACTTGTACACGCTTGGCCGCGAGCGATTGCTTCCCAAGTGGCTCGCCGTAACGCACCTGCAACACAAGTCGCCCTGGCGGGCCGGCCTCCTGCAATCGCTGCTGGCGGTCGTGTTCATCGTTCTGACTGTCGTCTTCGGTGTGGACCCATATCTGGGGCTATTGTTGTGGGGCAGCGCGCTCGGTCTCATTGCAATCATTTTCCTCTGGACGCTGTGCTCGGCTGCAATTGTCCTGTATCTGCGCCGGCACGGGCATCTGGAAAGGCTGTGGAGTGCGACGATGGCGCCGCTGACGGCGTTTGGCGTGCTTGCCAGTATCCTGGTGCTGGCCTTGTCGAATGTTTCATTTCTCACTGGTGGAACAGCATTGGTGGATCGCTTGTTGCTTGGCACCGGTGCATTGGCGTTTGCTCTGGGCATCGGTGCCAGCTTCTACATGCGCTACCGGCATCCGGCGCACTACGCGAGATTTGCGGAGGGCAGCCGCCCATGAGTTCGCCAACGGCCCCGCACCATCACGGGTGGGAGTATCACGCCGAGTCCTTGTTGGGGACGATCGAAGTAGCCCCGCTTGCAGTGCGAAGGCGAATCGAGGCACACGCATGACGCTATCCAATGATCCACCCAAGCTTTCGCCGCCGTTCGCCTGGTCTCGAAAGGATTGGCCATCGGAGACTGCATTTCAGCACGCGGGCGTCGTCGAAGCATGGTGTTACACGGATCGCTTCTCCTATTTTGCTGGCGAGGAAGTGAAGTTTCATTTCAATAGCAACGCCACTGAATTTTCGATCAGCATCGTTCGTGATGGTTCGAAGCCGAAAGTCGTCTTCCAACGCGAGAATCTGCATGCGCAGCGGCAGGAAACTCCACCCGACGCTCATGCAAATGGTTGTCATTGGCCGGTGGGATTGAGTTGGATGCTGCCGGAGGACATGCCATCCGGCTTCTACTTGATCATTTCGCGCACATTGCAACCGTCGGGTGAAATCTGGGAGCGTGAGCACTTTTTCGTCATCAAAGCGCGAGCAGGCAATCGCAAGCGCATGGCCCTGGTTCTCACGACCAGTACATTGCTTGCCTATAACGACTGGGGCGGCGCGAATCACTACCGTGGGACGGGAAATGATCCTCGCAACGATCCGGGATCGCCGCTTGCTTCCACGCAGCGACCGATTGCTCGCGGTTTCCTGCGTAAACCGGACGGAACCCCGCGCGAATGCAATGCGGGTACGCCGGGTATCGGATGGGCGCCACGATACGATGCCTACGAGTGGGCATGTCTGCACGGTTACAGCCGGCATCATGCCGATGCATTCTGGGCGACTTACGAGCGGTCATTTGTGGTGTGGGCCGAGCGGGCGGGGTACGAGTTTGACTATCTCACCCAGGCCGATCTGCATTTCAACCCTGATTGTCTTGATGACTATAGCTGCGTGGTTATTGTGGGTCACGACGAGTACTGGTCGTGGACCATGCGCGATGTCGTCGACGCCTTTGTCGATTGCGGTGGCGGGCTCGCGCGCTTCGGGGCCAACTTTCAATGGCAAGTCCGTCTCAGCGAGGACGGCTGCACGCAGTATTGTTATCGCTTGCCCTTGCTAGATCCGCAGGCGACGCAGACACCGCATCTTGCAACGACGATGTGGGAAGCCAAGTCGGTGGACCGCCCCGGCGCATCCACGACCGGACTTAACGGACTCGGAGGAATCTACAATCGTTATGGTGTGGCAACTCCGCGATCATCCGGCGGATTTACTGTCTATCGGCCTGAACATTGGGCATTCAGGGGGACCGACCTCTATTACGGCGACCTCATCGGTGGCGCCCCTGTCTGTCTTGCCGCCTTCGAAGTGGATTCCGTGGAATACACTTTCCGGCGCGGCTTGCCGTATCCAACATTCGAGGACGGCGCACCCGAGACTCTGGAAATCCTTGCCATGTGCCCTGCGGTACGTGGCGAAGAAGATCGTTTTGGCGGGCGCTATCCGATCGGAGCTCCCGAGGCCGAGGTATATTCTTACATTGCCAGCTTGGGTGACGATTTACCCGACTACGTGCGCGAAGGTCAAATGCGGGGCGCTGGAATGATGGTCACTTTTACCCGCGGACGTGGCGAGGTGTTCAATGGCGGCAGCACCGAGTGGTCGCACGCGTTGGAGCAAAGGGATCCATTCGTCGACCGTATTGCTCGAAATGTCATCGACCGCTTTGTCGCGCTGCGCTGAGGCGGATTGGCAGCTCAAACTCGCACAGCAACCGACAAGCTGACGCTACTAATCAAATCGCCGTCGGACGAGCCGTGGCTGCTACAGTTTATCTGAGTTCGACCTCTACGAATGTAAAGTCCTCAACGCCAGAATTTACGATGTTGTGCTCGACTCCCAGCGGGCGTACATACGACTGTCCGAATTGCAGTTGCGTCTCCACGTTTCCGGTCGCCGTCTCTGCTAAGAGTTTGCCAGCGGTGAGACAAACGACCACATAGTCGTACCCGTGCCGATGCCAGCCGGTCTCCGCACCGGGAGCTAGTCGCCACTCCGTAACGATGACTCGCTCGGTTTCTTCAAGCAGTTTGCTAAGCGCTTTAGGTCGATGATGTGCCACGACTTCTCCCGAGCTGCCTAGCGCTTGCGATCAGCGGCGCGCGCCGCTTGCTGAGCGAAACCTCTGGACGTTGCTTGCAGTCCCTGCGTAAGCTTCCCCGCCTCGTAGACAGGTCATAACTAGAGCTTTCTGGCATGTTAATGTCAGGCGACCGCGCCGATCACGAGCTTAGGGTTCTGGTAATCAATGTCGCCTCAGGCGTCGCACACGTAGCGCGGCAGCGAGTCGCCCGGCGGCACACGGTGCGCCAGCGGCGCACCGCAGTTAGCGCAGAACTTCAGGCAGGTCTCCGAGCGAGCCGAGCAGGGCGTCGGGCTGGAAGCCGAGCCGGTCCACGGGTGCGACCGTGCGGTTGATCCAGAACACGCGGAAGCCGAAGGACTTCGCCCCGAGCGCGTCCCAGCAGTTGGAGGACACGAAGCCGATGTCCGCCTTCGCCACACCGAGCTTGTCCACGGCGAGCTGGTACACCTCGGGCGCCGGCTTGAACTGCTTCACCGCGTCCACGCTCAGCACGACGTCGAACTTCAACCTCGAGTGTTTTACGAGCGGCTCGATCATGTCGGGCGAGCCGTTGGTGAGGATCGCCTTCTTGCCCATCAGCTTCGTCAGGGCTTCCGGGACGTCGGGGTAGGCCGAAATCTTCAGGTACTCCTGCATCAGCGATTCCAATTTCGCGACATCCAGCGGCAGCTTGAGCGACTCGCAGGCGTAGGCGAGCGCGTCGCGCGTGATCTGAGAGAACAGCGCGTAGCGCCGCATCAGGCTTCTCTGCCAGGTGTACTCGAGCTGCTTCTGGCGCCACAGCTGCGACAGCGCGGCGCCCTTGCCGGGCCACAGCTCGTCGCAGTGGCGGATCACGGAATGCACGTCGTAGAGCGTGCCGTAGGCATCGAATACCAGGGCTTGGGGCGTCATGGGCGAAGTATAGAGTCCGTCTGCACTATGCCGTAGCTGGGCGAACGCTCGGATGACTATTCCATGGATTTAACTCGCCTGAATGAGGCCACGGCCTTTCGCCGCGGATAACCCGGGCTTCCGCCGAGAGCAGCCACCTGAACTTCGACCGGGAAGTCACTGCCCTCGACAGTCTGCTCAGTCACTCCTTTACCTACCGCATCGCGCTGGGTCCCCGGGCCGGGCAGAAGGCCTTCACTCTGAAGGGCCTGCCCGGCACGGCACTGCCCGAACCTGGCAAGCCGTTTCTCGCCAAGGCCGACGGCTTCTCGCTGCACGCGGGCGTGGTCGCCGCGGCCGATGATCGAAAAAAGGTCGAGCGGCTGTGCCGCTCCATCGCCCGGCCGGCGGTCGCCAGCGGGCGGCTGTCGCGCACGGCCCAGGGCCAGGGGCGCTAAACGCTGAAGACCCCGTATCGGGCGGCACCACCCAGATGGTGTTCGAGCCGCTGGAGTTCACGCGGCACATCCCTATGCCGCGCCCCTTCGGGGCAGCCTGCGGCTGTGCACATCGGCAGTTCTGCCGATTTGTCATTGCCCGGCTGGCGGCGCTGGTGCCGCGGCCGCGGGGGCACCTGACGCGATACCACGACGTGTTCGTGCCGCACAGTCGCTGGCGGGCCGAGGTCATGCCGGCGGGGCGGGGGAAGTCCACGGCGACGGACCTGCGGACCCCCGCCGAGCGTCACCGGGCGATGCGCTGAGTGCAGCGGCTGAAGCGGATGTTCGGGATCGAGATTGAGACCTGCGCGCCGTGCGGCTGGAAGGTTGGGTGATCGCGAGCATCGAGGACGCGGCGCTGATCGGCAAGATCCTCAAGCACCTGGATTCGCGCGCGATACCGCCCGGGTCGCGACCGCAGTCGCGGGGTCCGCCACAGTACGAGCTGGATTTTCCGCGAGCAGGCTGGCGGTAGCGGCGCCCGGGGCCGTGTGCACGACGCCGGCAGCGCGCGGCTGCGCTGCCGGCTATCCGCAGCGCCCGAATGCAGGGCAAGCGAGGAGATTTGCGCGGCGCGGCGCCGGCCGTGCCGACGATTGGTGCGCGCTAGGGCCGTGGCGCGTGGGATTGCGGGCTAGCAGACTCAGCCAGTGGGGTATTTGAAATGCCTATCCGCCCAGCCGCAGAAAGCGTGACCGCGATCTGCATGCCAGCGTGCGTCTGTCAAGGAACGGCGGGTCAACTGCAAATAAGCGAGATTTAGTTCGGTTCAGGGCCATTGCCGGCTCCCGAGAGCGTCATATCGGGAGTCATATTGTTGAGTTCTGTAACGTTTTGGGCGGCGCTGCGCGAGCGGGCCGCCCATTTACGTTCGGGACGTATGGCTGGGCTGCCACGAAGGTCCTGACGAGCAAGGCGACATTCGCTCGAAGTGACCTGCCTGGCAATTCAAGCGCCAGTTGTTTACTGGAGACATGGCCTTCGTGAGAGGCCCTGCAAGGTTTCACGCGGGTTTTCAGGGCGGAATTTCCAGCGCAATTTTGATGGTACGAATATTCGAATAATTGTGTAATGCTTTGTGAATCAATGGCCTGAGAACAGATGTTGCTTCCTCGGTTCTGGTGCGTTGGCGGTGGAAAGGTAGCATCAATTGGTCCGCATGGAGCCTGTGATGACCAAGCCAATAGCTCGTGATCCGATCTACCGTCGCCGGCGCTTTGAGGCCGAAATCATCGAGTTATGTGTGCGCTGGTACATCACCTATCGGCTGAGCTATCGGGATCTCGTCGCCATGATGGCCGAACGCGGACTGGTTGTGTCTCACACGACGATTCTGCGGTGGGTGATCCGGTACGTGCCGGAGTTCGAGAAACGCTGGAACCGGTGGTCGCGAGCCGTTCATTCGTCCTGGCGGGTCGACGAAACGTACATCCGCGCGGGTGGAAAGTGGCACTACCTCTACCGCGCCGTCGACAAGCGTGGCAAGACCGTCGACTTTCTGCTCCGACCCGATCGAGGCATTGCAGCGGCACAGGCTTTCTTTCGCAAAGCATTGGCCACCAGCCTGCCGCGGTGGCCGCGCAAGATCACGCTCGACGGTCATGTGCCGAGTCATCAGGCGCTGCGACTTCTGCGCCGGGAGAATCCGCGGTGGAAGTACGTTCTCGTCAGGAACTGCCGCTACCTGAACAACATCGTTGAGCAGGATCATCGCGCGATCAAACGCCGCTGCGCTTCAATGCTGGGCGTCAAATCGTTCGGCAACGCAGCGATAACGCTCGCCGGCATCGAGTTGGCGCATCGGATTCACAAGCGACAATTCTCGTTCGACCCGGGTCGTCAGTGGCGAACCCAGTCACTCAAGCAGCTTTGGGACCGGGCTCTCGTTTCAGTTTGATGTTGAGATCAGATCCTCCGAATCGCCCGTTCTCTCGTGCCGCCAGTGCACCAGAACCGCTTCCTCTCTCTCCGCCAATTAACTGTAGCTGCGGCTATTCGCGGCAACTGGAAGCCTGCGCCGGCTCGCACCGCCCCGCGGCTTCCGGCTGCAAGGTCACATGATCGATATGATGCTGCGTCGCAAGTTTCTCCCGCACTGTCAGCAATGTTTTGTCCCATGCGGCCAGATCGCCAACCTCGAGATGTGCGCTCAGGAGCGGAACGCCTGTGGTTACAGACCAGATGTGCAAATCGTGGACCGCAGCGACACCTGATACCGCCAGTAGCGTTCGTTTCACCGCTTCCGGATCTATGCCTTCTGGGGTTCCTTCCAGCAGTACGTGTGACGCTGATTTAAGAAGTTGCCAGCCGCGAGGAAGAACCCACAAAGCAATCAGGATTGCGACCGCGGGATCTATCCAAGTTCGTTCGGTAAGCCAGATCATCACTGCGCCCAGGAGCACTGCGACAGATCCCAGAAAGTCCGCCCAGACTTCGAGATAGGCGCCACGCACGTTCAGGCTTTCTTCCCGTCCTCCCCTCAGTAGCATCATTGCGATGGCATTGACGACGAGTCCCAGACCCGCAACCACAAGCATGCCGGTTGAATCGACTGGTTGCGGACTGCCGATTCTGCGTACCGCCTCGATAAGCACATAGCCGGCGACCAGAAAAAGACCTGCGGCATTCATCGCGGCCGCAAGGATCTCCAGCCGGCGATAACCAAAACTGCGCTTGGAATCCGCTGGCCGTTTACCGACCTTGATCGCCAGCAAAGCAATTCCGAGGGCCGCGACGTCGGTTGCCATGTGGCCCGCATCCGAGAGCAGCGCAAGACTCCCGGTGAGCAGGCTCGCCACTACCTCGACCGCCAGGAAAGTTGCGGTCAGCACGAGCGCTATCCACAGGCGCCCTTCGCTCGTGAGCGAGTCGCCGTGCGAGCGCGCGTGTCCAGCGCTCATTGTGGCTGACCTCGCCTTGCTGGAGTCATGAGGTTCTGCAGCTCTCGTGGGATGGTCAGCTTTTGCAATTCGCCAAAATTCGCCCCGCCCGCTGTCGTATCGCGGAGCGTAGCGCAGTATGGCCCAGTGCACACTTCCGTGTGATTGAGTGCGCAACACCCCGAGCATGTGCGCGCGTTCGAGCTGAATAAGCGCGGAAAGGACATCGCCGGACCCCAGCTTGCGGTCGGCCTCGCTGAACTCCGCCTCGATCGACTCGGTCAGCGCGCGGTGCATGACGAAATCCTTGTCCGTAGTCGGAACGTGCGAAAAGTCGCGGAATTTCGCAAGCGCGATGTTTCGAAGCCCGTGACTTTCAGCTAATATGTTTACCGTGCACCGTCCTGCAAATCCCCCGAACCGGCTGTTTTTGTTCGTAGCTCTCGCGCTGTTCTGCGTGCGGATCACCGATGCGCACGCCCATTTATGCCTCGATGGCCAGGAGCCGCCGCTGGCGGTTCACGTGGAAGATCTGGCCGGCGCCCACGAGTCGGGGCATGCCGACGAGGCGCACGACGACGTCGACGTGTCGGTGATCGCGGACGCTGCGCCCAAGAAGGCCGAGGATTCCGCGCAACCGGATGTGCTCCTGCAAGTAACGGCTTCCGTGCTGCTGCCTGACCCGGCGCTGAGCTGGCGTGCGCCAGCAGATCGCGGACGCCGCATCCTGCTCGCGTCTTTTCCGCCGCTGTTCCAGCCGCCCGCCCGGGGGCCTCCCCGCTAAACCTCCCGATCCGCTCGACCTGAGTTGACGCTACGGGCGCAGCAGCGCGCCCCTGTCTGGAGGTTTCATGAAGTGGCTGACTGCACGCGCGTGCGTCGCGTGCCTGTTGTTTGGCGCCGCGGCCGTCGCCGCGATGGCCGAGGATGCGGACGCGAGCCGACCGCGAGGTTCGCTCGTGCTCGAAGACGCTGTCGAGCTCGCCATTCGGCGCAATCCCGACCTGGCGGCGAGCGCCTACGAGCTCGATGCGGCACGCGCGCGCGTCACGCAGGCGGGCCTTCGACCGAACCCTGAACTTTCGGCGGAGTTCGAGAACTTCGCCGGCTCCGGCGAAACGCAGGGCACCGATTCGCTCGAGACGACGTTGAGCCTGGGCCAGGTCATCGAGCTGGGCGGCAAGCGTCGCCTGCGCGTTGGTGCGGCCGAGGCGGGCCTCGGCCTCGTCGACATCGAACAGCGCGCCCGGCAGCTCGACGTGCTGGCGGCAGTCACGACCCGGTTCGTCGACGTCGTCGCGGCCCAGGAGCGCCTCCGGCTCGCCAACGAGTCCCGCGAGATCGCGCAGGGCACGCTCGACGCCATCTCGGTGCGCGTGACCGCGGGCCGGACGCCAGAAGCCGAACGCAGCCGTGCCCGCATCGCCCTCTTGCGCGCCGACCTCGACGCGAAACAGTTGGGCGGCGAACTGCGCGGGGCGCGCCTGGCGCTCGCTAGCCTGTGGGCCGATCCCGAACCCGCGTTCACGACGGCCGAGGCCGCGCTCTTCACGCTCCCCGAGGTCGTTCCGCTCGGCGAGTTGGCCTCGCGCATCGAGCGCAACCCGGACATCGTGCGTTTCGCGAGCGAGGCGCGGCTGCGCGATGCAGAACTCGAGCTGGCGCGCGCGCAGGCGCGGCCCGATCTCGCGCTCGGCCTCGGCGTACGCCAGCTCTCGGCGTCCGACGATACGGCCATCGTCGCCGGCTTCTCGATACCGCTGCCTTTTTCCAACCGGAACCAAGGCGCGATTCGCGAGGCGGAAGTGCGTCGCGTCCAGAGCGACGCGCAGCGCGAAGCCACTCTGATCCGCGTGCGAGCCGGGCTTTTCGCACTCCACCAGCAGATGACGACGGCGCGCGAGCGCGTCACGGTGCTGCGCGGGGACGCACTTCCGCAGGCGCGCGCGGCGCTCGACCAGACGCAGGCCGGCTACGACCGCGGTCGGTTCTCGTTCCTCGAACTCGCGGCTGCGCAGCAGGACCTGCTCGCCGTCCAGGCGTCCGCGATCGACGCCGCCGCCGACTATCACCGCCTGCTCGCGGAGATCGAACGTCTCACGAGCGAGCCGCTCACCCTTACCGAACTCGAGGCGCAAGTGCCATGACGACGCTCAATGGAACCATGAAATGGATGATTCTTGCCGCCGTACTCGGCCTCGCGGCAGTCTCAGGCGGCTGCTCGGGTTCCGAGCCGACGCAGGCGGCCGCGGGCCAGGAGGAGGCCGGCGGGGAAGCGCAAGAGGAGCGCGGCCCGAACGACGGGCGGTTGCTGCGCGACGGCGACTTCGCGCTGGAGCTCGCGATCTTCGAGGAAGGCGTGCCGCCTGAGTACCGCGCCTGGGCGACCCGCGCGGGGCAGCCGGTCGATCCGGCGGCGGTTCGGCTCGTCGTCGAACTCACGCGCATCGGCGCATCCGTGGACCGCATCGAGTTCGCTCCGCAGGAGGGCTTCCTGCGCAGCACGAGCGAGGTCCGCGAGCCGCATTCCTTCGTGGTCTCGATCACGGCCGCAGCCGCGGGCGCTTCGCATCGCTGGAGCTTCGAGAGCTTCGAGGGCCGCACGCGCATCGTGGCGGCCACGGCCGCCGAGGCGGGCGTCGTCGTCGAGACCGCGGGGCCGCGGCAGATCGACGACGTGCTGGCCCTGTACGGCGTAATCGCCGCGAGCCCGGAGTCGGTGCGCGCGGTCTCCGCGCGCTACCCCGGCCCAATCCGCTCGATCGCCAGGTCGCTGGGCGACACCGTCAAGCGCGGCGAGCTGCTGGCGACGGTCGAGTCCAACGAGAGCCTTCAGACCTACGCCGTGATGGCACCGATTGGCGGAGTGATTACCGCGCGGATGGCGAATCCCGGGGAGGTGGCTGGCGACCAACCGCTGTTCGTGATCACCGACCTCGGCAACGTGACGGCGGAGCTCTCCGTGTTTGCCCGCGACCTGGCGCGCGTGCAGCGGGGCCAGCGCGCGCGCATCCGCTCGGTGGACGGCGCCGCGACCGGCGAGGGCCGCGTCACCTACGTGAGCCCGGCCGGTGCCGGCGCCAACCAGGCGCTGATGGTGCGCGTCGCGCTCGACAACGCCGACCGGCGCTGGACGCCCGGCGTGTACCTGAACGCGGAACTGCTGGTCGGTGGCAGCACGGCGCCGGTGGCGGTTCGCACCGACGCGATCCAGCGCTTCCGCGACTGGCAGGTCGTGTTCCGCAACGAGGGCGACCTGTTCGAAGTGCAGCCCGTTGAGCTCGGTCGCAGTGATGGCGAGTGGATCGAGGTCACGGGCGGCCTGCCGGCGGGTGCCGCGTACGTCGCGCGCAACAGCTTCCTCATCAAGGCCGACATCGAGAAGTCGGGTGCGTCCCATGACCATTGAAGCCTGCCGGCAGGCGCGGAGCGGCCGCCATGATTGACGCCCTGATCCGGTTCTCGGTCGAGCGCCGCTGGATCGTCGTGTTCCTGGTACTGGCCGTCGCGGCAGTAGGGATCTGGAACTACCAGCGCCTGCCGATCGACGCGGTGCCGGACATCACCAACGTACAGGTGATGATCAACACCGAGGCGCCCGGCTACTCGCCGCTCGAGGCCGAGCAGCGCATCACCTTCGCGGTCGAGACCGCAATGGCTGGGCTGCCGGAACTCGATTACACACGTTCGCTGTCGCGCTACGGACTGTCGCAGGTGACGGTCGTCTTCAAGGACGGCACCGACATCTACTTCGCCCGCAACCTCGTTTCGCAGCGTCTGCAGGAGGCGAGGAGCCTGCTGCCCGAGGGGATCGAGCCCGAGATGGGGCCGATCGCCACTGGGCTCGGCGAGATTTACATGTACATCGTCAAGGCCGCGCCCGGCGCCCGCCAGCCCGACGGCCGGCCGTATGACGCGACGGCGCTGCGCACCGTGCAGGACTGGATCGTGCGGCCGCAGCTGCGGCAGGTGCCCGGGGTCAGTGAGGTCAACAGCATCGGCGGCTACGTCAAGCAGTATCACGTCACGCCCGACCCAGGGAAGCTGCTGGCCTTCGGGCTGACGCTGGCGGATCTCGCCGAGGCGCTCGAGCGCAACAACGCAAACGTCGGCGCCGGCTACATCGAGCGCGCGGGCGAGCAATACCTGATCCGCGTCCCGGGCCAGCTCGCCGAGATGCCGGACATCTCTCAGGTGGTCATCGCCCGGCGCGACGGCCTGCCGATCCGGGTCGGCGACGTCGCCGATGTTGCGCTCGGCAAGGAACTGCGCACCGGCGCCTCCACGCAGAACGGCGAGGAGGTCGTGCTCGGCACCGTGTTCATGCTGATCGGGGAGAACAGCCGCATGGTGAGCCTGCGGGTCGCCGAGAAGCTGGCCGAGGTGCAGAAATCGCTGCCGGCGGGGGTGGTGGCCGAAGTCGTCTACGACCGGACGATCCTCGTCAACCGCACCATCGCCACTGTCCAGAAGAACCTGTTCGAGGGCGCGCTGCTCGTGATCGTCGTGTTGTTCTCGCTGCTCGGGAACCTGCGGGCTGCCCTGGTTTCCGCGCTCGTCATCCCGATCTCGATGTTGCTGCTCATCACCGGCATGGTCGAGGGCAAGGTCAGCGCCAACCTGATGTCGCTCGGCGCGCTCGACTTCGGGCTGATCGTGGACGGGTCGGTAATCATCGTGGAGAACTGCCTGCTGCGCCTCGGTGACCGCCAGCACCACCTCGGCCGGGTGCTAACGCTCGAGGAGCGGCTGCATACCGTGTTCGCGGCGACGCGCGAGGTGTCCACGCCGAGCCTCGTGACCGTGCTGGTCGTGGTGCTGGTGAACCTGCCGCTCTTCGCGCTCACCGGCATCGAAGGGAAGATGTTCCACCCGATGGCCTTCGCGGTCGTCATCGCGCTGCTCGCGGCACTGGTGCTGTCGCTGACCTTCGTGCCGGCAGCCCTTGCGCTGGTGCTACGCGGCAAGATCTCTGAAAAGGAGAACCCGATCATCGCCTGGCTGCGCCGCGGCTACGAGCCGCTGCTCGCCTGGGCGCTGCGTCGGCCGTGGGTGGCGCTCGGCGCCGCGGCCGTGCTGGTTGTCGGCTGCGGCTGGCTCACGACACGCATGGGCGCCGAGTTCATTCCGAACCTCGATGAAGGCGACATCGCGCTTCATGCCTTGCGAATTCCAGGAACCGGCATCGAGCAGGCGGTCGGCATGCAGTCGCAGCTTGAGCGGCGCATCAAGGAGGTGCCGGAAGTTGCGCGGATATTCGGGAAAATCGGCACGGCCGAGATCGCGACCGACCCGATGCCGCCGTCGGTCGCGGACACCTTCATCATGCTCAAGCCGCGCGAGGAGTGGCCCGACCCGGACAAGGCGAAGCCAACGGTGGTCGCGGACCTCGAGGCCGCCGCGGGGGAGATCCCGGGCAACAACTACGAGTTCACGCAGCCGATCCAGATGCGCTTCAACGAGCTGATCTCGGGCGTACGCTCGGACCTCGCGATCAAGATCTACGGCGACGACCTCGACACGCTGCTGACGCTTGGGCGGCAGGTAGAGGAGCTGCTGGAGGGTGTGGACGGCGCGGCCGACGTGAAGGCAGAGCTGATCACCGGCCTGCCGATGCTGTCGATCCATCCCCAGCGCGAGGCGCTGTACCGCTTCGGCCTCAACATCGCCGACATCCAGGACGTGGTCGGCACGGCGCTCGGCGGCCGGACCGTTGGGCAGATCTTCGAGGGCGATCGGCGCTTCGACCTCGTGATCCGTCTGCCGGACGCCCTGCGGCGCGACGTCTCGGCGATCGGGCGCCTGCCAATTCCGGTGCCGGACGGCGCGGGCCACGTGCCGCTGTCCGAGGTCGCGCGGGTGGATATCGCGCCCGGGCCGAACCAGGTGAGCCGCGAGAACGGCAAGCGCCGCATCGTAGTCACAGCGAACGCGCGCGGCCGCGACCTCGCCTCGGTCGTGACGGACGTTCAGGCGCTGGTCGATTCCCGGCTAGAGCTGCCCGCGGGGTACTGGCTGGACTACGGCGGCACGTTTGAGCAACTGCAGTCCGCCACGCAGCGGCTGCAGCTCTTGACGCCGATTACCCTACTGCTGATCTTCGGCCTGCTATTCATGACCTTCGGTTCCGCGCGCGACGCAGCGCTGGTCTTCAGCGGCGTCCCGCTGGCTCTGACCGGCGGCGTGCTCGCGCTGTGGCTACGCGACATCCCGCTGTCCATCACCGCCGGCGTCGGCTTCATTACGCTGTCGGGCGTGGCGGTGCTCACCGGCGTCGTGATGGTCTCGGCATTCCGCGACCGGCTGGCGCAGGGAGCCGCGATCGACGAGGCGATCCGTGACGGCGCGCTGCTGCGGCTGCGGCCGGTGGTGATGGTGGCGCTGGTGGCGGCCCTCGGGTTCCTGCCGATGGCGCTCAACACCGGTACCGGCGCCGAGGTGCAGCGCCCGCTCGCCACCGTGGTCATCGGTGGCATCATTTCCTCGACGCTGCTGACGCTCGTCGTGCTGCCCGGCCTGTACCGGCTGGCCTGGCGCTCGGGCATTGTCGTCGAAGAGTCGCCGGCCGTGGAGGAGGCAAAGCCGTGAAGCTCATCAAGGCATTCGTCCATCACGTGCGGGTCCCGCCGCTGATCCAGGCGCTCGCCGACGCGGGCTACCGCAACATCACGCTGCAGGACGTGAAAGGCATGCTGAAGCCGCTCGGCGAGCACGAGCTCGACTTCTCGCAGGGCATGGTGCCGGTCATCTCGGAAGTGCGCGTTTCGCTGGTCTGCGAGGACCAGGCGGTCAAGGCGGTGACAACCCTGATTCGCGAGGTCGCGGCGATCGGGCCGCACGTGTCCGGCTGGGTCTACGTCAGCCCGATCGATCAGGCATTGCCGATCGGGGGCGACCCGCCCGCATGAGTCGCGGCGTTCACCTGTACGCGTTGGCGGTCGCGACGTCCATGGCCGACACTTGAAGTTGAATCGCACCCCGTGAAGTGGCTGGAGGGTTTAAGGCTGCCTGGCGTCGCAGCCGTCCTCGGTGCTGCGCTGCTGTTCGGAGCGGGAACGCCCCTTGCAAAGCTGCTCCTAGATTCGGTAAACCCCTGGATGTTGGCTGGATTGCTATACCTCGGCTCCGGAGTGGGGCTTACGATATTTCGCCTTGTCATACGCGCAGCCACTCCCAAATTGATCAGATCGGAACTGCCTTGGCTAGCCGGTGCAGTTTTGGCTGGCGGCGTCGTCGGACCGGTACTGTTGATGCTCGCTCTGACAGGCCTGCCTGCTGCGTCGGTTTCTCTCTTGCTCAACGCCGAAAGCGTCTTGACCGCACTGCTCGCCTGGTTTGCGTTCCGCGAGAATTTCGACCGACGTATTGCGTTGGGAATGCTCATGATCGTCGCCGGGGCCGTGATCCTGAGTTGGCCCGGTGAAACTCGAGTTGCAAATCCGTGGTCTTCGCTTGCCGTCCTCGGCGCGTGTTTGGCCTGGGCGATCGACAACAACCTCACGCGCAAGGTGGCGCTGGCCGACGCGACTTGGATTGCCTCGGTCAAGGGTCTCGTTGCTGGCGCAGTCAACGTCGCGCTGGCGCTCGCAATGGGCGTGGGACTTCCGGCGGGGACACAACTGACGGCCGCCATGCTCCTGGGGTTGTTCGCTTATGGCGTTAGTTTTTCTCTGTTCGTCCTGGGGCTGCGTCACCTGGGAACGGCTCGCACCGGGGCGTATTTTTCAGTGGCCCCATTCTTTGGCGCCCTGCTCGCAGTTCTGATGGGCGAAGCAGTCACCATGACCCTGCTTTTGGCTGGAACGCTGATGGCTCTTGGCGTTTGGCTGCACCTTACCGAGAGGCACAAGCACGAGCACACGCATGAAACGGTGGAGCATGTACACGAGCACATTCACGACGAGCACCATCAGCACGCACACGACGCTCCGGTGGAGCCTGGAACCAAACACAGTCACTGGCATCGACATCCGCCGCTGACGCACACGCACCTGCATTTCCCCGATGCGCATCATCGGCACCGACACTAGCAATTCCGGGGGATAGAAGAATGGTGGCTCCTTTGATGGTTCTGGTGCACTGGCGGTACGAAGGTAGCATCAAAGGGTCCGGCAGGAGCCTGTGATGACCAAGCCAATAGCTCGTGATCCGATTTACCGCCGCCGGCGCTTCGAGGCCGAGATCATCGAGTTATGTGTGCGCTGGTACATCACGTATCGACTGAGCTATCGGGATCTCGTCGCCATGATGGCCGAACGCGGATTGGCGGTATCTCACACGACGATTCTGCGGTGGGTGATCCGGTAGGTGCCGGAGTTCGAAAAACGGTGGGGCCGATGGGCCCGAGACGTGCACTCATCCTGGCGAGTGGACGAAACGTACATCCGCGTGGGTGGAAAGTGGCACTACCTGTACCGTGCCGTCAATAAGCACGGCAAGACGGTCGACTTCCTCCTCCGACCCGATCGAGGCATTGCAGCGGCACAGGCTTTCTTTCGCAAAGCATTGGCCACCAGCCTGCCGCGGTGGCCGCGCAAGATCACGCTTGACGGGCACGCGCCAAGTC